>Ga0213835_101316_pt1 | contig 15934 bp, 12 predicted proteins | sample SWPATP01_FD_160576 | JGI IMG/M metagenome (GOLD analysis project Ga0213835, IMG submission 160576) | Coastal seawater microbial communities from Marineland, Florida, United States - SWPA TP0 #1 | ecosystem: Environmental > Aquatic > Marine > Coastal | place: USA: Florida | collected 2016-08-05
GTAGAACAATGATAAAAGAATTACATATGTAAATAGCCATTGAAAATGATCATACACTCCTCGGAATGTATTTGGTTGTCTTGCAACCCACATAAATATGCCCAGTAGAACGACTGCGACAGTGTTTCTCATAAGCGAATACCTAGGACTAGTTACGAATTGCCCAATCTTATAAAAAATTGCTATCTCCCCCGTGGGATTATTTGTTGTTAATTTTTCGTCCATAAGGTTTGTTCAACATAACTGATCTTTCGCATCACAAAAAATCAGTTCAACATTATATATGATAATGTTGGCGTTTAAAATGAAACATTCACAAATTTAAATTTCTTAACAAATAGTACCAAATAAACTATATAAATCATTTAAAATTCTATACGAAACAACAATTTTTTCACTTAATTATCAATTTACTTTTTTTAAAAGATTCTAAAGGCATGAATTTTTGCATGAGGTGATAATGTTCAGATTGTAGCAAATAAATACAAAAACTACAAACTAGATGTTGACTCGTGATATGCGAGTGAGAAATTGTACAAATATGGAAAAAAAACATCATCTCATAATTGTTTGCTTATCTAACTACATTACAAACATTCAAGACTCTCCATAAATCACACCATTTGCAGAATCTTAAATCTCGCAAGGATTACGATTTAACTGGTCTATTTGAGTTTATTCTACTTACGTCTAAGAAAAACTGCACTTTGTATAGTATTCTAAAAAAAGATCAATTAAGGACTTACTATTGCAAACATCAAGATTAAATTTTAAATATATGAAATCAATTTTTTATTTATTATGTAGTATCGTAATACTTGTAGTATCGCCGCGTTCATACGCACAGTCTACTGACCAGGTCATCAACCAGTATATTGATGCTATAGGAGGTAGGTCAAAAGTTTCTAAGATCAAATCAATGTCAATCGAAAGACAGTCCGAAATCAATGGGATAAAGGTGACATTAAATGAGACAGTCGTTATTGGTAAAGGTTACAGAAGTGAGATAAATCTAGGTAATTTATTTCAAGTGACAGAAACTTATAATCCAAAGGAGGCATTTACTTTAAACCCTTTAAGTGGTAGCAAATCCTCACAGAACATTCCTGATGCAAAATATACTGCCGGGAAAGAAAAAATTTTTTCAATCCTAGGTTTATTTTTGGAATATAAAAACCTTGGTTACACAGGTGAGACCTTGGGCAGCCAAAAATCAGATGGTGCTGAACTAGTGAAAATAAGATTGAAAAGTACCGATGGCGTAGAGTCCTTGTATTATTTCAATAAGAAAACCCACCTATTGGTTAAATCGGTGACAATTTTAAATTCCTTTGGGCTTAAAAAGGAATTGATCAGCCAATACGATGATTATCGTCAAATACAAAACATCAAATATCCCTACAGATTATCATCAAATGACAATATAGCAGGCTTATTTCTTACCAGCGAAATTAAAAAAATAGAGATCAATCAGTCAATAAACGCTAAACTATTTGAAAGACCTGCAGACCCGGTGGCAAAAATAATGACAAACCAATATGAACCGATCTATAAGAATATCAATCCCACTTGCCAATGTGAAGACCTAGCACAACTAAAGTTGCCAAACACCAAAATCATTTATGCAAAGCGAGAGTCAAGCGAGAACTCTTGTCGTGTTACAGCCATAATCAACCATCCGCCTTTCAATGATAGTGTGACTGTTTTTCTGGCTTTACCTCAAGATAAGTGGAATGGTCGGTTTCAGGGTAACGGAGGAGGTGGTTTCCAAGGGGGCTCTCCTGAATCATTAAGTAAATCAGTGATACAAGGTTTCGCGTCAGGAAGTACAGATGGAGGACATTCAGATCCGACGGGAACGTTCGCATTAGATAAAAAAAACAACCGTTATGATTGGCAGGCCATTCGTAATTTTTCGCACGTCGCAATCCATGACATGACTACCCTGGGTAAGATCATTACAGAGAAATATTATGGCAACACTCCAAAGTATTCCTATTTCGTGGGAGGTTCAAATGGAGGAAGACAGGCAATGGAATCAGTACAGAGGTATCCTTTGGATTACAATGGGGTAATAGCTGGCTGTCCTGCCATCTATTGGAATCATTTCTTGCTTGGATTTTTGTGGCCAACTGCTGTTATGAACGATGTTAAGCACTATGTATCCAAAGAAAAACTGACAGCAGTTACCCAAGCTGTTATCACAGCTTGGGATGAAAAGGATGGACTGAAAGACGGTGTTATCGCAGATCCTTTTACATGCACCTGGGATCCTAAAGAGTTTGTTGGAACTAAGGTTGGGAATGATATATTTACTGATGCTGATGCCGATGTAGTGAGGCAAATATGGGACGGACCAAAGACTAAAAGGGGTGAATTTATGTGGTACGGGTTAACTAAGGGAAGTAATCTCACAGATTATGCATTCACTTCAGGAACACCACTGAAGGCGATACCAAATGCATTGGTCGATGAGTGGGTAAAATATTTTTTGATCGCAGATCCGAAATTTGATGTTAGTTCTGTAAATATTGAGGAGTTCGAAAAACTATTTGTTCAATCAGTTGATCAGTATGCCTATTTATATCAGACCTCTAATAGTGACCTTAACATTTTTAAAAATAACGGTGGCAAATTAATTATTACACATGGTCTTACCGACAGTATGATACCTCCACAAGGCTCCATCCAATATTATAATAAATTGATCGCATCTGAAGGATCGTATAAAAAAACAGCTGATTTTTCCAGATTATTTTTATATCCTGGACTGGATCATGGTTTTCAAGGTCCAGGTGCTAAGACAGATCAAGATGAATTTTTTAGAGCACTGATCAAATGGAATGAAAAAGGTTCTGCACCTGATTTTTTCGAGGCCCAAATGTTAGACAATCCTTTGTTAAAAGAAAATCTAAAGGTAAAAATATATCCCTACAAGGGAAATCTGACTGAAATTATTAAAAACTATAAATAACAATTAATACATGGTCTTGATGCGGGATAATCCAGTGATTATTCCGCATCCATGTTTAAAATCATGACATATGAAATTCAGCCAATATATACTTTCATTATCAAATGCCAAATTTTTACTTTTGATCATACTCCTATTTCAAACTTCTAATAATCACATTCACGCACAAAATACAGGTGACATTAGATTTTTAAGATCATCTGGTCTTTTTTCCCCAAGAGACACAATTGATCTTAAAGTGAAAACTTATACTGCACGAATAGAGAACGCATTCTTAAAAATCAGTGAGATACAAGAGAAAATCTCCCTTCCTGAGAATTCCCACGAAACTCAAAATATCGTCAAGATAATCGAAACCCTGAATATAATTGATTCTTCTTTTAGACTTAAAACACAGATCAATCCAAAAGACCTTCAATTATTCCTGAAGATACTGAAAAACACTGATGAGGAAAGAGATAGACTAAAGCTTGTCAATTACAGATCAGACACCCTCTTCAAGTCTGCACGCAAATCACTCTATGAAATTGCTGCAGATCCAGTACTAAAGGAGATGGTAACTGAATTACGGTCTAAAAATCTGTACAAACTTCAACCACTTAGTACAAAATGGCAAAGTACTGATAGTTTAATAGCCGAAAAGATAAAATCGATTGATGAGCAAAGTATGCAGCTATCTGTAATTAATATAAAGATTAAAGATCTTCAGCGACAATCAACAGAGCGTTTATTTGACAGCAACATCACCTCATTTAAAAAAGTTGATCTGGATGCAAACAATAAGGAAGAGAATCAAAAAATATCATTGAACCAATCTGAGATCAGTGCGAAAATAGTAGGCTTGTATATTAAGGAAAATTTTTTTCTATTTACAATATTCCCAATCATAATCATTCTCGTGATCTATTGGTGGACACGTAGAAAAATCCATTCTATAAAAGACAATTTTGACAAAAGTCCTTTTCATTCATATCTTTTACGTACCATTCTTACACATCCTTTTGGTAATATTGTGTTCATGGTCATCAACCTAATACCGTTAGTGGACATTAATACTCCATCGTTTTACCAATTCTTTATAATATTATTATCTGTTACGATATTTTTTTATTTACTACATCGAAAACACAGGTCCTCCTTTAGATGGTATTGCCTGGCTTCTTTAATGATCTATGTGGGAATTATATTATGTAATAATAACTCCAACACTTTATTTTATAAATCACTATTGTTTTTTATCAATATTGCTGTTTCATTAATTGTAAGTTATGTGGCCTTAAAAGAAGAGTTAGTGCAACGGTTTAGAAGGAGATACCGCATTATAGCAGTTCTAACCATTATTCTGATATTATTTTCTTCGTCATGTATTTTGGCTGGCAGAATGCTGATTGCCTATAACATCAGCTATGCAACCATTGTTTGTATTCTACAATTGTCCACACTTTTCATCTTTAAAGATATTTTTTTAAACCTTCTAAAATTACAGATGATTTATAGAAGGATAAAACTACATGAAGAAAGCCACGTTGACACCTCCCGAATGGAGAAAAATTTGACAATACCACTAAATCTTTTAATTTATTTTTTTTGTATCGTAGGTTTTATTAATAATCTGAACCTTTTGGTTGCAATTGAATCAATTATTGATATGATCATGTCATTGCCTATCAATATCGGGAGCATTAATATTACAGCGGGAAGTATTATTTATTTTGTTATGATCGTTTTTCTGGCGCACTTCCTGAAAAATCATATTGGATATGTTTTTGGTAAGACAGGAATTGAGGAGGAGGATGATAAATTTGAACAATCCAGCCTGGTCATTACGCGTCTGCTTATAATTTGTCTGGGCTATGTAATTGCAGTAGCTGCATCTGGGCTTCCAGTAGATAAAATCACTATAGTTCTAGGGGCCCTAAGTGTTGGAGTTGGTATGGGATTCCAAAATATTGTGAACAACTTTATATCTGGAATCATCCTATTATTTGAGAGACCATTGAAAATCGGTGATAATGTACAGGTCAATGGCAAATCTGGAAGAGTTAAGGAAATGGGAGTTAGAACCAGTACCTTACAAACTGAAGAAGGAGCTGAAATCATTATCCCTAATGGAACCATACTATCACAAGACATTACCAACTGGTCGTACACAAACAACAGGAGGAGAATAGAACTTCCTTACAATATCGAGACAGAAATCGATCCTCTTCAGATAGAGCCATCAATCGTTCAAATTTTTGAAAAACAGGATCCTGTCCTCCCATTTCCCAAACCATCGGTTCTATTCGATGAGATTTCAAATAACAGTTATAAAGTACGAATTCATTTCTGGATCAAGGATAGTGGTAATCTCGAACAGATAAGAAGTTCCATCAAAAACCAATTGGTTCAGCAATTGCATAATAAAAACATTCACATCCAATAAATACTTACTGACCTAAAATACAAAATCCGTCCCTACAATATAGGGACGGATTTCTACTAACTAAACTATACTGAAATCTAGAAGACTTTTACACCTAGACCTAACTGTATCTGTCGACTATGAGCCTTATCACCTATATCACTAATGCTCGAAAATCCCCAAATATATCTAGCGTAGATAAAGAGAGGCTTAAAATTTACCTCAGCACCAGCAACCATTCCAAAATCTGTCTTCTTGAAAAGCCTCTTGGAATTATCAAATATACCCTCGTCACCGTTAGCAAGAAAACTGAATTGAGGTCCTCCAACAAAGGTTATCAAACCAGAACTATTAATGCGCAGAAGAACAGGTACAGAAATATAGTTAAGTTTTTTTCCTCTATCGAAAGTGTTTGTTAGTACCGAGGAATAGCGTTCCTCCACTTTGGTATTAGATTGATTGAACTGAACCTCAACTTGCATCCCAAAACTATTTGAAAAATCATAATAGGCAAATCCACCCAACTGATAGCCTAATTTAAAACGGTCATCAAAAGACTCGCTATCAATTTTTGAAAGGTTTGCTCCAGCTTTTGCGCCAAGATGTAATTGTGCTGATATAGACGACAAACCAAATATTAGTGCTGCGCCTAAAAATAATTTCTTCATGTTCAAAATATTTGTGCAAATATATGCTGGTACGACCTCAAATCATTTATTACTATACCAAACCAATATATTTCTATATCAACTCTGTATTCATTAAATATGGTCACAGAAAGCACTTTAAGCATTTTGTATAAAAATTAATTGAGTTGGTATAGTATCTATTTTTTGCTGGAGTAAGTTTTGTTAATTCGCAAAATAATATGATATAGAATGAAAATGAAACAATTTATCAAGACGACAAATGTTTTTCTGATCTTGGCTCCCCTCAGTAGTTTAGTTGCCCAGAGAAATAATCAGATCGATAGCACAGATCGAAGAAAAAGTGCTGTGATCTTTGTAGCAGATAAGTTTACCCAGGCGAGGGCTATAGATCTGTCATATACATACCTTTCCCCTTTTTCGTTTAGAAACACCTCCAACAAAGTAGTAAAATCACTTGATCGCGCAAACAAATTCAATCAATTAAACTTCAATGCCAATATTCCAATCCTCGCTGGTAAGAAATGGCTATTTAATGGCACGATTGGTTATAAGCAAACAAATTTGGACTTTGATCTCGACCAGACTGAGAATGATCTTTTTTCGTTCGACCGAAGTTTTCACTATTTCAGTTCATCCGCCAATATAAATTATTTTTCTACCCTTTTCAACAAAAACATTATCTATAGCGCAAGCGTCCAAGTGGACGGTAGCGACAGGAAACCTGAAAGAATAAAGGGATTTTTTATGGCCTCAATGATATTGAGATCAGATGATAGGACCAAGATGACAGTCGGAGCAGCATTGGGGCTAGATCCAGGAAATCCAATATTCCCGTTTATGCCACTATTTTCTTATGAACGTAAACTTACACAAGATCTCTTTTAGATTTTATCTTTCCGCAAAGCATATTTGTCAGAACCTACGTTGCTGAAAATGCTAGATTGTCTTTGGGCTCAAATCTCGATGGAGCACAATTCTACCTCTATAACTTAGATGGTAGTAAGCAAACCTATGAGTACAGGCAACTGGATATAAATTCAGGATTGGTATACGAGCAGGGAATCGGGAAATATTTTGTTCTCACAGCAAAAACTGGTCTAAAGATGATTGCATCTGGCAGAATTCTAAGAAAACAGGACACCTTTAAAAATTACATTTTTGAATTCAAACCAGATCCTACGTTTTATTTCAATATCGGCGTTTCATTCAATCCATTCTCAATATTGAAAAGCTTAAATAAATAAAATCTCAGTATCGGTTATTAAATAACTGATTATAGTTTTGTAATTAGTTCAAAAAGCACTTTTTAATTGTCTTAAACATAATAGATCGTTAGCTATTTTTTATGTTTGCTATCTATATTCATTTCAAAAGTTAAAAAATTGCAAAGCGCAAATTAAACCGATCCTTCTGCAATTGAAGGAGAATCGGTTCAGTGATTAATAAAACTTTAAGCAACGAAGAAATCACTTCCACTCATATTTATCTATATTTAGTGGTCTATCACATATGCTGCCTATGTATAAATCGTTGAATTTTCCCACTCGGGGTTTTAGGTAGTTTCGATAAAAATTCAATTTCTCTCGGATATGCATGTGCTGCAAGTCTTTTTTTAACAAAGGCACTTATCTGAATCTTTAATTCTTCTGAACTTTTAAAATCGTTATTAAGGACTATGAAGGCCTTTACAATTTCCGTACGCTCCTTATCAGACTTTCCAACTACCGCAAACTTCTGAAACGGATGGATGCTCAAGAATAACGCTCTCAACGTCGAAAGGGCCAATACGGTAGCCTAATGATGTGATAACATCGTCTATCCTACCAATATATGTAAATACCCCATCATCGTCTTGTTCAGCAGAATCTCCTGTGAGATAGTATATAGCTACCAATGAATCTGTTTCGGCGTTTAAATAACCTCTGAACCAGAAAAGGGGTGATCTAGGAATCACAACAGCCAAATTGCCGGCGACGTTGGACAATACAGGTTTATAGTTATCATCTAGAATTACCATCTTGTAACCGGGCATTTCAACCCCCATGCTTCCATCAATTTTCTTATGATCCAAAGCATGATGATTATTAATCAACATCCCAGTTTCAGACTGTCCATAATGGTCAAAGACACTCACATTCATATTGTTACTGTACCACCTAATAACATCTTTGGTAAGGGCCTCGCCAGCACTGCTAATGATGCGTAACTTATTATCATTATAATTCACATATTTTTCCTTTGCGGCATTCATAAGTAACCGAAAGGCGGTTGGAGATCCTGCAAGATTGGAAACTTTTGTCTCACTTATGATTCTGAATGTTTCCTCCGCATTAAAAGTGGCCTCGGAAAGTATGAAGGAGTTTCCAAGCAGTAATGGTCCAACTACCGAATAGTATAAACCATAAGCCCATCCTGGATCTGCCAGGTTCCAAAAAATATCATCTTTTCTCAGATCGATGCCAAATTCCATGTACACTTTGAAAGAGGCCAACGCAATCAAAGGAATCTCTATCGCTTTAGGAAGTCCTGTAGTTCCTGAAGTTGAAAGCATCAAGAAAGCATCTTTTCCACTCCTCTCAACAGGCTTAAACAATCCTTTCATTTTTGAGATTTCCTCTTTATAAATTGGGTATTGAGGAACTATATGGTCTTTATCTTCGTCTAACACTATACAAATCTTTGTTTGCAATGTTAGATCTTCTAATTTTGAACTATTGTTACTGTCTGTGAATAACATCTTAGCGCCACTACTTTCAATCCGATACTGTATTGCCTTCGGACCGAAAGCAGTGAATAATGCCTGATAGACAGCTCCCACCTTCCATACATCTACCATTATATAAACAAGTTCGGGAGTCCTTGGCAACATACATGCTATGACATCTCGTGGCTTAATACCCTGCGACGATAGAAAATTAGCTACTTTGGATGATTCTTCCATCAGTTTTTTATAAGTTATAACAGACCTGGATCCATTTGTAGAGTAATGATAAATGGCAACCTGATCATCATTGTTGTGACGGTCACAACATTCGACACCGGCATTAATAAAATTATCAAAATCACCATTAAAGGTTTTTTTGATTTCAGTAATATCAAATGCGTTTTAAAATTCTTTATAAGATCTCATATTTAATTTTTTTTAAAAATTAGCAAGATTTTTTCAAATAAAATTCAGATACAGGACAATAGCAAAATCTCAAAATAACAACACGCTATTTATCAACATTTTAACAATTAAAAACTATACGAAAATTGGATTTTACTATACATAATTCTGAAAAGTCTAATATTGACAGAAAATTATGTGTCAAATTAAAATTTTGACTAAAAGTAACTAAATATCAATTTGATGTTAATGTATAAAACGAAAAAATGTTGTAATAATTTAAATGATTCCTTACGTTAAAAAATATTTATTTAATAAAGGACAATCTTGAATAGATATAGTATACTATTTCAATTTAGAGAGTTATAAGGTTATGATGGTGTTATATATCGATGATATTTTTAGATGTGGCTATTGCAAACATTTTTTTTTCAAGTAACAATAACTTATGGTACAAATTATAAATAAAGTTTTAATGACACTCGATATTCATTTTTATCTTTGTTTGCCTCAATATAGAATTTGTCCCCATATAAAAGTTCAAGTGTTCTATGGAGGTTGGCAAGTCCAATACCACCAGCTGTATCGTTAGATAAGTTCTGAGATGACAAAGAGTTAGTAATTTGAAAATGAAAATAGTTTTCTAGGTATTCAATAGTAATATGTATATAGGATTCACCCAAAGCATTGGCACTGTACTTAACAGCATTTTCCACCAATATCAATAAGATATTAACTGGTAATTTGATTCCTTTTATATCTTCTTCACAATATTTAAAACTATAATCAAAATCATCTCTCCTTAATTTTTCCAGACTCAAATAATCCTGCAGAAATTTTATCTCGCTCGATAAATAAGTTGTCATCCTATTATCCTCATACAACAAATACCTTAGAAAATCGGATAATTTGTCAATGACCAAAGAAGCTTCTTTTGGATCATGAGCAGTCATAACCTTAATAGTATTGAGCATATTGAAAAGAAAATGCGGACGGATCTGATTTCTGAGCGCTGCGAGCTCATTCATCATTGATTTTTTTTCAAGCTCAAAAATCTTAATTGAATCACTCATCCATTGTTGAAAAAATTTTATTGCAGTGGTGCTCATAGTGATAGGAAGAAGAATATAGAAAAACACGAGAGCTTTTATCAAAACCAAATCTTTATGTTTCAAAGTTCTAATCCTATGATTTTCAAAAACAAATAAATGTACAATATAAAAAAGATAGCTGAATATAAACACACACCCGAGTAATGCTAAAAGATAATTTATCAGCTTTTTTTTGTACATTATCTTCGGCACTAAAAAATACATATTGATATAAAGCATTAATAGGATCAACGCTGCTGTTATCAACCATTCTAGTTGATCATAAATTCCGTCGAACTCTCCTGGAATTTTTCCAACTGCAAAAAATGACAGTACTAGAACTATGCAAACAAGGTGTCTGTAAAAACTAAACTTCTTTGCTACGATAAACTTCATAAGTTTATCACCATTAGATTTTACAATTGATAAATTTTCATTGTTGTCCATTGTACGTTTTTTCTGTAAATAATTAGCTAAGGTTTAAACAAGTGCAAAATATGAAAGATATTATATATAAAAATATAATAAAAAAAATAGGAAAGCTCAAATACCTGATCAGATTTAAAAGTTTTAGATTTTCCGACTGTAGTAACATTTATTCTATTGATGTGAAATATTCAATAATTTCATTTCTACTATTTTGGAATTCTTTCTAAATCTTATACTAAATATTTATACATCTCTTCTGTTACTGCATATTCAAATAAATTGGAAAATAAATAATAATGGTTATCGATACTCACCTGAAAATTGTACTGTACATTCATCTATACACCTTTTTTCGTTGATGAGCAATAGTAATAAAATATTATCTATTCGCATTTGGACCACCTCAAAATTAATATTATGTTTTTAATTATTTCATTTGGTATAGTATTTTTCACTCTTTGTATAGTAATTAGTTTAGAAAATAAACTGATGGCTACCTTTGAGAATAGATAGATCTCAATTGGTCTTTTTTTATAATACATTACTTACTTTCAAAAGTATAATTTGTAGAATGGCTCATTATAAATAGATGAAGTATCAACTCTAATTATTAAAATATTTTTGTATGAATATGATAATCAAAAGACTGTTGACAGCAGCATTGTTAGCTCAATTACAAACTGTTAACTCTTGCGCTGCTCCTGGAGTTTCAGTAGGATACCAAAATAAAATAGAGACCGGAGCTGAAATCGAAAAAAAATATACTGCATTTGGCCCCCAGCAGGTAAAGTCTAGCGATTATGCTGTCAACAAAGCCAATTATAAGAATATTAAAGTTTGGTACCCGCAAGATCTGCAAGGCAGCAACAAAACATATCCAATAGTAATTTTCGCCAATGGTACAGGCGTGATAAATAGTTCATATGAGGAAGTTTTCAAACACCTGGCTTCTTGGGGATTTATAGTAATCGGAAATGATGATAAATCGTCCTGGAGCGGAGAATCGTCGGCTGAGTCCTTAGATTTGATATTAGCAGAGAACAACAACAAAAACAGTATTTTTTATCAGAAAGTTAATACTAAGCAAATTGGTATCTCAGGGCATTCTCAGGGAGGTGTTGCAGTAATCAATGCAGTTACCAACCAGAAAAACGGACGGTACTACAGCTCTATTTTTTCAGCGAGTACTACAAAGCATGCGCTGGCCATTGGATTGAAGTGGCCATACGACATTAGTAAAGTTAACATTCCATACTTTGCAGTAGCAGGAACTGGTGCGTTTGATGCGGGAAATGAAAATGATACTGACAGTGGCATCGCTCCTTTGTGGTCTATGAAAGAAAACTTTGACCTTTTGCGGTCGAGTGCGGTCGCTATTATAGCACGTCGAAAAAATGTTGACCATGGCGAAATGCTTTACAAAGCTGACGGGTATATGACAGCTTGGTTCTTTTATACTTTGCTTGGAGACCAAACAGCAGCCAAGGTTTTCAAAGGAACTAATCCGGAGATTAAAAATAATGATCTCTGGCAAGATGTCAATATTAAAAATCTAAGGTAAAAAAATGGCTGGACTGCAATGATTCGGACTTTTATGTACGTGACTAAGAGGAATTGTTACTTAAGTTTTTCATCGTGTAATGGCGTAAGATAAATTTGCAATAGTTTAGAATAATAATTTTTTCTCATTAATATTCTCGATATAAATATCACATAAACAGAATTGACCTTTTGCTAAACATAGCAAATATCCACATTGCAATATTTCAAAAGTGGAATTGCAACAAATTTTGCAAAAAAGCTTTTCCGATCATAATGAGGAATTGCATTTTTGCTGCCCGATTTTCCTTCAGCCATTTCTATTTTAAAACTAAGACAAAGTAACCTACAAGGTCAATCGACCTTGTAGGTTACTTAAAAATTTATGTTCAAAGTTATTTATTTCCCTCTTCCAAAGGTCCCACAAAACATCTTTAGGACTCCACTATGTCTTCTTCGGATTCTTAAACGAAAACATAATCCTTCTTGTCGTCTTACCAAAACTCATATATCCTTGATAGGATAAGTTACTTCGTTGTCCTCCATTGATAAGATGATCATTTAGATCAAGATCGGATACAAAGATATTGCTTATTGGGGATTACATCATATAATTTGTAACAAGATCAATTAAAAGGCCTTCGTAATTCTAAAGGCGAAATTTTTGTTTTGGTCTTGAACAATTTGCTGAATGATTGCGAATGTTCAAATCCCAGTTCATAAGCTAATTCCCGGACAGGAAAGATTCTTGGCAGATAACTTTTCTTTCGCTTTTTCTATAATTGCTTTCTAAATCGTTTCATTTCAATGGAGCAGTTCCATTAATAATCTTTTGATATAATAAATGAGCTATACAAGCAAGTAAATTGAGCCATACACGAAAGTAAAACACTCCATAAATACTGAACTTTGTATTATAATTAAAACAAATCAAATGTCAACAATTAAAAAAATCCAGTTAGGTCAAAACGGTCCTTTAGTTTCTAGTCTCGGTCTTGGCTGTATGCGTATGTCGTCTATATGGGGCGGTCCAACTCCTGATGAAACAGAAAGTATTGCCACGATCAATGAAGCCTTGGACAATGGAATCAATTTTCTTAACACCGGAGACTTTTACGGTGCCGGTCATAACGAAATGCTCATTGGAAAAGCCATCAAAGGAAGACGTGACGATGCTTTTATCAGCGTAAAATTCGGTGCCATCTTTCATAATGGTCAATGGATAGGATTGGATCTGCGTCCGGTTGCTATCAAGAATTTTGTCAACTATTCGCTTACCCGCTTAGGAATTGAAACCATAGATCTATATCAGCCAAGCCGTATGGACGAAAGCGTTCCTGTGGAAGACATCATCGGAACGGTTGCAGATCTAATTACAGAAGGTAAAGTGCGTCATATTGGTGTATCAGAAATTAATGCCGATCAGCTTCGCAAAGCCAACAGCATTCATCCAGTCAGTGCTTTGGAAATCGGTTATTCTCTGGCAGACCGTCAGATAGAAAACGACCTGCTTCCGGAAGCAAAAGAATTAGGAATCAGCGTAATAGCTTTCGCCAATACGGCGGAAGGATTGCTGACCGGCGATCTGAAAGCACCACTCGCAGATAACGATTACCGAAATCATTTTTCCCGTTTTCAAGGCGATAATTTAATTCATAATCTGGAAAAAGTTGAAGTTCTGAAACAGTTAGCCAGTAGCAAAGGCTGCACGCCAACTCAGTTGGCAATCGCCTGGGTGAAGGAACAAGGCGATTATATGATGCCATTGGTAAGTATGAGCCGCAAATCCCGATTACCTGAAAATATCGCAGCGATGAATATAACATTCACATCCGAAGAGATGAATTTATTAAATGCTACATTTGCAATAGGTGCAATACAAGGTGGCACTTACTTGCAACGATAGATGGAAAGTCCAGCAGAAATCCTTCCCGGTGTCATATTCTATTCTTACCTCTCCCTAGAGCGGAAAGAGAAAGTCTGTATCTGGAATCAGCACACCCTCATACTTCAGGTTTCGGGGCAGTTGATTCTGGAAACTTCTGGGCAGAATATTTCGATGACGGGAGGACAAATGCTGCTGATCGGGAAAAATCAGTTAGGAACGCTTACCAAAACTCCGGTTGTAGGAGGAAACTATGAAACTATTGTGATCTCTCTACAGGATGATCTGCTACGCAAAATCACCTTGGAGGAAAAGCTGGAAGCCGACAGAAAATATAATGGTCCCTCAAATATCCTGATTCCTTCAAATGACTTCCTGAAAGGATATTTTCAGTCCATTATCCCGTATGCCAGAAATTCAGGAGCGGCGATGACAGACGAATTGGGGATTTTAAAAGTGAAAGAGGTTGTCAAATTATTACTTCTTGCGGTACCTGAACTTCGCAACTTTCTGTTCGACTTTTCTATACCCTATAAAATAAATCTTGAAAGATTTATGCTCAGTAATTATCAGTTCAATGTGACAACAGAAAAGTTTGCGCAGCTTACCGGAAGAAGTCTCGCAAGTTTCAAACGGGACTTTCAGAAAGTTTTTGGAATGCCGCCCCGTCAATGGTTACAGGACAAAAGACTGAATGAAGCCCGGCATCTGATAGAAAATAAAAACAAAAAGCCATCTTCCATTTATCTCGACTTAGGCTTTGAAAGCCTCTCCCATTTCTCACACGCCTTTAAAAAGAAATTTGGAAAAGCACCAACATCAGGTCTGTAAATTTATTGTTACGCAGATTAGAACTAATAATGGAAACTATTCTCACTGGAATTTCAATCGCTTTAAGAATCCGATCAATATCTCCAGAGATGAGGTTATGAGAATTAGCAAGATACAATAAAAAGCCACTTATCATAAATGTATTAAGGATCTTCATTCATTAGGCTATTTCGACTACCAGCCATCATACAATGCATTTGAAGGAAGTCAAGTTTATATGTTTGATTTTGCCGGGGAATTAAAACCAACACTTAAGGCAAAAAGAAGAATATAGATATGAACTTAAGTGAGAGCAGATATGTGATCAGGACTTATGTATATACAATGAATAATTTGACAAGTTTAAAAATGGCAGGATAATAATGCTAGCATCACCAAAAGTGAAGAGCTACAATCTTCAAGTAAGGGCTAATTAAAGTATGAATTTATTAAAAACTCACTTTATGTCTATTGACCGTTGTAAATCCAAGATTTGAAGAAGTCAATAAAATCGTAAATATAATCTCACAAAAATTTAATAGTTAATTTACCGCGACCTATAAACAAAGCAAAACACGGCTTCTAAACAAAGTTAATCTTAACGTATCAATCTAAATTTGTTCTAACAAAAAAACAGATTTATATGTCAAACAACAATTATCAAGGTGCATTACAGCAACCGATCAACTCAGGATTTAATGGGGCTTCAACTTCAATGGAAGTTATCAAAGGAATTGATCTTACCGGGAAAATCGCTATCGTCACTGGTGGCTATGCCGGGATAGGACTCGAAACCGTTAAGGCATTAACATCGGCTGGAGCAACGGTGATCGTACCGGCAAGAGATACGGAAAAAGCTAAGAATAATCTGGTTGGCATCGTTAATGTGGAGTTGGAAACAATGGATCTGATGGATCCTGTCTCCATAGATTCTTTTGCAGAAAAATTTATGTCATCTGAAAGACCATTGCATCTTCTGATCAACAACGCCGGAATTATGTGGGTACCTTTGCAAAGGGACAGTCGTGGTTATGAATCCCAAC
>Ga0213835_101317_pt1 | contig 15916 bp, 8 predicted proteins | sample SWPATP01_FD_160576 | JGI IMG/M metagenome (GOLD analysis project Ga0213835, IMG submission 160576) | Coastal seawater microbial communities from Marineland, Florida, United States - SWPA TP0 #1 | ecosystem: Environmental > Aquatic > Marine > Coastal | place: USA: Florida | collected 2016-08-05
CCGAACCTCCCAGATCACCCCCGCGCCCACCAGATACCCCAGCAGCACGCCCGAACCCGCGTCCAGCCACAGCGGCACCGCGTGCTCGTACACCACCGACCCGCTCACAACGTCCACCGACGACGTGCCCCCGAACCGACGCCCGATCCAGCCCCCCACCATCGCCAGCCCCAGCACCGGCGCCAGGAACAGCAACTCACGCAGCACCTCCCGGCGCGCGTGCGGGTACTGGATCCACATCTCCGGATCGTGCGACACACCTTCGTCCTCATCCTCCCCGGTGGCACAGCGCTCCGAGCTGTGTTCCCCCTCTTCTCCCCCTTCTTCCTCCACCCCTTCCGCAGCAACGCCGCCCTCCGCACCCTCAGCCGCAACCCGGGCACGCTCGCCCTCTTCCCACGCCTCATAATCGGCAAAGCTCGGCTTCAGCAGCCCCGCGCGGAGCAACAGGTTCGACACCACGACCCCCACCGCCCCGCCGATCGCCGCCCCGACCCACCACCACCCCATCAGCCCCGGCGTCGCAATCGTCCATGTCCAACCCTCGGCCGTCACGGGCAGCTCGCCCGTCCGGGTCATCTGCGAAACCCACGCCGCGTGACCGGTGTGCAGCGCCAGCGCCACGCCGACCGGGATCCACGTCAGTTCCAGCGGGATCGTGTACGTCCGCGCGTCGATCAGCGTCGTCGCCAGCAGGCAGCTGAACAAGGTCAGCACCACGAGCATCGTCGGCCAGGTCGCCGCGATCCCGCCCAGCGCCCAATCGGGTTTCAGCGACGACCACGGCACGCCCAGCGGCGAGGTCCCCCAGTTCGGCGTCATGAACCAGAGCGCGTACAGACCCACGAACAGCAAAGCCGCGACCGCCTCGACGATCGGGTACTCCGCGCTGATCTTCGCCTTGCAGAATCGGCACCGCCCGCGCAGCAGGAGCCATCCCACGATCGGCACGTTCTCACGCCAGGTCAGGCGCGTCGAGCACGACGGGCACCGGCTCGGCGGCGAGACCACGCTCAGCCCGCGGGGCAGCCGGTACACCAGCACGTTCGTCAGCGAGCCCACGCACGCGCCCAGCGCCCCCACCCAGAGCACCTGCACCGCGCCCCACAGGAACATCGTCCACTCGTAGCTCACGGTCGGCGGCCCTCAACGTGCGCCCGAAACCGACCGCGCCACAACCGGCGATCAGCCCGGATCGTCCGCGTCAGCATCGGCCCCTGAGCCCCCCGCGCTGGACCTTTCCCCCGCATCCGCCGTCAGATCCGAAGCCGAAAGCTCCCGCACGCGCTGCTCGGCACGGTCCAGAATCCCCCGGCAGCGGCGCAAGAGCCCCATCCCGCGCTCGTACGCCTCGATCGAGTCCTCCAGACCCGCCTCGCCGGACTCGATCCGGTCGATGATCGACTCGACCTGCTCGAGCGCAGCCTCGAAGCCGAGACCCTCGTTCCCCGCCCCCCCGCTGCCCTCGGCTTTCGCTCGCTTACCCATGATGCCGACCTTACCCCCGCTCGCCGAACAGGTCCATCTGCCCACGCCCGCCGCCCCCGCGCGAGTTCCCCCCCCGCCCCCGGCCCGCCGACCCCGACGGGCGGCTTGTGGGCGCGGGCGGGAGCGACGCCCGATCCCCCTCGACGACCGAACCGAACGAGCCGTCGCTGAGCCGGGTCACGACCCGGTCGCCCGGACGAACATCCCCGGCCGAGCGCACAAGCCCGCCCCCCGGCTTCTCCGTCCAGGAGTATCCGCGCTCCAGCACCGCGAACGGGCCCATCGCGCGGAGCTCGCGCTCCAGCGCGTGCGCCTTGCGCCCGGCATCCCGAAGCCGACGCGACGCGACGCGGTGCAGGCTGGATTCGAGCGCGTCCAGATCCGTCTGACGCACGCGCCGGCGGACCGCCGCCTCCAGGCGCTGGCGCGCGTTCGCCCAGCGCGCCTCGCGCCGCGCCTGCGCAGCCGCGGGGCGTTGGCGTTCGAGGCGACCGAGCGCGTCGAGCGTGCGCACGCGCGCGTGCGACACCGCCGAACGCACGCCGGCGTGCAACCGGGAGCCCGCCGCGGCGCACCGCTCGCGCTCGAACGCGACGGCGCGCTCGGTCAGCAGACGCAGGCGTGCGCTCAGCGAGCGTGTCTGGCGCAGCAGGTCGCCCCGGTCGGGCACCAGGCGCACAGCCGCCTGCGTCGGTGTGGCGCAGCGTTCGTCGGCGACCAGCTCCGCGATCGTCGTGTCCGTTTCGTGCCCGATCGCCGCCACCACCGGAATCGGGCATCGGACGATTGCTTCAGCGACCGCGCGCTCGTTGAACGCCCAGAGGTCTTCCATGGATCCGCCGCCGCGCGTGACCAGGAGAGCGTCGATGCCGAGGCGATCGCGCGCGCGCCCGAGGGCGTCGATCGCGCGCGCCACCTCGCCCGCGGCTTCGGCCCCTTGCACACGCGCGTCGAGGATCAGGAACTCGACCGCTGGGCAGCGCCGGCGCGCGGTGTCGAGCACGTCCTGCAACGCGGCCCCGGTTCGGCTTGTCACGACCGCGACGCGGCGCGGGAAGGTCGGGAGCGGGCGTTTGCGGGCCGGGTCGAACCAGCCGAGGGCGCGGAGCTCCTCGCAGAGCGCACGAAAGCGGGCTTCGAGCGCGCCCTGCCCGCGGAGTTCGACCTTGTCGACGATGAGCGTGGTCCGCCCGCTCGGGGCGTAGAACTCGACGCGCCCGGTCGCGACGACCGAGACGCCGTTTTCGAGTCGCACACCCGCGCGTTTGAGGGCCGAGGCGAACATGACGCACCCGACGACCGCGCCGTCGTCCTTGAGGTCGAAGTACGCGTGCGTGCGCTCGCGGTGCCCGGAGATCTCGCCCTCGACGCGGACCGACGCGGGGAGCCCGCGGGCGATCGCGTCGCCGATGTGGGCGGCGAGCCTGGAGACCGACCACGCGGGCGGGTCGGCGCTGGCGCTCGAAGTCTGAGCGGCGGCCGCTTGGGCGGCTCGGGTCTTGTCGGGATCAAAAGGCAGGCGGCCCATGCCGGCAGAGCGTAGTCGCGCCGCCAACACGGGCCGTCCTGCGCTGGACGCGGGGCTCGGGCGTCGGCGTGCAAGACACCGATCCGCCCAGCCCGCGCCCGCTCTCCCCCCAGCGGGGATCCGCACCCCACGGGGCCGGTCCCTCTCCCTCCTCCTCGGTCGATTCCGCGCCCCTGGGGGTGGGCGCGATCATCTGGCACAGTCAGTCCAGTCGCGTCAGCACCCCTGCCGGCGCGGGTCCGGGTGTGAGGCGGGTGACTCGGATCTCGTGACGGTCGCCGGTCGCGTCCGGGCCGAGCACGCGCATCCGCGGCTCGAAGCGCGGCATCTCCGGCGGGATCTCGATCGTGGCGCGCGGGCGAATCTCGCCCGAGGGCTTCTCAGCACGGCGTGTGTCGGCCCCGGCGTGCGGGTGCGCGTGCGCCCGAGGGGCGGCGTGGCGACGCCCGGCCGGGGAGTTCAGATAGTTGTCGCGGTGCAGCGGGTTGACGAACGTGCGCACGCCGCCGCTGTAGCCGTTTTCCTGGAGCCACTGGGCGCGTGCGCCTTCGAGCGTCTGGAGCGAGCCGGTGCCGTCGATGCGGGCGAACGGGTGGATGCCGACGATCGAGTGCCCGACGCGGACGAGGATGAGTCGCTCGGCGTGCGCATGGGCGCCGTAGGCGTGCGGCCCGGGCTCGCGCGTGACCCGCGGGAGCGCACGAGGGCGCTCGCCGCCGATGAAGTCGCGTCCGTACCAGAGCCGCCCGCTGATGGGGTTGGTGAGGATGTCGTGTGCGTGGCGCGTGTCAACCGGGGGCGGGGTGACCAGGGCGTGGTTTCGCCACTCGGTGCCGCGGACCGAGCCGGTCGTTCCGGCCAGGGCGGGCGTGAGGGCGAAGAGGACTGGGGCGAGGGCCGAGCAGCAGACGGCCGCGGCACGCGTGCGGCGTGGCATGGGCGAACTCCGGATCTGAGGCGGCTTGGTGAGGGACGGAAACGCACGCCCGCGCGCAGGCCGCGATGTTTGAACACCTGTTCAGGTGATCAACTCGCATGATCTCCGGATGCTTGAGCTGCGCCAAGGAAAATCGTGCATTTTCGCGCCGGTTGGGTGGGGGATCGGCCCCATAACCACGCAAAATTGGGATGAACCCCTGGGTTCAGGACCCGCTGGCAGGGCGCACGCCTGTGCCCGGGTAGGGAATGGGCTCTTTGGCGACGAGCCACTCGTAGGCATCCAGGACGGCAGCGACGTGGCTGCTGGCGCGGTGCTGGGCACCGACGTATTGCCAGGCGCGTTCGCCGAGCTGGCGGGCGCGGGCGGGGTCGGTCAGCACGGGGCGGAGCAGGTCGCCCCAGGCGTCGGGGCTGGTGGGCTCGGCGGCGCGATCGAGCACGGCGGCGGTGCGCCCGGGCTGGAGCCAGGACACATCCGGGTCGTACCCCGCGCCAACGACCATGCCCTGCCCCATCGCGTCGAGCAGGAGCGAGCGTTGCTCGCCGAGGCTCTCGGGCTGAACGATCGCGTCGCCGAGGATGACCAAGTCGCGCCGTCCTTCCATCTCAGGGATCAGGCTGAGACGGTCGAGCACGCCCAGACGCTCGGCGACGCGCCAGAGCTTGGACCGTTCGGCGGCTTCGGCGTCGGCGAAGATGACCGACTCGCGCGCGGCACCGAGCGCGAGCGTGATGCCCTCGAACCCGGCGTGGAAGACAGCGGCCTCGCGCCCGTTGCCCGCGAGAAAGACGCTCGCGGCCCGGGATTCCTGGAAGATTTCGCGCGGGCGCGGGGCGCGATGCACGCCCCAGGGCGCGGTGCGGACGGGCACGTCGGGCAGATCGCCCGCGAGCGTGCGCTCGACGCTCTGGTCCGGGGCCATCAGCAGAAGCCCGGGCGTGGCGCGGAACTGGGGGCGCATGAGGCGCGCGCGCTCGACGAGCCCGCGTCGCCAGATATCGAGCACGACGGGGACGGCGAGCTCGTGGGCCGTCTGGATCGCGAGATCCCAGACGCTGCCGCCGAAGGCGTGGACGACGTCGACGCGGGGCGTGGTGCTGGATTCGTCGTGATCGCGGAGGTTGGCGATGAGTCGTCGGGCGCGCATGGCGCGGGTGAGGAACGGGCCGCCCATGGGGAAGGTGACGGCGGCCGCGAGCAAGCCGCCGGCTTCGGTGCACCCGGCGGCGTGCTCGGGCACCGCGTGCACGACCGAGACGCCCTCGTCGGTCAAACCGACCGAGAGACGACGCAGCATCGACCGCTCGCGGGCGGCGAAAAGCTCGTCGATCAGCATCAGCACGCGCACGGGGCACCCCTCGAGCACTCGGGCGACGCCTGCGCCCGCGGTATGCGCTCAGGATAACGCATGGGGTGCAGCTTGGGGCGAAAGCAAGACGGGGATTGTGGGTGGTGGGGATGGCTGCGGTTGTGGGATGGGCTTGATTGCGGTGCGCTGTTGACGTTCGCCCCGGAAACGCTGCGCGTTTCCGGGGCACCGGATGGCGGGATGGTCATGCGCTCGGTGGGCAGTCCGGGGGCGGGTCGGCGCGGTCGGCGACGGGTTCGGTGCGCCAGAGCCCGACCCAGTGGGCGGGGGCGACCTGGGCGAGGGTGTAGTCGCCGGCGGGCCCGGGGGCTCGGCGGAGGTCGGCGGGCGGCTGGTGCCAGGGCCACCACGGGCGTGCGCCCTCCGGCAGCCCTTCGGCGCGGGTGAAGCTCGCTTCGTCGTCGACGATCTCGCTGACTGTGCGGAGTCGGTCGCGCCGCTCGCCGAGGGCGGGGATGCTCGCGAGCAGCCCGCGTGTATAGGGATGGAGGCGGCGTTCGAACAGCGCTTCGACGGGGGCGTACTCGACGACGCGCCCGGCGTACATGACGCAGACGACGTCGGCGTGCTCGGCGACGACGCCGAGGTCGTGGGTGATGAGCATGACCGCGAGATCGCGCGTGCGTTTGAGCTCGCTGAGCAGTTCGAGGATCTGGGCCTGGATGGTGACGTCGAGGGCGGTGGTGGGCTCGTCGGCGAGGAGGACGCGGGGCTCGCAGGCGAGGGCCATTGCGATCATGACGCGTTGGCGCATGCCGCCGGAGAACTGGTGCGGGTAGGCCTTCAGGCGTTTGGCGGGCTCGGGGATGCCGACGGCTTGCATGGCGCGGACAGCGAGGTCGGCGGCTTCGGCTTTGCTGACGCCCTGGTGCAGGCGGATCGCTTCGACGAGTTGGTCGCCGATCGTGAAGACAGGGTTGAGGCTGGTCATCGGCTCCTGGAAGATCATCGCGATCTCGTTGCCTCGAACGTCGCGCATTCGGGCGTTGTCGAGGGTGAGCAAGTCGATCTCGCGTCCGGGGCCGGCGCCGAGGTCCATATCTGGTGCGGGTTGGTAGAGGACGCGCCCTCGGTCGAATCGGCCGGGGGGCGCGGGGATGAGACGGAGGGCGCTCATCGCGGTGACGCTCTTGCCGCACCCGGATTCGCCGACGACGGCGAGGGTTTGCCTCGGGTAGATGCTCATGCGCACGCCGTCGACGGCCTGGATGCGCGGCGAGCCCTTGCCGTTGTCGAAGCTGACGGCGAGATCTTCGACGCGGAAGACGGGGCGCGCAGCAGGCGCGGCGGCATCACGAGACACAGCCTCGGCGGGGGCTTGGGCGGTCATGCGACGCGGGCCCGCTTGGGGTCGAAGGCTTCGCGGAGCCCTTCGCCGACGAAGTTAAGGGCGAGCAGCGTGGAGCCGAGCAGGAGGCAGGGGAAGAGCAGGAGCCACCAGTTGCTGCGTGTGGTGTTGATCTCGTTGAGCCCGTCGGCGGCGAGGTTGCCCCAGCTTGGGAGCGGGGGCTGGACGCCGATGCCGAGGAAGCTGAGGAAGCTTTCCTGGAGGATCGCTTGCGGGACGGTGAGCGTGGCGTAGACGATGACCGGGCCGAGGAGGTTGGGGAGCAGGTGGCGGAGGAAGATGCGCCGCGTTGGGGCGCCGACGGCTCGTGCGGCTTCGACGAAGGGCTGGTTCTTGAGGCTGAGGACTTGCCCGCGGACGACACGGGCCATCGTGAGCCAGCTGACGCCGCCGATCGCGACCAGGAGGGTGACGACGTTGATGGTGGTTCGCGTGGCGGCGGTGGGCTCGCCGGTGCCGAAGCGGTCGAGGGCCTGGATCTGGAGGCGTTCGGTCGCGGCGGGCGTGCGCTCGGCTTCGGGAAGGGCGCTGAGGGCGGATTGGACGTACACCTCGCGCTGGGCGGCGATACGGGGGACGTTCTCGGCGATCATGTTGTCCACCACGGCATCGACGGCGACCGCGAGCAGGACGACGAGCAAGATGTACGGCAAGCCGTAGAGCACGTCGACGATGCGCATCATGACCGAATCGATCAGCCCGCCGGCGTAGCCCGCGATGGCGCCGTAGAGCGTGCCGATGCAGACGCTGAGCGCCGCGGCGGCGATGCCGATGCCGAGGGAGATGGACCCGCCGAGCAGCACGCGGGCCCAGAGGGAGCGCCCGAGGGCGTCGGTGCCGAGGAGTGTGCGGTGGTGGTGTGCGCGGAGGGCTTCGGCGAGCGGGCCGGACTCGGCGGCGAGGAGTTCGTCGGGCGTGACGGCGAGCTCGTTGGCGAGCTGCTCCACAACCGTCGCGGGGACGGCGGCGTTGAGTCGGCGGAGGTCGCGCTCGTCGGCCGGGGCCCAGACAGGCGGGAGGCGACCGGCGTTGGGGTTGCCGGCGGCGTAGCGGGGTGTGCCGCGGGGGAGTTCGTCGCCCGAAGCCTCGGCCGCGGCCCGCGCGGCGGGATCCACCACCGGCGCCAGCGTGTACGGGAGCGAGAGCAGGCACGCCAAGACCATCAAGCCCAGAAACCCGAGCCCGAGCACACCCGCGACGGAGCGCGTCAGCGGGTTGTCCGCCTTGCGCGGCGGGGCGGCGAGTGCTGGGACCGACGTCGGCTCGTCCATGAGTCGCACACGATACACGCTTGGGGGCGCTGGTGCAGGGGAAGGCGGATCGTGCTGGAATCAGGGTGACTGGATTCGAACCAGCGGCCTCGAGTACCCAAAACTCGCGCTCTACCAAGCTGAGCTACACCCTGGACATGCGACGGACGCGATCGCCCGTCGTCACAGTGTACGACGGTGCGCCCCGTCGGAGGGGACCACGGCTCCCTCACGGTCGCGGCTCGTCCGGAAGCCGACCGATCAAGACGGAATTTACTCCGGCACTCGGCGGAACTCCAGGATGCGCGGCATCTGCCCGGGGGCGGTGACGTTGGAGCGGTCGACGATCATCACGTATCGCCGGCGGACGGAGGGGAGCATGGGGGCGTTGGGGTCGAGCCCCTCGACGTCGGCGCGCTGGTAGCCGTGGAGGACGAACCAGACCATGAAGTAGTCGCTGTTGACGCTGGTGGAGGCGAGGACGGCGTTGGCGATCGCGAGGCGCTGGTCGTGCTCGCCCTCGATGCCGTCGGAGTTCGCGGAGGTGCCGTAGCGGATGGTGTCGATGCCGGGCTGGTCGATGTCTCGGATGTTCTGGGGCGTGATGCCGGTGCCGTCGAGGAAGGGGTGGAGCCCGAGGCGATCGATGGAGTGCGGCTCGATGTAGTTGGTGCCGGTGAGGCTGGTCTCGACGGTGGTGGCTCGTGCGTTGAAGATCTCGGCGGTGGAGAGAAGCCCGCGCTGGTTGCGGACGGCGTCGGTGCCGACGATGGGCAGCGGGCCGGCGCCGCGTCGGCGGCGACCGGTGTCCTGCGGGTTGTTGGGGTCGAAGGAGAAGTCGAGGAAGTCGGGGACGGCGACGGTCAGATTGTTCTCCACGGTGCCGATGACGCCGGTGATGCGCGTGCTGATGCCGGTGAGATCGCGGTAGCCCTTGAGCGTGGCGGCGATGTCGGATCGGGCGTCGTGCGCGGCGAGGTTGGGGTTGGTGGGATTGTTGCTGTCATCCCACCAGTAGCTCGGAATGGGCAGTGGATAAATCGGTGGATTAGCCGGGCTGGCGTTGGATGGGCTCTGCACGCGGGTCGGGTCGAGCGTGTTGGGGAGCGGGCTGAGCATGGGGAGTGTGCGGAGCACGTCGAGGTGGGCGGTGTTGATGTTGATGGTGCCGGGGATGGGCTCGGTGATCGAGCCTCGGGCGCGGGGTTCGCCGGCGGTGGATCGCCCGACGGTGCGCACGCTGGAAGCGATGTTGGCGGCGAGTGGCGCGCCGAGCCCGACGATGAGGTCGTCGTTGGTGCCGGGAGTCGGGTTGGTGTGCGGCACAAACTCCACGAGGTTGGGGTTGTTGAAGTTGACGAAGGGCGTGAAGGCGTCGATGCGGAGGTGCCCGCGGTCGAGGGGGAGGATGAAGTCGGTCGCGAGCGAGCCGCGGTTGGGGGAGATGCCGCCGACGGCGAAGCTGATGTCGCGGTCGCCCTGACTGCCTTCGCTGCCGGGGCTGTCGTAATACCCGGCGGCGAGTGCGAGGGCCTCGGGGAGGGTGAGCCAGGCGTTCTCAAGATCCTGCATGGAGGCGTTCTTGGGGCTGAAGTCGGTGCTGTTGGCGGGGAGGTCGGGGTTGATGTTCGCGGGGCTGAAGCGCGGGCCGATCGCGAGCGGGCGGAGGAAGTCGGCGGCTCGGATGCTGGCGAAGGTGCGCTGCTGTGTGCCGCTGCCAACATCGGAAGAAAACAGTCTCGCGGGGGCGACGGTGCCGGAGCGTTCGGTGGGGAAGTTTTCGACGTAGAGCTGATCGAAGGGCAGCCCGTCCATGTTGGAGCCGATGCTGTTCGGCGCGTTCACGTGGTTTTGGGCGGGCGGGCGCCGGATGGTGGGCACAGGGTACTCGGTATCGATCAACACTTCGGGGTCGATGCCGCCTTGGCGTCGGAAGAGTTCGTCGAGCGTGGGCGCGGTGCCGGTGACGTACGGCGTGCCGCGGAACGCATCGCGGCTGTCGATGTCGGTTGGGGTGAGGCGGCTCCGCTCGTTGAGCGAGTTGCTGGTGCTGTTGTTGGAGCCGGTGGTCTTGATCTCGTACATCCACGCCGGGAAGGCGCGGACGGTTGCGCCGGGGTTGCTGGTGGGGCGTCGGATGCTGGCCCATGTGGTCACGCTGAAGCCGGTGTTATCGCCGGAGCTGTTGTGCCCGGATTCACCGAAGTTCGGGCTCGCCTGGCTGTTGGGTGAGTTGACGACAAAGTCGGTCGGGAGGCTGCTGTCGAGGGTGGCTGTAAAGTTCTGGTTGGCGTAATCGAGTTGAGGATCGCGGAGGCGGTCGATGAGCTGATCGTTATCGACGAGGGCGTTGGTCACGGTCTCGCCGGGGGTGTAGACGGCGCGCCAGAGCAGCGCCTGCCCGATGCGGGCTCGGTCGTTGGTCGCTCGAAGCAGGTCGATGGCGTCTGCTGTGCGGAGCGAGCTCACGTCGGCGCCCAGGCCGGGGCTTTCAGGATCGAACTCGGCGACGACGATGGGGCGGCTGGTCTCGAAAACGCCTTCGAGCGTCTGCTCGATGCCAAACTGGCTGTTCAGCCAGCGATCGAAGGGATTTTCGGTGGTGATAGGTGCGTTGGTGTTGTCACTGATCCGCTGCTGGATCGTCTGCAGGGATTCGGTGACGAGGACGACGTTGCGCGTCTCGCCGGGGCGAAGGGCGTCAGGTATATTCGACCATGGGACGGACGTGAATTGAGCGTTGTTGTTCCAGACGTCGGTGCTCAGCCCGGCGACGGGAAAGAACCTGGGGGGGGAGCCGGCGTCCGGGCGTTCGCCGAACTGGATGTAGAACCGGGGGACTTCGACGCCGTCATCGGTCTGTGTGCGGAACGAGACGGGTGCATCGAAGGGGTTGTGGAGTTGGACGACGACGACCTGGGCGATGAAATCGGGGTTGCTCGTGGAAACTCGCCCGTCGATGGTCGGGCCGCCGCGTCGCCATGTGTAGGTGGGCGGGGCGGTCGGATCGAAGCCGGCGGACTGGACGATGTACTCATCATCCGCGCCGTCGCCGAAGCGTGAGTCGGTGTAGATGTGGAAGCTGGCGAGTTCGGCGATGATGGGTGTGGGCTCGATGCCGTAGACGTTGTGCACGCCGCCGCCCTGCAGGGCGTCGGGGCCGACTGTGCGCTGTGCGTCGGCGAGGCGTACGGGCTGGGTGGCGTCTCGACCGTCGAGGTCAAGCACGCCGTAGGTTGAGCCGTCGAGCCCGGTCGGGTAGGCCCAGCGGTGGCGACGGGTGTTGATGTTGGCGGCGTTCAGCGCGTCCTCGATGAGTTCGTTCTTGACGGAGTTCACAACCGTGCTGCCGTCGATCAGAACGGTGCGGCTGGTGATCGGATCGCGTGTCGAGCCCCCGTCTTCACTGTCGATCAGGTCCGTCATGTTGACGGCAAGGTGGGCGGCCGAGAGCAGGGCGAATTCCGGGCCTCGGTACCCGTAGAAGAGCGTGCGGAGCGTGTTGAACGGCGCGTTGTTCCCGCCGTTCCAGTTCCAGACCTGATCGAAGTTCACCTGCCCGCCGTTGGCGAAGCGGACGTTGCCGAGCGTGCGGTCCGAGTAGGGCAGGAGCGCGTCGGCGTAGAGGCGGAAGAGGCGTTGGACGGCGGCTTCGCGTTCCGCATCCGTCGCTGCCGCGCGTTCGAGGGCGCGGACGATCTCGATCGCGTCCTCGCGGAGGTCGGCTGGGGTGATGGAACCGCCGGAGTTGGGGCGGGAGCGGAGCGGGCGGGCGCCGCTGATGGTGGTGAGTCGCTGGCGGAGATCGCTGAAGGACTGGGCCATCGCGTCGAGATCGGTCCATTGGGGTGACGCATCGTTGTTGCGTCCGAGGCGTTCGAGCGTGAGCGGGCGTTGAGCGCGGAGGATGTGGTAGTACGCCAAAGGCGGGTACTGCGACCCGCCGCCAACCGGCGAGAATCGCTGTGTGAACTCCTGCCCGTCGCGTCGGAGCGCGACCGAGAGCGCGGCTTCCAGCGGGCTGAACACGTCGGGGTCGTTGGCGGTGCGGAAGGTGTGGAGTTCCAGCGTGCTCTCGACGCCGAGGGGCGAGGCGGCACGCTGCACGCCGGAGCCGGACACGAACGCGTCGCGGTCCGCGAGCAGGTCGAACGCGATCGCTCGCTCGGCGGCGTTGTAGTCGTAGACGCGTCTGGGCAGATCCGGCTCGGGAAAGAGCTGCGTGGTGTTGATGGCGTCCTGCGCCCGGGACGGGTCGAGCAAACGCAGACGCAGCGACTCGTACGCGCGATCGCCAAGTTCGAAGAGAAAATCGGACGTCATGCTGTTCTGCGCGGTGATCGAAGCCTGCGCGATCGGTTGCTGGTACGTCTCATAGAGGAAGCGGTAGCCGGCGATGAAGGGCGCGAACTGGTCCACGAAATCACTGAACGTGAGGAGTCGGCGGAGGTCCACGTCGGCGGGCGTGAGCCCGGCGGGGAAGGTACGCGAGGGCTCGCGGTCATCGGGATCCCCGGAGAGCTGGCTCCCGCGGAGGCTGGTCGCGGTGTTGACGTTGACCATCGCCGAGAGGTCGACCACGCGCACCGCGGCGAACCAGCGGAACCGCACGCCGGAGGGGAGCAGACCGACGATCGCCGGGTCGTTGATCCCCGTCCCGCGGCTCGCGTCCACGAGCTCAAACCAACGGCTGTCGGCGAACCCGTCGCCGTCGGCGTCGGCCCACTGGTTGGGGAAGTATCGGGGATCGGCGGGCCCGACTCCGTCGGCGATGTTCAGCGGGCGATACGCGTTGAACTGGTTTTCCGTCAAGAAGCTCGGCGTGTTGAGCTGATCCGCCGTCAGCGTCCGATTCGGACGACCGGAGTGGCGGAGCGTGCTGGAGAGCTGTCCTGCGTTGATGCCGGGTTCGGCTTCGAAGTTGTTCCGAAGATTCGACAGGCAGATGAACCGACCGTCCGGCGCGACGTTGGAGATCTTGCGCCAATCCACGCGCATCTCGGCGCGGGTTGTGGGGAGAAGCCCGAGCCCCTGCCCGCCGCCGGGCGTCACCGATGGACGAATGCCTGTCAGCGGCCCTTGAGAAAGCAGGAAAGGCACTCGGTCATTCTCTGGATAAAACAGTGCATTTCGCGCTGCAGGTTCATTAGGCACGTAAAGAAACATCGGCTCGGCGTCGGCGAGCCAGGGGTCGTCGCCGAAGGTGCCGACGGGGTTGAAGGGGAACTCGGTGGGGTTGACGATCGGGTTGGCCATCGCTCGGTTGCTGCGGTAGCGCAGATCGATCGAGGGGTAGTCCCACGCCGCCAGGTGCGGGAGGTTGTAGCTGATCTCGCCCGTCACCGGATCGACGGTGATCCCGAAGCCCATGTCCGCGACGGAGACCGCGTCGTCGGCGATGATCCGCGCGATGTAGTCGGCGACCGATCGCTCGACGCTCTGCACGCGGTCGCTCTGGCGCAGGGTCGCGCTCGAGCGTTCGTCGGCCCTGCCGAGCGTGACGTACGCGACCGTGAGCAGCGAAAGGAACGCGAGGATCGCGACCACGAGCACGAGGAACGTGCCGCGTCGTCGCGCGGGGGAGCGCGGGCGTCGGGGGGCGCGGTTCGGGCGTGTGCGGGGTGGCATCGGTCGGCTCCTCGAATCGGATCGGCCGCCGGGCGGGGCGGCAGGAACGGGCTTTCAGCTCGCGGATTCCCCGACGGGCAATTCCACGATGAACTGGAAGGTCTCTTCGATCGTCGGGTCGTTCGCGTCGGCGAGGGTCACGGTGAAGCGCAGCAGACGCGGCCAAGCCCAGGGGATCTGCGCCGGCACGCCGGTGTTGACGTTCGGTGCGACGGGCCGTCCGCGGAACCGCGCGTTCTGCGCGGTGCTGAAGACGGGCACGCCGCTCGCGGTTGCGAGTTGGTTGTCCAGATTATCCTCGACCCGGAGCCCCCCGAGGATGTCGGCGGCAAGATACGTCGGGTCCACGTAGCCGAAGACGGATTCGAGCACGCGGACGCGCTCGACCCCGGCGTTGTTGGTCAGGAGCGGGAGGTTGCGATCCAGATGGATCACCTCACTCGTGACCGGCCAGAACTGGTTGGGCTGCGTCCCCCACTTGATGCCGAACTGGGCGCCCTCGACGTTGGTGTTGCGTCCGAGGAAGACGGGGTAGGGGCCGGCGGAGAATTCGTTCGGCGCAAGCGTGCCATCGAAGTTGACGTCGGCGCGGCGGTAGAGCCCGTGCCAGATGAGGTCGCCGGCGCGCATGGCTTGTTCAGAGGGCGCGGAGCCGAGGTTGTCGCCGGGCCAGGTGTTCCCGAACGACCATTCGACGATGAACTCGGTGCATCTCGGGAGGAAAACGCTGGAGGCGAGCATGAGCTGGTCGGCGATGCGGTACTCGCGTTGCTGGTTGCTCGGTTGGGCGTCCGCGGGCAGGCTGTTCTGGGCGGCGAGGGCGAGGACGTCGAAGTACGCCGGGGGTGCCGGCTCGTAGCGCATGCGGGCGCGGGATTGACGGTAGTTGATCCCGCCGGCCGGGCCGGGGGTGGTCGGCGTGGCAAGGGGGTTCTCGCCGATCGCGCGGAGCCCGTCGCCGGGGAGAGCGTCGAGCATCCAGAGCTGCATGCGCCGGAGTTCGTTGATATTGAACCCGATGACCGGCGTGGAGGGTTGCGCGGTGAGCCCCGGGTTGAACGTGTCCCGGATTGCGCCCCGGTCGAACAGAGCCATGGAGCGCGCGAGCTGCCCGCTGGCGCCGGGCACGGCGCTGAGCGCATCGAGCATCGGCGGCCCGGGCTCTACGGGCGCGCCGAGGACGACGCGTCGGATCTGCCCGAGATCAGTCGCGGCGACATCGATCAGCCCGCTGGCGATCGTCGGCGCGTGGTGCGGGGTGAGTCGGTTCTGGAGGTTCATGATGAAGATCGGACCGGGGACCGCGCTGAAGAACCGGAGCGAGCTGGGGCCTTGGGGCTGCTCGGGGGAGACCTGATCGAGCGCGAACCCGTAGTGCGCGAAGACGCTTGGTGCGGCGGGGATGCCCCCGATCTGGACTCGGCTGTCGCGAAAACGCGCGATGCCCGCCCCGCTGAACGGGAAGCTGTAAACCATCTGCGTGGTGGACATGTCGATCGTGAGCGTTTCGCTCGGCGGCCGGAGCAGCGTGACGTGGCGGAGCAGGGTCCAGCTCTCGGCGTATTCATTCGGACCGCGCTGCCCGCGCGGACGCGTGGTGTCGCCGCCCAGGCGGAGGCGGGGGTCGCCGCTGGTGGTCGACGAGGCATCAACCGATGCAGCCAGCTGAGGGACCGAGTGCTGGAGCGACTGCGTCGGCGCAGTCGCTCCAGCGTTGAGCAGATCGCGCGGGTAGCGGATGCCGTGCCCGTAATAGATCATCGCGCTGCCGCTCTCGGCGCTCAGGCGCGGGTTCGGCGTCAAGCGGGCCGATCGGAAACGACCGTTGGCGAAGAACAACAACTCGTCGGCGCGTCGCGCCCGCGGGTTGCCGTCGTCGGATGACAACGCGGGGAGCTCGCCGAGTTCGGTCGGGTTGAAGTCCTGGGCGCGACGGTTGGCGGGGGCGATGAGCTCGTTGCGGACAACGAGGAAGCCGTCGCGTGTGACGCCGGCAAGGTCGGCACGGATCTGCTGCTCGAAGCGCGTCGCGGCGCCGGTGAACTGGCTGACGCGCTGCCCGCGCGAGATCGTCTCCCCCACTGCCGCGAAGACGGCGGCGATGCCGACCGTGATGATCGCGATCGCGCCCAGCGCGACTAGAACCTCGGTCAGCGTGAACGCGCGACGTGCTCGCGCGTGACGTCGGGTTGTGTGTGGCGCGATCGTGCGCATCGCGGTCTCCTGACCCCGGGTCATTCGGGGTTGATCGTGAACACGCGGACCTCGGCGGCCACCTGCGGGACGAACGCGATCGACTTCAGATCCTCGGGGCGTCGGACCCACGCCGGCACCGGCGGATCGATGATGAGCTGGTCCGCGTCGC
>Ga0213835_101320_pt1 | contig 15868 bp, 17 predicted proteins | sample SWPATP01_FD_160576 | JGI IMG/M metagenome (GOLD analysis project Ga0213835, IMG submission 160576) | Coastal seawater microbial communities from Marineland, Florida, United States - SWPA TP0 #1 | ecosystem: Environmental > Aquatic > Marine > Coastal | place: USA: Florida | collected 2016-08-05
AATCGGCCCCATCGGCTCTCAGCGTGGTCCCGACTCCAACGCAGCTGGTGAGCCTGGCCGACGGCTCGGCGCCCGAGTGGCTCATTGTGGCGATCGTCGCCGGGCTGGGTGTGCTGGGGCTCGCGGCCCTGCTTGCGGGGCTGACGCCGAGCATCCGCGCTCGCCGTGTCGTTCAGGATGCTCGGGGCGCCGTCCTCGTCGACGACGACGTCATCGCGCATCACCTCGCCGCGCGGGCCGCCGCTGATGCGGGAGTGACGCGCTCGGCCGTGTCGGTGTATACAACCCGACGCGCCGTGGCGCTCGAGGTCACACCGGCGACGGGATTCGTGCCCGACCGACAGGCGGTGCAGTCGGCCGCCGACGCGCGGCTCGACGCCCTGTCACCCACGCCGTCGCTGCGGGCTCGGGTGCGTGTCGCAGCGGCCGGAAAGGTGGGCGTCTCATGACCGCGTCGAATCGCGTACTCGCGCGCGTTCTGTTGCTGCTGATCGGGGTGGCGTTGGTGGCGGCAGGCGTGACCATCACCCTGCTCGCCTCCCTGATGCCGGCTCTGTCGCAGCTCAGCGTTGCTGCCGTGGTGACGTCAATTGTGGGGGACTCGGTCGCATTTTTCGAGTCGACCGGCACAGCCGCCGCAGTGGGGGCCGCCGTCGCCCTGGCGCTCGCGCTGTGGCTCATCGGCTACGCCGTGACGCGCGGTCGCGGACGGGTGTCGACCGCGCTCGTGATTCCGGCCGAGACCGATGCGGTCGATCGCGTCGACGTCAGCGTGTCGGCGGTGCGCGACATCGCGCGGCACGTCGCCTCCGAGACCCGCACGCTCGAGACGGTCGACGTGCACGCCTACCGAGTGGGTCGGCGTGCGCTGCGACGCAGCGGGTTCGAGACCTCGCCGGCCGGTGGGGCAGCGCTTCTCATCAGCGCCACCGTGCGCAAGGGCGCCGATCCGGTCGACGCCCACCGCGAGCTCAGCGCGATCGTCGAGCGGCTCGATCAGGCGCTCGAGCTCGTCGTGCCCGTCGTCATGCACCTGACGGCGACGCGGCACCGAGAGGCCCGCGCCGACTAGGGCGGCGGCCAAGCGGCGGAAACGCGTCAACGGGGGTGCGGACGAGATGTCCGCACCCCCGTTTCGTCGTGTCGTCGATGCCTATTCGGCGTCGGCCTGCCACTGGAATTGCGCGTCGATGGTGAGGGTCACCTCGTCGCCGAGCAGGAAGCCGCCAGTCTCGAGCGGAGCATTCCAGCTCACGCCGAAGTCGTGACGGTTGATGACGGCGGTGCCCGTGGCCGCCGCCTTGGTGTTGCCCCACGGGTCGGTCGCGATGCCGCCGAACTCTCCGCGCAGGGTGATGGGCTTCGTCGTGCCCTTGATGGTGAGCTCTCCGTCGACGAGCAGCTCGTCGCCCTCGTGACGCACACCCGTCGAGCGGAACTCGATCGTGGGGTACTCCTCGGGCGCGAAGAAGTCATTCGTGCGCAGGTGCTTGTCGCGCTCGGCGTTCTTCGTGTTGATGCTCGTCACATCGATCGTGACGGTCACCGACGACTCGAGGGGGTTGTCGGTCGCGATGACGGTGGCGTCGAAGCGCTCGAACACGCCCTTGACCTTGCTGATGGCGAGGTGTCGTACCGAGAATCCAATCTCGGTGTGGGCCTGGTCGACGGTCCAGGTTCCGGCGCGGTAGCCGGGAATCGCTTCGGCGGTGATGGTCATTCGGATGCTCTCCTTGTGTGTGGATGCGGTGGTTGGTCCGATGTGGCCGCGCTCGTCATATACATGCGAACGCATGGACACGATGGAGGATAAGTCGGGGGCCTCAGATGCTATTCCCGCCTCCAGCACATTCTTTTCTCGCCGCCACCATGCGTTTGACTAGGTGCTGTGAGCCACGCCGACCTCCGCGCCGAGCTGCGCGCCGACCTGCTCGACGCCGACTACACGGTCGACCGACTCCGCGGCCTGTGGGGCCCGGTTGCCGATGAGGCGCTCGGGCGCGACAATCCGGTGCCGGCGCGGCGCACCCTGGCCGGCCACGAGCATCCGGCCGCCGCGATCGCTCGCCTGTTTCTGCTCGGGGAAGCGCTCGACGCCGCCGTTCTCGACCGAGCCCTGCCGCGCAGCGGTTCAGCGGGCCTGCACGTGCTAGGGCTGCTCGACGCCGACGGGCGCGCGCTCGTCGAGGTGCGGCCATACTCGGCGGTCGATGCGACCGGCGTCGTCAACTGGTGGGTCGTCTCCGACCACGGAGAAATGGTGCGGCGCGCGCCGCTCAGCCCCGACCACGTTCTCGGAGTGGGCGGTGCCTCGCTCACCCTCGCGGGACTCGTGCCCACCTCGCCCGCGCGGCGCCTGCTCGATCTCGGCACCGGCAGCGGAGTGCAGGCGCTGCACGCGCGGCGCAGTGCCGAGACGGTGATCGCCACCGATCTCAGCGAGCGTGCGCTGCGCCTCGCCGCGCTCACGCTTGCGCTCAGCGGCGTCGACGGCGTCGAGCTGCGGCACGGCGACATGCTCAACCCCGTCGCGGGCGAGCGCTTCGATCGCATCGTCTCAAACCCGCCGTTCGTGATCACGCCCCGCGAACGAGGGGTCGACGTGCTCGAGTACCGCGACGGCGGCCGCGTCGGTGACGGCATCGTCGAAGAGCTCGTGCGCGCGCTGCCCGCGCATCTTGAGCCGGGTGGAACGGCGCACCTGCTGGGCAACTGGGAGTACCGCCGCGGCGCCGACGGCCTCGATCGGGTACGCGAGTGGGTCGAGGCCGCTGGCCTGGATGCGTGGGTGATCGAGCGCGAACGCCACGACGTGGCCGAGTACGCCGAAACGTGGCTGCGCGACGGGGGAGTGCGCACCGCGAGCGACGCCTTCGAGTCGCTGACGGCCGCCTGGCTTGACGACTTCGATGCCCGCGGCGTCAGTCACGTCGGCTTTGGCTATCTGACCCTGCGCCGGCCGCCCGACGCGTCGGCACCGCGGCTGCGGCGGTTCGAGCGGGTTGCGACCGCGGCGCCGTCGGGCGCCTCGGGTCTCGGCGATGCGATCGCGGCGGGCTTCGCCGCGCACGACGCGACTGCGGCGCTCGACGCTGCGGAATTCGCCGGGATGCACGCGACCGTCGCCGCCGACGTCACGGAGGAGCGCCATTTTTGGCCGGGGGACGAGCATCCGACCGTCATGCGGCTGGTGCAGGGCGCCGGTCTTGGCCGCGTCGTCGACCTCGACACCGGGCTCGGTGCTGTGGTGGGGGCGTGCGACGGCGAGCTGCCGATCGGCGTCATCGTCGACGCGGTGGCGGCGCTGCTCGAGGTCGACGGTGCGGCTCTGGCCGCCGAGGTGCTGCCTCGCCTTCGCGAACTCGCGGTGGTCGGCATGGTTACCATCACCGACCACCGCGAGTAGCGGGGTGCGCCGCCGCCCGCGTCAGTCGCGGGGCGTCGCCCAGCGCAGCACGAGGTACAGGGCGAGGGTCGATGCGGCCGTCAGCACGAGCGTCCACAAGGCCGTGCCGAGCACCCCCGCGTCGGCGAAGAAGCGGCCGACCGCGGACCAATTGTCGGTGTAGCCGATGAGGGCTGCGACGCCAACCAGCAGCACAGCGAAGGCCGCCCAGAACACGTACATGCCGGTCGCTCGCCAGCGCACGTACACGGCCGCGGTGGCGCCGCCGATGCTCATGAACAGCAGGAGCAGCAAGAACGAGAACAGGAACGCGGGCCCGAACTCGGTAAGCCCGAGCGACGGATCTCCAAAGAATCGCAGCCCGCGACCCCAGCCGTTCGTCGCTTGCTCAAGGACCGCCATCACGGCGATCAGCAGCCCATAGCTGAGCGACATGAGCCCGAAGAACGCCAGCGTGCCGAGGGCGAAGTCGCGCCGCGTGGCGCCCCAACCGAGGGCAACGGAAAACGACGTGTTCACCGCCTGAACGGCGATGATCAGCATGTAGATGTAGAGAAAGGCAACGCCGCCGTTCACGGTGATCGTAATGTCGGCCTCGCCTCCGTTATCGGCCGCGCTGCGGACCGACTGCTCAATCACGATGCTGATCGCGACGTTGAGCAGCAGCACGAAAGCGAGCACGCCGAGCGGCCAGACGAGCACGTTGGCAACGTTGGCGGTCTGCAGGCGCAGGATGGCGGCGATGCGCGTCGTGAACGGGCGCGCCTCGGGGGCGTCGCCCCGAGCATCCGTGGTGGTGGGTGCGGTGGTTGCGGTCATGCCGACTCCTCCTCGGTGGTCCAGCCGCCCGAGCGGCGAATGATGAGCTGTTGCAGCGATACGGGCCCCACCTCGAGGCCCGCGGAGGCCGCGGCGGCCCGATCTCTCTCGCTGAGTGCGGCGACGGTCGCGGTGGCGAGCCCGCCCAGCGTCTGGTGGTGCATGACCTCGCGATCAGCCGTGAAGGCCTCGACCGCGCCGGAGGGCCCGCTGACCGTGACGGCGCTGGCGCGCAACTCGTCGACCGGGGCGTCGAGCACGATGCGGCCGTCGTCGATCACGATCGCGTGCTCGAGCAGGTTCGCAACCTCGTCGATCAAGTGCGTCGACAGGATGATCGTGCGCGGGTTCTCGCTGTAGTCGGCGAGCAGGTGGTCGTAGAAGTTCTGCCGGGCGATCGCGTCGAGCCCGAGGTAGGGCTCGTCGAAGATCGTGACCGGCGCGCGGGAGGCGAGCCCGACGATGATGCCGACGCTCGAGAGCTGCCCGCGCGAGAGCTTCTTGATGCGCTGCTTGCGACTCAACCGAAACTCGTCGACGAGTTGCTCGGCGTAGGCGGCGTCCCAGTTCGGAAAGAACCGGGGCGCGACGGCCATGACGTGGCGCACCCGAAAGTCTTCGGGGTACTTCTGCGCCTCTTTGACGAAGCACAGCGTGCTCATGGCCCGCGGGTTCTCGACGGGGTTCTCGCCGAACACGCTCACCGTGCCCGAGGTCGCGAGCTCTTGCCCGGTGATGAGCTGCATGAGGGTGGTCTTGCCGGCGCCGTTGCGGCCGAGCAGGCCGACGATGCTGCCGCCGGGTATGGCGAAGCTGACGTCGTTCACGGCGCGCAGCGAGCCATAGCGCTTCGTGAGGCCGTGGGCCTCGACGGTGAGCGTCATGAGGGGGTGTCCTTTCTGATCAGGTCGATGAGTTCTGTCGTGCTGAGCCCGAGCGTGCGAGCCTCGGCGAGCAGGGGAGCGACATGTGTCTTTGCGAAGCGCTCGCGACGCGCGGCGAGCAGGCGCTCACGCGCGCCGGCGCTGACGAACATTCCGACACCGCGGCGCTTGTAGACGAGGCCCGCGTCGACGAGCCGCTGTATGCCCTTCAGCGCGGTTGCGGGGTTGATGCGGTGAAACGCGGCGAAGTCGTTGATGGACGGCAGTTGCCCCTCGTCGGGGTAGCTGCCGTCGATGATGCCGTCTTCGATGTGCTCGGCGAGCTGCAGGAAGATCGGGCGGCCATCGTCCATGCGCGCCTCCGTGTGGTCACTTGGTTAGTTACATGACTAACTAACCAGATAACCGGATGCACGTCAAGCGCTTATCGACGCGGCCTCCGCTTCCAGCGCGGCACCGTGAGGGCAATGGCGGTGCAGCAGAGGGCGACGCCGACGAGTCCGAACCCGGCGCGCCAGGATTCCGCGTCTCCCGGGGCCACTCCGGGGCCGAGCGCGTCGGCGAGTCCGGGCGCCGCCGCGGGAGCGAACCACCCCACGATGAGCGCGGCGCCGGCGACAGCGGCAAGTGCGACGATGCGCCGCGGCGAGGCGAGACGACCCACCACCGGGCCGTCGGCACGCCCGGCGATCCACACCCCGGCCGCGACCACGAGCACGGCGACGCTCCAGATGCCGAGCCCGACCGCGAAGAGCACGCTGCCCCCGCCCCAGACGGTGTAGGTCTGGCCGAGGGTGAGCACGTCGCCGCTGAGGGCCGAGGGAATGGCCACCGCCGCGATCAGGGCTCCAGCGACGCCGAGCGCGACGAGACCAAGCGCCGAACCCAGCGCGGCCGTGCGTCGCGACAGTCGGCGCGAATCGAGCTCCGTCGCGCTCGCCGCCGCGGGCTCATCCGGAAAGATCAGCCGTTGCCGTGGCTCGAGCGGCTCCGTCGGCTGTGAGTCTTGTCCATCGACCGCGCGCATCATGTCGTCGACGGCGCGACCGTCACTCACACGACGCACACCGCGCACGACAGCGGCCACGTTCAGCGCGCCCCCCGCGACGATGCCTACGAGCGCCAGCCACAGCAGCCACGTCAGGCCGAGCGCCCACCCGCCAATGGCGAGAAACGGCACCATCAGCAAGACGCTTAAGCCCCAGCGGAACAGATCGGCAGACAGGCGCATGGGGCTCCTTCACGGGCGAGGCTCGGCGTGTGCGGCAACCCTAGCGCGCGGCGCTCGCGTAGCGTCTCGGCGTGGATCGATACGGAAACGATGTGTTGGCCGGCAACTGGCGGCAGGCGGGGCGCGAGCCGGTCATCCGCATGCCCGCCGACCGTGGACTCGTCGTCGAACTGCCCGACTCAGGCTTCGTCGGCGCCGTTGTCGGCGTCGAGGTCGGCAATGTGCACCTCGAAGATCGCCAGGGCCGCGTGCGCGCCTTCCCGCTCGGCCCCGGGTTCCTCGTCGATGGCGCGCCGGCCACCCTGGTCGAACCGGAGGCCGCCGCGCCCCAGGGCCGGGCCCGCTCGCTCAGTGGCTCGTTCCACGTCGCCGATCAGCGCGCCCGTACGGCGCGCGCCAGCAGGCTCTGGGTCGAGGGCCGACACGACGCCGAACTGGTCGAGAAAGTGTGGGGCCACGACCTGCGCGTCGAGGGTGTCGTCGTCGAGTACCTGGAGGGGGTCGACCACCTCGCCGAGCGGCTGGCCGAGTTCGCACCGAGCCGCACGCGACGCGTCGGCGTGCTTGCCGACCACCTGGTCGCGGGGTCAAAGGAGGCGCGCATTGCCGACGCCGCGCTCGCAACCGTCGCCCGCGGAAGCGTCCGCATCCTCGGCCACCCGTTCGTCGACATCTGGCAGGCGGTGAAGCCGGCGCGGCTTGGCATCGACCGCTGGCCCGAGGTGCCACGCCACCTCGAGTGGAAAAAGGGCGTGCTCGCCGAGCTCGGGCTGCCACACGACGAGCAGGCGGACATTGCCCACGCTTGGCAGCGCATTCTGTCGCGCGTGCGCTCGTTCCATGACCTCGAGCCGGCGCTGCTCGGCCCCGTCGAAGAGCTCATCGACTTCGTGACCGAACCGGGCGGATGATCAGGGTGCAGCAGGCGCGCACGGCGCGCACCGTGCATCCGCCGTTAACGGCGAAAACCGCCCGGCGTCCTTGACGGGCGGTTTTCTGTCGGCGCTCGCCCTCTCGGGCTCACGCGTCAGGGTTGCTCTGGTGCGAGCGGGTGTTACTTAGAGCGGGCGAATGTTCTCGGCCTGCAGACCCTTGGGGCCCTGCGCGACGTCGAATTCGACCTTCTGGTTCTCGTCGAGCGAGCGGTAGCCGCTCGACTGGATGGCCGAGAAGTGCGCGAACACGTCGGCGCTTCCGTCATCGGGGGTAATGAAGCCGAAACCCTTTTCGGCGTTGAACCACTTCACGGTGCCAGTCGTCATGACTAACTCCCTTTCCTTCTTGTTTCACGGAGTTTCGACTGTCGAAACCACCAGTCGAACCAACTCGTGAACCGGAATCCATCGGGGAGTGCAACGACCTGCAGTACTGCAAGACGCCCGGAACATACGAGGCGCATCAACTTTCTTCCCCTCACCCTAGTGCCTCCACTCACCCTGCCCACTACCGTGACCCAGTTGTTACCCCGGGTGTCGCTCATCGTTTCCTCAGCCCGTAACGAGACTTGGTGCGTACCGTGGGCTCCACCCCAGGCGACGCGGAGGCACCACGTGAGTTTCTTCGACCGATTGTTCGGCGCACCCCGCGACGGCACGGCACCCGCTGCAGCGCAGCCGCGCAGCGATGATGCGCGCGCCGTTGAGCGATACCGCTACCTGCTGCAGACGGCGCCACCCGAGGCGATCGAGCGCGTACACCGCGAGGCGTTCGAGCGCCTCACCCCCGAGCAGCGGGCGCTGCTGCTCGACGAGTTGCGCCGCGATGCGCCAGCGGACGATCAGCCAGCCGACGACCGCCCCGAGACGCTCGCTCGCGCCGCGACGCGCGCCGAGATGCGCGAACCCGGCTCAATGGAGCGCACGATGCAAGCACCCGTCTTTGGCCAGGTGCTCGGCGCATCCCTGCTGGGCACGGTCGCCGGCTACGTCGTGGGCTCGGCGCTCGTCTCGGCGTTCCTGCCGCCCGTCGACGGGGGCGCTGACGTGGCGGGCGACGGGGGCGCGTTCGACGCCTCAGGCGATGCCGGCGCCGATTTCGGGGCCGACTTTGGCGGCTTCGGGGATTTCGGGTTCTGATGCGCCGCCGCAGCCCTGACAAGCCAGGTCCCGGTCAAGAGTCTGTGTGGGACTACCCGCGACCCCCGCGTGTCGAGCCCGTGCACGGCCGGGTCACCATTGAGCTGAACGGGCGGATGCTCGTCGACACCACGCGCGCACTGCGCGTTCTCGAGACCAGTCACCCGCCGGCCGTCTACGTGCCCCGCGCAGACGTCGTTCCGGGCGCGCTCCGTGACGCCGATGGCACCTCATTCTGCGAGTTCAAGGGCCGTGCCGGGTACCTCGACGTCGTGTCGGGCGACGTCGTGGCGGCCCGTGCCGCCTGGTACTACCCAACGCCGAGCCGAGGCTTCGAGCAGCTCGTCGACCACGTGTCGGTCTATCCGGGCCGGATGGACCGCTGCACGCTCGACGGCGAGGTCGTCACCGCGCAGGAGGGCGACTTCTACGGCGGCTGGATCACGTCGCGCGTCGTCGGGCCGTTCAAGGGTGCTCCCGGCACCTGGGGCTGGTAGGTCGATCGCTCAGCCTCCTCGAAGGGCGTCCCCGTAGACCTGCTGCACTCCAGCGATCGCGATCCGCAGTTTGTGCCTTAGCGCTTCATCAGAGCGCCAACCTTCGGCGACCGCGATGGCATGGCGCGCCACCGAGGGGGGAAGGTGATGGCTAAGGGCATGACCACGCGACAGGCGCTGCTCCGCATCCGATAACGATGGCGGGGGCGATGCGGCAGAACGCATGGTGTCGAAGCTCATGTGCATGATGAGGTCAACCACGATGATGGCGTCGCGCATCGAGAAGCCTTCAGTCTCGAGCGTCTCGGCCGCCTCGCCGAACCTGCGGAGCAGGTCTGGGTTCTCGAAGGCAACTGACTCACAGAACTCGGCTACGCCGGGGTGGGCTGTCAGGACATGCGCGACGGCCAATCCGAGTTGCTCTAGATAAAGCTGCCATCCCCCGGACTTCGTCGGCCAGGGAGCCTCAGCGATCAGGCGCGAGAGAACTCGGGTACGAAGATCGTCGATTCCAGGCACGCTGCGGTAGACCGTTGCGGTTCCCACCCCCAGACGCTCGGCGACGCCGGTGAGGGTCAGGTGTGTCAGTCCACCGGCGAGCGCGGCGTCGACGACGTCGTCCGGCCTCACTTGGCGTGGACGCCCCCGGGAGGGAGTCGCGCGAGAGGGGGAGCGGGGTGAACCGCTACGTGGCATCACAGGCCTCCACGACAGTTGACATTTATGAGAATGCATTCTCATAATAGCAGTGTTCGCTCGCAAGAGGTGGGCGGCGTGCGCGGGAGGAATTCTGGATGCGTCAGTTCGCAGCCCTATACATCGTGGTGGCGATCGCTTTTGCCAGTCAGCAGGCCCTGAATCCCGTGTTGGCACCGCTGGCTCGAGAGATCTCTCTTCCGGAATGGCAGATCGGGCTCGTCATCAGTTCGGCCGCGGTGGTTGTCGTCCTCACGAGCGTTGCGTGGGGGAGGGCGGCAAGCAGTCGTGGGCCGAGACGAGTTCTTGTTCCCGCTTTTGCCGCCGCTACGACGGCAATGGCGGTCTTCGCGATCGCCGCGATCGCTGCGCTCGCGGGCGCCCTGTCGCCGGAGGCGGCGTTCGTCGTCTTCCTGCTCTTCCGGGGCCTACTCTTCGGCGCCGCGCTCGCGGCCGTCGGGCCCACGGTGCAAGCCGTCATCGCAGCCCGCACTCCGCCCGGTGCCGCGCGGGTGGAGGCCATCGCAGGGATCGGAGCTGCTCAGGGCTCCTCCATCGTTCTCGGCGCCGCAGCGGGAGCCGCGCTGGGAGCTCTCGATGTGCGAGCACCACTCATCGTCATCCCCGTGCTGCTCCTGGTGGGGATGTTTCTCGCGGTGCGCACGATTCCCGCCCGGCAAGAGGGAGTCGACCAAATTCCCGCGGCCAGGGTGTCTGTGGGAGACGCTCGGGTGCGGGACTTTCTCATCGCCGGCTTTCTTCTCTACTCGGCACTTGGTTTTGTACAGCTCTTGATCGGCTTCCTGGTGGTGGACCGATTCCTGCTCACTCCCTCGGCGGCGACGGCATTCACCGGGCTCGCACTGGTGTCCGCCGGCATCGGCGTGATTCTGGCCCAGGCGGCACTCGTACCACGACTGGACTGGCCCCCGCGCCGGCTGATGATCGTTGGCTCCGCTATCGCCGCCGCCTCGGTACTGTGCCTAGCGCTGGTTCTCCCTCTCTGGCTGACCGTAGGCGTGGTGGGGGTGGTGGGACTCGGCATCGGTTTGGCGGCTCCCGGCTTTACCGCGGGCGCGACGTTGCGCGCGAGCGCTCACGAGCAGGGCGCCATTGCCGGTCTGACCGGTGCTGTGATTGCGTCCTCCTTCATCGTCGCTCCCACCCTCTCGACAGCCATCTACGCGCTCAATCCCATCGCGTCCTTCCTTGTCGCCGCGGTTTTGCTTATTGCGGTGACCGTGCTTGCAGCTCTGTCGCCCAGCATCCGCGCGACAAGCCAGGGTTTCGGGTGACCGAACTGAGCGTGGGTGCCGAGGCTGGGAGGATGACGGCATGACCGCGCCAGAGGCTGCTGCTCCGCCGCCCACAGCGACCGACATTCGCCGTTGGCGACGCTACCTCGCGGACGAGCGAGCGGAAGCTGCTGTCTACCGCGACCTCGCCACTCGCCGGTCGGGGGAGGAGCGCGAGATTCTGCTGGCGCTCGCCGAGGCCGAGCGTCGACACGAGGCACACTGGGTGGCGCTACTCGGCCAGCACGCCGACCGGGTTCCCGCTGTCTCGCTGCGCACCCGCGTTCTGGGCTTCTTCACTCGCCGATTCGGCTCGATCTTCTTCCTCGCCCTCGCGCAGCGCGCTGAGGGCCGTTCGCCGTATGAGACCGACGCGCACGCGACCGACGCGATGGCCGCCGACGAGCGGGTGCACGCCGAGGTGGTGCGGGGTCTCGCCGCGCGCGGCCGCAACCGGCTCGCCGGCACCTTCCGCGCGGCGGTGTTCGGCGCGAACGACGGGCTTGTGTCGAACCTCGCGCTCGTGCTCGGCATCGGCGCGACCGGCGTGGCCCCGGCCGTCGTGCTCTTCACGGGGCTCGCGGGGCTGCTCGCCGGTGCCCTGTCGATGGCGGCCGGCGAGTACGTGTCGGTGCGCTCGCAGCGCGAACTGCTGGATGCCTCCACCCCCGACCCGGAGTCGCACGGGGCGCTGCCCGCTCTCGACCTGAACGCGAACGAGCTGGCGCTCGTCTACCGCGCCCGCGGGCTGGATGCGCGCGAGGCCGACGAGCGCGCTCGCGCCGTTCTCGAGAGTGACCGCCCCGAGGAGGCGTCGCGCGCTCACACGCCCGCCGTCGACGAGCACGAGGAGGTGGGCTCGGCGTGGCGCGCCGCGCTGTCGAGTTTCGCGTTTTTCGCCTCCGGCGCCGCGATCCCTGTCGTGCCGTATGCGATCGGCCTGACTGGGCTGACTGCGGTTGTCTGGGCATCGCTGCTCGTGGGCATCGCCCTCGTCATCACCGGCGCGATCGTGGGCGTTCTTTCTGGTGCATCACCCCTGAAGCGGGCGCTGCGTCAGCTGGCGATCGGCTACGGCGCGGCCGCCGCGACGTACCTGCTCGGCCTCGCCTTCGGCGCCACCATCGTGTAGTTCTCGTTACCTGTTTGTAACTTTTCGCGACACGTTTGCTACACTGGGGCTCTGTCGGCTCCGTTGCCGACGCGAGCGAGTGCCCGGATGACCCCCATCCGCGAGCGCCATGACCTCGTTTCCCGCCTCGCGTAGTGAGCGCGGCGATCCTCTCGCACTGACGCGATTGACCGTGTTCCAGGCGCCGTGCGCCGCTCACCGGAAAGCCCCACGTCTTCATGCTCCAGCCCCGCCCCGATGCGCCGCCGCGCGCGCACTTTTCGCGCAAACCCGCCACCGCCATTCTCGCCTCGCTCCTTGCCGCCAGCTTCTGGGCCGGTCACCCGATGACCGCCGAGGCGGCTGAGGTCGCCGTAGAGTTGGAGGCCATCGAGGCGCCCGCTCCTCAGAGCTACGAAGTCCCCGTTACCGCGATCGCCGCATCCACCGCGATGTTGACCGCCGAGCGCGACAGCGTCGAGATCACCTGGCGCTCGCCCATTCAGTGGCCGGTGGCCGAGGGCAGCCCGATCGGCAACGGCTTCGGCTACCGCGGAAACGTGTGCGCGGGGTGCTCGAGCTACCACCTCGGCGTCGACCTCTTTCCCGGCTACGGTGCGCCCGCCTACGCCATTGCCGACGGCGTCGTCACGACCGTGAGCAGCAACGGCGGCTGGGGCAGTTACGTCGTCGTGTCGCACGACATCAACGGCCAGCAGGTCAACTCGCTCTACGCGCACCTCGTTCCGGGCTCCGCCCCGGTCGTACCCGGCCAGTCTGTCGAGGTCGGCCAGACGGTCGGGCTCGTCGGCAACAGCGGCACCACCACGGCCACCCATCTGCACTTCGAAATCACCGTCGGCGGCGGGCACGTCGACCCTGTGTGGTGGTTGCGCACCAACATCCCGGCTGACCCGACTCAGTAGTCGCCCCTACCGAACCGTTTCCTCTCCCGCTCCGAATCCCTTCACGCATACACTGACCGACAGGCGGGCCCTCCACCGGTGGAGCGGCCCTGTGAAGGGGAACCATGACGCTCGCGTCGTTCGTCCGTCGTGTGGAGCTGGCCACGCGACCCATCCACCCTGAGACCCGCGCGGCACTCGACAAGCGTTGGGCTGAGCTTCCGCCGCACGCGCAGACCCCTGAGCAGCTGCTCGGCCGCTGCGCGGTCGGCTGCGAGGGCACCCACGGGGTCTTCCCGAAGTGCAACCTGACGTGCTCGCCCTGCTACCACTCGGCCGACGCTAACAAGGTGCGCATCGACGGCGACCACACCGTTACCGAGGTCACCAAGCAGATGGGGCTCCTGCGCCAGATTCGCGGCCCGCGCGCGCACGCGCAGTTGATCGGCGGCGAGGTGAGCCTTCTGCCCGCCGCCGCGCACCGCGAGACGCTGAAGGCGATGCGCGCCGTCGGCCGCGAACCGATGTCGATGACGCACGGCGACTTTGACTACGACTACCTGCTCGAGGTTGTGCTCGACGACGACGGCAAGCCGGCCTTCGACAAGGTCTCGTTCGCGGCGCACTTCGACTCGCTCATGCGCGGTCGTCGCGGAGCCGTCCGCCCGCGCAGTGAGGCCGAGTTGAACCCGTTCCGCGAGAAGTTTGCGCAGATGTTCCTCGACCTGAAGAAGCAGACCGGCGTGAACTCCTACCTCGCCCACAACATGACCGTGACGCCCACGAACCTCGACGAGGTCGAGCAGGTTACGCGCGACGTGCTCGGCATGCGCTACGACATGATGTCGTTTCAGCCAGCGGCCTTCATTGGCGACGACCGGCGCTGGAAGGAAGACTTTCAAGAGGTCACGATCGACAAGGTGTGGGAGCGCATCGAGGCCGGGGCCGGCCAGAAGCTGCCGCACGAGGCCGTGCAGTTTGGCGACCCGCGCTGCAACCGCCACACCGTCGGCGTCATGGTCGACGGCGTCTTCGCCTCCGTGCTCGACGCTGCCGAGCCGAAAGACCTGGCCGCGCGCGACCGCTTCCTCGCCCACCACGGCGGCATGATCTTCGGCGACATCCCGCGCTGGGCCCTCACACTCAAGGTCATCCGTGCGATTGGGCGCCACCCCGGCGACCTGCCGCCGCTGATCGGGCTGATGATGCGCATCCTGAAACGCGCCGGGGGGCTGCGCCGCGTGCTGCGCGCCGCCCGCCAGGGGAAGGTCTCGTTCAAGACCTTCGTCGTTCACAACTTCATGGACGCCGAGCAGGTCAAGCCGGCCTGGGCGCTCATGAAGGAGGGAAAGACCTCCGACGACCCGCTGATCCGCGAGACACAGGAGCGGCTGGGCGCGTGCATGTACGCCATGGCACACCCCGAAACGGGCGAGCTCGTGCCGGCCTGCGCCCAGCACTCGGTGCTCGACCCGATCGAGAACATCGGGTTGCGAAAGCTCTTGCCGCTCGAGCCGAAGGGCGAGCGGTCGACCGGCATCACGAACGGCCGCGCCGCCGAACTGGCCGAGTCGAACGGCTCGCGCTGGTAATCAGCCGGCGTCGGCGGCGATCACCGCGCACCCTGATCGGGGGATGCACGCGGTCACCTGATCGCCCGGCTGCGGCACCGCGCCGCTCGCCACCTCGCACTCGAGCGCGGCGTCGGCCACCGCGAGCATGATGCGTGTGCGCGGGCCGCGTTCGGCCACGGCCGTCACGGTGCCCGCCACCGCGTGCTCGTCGGACGTCGGTGCGCCGAGTCGGATGAGTTCTTGACGCACGACGAGTGTCGCGTCGCCGTCGGTCCAAGTCTCGCCCGGCGCAGGGGTGATCCGGCCGAGCGCTGAGTGGTGTTCCCCGCCGCGCACGGTGCCCGGCACGGCGTTGCGGCCGCCCATGAGTCGCGCCACCTCGAGGCTGAGCGGCCGGCGGTAGAGCGACGCGATCGGGCCGTGCTGCAGCAGGCGCCCGCGGCGCAACAGCGCCACAGAGTCGGCGACGGCGGCTGCCTCGTCGCGGTCGTGTGTGACCATCACGATCGTCGGCGATAGCTCGCCGCGAATGCGGGCCAGCAGCTCGTGCATGTCGGTGCGAAGCTCGGGGTCGAGGGCGCTGAACGGTTCGTCGAGCAGCAGCACGCGTGGGTCGGCGGCGAGCGCGCGGGCGAGCGCGACGCGCTGCTCTTGGCCGCCGCTCAGTGCCGACACGGCGCGCGAGCCAAAGCCAGCCAACTGCACGAGTTCGAGGTAGGCCTCGGCGTGCGCGCGGGCCGCACGTTTCGACACCCCCGCAACGATGCCGGCAAAGGCGACATTGTCGAGCACGCTGAGGTGCGGAAACAGCAGGGGCCGCTGGAAGACCATCGCCATGCCGCGATGCTCGGCCTCGACTCCGGCGATGTCGACGCCGTCAACGACGATGCGTCCGCGGCTGGGCAGTTCGAGCCCCGCGATCGTGCGGAGCACCGTCGACTTGCCCGAGCCCGACGGGCCGAGCAGCGCAAGGCACTCGCCCGCCGTCACCGCCAGGCTGATGTCGGCGATCGCGGGATGCTCGGCCCCGTCGAACTCGACTGTGATGCCATCGACCGCGAGAGTGGCACTCATGAGACCTCCTGATGAGACCGGGGGCGGGGCGACGCGCTTGGGGTGGCGCGCCCCGCGGCGTAGCGGCGGCCAAAGCGGCCGAGGGCGATGAGCAGCACGAGCGGGGGAACGATCGCGCTGAGGGAGAGCACCGCAACGACCGCGTCGTTGCCGACTCCCGATGCATAGCCGCCGACGAGCAGCGGCAGGGTGACAAAGCGCCCGCCCCCGACCAGCACGGTCACCACGTAGTCGCTCCAGCCGACGAGAAACGCGAGAAACGCGGCGCGGGCGAGGCCCGGAGCGACGAGCGGTAGGTGCA
>Ga0213835_101322_pt1 | contig 15808 bp, 14 predicted proteins | sample SWPATP01_FD_160576 | JGI IMG/M metagenome (GOLD analysis project Ga0213835, IMG submission 160576) | Coastal seawater microbial communities from Marineland, Florida, United States - SWPA TP0 #1 | ecosystem: Environmental > Aquatic > Marine > Coastal | place: USA: Florida | collected 2016-08-05
TCAACAACGTGATCCCCTTCACCCTGATCGTCTGGGGGCAGACCGCCATCGCCTCGGGTGTGGCGGCGATCCTGAACGCCACGACGCCGCTGTTCTCGGTCGCCTTCGTCTGGGCCTTCGGCGGCGGCGGGCGGCCGGCGCGGCTGGCGCTGTGGGGCCTGCCGGCGGGGCTTGCGGGGGTGGCGGTGATGGCCGGGCCGGACGCGGTGGCGCTGCTGGGGCGCGATCTGGCGGCACAGGCGGCCTGCCTGGGCGCCGCGTGCAGCTATGCGCTGGCCGGCGTCTGGGGCCGGCGGCTGGGCCGGGCGGGGGTGACACCGCTGCCGGCGGCGACCGGTCAGCTTGTCGCCTCGGCGCTGATCCTGGCCCCGGTCGCGCTGCTGGTCGACGCGCCCTGGCGGCTGGCGCTGCCGGGGGGCGAGGTCTGGCTGGCGCTGGCGGCGCTGGGGGCGGTGTCGACGGCGCTGGCCTATGTCATCTACTTCCGGCTTCTGGCCAGTGCCGGGCCGACGAACCTGCTGCTGGTGACCTTCCTTGTCCCCGTCACCGCGATCGTGCTGGGAGTCGTGCTGCTGGGCGAGGTGCTGGCGCCGCGGCACCTGGCGGGCATGGCGCTGATCGGCGTCGGGCTTGCGCTGATCGACGGCCGGCTTCCGGCGCGGCTGTCGGCCGTGGGGCGCGGAAGGCGGCACGGCTGACGGTGCCGCCTTTCCGGCCCGGACGATGAACCCCGAAGGCTGCGATCCGGCGACGGCGACCCGGATTTCGGGGTTGACCGGAAGGCTGCCGCCCATGACGCCCCTGCACGTCAAGGGCTGGCGGGGACCATGCCGTCGTGCATCACCTCGCGCGGGTCCTGCCCGTCACTTCGGGCGCGGCTGTTGCGGTTCGCGCACTGCCGCTGCAAGAGCGACAGGACAGGAATACCCCGGGCGGGGCACGGGAATGAAACGTGACGCGCGGCAGTTTTGGCCGATGCCCGGCCCGATCTTGTGCGAAAGGACGGAAAGCCCATGAAGGTTCACATCCTCGACGACTGGTTCGACACGCTGCGCACGCTGCCGAGCTTTCGCCTGCTCGACGGGCACGAGGTGACGGTCTGGACCGATCACTGCGACGACGTGGAGACGCTGGCCGCCCGCCTCGCCCCCGCCGAGGCGCTGGTCCTGTTCCGCGAGCGCACGGCGATCACCGCGCCCCTGCTCGAACGCCTGCCGAACCTGCGCCTGATCAGCCAGCGCAGCGTCTATCCCCATGTCGACGTGCCCGCCTGCACGGCGAACGGGGTGCTGTTCTGCTCCGGCATGCATGCCGAAACGCCGTCGGTCGGGGCGGCGGAGCTGACCTTTGCCCTGATCCTCGCAACGGCGCGGCAAATCCCGCAGCAGATGGCCGCGCTGCAGGCGGGGCATTGGCAGCTTGCACCCGGCCAGACGCTGTCCGGACGCAGGCTGGGGCTTTATGGCTACGGCCGGATCGCCAGGCGGGTGGCCGGCTACGCCCGCGCCTTCGGGATGGAGGTCGTCTGGTGGGCCTCCGACGCCGGCCGCGCCCGCGCCGCGGACGACGGCGAGCCCCTCGCCGCGAGCCGTGCCGCCTTCTTCGCGGACAGCGATTTCGTGTCCGTTCACGTCCGGCTGATACCCGAGACCCGGGGCATCATCACGCGCGAGGATCTGCTGGCCATGAAACCCTCGGCGGGCTTCATCAACACGTCCCGGTCCGGCCTTGTCGAGCCCGGCGCGCTGGAGGCCGCGCTGGACGCGGGCCGCCCCGGTCGCCTCGCGCTCGACGTCTTCGACCGCGAGCCGATGACGCCGCCCGTCGACCCGCTGGTCCTGCACCCGAGGGTGATCGCGACGCCCCATATCGGCTATGTCACCGAGGATGACCTGAACCGTCAGTTCGCCGATATCTATCGCCAGATCAATGCCTTCGCCGCGGGAGAGCCGATCAACATGATAAACCCCGAGGTCCGCGGCTAGGGCCGTGCCGGCCGCCCACGTCAACCGCTGCGCCGATCGCCCCTCGGCGCAACGGGGCAGGTCTCAACCGCCGGCCCCGGGGTCAGCTGGATGATTGCCGGGGAGCACGGGATGGATCGTCGCAAGGTCGGGGCCCCGAGATGCGAACGCCCGACTGATCGAAGAAATGCACCTCGCCATCGCGGAAATCGAGCGAGACGGCCGCGCCCTCGTCGGGGAGTGTCTGGGCTTCGGCCACCACGAGGCAGTTCGCTCCCGCCGCAAGCCGGACATGCAGAAGCGTACTGGCGCCCGTGTATTCACGCAGGGCCACGACCCCGGAAAGGCGGCCTTCGCCCGGGTTACGCAGGCCGAGGTTCTCGGGACGAAACCCCACGCGCGCGGTTCCCGGCGGCAGGGCCAGTCCATGCCCTTCCGGCAGAGATGCCACATCGAAGACGTTCATCTTGGGGCTGCCAATGAACTGGGCGACGAAGACATTCGCCGGCGCGAGGTAAAGTTCCTGCGGGGTGCCGACCTGCTCGATCTGCCCGTCCCGGAGCACAACGATACGGTCGGCCAGTGTCATGGCCTCGATCTGGTCATGGGTGACATAGACCATCGTGTTGCTCAGCCTCTTGTGCAGGGCGGCGATCTCCGTGCGCATATGGACCCGCAGTTCGGCATCGAGGTTCGACAGCGGCTCGTCGAACAGGAACACGTCCGGCTCGCCCACGATCGCCCGGCCGATGGCGACGCGCTGGCGCTGGCCGCCTGACAGTTCGCGCGGGTATCTGTCGAGCAGGGCGCCAAGCTGGAGCGTGTCGGCCGCACGCGTGACCATGGAGGCGATCTGATCGCGCGGAACGCGTCGCACCTTGAGGCCGAACCCCATGTTCTCGCGCACGGTCAGGTGGGGATAGAGCGCATAGGACTGGAACACCATGGCGACGCCGCGTTTGGCCGGCTGCACGTCGTTCATGCGCCGGTCGCCGATCCTGAGATCGCCTTCGCTGATGTCCTCCAGCCCCGCGATCATGCGAAGCAGGGTGGATTTGCCGCACCCCGACGGTCCCACGAAGACAACGAATTCGCCGTCCGCAACGGACAGATCCACGCCACGGATGACGACGGTCTGGCCGAAGCTCTTCTTGATTCCCGTCAGGGTCAGGCTGCTCATTCTTGCTCTCCGCTCGGTCTAGCCCTTGACGCCGGACATCGAGAAGCTCTCGACGATGTGCCGCTGCGCGATCACGTAGACCACAAGGATCGGCACCACCGCGACCGAGGTCGCGGCAAGTTGCAGGTGCCACAGTGGCATTCCGTATGGATCGGTGAAGTTGTTCAGTGCCAGCGGCAGGGTGAACATGTGCTGTGACGAGATGAAAACCAGCGGCTCGAGGAACAGGTTCCACGAGTTCAGGAACGTGATGATGCCGACTGCGGCCAGCGCCGGGCGCGACATCGGCAGCACGATCCGCCACCAGATGCCGAAACGTGACAGTCCGTCCATCTTGCCGGCCTCTTCCATCTCCTTCGGCAGTGACACGAAGAACTGCCGCATCAGGAATACCGCGACGACCCCCTGCGACCCGAAGACGGGCAGAAAGATCAGGGGCATGTGCGTGTCGGTCAGTCCCATCCAGCCGATCAGGAAGAAGTTGGGGATGATCGTGACCTCGTCCGGAACCATCAGCGCCGAGATCAGGAACAGCATCAACAGCCCGGCACCGGCAAAGCGCAGGCGCGCCAAGGCGTAGCCCGCCAGCGACGACAGGATCAGGGTGGATATCGTCACCACCACCGCGATGTAGAGCGAATTGAAGTACTGCCGTGCGAAGGGCTGGTACTCGAAGATCTCCACGAAGTTGGTCCAGCGTACCGACTGGGGGATCAGGCTGGGGGCGCCGAAGATTTCATGTGCGCTCTTGAAGCCGGACGAGACCATCCACAAGAACGGAAAGAGAAAGGGGATCGCCGCAACCGACAGGGCCAGCGTCCAGCAGACCCGCGTGATCAGTCGCAGCTGTTTCCGGGTCAGGTTCATGTCGACCCCCGCTGCCGCAGCAACACCTGCACCAGTGTCAGCATCAGAACGATCACGAGCAGGATGATCGACAAGGCCGAGGCATAGCCGATCTCGAAGAAGCGGAACGCCTGCTGATAGATGTAGAAGGCCAGCACCAGCGTGCCGTTCTCGGGCCCGCCCCGGGTCATCATGTAGATGTGGTCGAAAACCTTGAACGACCCGATTGTGGTGATGATCATGATGATCAGCGTCGTCGGGGCCAGCATCGGCCAGTAGATCATGCGGAACACTTGCCAGGACGAGGCACCCTCGAGCCGCGCGGCTTCCTCATAGTCGCGCGGGATCGCCTGCAGCGCGGCCAGATAGAGGATCATGTTCAGGCCCACCATCTTGATCACCCGCGTGACGATGACCGCGAACATGGCCCAGTCCGGCTCGCGCAGCCAGTTCGGTCCGGCAATGCCGATGACCGCCAGCATCTGGTTGACGGTGCCGCTGTCGCCCTGCAACAGGAACCGCCAGACGATCGCCCAGGCCACACCCGAGGTGATGACCGGCGCGAAAAAGATCGTCCGGAACAACACCATGCCGACAAAAGGCCGAGACAGCGCCAGCGCCAATGTCAGCGCCATCGCCATGTTCAGCGGCACCAGCCCGGCGGCGAACAGGAACGAGTTGCGCATCACGTGCCAGAAGTCGGGGTTCTCGCCCAGCGCATGGGCGTAGTTGTCCATCCCGACGAAGCTGGCCCGCTGCGTCAGCAGGTTCCATTCGCTGAGCGAGTAGATGAAGACACCCACGAGCGGCCCGAGAAAGAAGATCATGAAGCCGATCAGGATCGGGCTGACGAAAAGCCAGCCCTCCATCGTCTCCTGCATCCGCAGGGTCAGCCGCGGCGCGCGCAACCGGCGCGCCGCAATGCTCTCGTGGGTGGCCTTCATCGCTTCAGCGCAGCTGCGGTGCGATCGCGTCGCAGATCGCGTTGAGGGCCTGCTGCATGTTGGCATCGGCCCGCCACATCACGTCGACCCGCGGTGCCATGGCGGCCAGGATCTGCGGGTTGCGCGGATGGCTGGGCAGCACGCGACCGCCCGCGATGGCATCGGCCACGTGGCGCATCTGCTCGGCCGGGATCAGCGGGTTGCCTTCAACGAAGACATCGCCGTCCAGCACCGACTGCCGTGCCGGCGGGAAGAAGCGGGCCATCGTCTCGACGTTTTCCTGATTGGTCCAGTGCATCAGAAACTCGGTCGCCAGGTCGCGGTTGCGTCCACCGGTGAAGACACCGATGCCGGCTTGTCCGATCACCATCGCCTCTCCGGCGGGGCCGGTGGGCAGCGGCGCGATGCCCCATTCAAAGCCGGCGTTCGCCAGTACCGATGCGCGCGAGATCTGGTTGACCGTCATCGCTGCCCGGCCCGAGAAGAAGTCGCCCACCTCGCCCGGGGGCGGGACAGAACGGTCCTGATACACCATCTCGTGCAGGAAGGTCATCGCGGCAACGGCCTCGGGACTGGAAAACCCGCAGGTGTTGTCGGTCCAGGCATCTCCGCCCCAGGCCCGGATCGCCGGCACCATCGTGTGCATGAAGCGTGAATCGTAGCCCTGGCCGTCCTTGAACTCGAGGCCCCAGATACCGGGGTTGGCATCGCTGATGAGGCGGGCGACCTCGCGCTTCTTCTCGACCGTCCATTCGCCGCGCTCGGCCAGCGTCAGCGGATCGTCGAGGCCTGCCGCCACGAACAGGTCGCGGTTGAAGAAGGTCATGAAGGGCGAGGTCGAGAAGGGCACGCCGAACACCGCGTCACCGTCCACCCAGAGGCCCAGCGCCGGTTCCGAGAAGTCGGCGAAGTCGAACGCGGCATCGGCTCGCAGGACCGGGCCGACATTGACCAGCACGCCCGCGTCGACGAAGGCCGGCGCGGCGTCCTCCATGATCCAGCCAAGGTCGGGGGGGTTGCCGCCGGCCAGCTGGAAGGTCAGGCGCTGGGTATAGTCGGCGGCCGGGATGGTCTCGAAGGTCACGCTCACGCCGGGGCGGGTGGCGGTGAAGCTTTCGGCAAAGCCGTTCAGCATCTCGAGATGCGCGGCGTTGCCGGTCCAGACGGTCACGCGCAGGTCCTGGGCGACGGCACTGCCGCCCATCGCAAGCGCCGTTACCGAGGTGGCGGCGAACAGGATACGTCTTGCAGTCATGGTCTTTCCTCCCATGGTCAACTTCTTGTGGCGGTCGGCGCGCCCTCCTCCAGGCGCGCTGCGGGCAGGTCCCAGCCGGAAACGGGGGCCTCGAAGGCCAGAAGCGCCCCGGCAAGGGGTTCCGCTGCGAGGGCCTGAGCGTCGAGGCCCGCGCGAATCGTGGTGACGGCCAGCGTGCGGAGGTCGGGGCCGCAGAAGGCGATCTTGCTGGGCCGGCTCACCGGCAGAGGCCAGTGATCCACGGTCCTGCCGTCGGGATCGAGGCGCACGATCCTGCCGGCGTCGATCTCGGCGAACCAATAGCAGCCTTCGGCATCGGTGGTGCCGCCGTCGGGGCGCCCGTCCCGGCAAACGTGAAAGACCTGCCGGTTGGACAAGGCGCCCGTGTCCGCATCCAGATCGAAGCGCCAGATCGTTCGGATGTCCGGTGCGGTGTCCGCCAGATAGAACCGTCGTCCGCAGGGCGAGACCGCAGTGCCGTTCTGCACGCCAAGCCCGCCAAGGATGCGCACCGCGCCATCCGGGCCAAGGCGGAACAGGTCGCCCCCGGCGTTGCTGTCGCGCGGCTCGGGGACGCTTCCGGTCCAGATGCGACCTGCGGTGTCGGTGCAGCCGTCGTTCATCCGCCATCCGCCGGCGGCGACGGGCGCGAGGGCGACGGTGCGCAAGGTTCCTCGGTCGAGGCGGTGCCAGCCGTTGCCTGCCGCTACGACAAGGCCGCCCGCGTCGAGAAACAGCGCCGCGGGCGGCAGCGCAACCGCGACGCTTTCGACCGCGCCGCTGCTCCAGTGCAGCCGGCGGACCTGCCGGCCGATGATGTCCACCCACCACAGAAGGCCCCCGTCCGCATCCCAGAGCGGGCTTTCGCCGACGGTGTCGGGGGCGTTGTGCAGAACACGGACGTCGGCGCCGGCGGTTTTCATGGCCGCACCGGCGGGGCGGGGGCGTCACCGGCGGTCCAGCCGCCGTCGATGGGGATGTTGGCGCCGGTGACATACCCGCCGGCGTCCGAGCAGAGCATCACCACCGGCCCCGCGCAGTCAGCCGGAAGTGCAGGGCGGCCCAGCGGCAGCTTGGCGGTCACGATCGCCCGGAAATCCGGCCGAGCGTAAAGATCGGCCATCCGCGCCGTTTCGACCGCACCGGGCGAGATCACATTGACGGTCACGCCGCTGCCGCCCAACTCGCGCGCGAGCGCGCGCACGGCACAGGCCTGCGCGGCCTTGAGCGACGCGTAGACGATCGTTTCGGCCCTGGGGCGCGCCGCCATCACGCTGCCGGTGGCGATGATGCGACCCCAGCCGCGCGATGCCATCGGCGGCGCCAGCACGGCGGCCAGATCGAGAAAGGCGGCGAAGTTCACCGAAACCATCGACGCGAAGTCATCCGGGTTGATCGCGGTCCAGTCCGACCGCCGCTCCACCGCGGCGTTCGAGATCAGGATGTCGACCGGCCCGTCGTCCAGCACCGCGCCGGCCAGCGCGCGCGCCGCGCCGGGGCGCGTGAAATCGGCCTCCAACACCTGCGCCCGACGGCCAAGCGCCACGACCTCGGTCGCGACGGCCGTTGCCGCATCCGGCATCGCGCAGTGATGCAGCGCGATGTCGGCGCCGGCCCGCGCGAGGCCCAGTGCCAGCGCCCGTCCGATATCGCCGCTGGCCCCGGTGACAAGGGTGCGCCGACCGGCCAGGGGCAGGGGGTTGTTCGGCATCCCGGTCATTCCCGCGGCAACCCCTTTTCCTCGGCCACCTCGAGCGAGGCGATGTCGGCGGCGGCGAAATGGGCGATAATCGCCGCCTCGGCCGCCGCGCCGTCACCTGACCGGATCGCTGCAACGATGTCGGCATGTCGCCGCACCGTCGCGCGCCATCCCTCGGGCGTTCTGCTGGAGCGTCGAGAGAACAGGCTGGACACCTCTTCCTGGATCGCGCGCATCCCTTCCATCTGCACCCGGATCATCGCGTTGCCGGTGGCGATGGCCATTCCGTGGTGAAAGTCGATGTCGGCGCGGGTGAATGCGTCGGGATCCTGCAGGGCACGCTCCATGTCGGCCATGGCCCGATCCATACGGGCGAGGCCCCTTTCGTCGCGCCTTTCGGCGGCAAGCCTCGCGATGCCGGTCTCTATCACGCGACGCATCTCGTTGGCCTCGCGCAGGCGCGTCAGGCTGGAGCGGATGGCGAAGCCGTAGATGCGGGAAAAGGGCTCGCCCGACATGGCGCGTGCGCGCGCCACCTTGCCTTGCTGGGTTTGCACGAGGCCCGCCCCGGTCAGTGCGCGCAATGCCTCGCGCGCAATGGGCTTGCTGACCGAAAAGGTCTCCGCGATCTCGCCCTCGGACGGGAGCGGGTCACCGGGCTGGATCCGGCCGTCGAACATCGCCTCGGCGATCGATTCTGCAACCGTATCGGACAGGCGCTGTGCCACGACCGGGCGCGCGCCGAACGCGAGCTTGTCCTGCGAAGCTTCGGTCGGATTGGTGTTCATGGCTTACCCCATTTCCCCGCGATCCGGATAGCATGCACATGGCAACTTGGCAACTAGGTTTAATAGTTGCCAAGTTGCCATGTCTTTGCTAGCCATGACCTCGCATTGGCCGGACGTCCGAATGAACCGCCCCGAACACGCCATCGTCGAAGTCGTCGCGCACCCGCTGGTACAGCGGCTGGAGCAACCGACGCAGACCTCGTGGGGCCGATATGAGGCGGTATCGATCCTGGTCGTGGAGGTCAGGACGGCCAGTGGCGTCACCGGCTATGGTGAGGGGTTGGCGCGCTTTGCGCCCCATGCCTATGCCGCGCTTGTCCGCGACGCCCTTGTCCCGCGGATCCTTGGACAGGACGCGCTGGCGATCGGGGCGAACTGGGGGCGGATGCGGCGGGCGCTTTCCGGCCGCGCCGGCGGCATGCTCGCCGAGGCGATCGCGGCCGTCGACATCGCCTTGTGGGATATTGCCGGCAAGGTGGCGGGCATGCCGCTGTGGCGCCTTCTTGGCGGCGAGGGGCGGCGGGCCGTGCCTGTCTACGCCGCGTCGGTGAACTGGGCCGAGGATGCCGCTGCAGATGCGGCCATCGACGATTTCACGGCGCGCGGCTTTGACCGCATCAAGATCAAGATCGGCGGGCCGGTTGATGCCGCGATCCGACGCATCGCCCGGGTCCGTCGGCGCGCGGGCGACGCCGTGACGCTGTACGCCGATGCCAACTGGGCCTACCGGCCCGATGCCGCGGCAGAGGTGGGAAGGGCACTGGCCGATCATGGCTATGCCTGGTTCGAGGAACCCCTGCGGCCCGAGGACGAGGACGGCTATGCCGCCCTGCGCGCCGCCTGCGCCGTTCCGCTGGCCGCGGGCGAAAGCAACTACACGCTCGATCAGGCGCGCGCGCAGATCGAGGCGCGGGTGCTGTCACATGCACAGCCCAACATCACCCGCGCCGGCGGCCTGAGCGAAACCCGCCGCATCGCCGAACATGCCCGAGCGCATGATGTCGCATATGCCCCGCATGTCGGCATGTCCGGCATCCTGTGCGAGGTCGCCAGCCTGCACCTTGCGGCGGCGCAGGCCAACACCTCGGTGCTGGAATGTGCCTGTGCGCCCAGCCGCTTCAAGGACGGGCTGGCCGACATCGCGCCGGGATACCGGCGTGCCCGCGACGGCATGCTGGCGGTGCCGGACGGTCCCGGATTGGGCATCGAGATCGACCGCGACGCGCTGGCCGCCCTGCACGCATGAAGGAGATCGCATGACCCGCCCCGACCTGCCCGACGCCGACATTCGCATCACGGACGTGATCGCGCATCCGCTCACCCAGCGGCTGCCCAAGCCGACCGTCACGTCCTGGGGGCGTTACGAGGCGGTGTCGATCGTGCTGGTGGAAGTTCGAACCGATGCCGGGATCACCGGCGTGGGCGAGACGCTGGCACGTTTCGCCCCGCGTGCCTATGCCGAGCTGATCCACTCCGCTCTCAAGCCCCGCATTGTCGGCCGCGACCCGCGCGACATCGGCGCCCTGTGGGGCGGGATGCGCCGGGCGCTGTCGGGCCGCGCGGGCGGCGTCCTGGTGGAGGCCATCGCCGGAGTCGACACGGCGCTTTGGGATATCATGGGCAAGGCGGCGGGCCAGCCGATCTGGCGCTTGCTGGGCGGCGAGGGGCGCGAGACCGTGGCATGCTATGCAGCCTCGGTGAACTGGGTGGATGACGCCGCTGCCGACGACGAACTGGGCGTCTACCTGTCGCAGGGCTTCGAGCGCATCAAGATCAAGATCGCACAGCCGGTTCGAGACGCCTGTCGTCGGATCGAGCGGATGCGCGCCCTGGCCGGGGACGATGTGCTGCTGTGCGTCGACGCCAACTGGGCCTACGGGCTGGACGACGCCGTGCGCGTGGCCGAGGCGCTGGCCGCCAACGGCTACGACTGGTTCGAGGAACCCCTCCGCCCCGAGGACGAGGACGGCTATGAGGAACTGCACCGCCGATGCAAGGTGCCTCTGGCTGCGGGGGAAAGCAACTATACGCTGGATCAGGCGAAACGGCTGGTGGCGAACCGAACCCTGTCCGTGCTTCAGCCCGATGTCGCCCGCGCCGGCGGCATCACCGAAACGCGTCGGATGGCTGAATTTGCGCGCGCGCATGATGTCGCCTATGCGCCACATATCGGCATGTCCGGGATAGTGTGCGAAACGGCCAGCGTGCATCTGGCGGCTGCCATGGCCAACTGCCACACGATGGAATGCGAGACCGACCTCAGCCCGTTCAAGACCACACTCGCCGACCTCGCGCCCGGCTGCCTGCGGGTAAAGGGCAGCCGTCTGGACGTGCCGCAGGCCCCCGGGCTCGGTCTGACCATCGACTGGGACGCCGTCGCGCGCCTCGCAAGCCCCGAGACCTGAGACAGAGAGAAGGACGCGCGCCATGCCCGCCGGACCAATCGACCCCGAGGCCCCGCTGACGGAGGCCGCCCTGACCCGCGCCTTGCGCCGCGCCCTTGTCGGGGCCGACCCGCGCCTCAGCCGCTTCGACCCGCTGCCGCGCATCATCAGCCATGACGATTTCGCCCGCGGCCATTGCGGCTGGTCGCAGTTGGTGGGAAATTACGAAGGATCGCTTGACACGATGCTGCCAGGCTATGCCCAGCACACCAGCGCGATGATTTCCACGCTGCCGCACTGGGATGCGGGCTCGCACGGGGGGGTGGACAGCTCCTATGCGCTCAAGATCGCGACGCGACCCCGTGTCGGTGCGCAGAATGTCGCGATCAAGCGTCTGAACCTGCGCCATCGCGGCCCGATCCGGTTCGAGATGTACTTCACGTTCAAGCCCGAGGCGACCGAGTTGACCCTTGGTGACACCGCCGTCCGGGCGGTCGGGCTGCTTTTCGACCTGCAAGGTGGCGACCGCGACGGCGATGTGGAGCGGGTCATGCCGCACCTGCGCTTTCTCAACGCCGAGGGCGGGCAGCAACGCCACGTCTGGCAGTTCAAGGCTGTGCGCGAGCCGTTCCGGCCCGCCGGCAGCGGCGAGACGCTGAGCCATTATCATCTGGCGCCCGAAGGATGGCAGGACCTGCCCGGCGCCGACCAGAAACTGTGCTACAACGAGATCGCCACCAAGGTGAACTGGGCCTACCTGTGCTTTGACTTCGACCTTGCGACGATGCGGCCCACGGGATTGCGCTGCAACGACCGGGTGATTGACGTCTCGGGGATGGAGCCCATGCGGATGCCGGCGATGAAGAACCTGTGGTGCATGCTGAACTTCTGCCTGTTCGCCGAGACCGACACGGCGCGCCGGGCGTTTCTGTATGTCGACAGTGTCTGCATTTCGGGGGACTTCTGATGCTGCGCGAGAGCATTACCGCCATCCTTGCGCGCAACGAGACATGGACGGGCTGCGCCGCGTCAGAGCCCTTCGAGGGGGGCTGGGCCATCGAGGCGGTGATCTTCGTGCGCGCCCTCAAGCCCCCGGTCGGGCCGCAGCCGACCGCCCGGATCGAGATTTCGCCCGACGGAATGCACTGGGCCGACGAAGGCACCCGACTCGATCTGCCCGCGCAGGAGGGGGAGGTTCGGTTCGCCCGCCTCCGGAGGTTCGGAAACTGGCTGCGACTTGCCGCGGACTTCCCGGATGGCTCGGAAAGCTGCCTGCTCGTCACGGTTCACCTCAAGGGCTGACCCTCGCAAGCCTTGCCGCGAACCGGATCTTGCAACGGGGTTTCGCTGCTGCCGCGCGCGGCCGAGGTGCAAGCTTCTTCATCGCCGACCTGCCCCCGCGGCAGTCCCCTCGTCGTGACGCAAAGTCTGCCCGGCCTGAAGTAGCGGACGACATGAGGAAGAGCCGGTTCTTCATGCCGGCGGGCCGGGTCAGCGACGACACCGGCGCGGCGGCCCTGCCGGGCAGCCTGCCGGCCGCCGAATGGCTGGTCGCGGATAGGGCCATGACGCCGGCTGGTTCGGGGAAGCGTTGAAAGACAAGGGGATACGCCCTTGCCTCCCCGGGCCGGACGTCACGCGGCAAGGCCGTCCTAAACGGAAAGCGTCGATACAAGCGGCGCAACCGGATCAAGATCATGTTCGGCAGGCTGAAGGACCGGTGCCGCATCGCCACCCGCCATGACCGATGCGCCAGGAATCCCTATCCGCCGTCGTCCGGATGAGCGGACAGTTGCCGCAACACGGCCGTCCACTGCGCGAAGGCGTGTTCGTCCAGCACCTCCGGCCCGGCTTCCAGCAGGCAGCGCTGCACCCGCTCGGCAAGTTGCGCGCGCCAGTCGGCGGCCAGTGTGATCCCCTCGTGCCCGGCCCAGGCCCGGGCCTGGGCCACGAACGGGAGGGCCGGGTCCAGCCGATCGGCGAACAGGCCTTCGGGACGACGCTCCACACGGTCGAGCTGGGCGGCGAGAACGGCCTTGGGCATCAGGTCCTCGATCGTCGCTCCCTCCAGCCCGGTCACGCTGCGCAGATCGACGATGCGGCAGTCGTCGGGCACACCGGCGGCAATGGCGCGGCCGGCGGGGGTATCATCGACCAGAAGTGACGGCATGCGTGCGCCGTCGTCCGTCAACATCCGGGCCATCGCCTGCATCACCCCGGCGCTGCAGGCCGGCGCAAGGATCAGGTCGCGGCGGGGCAGGAACCGGCCGGCGGCGATGCACAGGGTCTTCATCAGGTTCAGGTAGCGCTGTTCGACCATGCCCTGAACCAGCGCAGGCTGCGCCCCCTGCATGCCGGCCTCGGCCACCGCCATGTTCAGCGCCGCGCGGACGGCAAAGCCGGCGCCGCGCAGGGTATCGGTCCCCTCGGCCAGCAACAGATCGCCGGTTGCCCGGGTGGACCCGTCCCGATCCACGAAGACCTTGCGCGCCCGCGCCAGCCGGTCGGCATCGACCAGAAACGGCGAATGCGTCGTGTAGACGATCTGGTTGTCGGCGGCGAGACCGTCGAAGAACACCGACAGGTCGCGCTGTGCCAGCGGATGCAGCGAATGCCCCGGCTCGTCCAGCAGCAGGATGCAGTTGTCATGGGCCCCGCGCGCCTCGTGCAGGAACACCAGAAAGAAGCTCAGGAACCACTGCAGCCCGGCCGAGCGATGCTCCAGTTCCACCTCCTGCGGCCGGCGGGCATCGGCGACCCAGATGCGGAAATGGCTGCCGTCCGCCTCCAGCCGGAAGCGATAGTCGCCCTGCTTCCACCATTCGGCAAAGCGCTCGGTCAGCTTGGTGCCGGCAGACTGCAGCAGGATCGAGCGGGTGCGCTTGGCCTCGGCGATGCCGGTCAGCACTTCGGCGTCGGGCTGATCCCCGCGCGCAAGGACGCGCCGCACCAGACTGCGCAGCAGGCCGACCCGGTCCTTTTCACGGATCATGCGGGCCTCGGCCTCGTCGCGCAGGTCGCGGAAGTCGCGGCCAAGCTGCAGGATCTCCTGCGCCTCGATGCCTACGAAATCGAACAGCACCTGCAGCGTGCGCGCCTTGGCGCTTTCCCTGACGCCAAGGTCGGTGCGCGCCATGTTCTCGACCACATGCGGCAGGTAGATCTCGCTGTCGAGGTTGCCGTAGTTCGAATAATAGACGAAGCGCGGCAGCCGCTCGGTCACGGCGCGGCACACCTCGTCGCGCGATGCCGGGTCGGGGGCCAGAAGCGCGGCCATCTGCTGGCCCAGCGCCTTCTGCAGACTGCGAAGAACCGGGATGACGGCGCTGGTGGCGGGCGGGTCCTCGGGAATGAGGGCGGTGACGGCATTGCGCGCCAACCGCAGGTCGTTGGCGGCGATCGAGGGCAGGGCGCGCAGGTCGTCGATGGTCTTGCCGACCAGTTCGGCGGCCTGACGGGCGAAGTCGTCGGTCTTTGGGGCAAGGACCTCCTGCGCCCGGGCAAGCGCCTGCAGGGCGCGGCGTATCGCGGCGTCCTCGTCACGGGCAAAGTCGGGAAAGGCGATCCGGTAGCTTCCATCATAAAGCCGCGCGACCGAGACGCGGCGCATCCGGGCTTCGGGTACGCCGGCCAGCGCGGCAAGGCGGTGCGACTGCGCGCCGGTGTCGAACTCGGCGGTGATGAACTGGAATTGGTCGGGAGCCGCGCGAATGCGGGCAAACAGCGCCTTGGGATAGTCCGCGATCGGCTCGACCGCACCGCCGCCGGCCGGGTTCAGCTTCCACAGCGGCAGTAACAGGTTGGTCTTGCCGGATTCGTTGACCCCGATCAGCGCGGTCACCCGATCCAGGTTCAGCCAGCCCGAGTCGCCCACCGAGCGGAAGTTCGTCACCCGGTAGCGGATCAGGCTGAAACCCCCGTCGCGATCTGCGCCCGGGGCGTCGGTCTTGATCCGGAATCCGGTTTCGTGGCGCATGACTTCCCTCCGTCTGCCTGACGCTGCCTTTGAAACGACTACGCGCGGCGGCGCAGAATCATCCCTTGGCGTGATCGGGGCGGCGCGAAAGGCTCCGGAACGATGCGGCGGGCCGGGCGAGAAGCCCGGTCGCGAGGCTGGTCCACATCAGCGCGGGCCCTTGCGCCAATCGTCCACCCGCGCCCGGGCGGCCACCGCGATCCTGCCCAGCGTCAGGGCGATGAACACCCATCGCTAGGTGTCGAGGTCGGGGACGAGCGGCAGGATCGCGCTCTGCGCCAGCGCCTTGCGCGCGGATGGGACCTCGGCGGCGAAGGGCGCCGCGTGCACCGGGAAGCGCACGCCCCGGACCGGCGCCGGGCCGAGGTCGATTTGGATGAAGCCCGAGCGCGGATGAAAGCCGAAGCCGGGAAAGCCGACCTCGCGGGCGGCGGCCTCGAACGCCACCGGATCATGGTTCGCCATGGCGATATCGAAGGCCGTGCCGTCCATGTGCCTTGCGCGCGGGGCACCGCCGACATTGCGGTTGTGCTCGGGCGGGCGCCGGGCGGAGCGGACGATCAGTGGCTTGCCGATCAGTGCGAACAGCGACCGCATGATCGCCGGGCCGATCTGGTTGCCGGGGGGGATCCGGTGGCAGACGTGGTGCAGAACGGTTTCCCGGTCTCGTGCGTGGAGCGGGTTCGCAGGGCATTTTTTCAGCAGCGCGTTAGAGATAGCGGTTGCGCGCGGGATCGGGGTCGCGCCAGCGAGCCGGCTCGGTCGGGGCGGT
>Ga0213835_101323_pt1 | contig 15801 bp, 12 predicted proteins | sample SWPATP01_FD_160576 | JGI IMG/M metagenome (GOLD analysis project Ga0213835, IMG submission 160576) | Coastal seawater microbial communities from Marineland, Florida, United States - SWPA TP0 #1 | ecosystem: Environmental > Aquatic > Marine > Coastal | place: USA: Florida | collected 2016-08-05
GACCACATTCACGGCACAGGTAACTCTGTTTTCCCTGACGATGACCATTTTTGACTACTTTATGGCTTTGGCAATAAGGACAATCCATCTTGATTTATTTGAGAATATCATTTTCTATTATGCAACAGCGCAAAAACGATATGAGATCCCGTCAAGCCCAGGAAGATGATACCAGGGAACACAACGGGGAATTATCCCCTATGCCCGCCGGGTTTCCAGTCCCGCCCAAAAAGCAAAGGGCGCGAGGCAAATTACAAAGCTATAAGTTGGTTGCGAGTTGTCTAATTGGGTTAATTTTGGGGAGTTTAACCTGGTGGCGTTTAAATTCAAGACCGGGGAATATTAGCCGTTAGTCAGCGGTTTTTGGTGGTGCGATCGCATTCCCGCCGCCGGTTTTGGTGAGGTGGTGCGATCGCATTCCCGCCGCCGGTTTTTTGTAGTGCGATCGCATTTTCACCCAATTTCACCCAATTTCGATCTCGAATAAGACGCCCAATGTAGGGGCGGGTGCAGCAGTCAGCTATCGAACACACCAGCCAGCTATATACACCCGCCCTTTCCTTTCCCCACGGCGGTTTTTTGTAGTGCGATCGCCTTGAGGATAGGTGATTGTTAGAAGATATTTTACCCAAATGTGGCGGGTTCAGTCCGCCGCCAGGTGTTTTGCTGTAGATAGAGTAGAATAGTTAAAGTAAAGTAACTCACCTTAAATTTTCACTCATGTACCAAACATTCATTGATCTTGATGAGCTAATAATTCTATGTATAGATAAGTCAGCCAAAAAGTTTCTTCAGGAAGCTGTAGCTTGTTACCGCGCTGGGGCATATCGTTCTTGTATTGTTTCTACCTGGAATGCTGTTGTATTTGACTTCATCCACAAATTAAGGCAGCTAGACCAGGTAGGGAATGGTGAGGCTTATCAGCTATTGCAGCAGTTTGAAAACATGAGTAAAAACTCTGATGTCAAAGGACTTTGGAAGTTTGAGTCGGATATTCCTAATATAGCAGAAAGCAAATTTGCACTTATTTCACCTATAGAAAAAGCAGATATCACAAGATTGTGTGAAGATAGAAGTCGATGTGCTCATCCATCAATGGCATCTCTGGAAGAACCATTTGAGGCGACAGCAGAATTAGCGCGTTATCATATGCGGAGCGCAGTCACATATCTCTTGCAGCGCCCTCCAGTTCAAGGTCGTTTGGCTCTAAATATAATTTGGGAAGATATCAAGTCTGTTTACTTTCCTACCAATCCAAATCAGGCAGTTCAATATTTCCAAAAAGGACTTTTGGCTCGTCCTCGGGTTTCTCTAATCAAAGACATTGTTATCGGATTAACTAGGAGTCTCTTAACAGAAGATCTCCCAGAAGATGAAAAGGAGAGACAGTTTTCTGCACTGAATGCTGTAGCTAGAATGCACAGAGAGAATGTCGGAAATATTTTAACTGAAAATCTGTCTTCTATTATTCTTGATGAAGTCACTGACGAAAATTGGCCAAAAGTGATTACATATCTTCGTAGAGTGGATAATGCTGTGGAAAACTTGAGCGATCCATGTAGATTGAAGGCAATAAGGTTCATCGAGAAGATGAACGTCGCCAGTGGCATAAACTGTCAGGATAAAGAGATATTAGCGAATGCTGCTTATATTGATTTTCTTATGGATTCTGTACAAGTAAAACTGAAAGAAGCCTCACCAGATGAAGTATTAAATTTGATGGAAAGATTGCCTTATGAATCCAATAAATTCAAAGTCATTTTGAATGATAGCATCGAAGCATTTATTAAGAAATTTGAACGAGTTACTAGTTTCCAGGAATCTCTGAACTGTGTAGACAAGTTTTATCCAATTTACTCATTCTTGTCACCAACACACAAGGAATCTATTCTCAACGCCTTTTGCAACAATCATCAGATTTATGGGTCATATAAAAGTCCATGGGTGATCACAAATATTTTTCATGAGGATACAAAAAATGGTTCTCTTCTTGAGTCTTACTGGTTATCGTTTCGGAAAAAACTTGATGAGAAATTCCCCGACAGATTCGAGGATTTGAAAAAACTTATCGACTCTTACAAGGACAAGTTTTAGAGGTGGCGAGTATTGTTGAATAGAATACAAGCTAACAACCGTGTTGCAGCGGACGGTTTAGATATATAGTTGTTGAATCAAAGGAGATCTGCCACCGCTGAAAATGTGGTTTCTGTTGGGAAGGCTCCGCTCACCCGTTGGTTTTTCTCAGAGATGAGGCGATCGCCTTTTCACCCAATTTCGACCTCGAATAACGCGCCCAATGTAGGGGCGTTAAAGAAGAAGGGCAGGTGCAGGTAGTTGGCTGGTTTTCCCCGTGGTGTTAAAGAAGAAGAAGGGCGGGTGCAGGTAGTTGGCTGGTTTTCCCGATGGCGGATCTAGCACCCGCCCCTACTAGCCCTTTCCCCACGGTGGTTTTTTGTGGTGCGATCGCATTTTCACCGAATTTCACCCAATTTCGACATTGAATAACACGCCCAATGTAGGGGCGGGTGCAGCAGTCAGCCATCGAACACACCAGCCAGTTATATACACCCGCCCTTTCCCCACGGTGGTTTTTTGTGGTGCGATCGCATTTTCACCGAATTTCACCCAATTTCGACATTGAATAACACGCCCAATGTAGGGGCGGGTGCAGCAGTCAGCCATCGAACACACCAGCCAGTTATATACACCCGCCCTTTCCCCACGGTGGTTTTTTGTGGTGCGATCGCATTTTCACCGAATTTCACCCAATTTCGACATTGAATAACACGCCCAATGTAATGTAGGGGCGGGTGCAGCAGTCAGCCATCGAACACACCAGCCAGTTATATACACCCGCCCTTTCCCCACGGTGGTTTTTTGTGGTGCGATCGCATTTTCACCCAATTTTGACATTGAATAACACGCCCAATGTAATGTAGGGGCGGGTGCAGCAGTCAGCCATCGAACACACCAGCCAGTTATATACACCCGCCCTTTCCCCGGCGCCGTTTTTTGTGGTGCGATCGCATTTTCACCCAATTTTGACATTGAATAACACGCCCAATGTAATGTAGGGGCGGGTGCAGCAGTCAGCCATCGAACACACCAGCCAGTTATATACACCCGCCCTTTCCCCGGCGCCGTTTTTTGTGGTGCGATCGCGTTTTCACCCAATTTCGACCTCGAATAACGCGCCCAATGTAGGGGCGGGTGCAGCAGTCAGCTATCGAACACACCAGCCAGTTATATACACCCGCCCTTTCCCGGCGCCGTTTTGGTGGTGCGATCGACTAATGGCTGAGGGAAGCGAGCGAAAAAAAGGCTATCTACCGAGTTTCGATAGTGATGATTATAGCACAGAATTAAGCAATCTGGCGGAGCAAATTTGTCATTCTCCCGACCCAGTAAAAGCCTCAAAAGATGCGCTAAATCCTTCGGGATGTGGCAAACTCAAAGAGTTTTTTAGGCAACTATTTCAGTCATCTCCATCTATCTAAGTTAACTGAATGTACCCCCTGAAAGAAATCACGCTGCAACTGTTTCTGTATGACTTACGGGAAGGGTTAGGACAAACCTCAGAAAGCATAGATTTTAATCGCTATTATTTTTGGCGGCGGTTTCATCATGACCTGCAAAAACCATATAGTAACTTAACGCCAGAAAATAAGCAAAAACTGGAAAAATATGCTAACCGCGAAAACCCCGAAAGCGATATTGTGTCGTTAGACTATCGAACAACCTCTAATGTGGATAGAATATGTGTTAGTGGCATCGCAATTGGGGGATAGCTATAGTTTAATCGTTGATGCCTATGATAGCGAATATCATAAAACCAGTTTAAGTCAACTGAAAAAATACATTCAGGAAAGGATTAATAACACTCCCTCAAGCCTAGGTAAAACTTGGTTATTGTGGGGTCAACTTGACGGGAAATATTCCCCAGATAAAGTTAATGAAATTGCCGACAAGAGTTATACAGAAATCGCCAATAAACCCCTACCCTGGAAAAAAGATAATCAATTGAGTTTCCCAGGGAATAAACTGTTAGGGGACGATTTATTTGAAATAACCCAGTGAGTTTCGGTGACAGATTGGGAAAATTTACTGATACTGATTGATAATGAAAAACCGGAAGACCTGCGAAATTATCCCTGGTTAAATGATGAACATAAATCACTGCTGACAAAGGACATTCAAAACAGTTTAGGAGAATGCCATTATTTAATTTGGCTATTACCAGCAGAGTGCGACTTAAAGGCAGTGCAAGATAAAATTAGGGAAATACAGACCCATTTTCATCGCCTGTTATCCTATCGCCATAAGATTATTTGGGCTTATAGCCAAAGTCGGATTTTGAAACGCCGATTAAAAGACAATTATCAAACGATTCAAAAATCGGTCTTAACAATTCGCCAACAGCGGAAAGACCCGGAAGATTTACAAAAGGCTTTAGAAGATACGCTAGAAATATTAGGGAATTATGCGATCAATTTAAGTAAACTGCATTCCCAGTTAAGGACAATTACGATTAATTTAACCAACTATCGACAAAGGTTAAAATAATTTGCGAAGCTAGACCCAAATTGTCAGTTAACTACGTTTGCTGAGTTTAGTAAATTGGCAGAACAAAAGTATGAAAGACAGGTAAAAACGGACTATGAGAGTTTAAGTCCGGGGATGATTTTATTAGAAAATCTGATTAAGACGATTGAGGGAATTGTGGAAATTAATCAAGCGAAAAGAGAAGATCGGCTGGAAAGGGCGATCGCTGCTGCTAGTATAGGAGTGGGTACAGCGTCGGCGGCGGCTTCATCAATCGCGAATTATTCGGAGGGTATATTAACGGAAATTGCCTCGTTTGTCCCGTTACGGAATAAGACGGAAGCGCCAACGATTCATCCGGTATCAACGGCGAGTTTTGCTTTTATTGCTAGTTGTCTAATTGGGGCATTTTGGGGAGTTTTAACTTGGTGGATTTTAAATCGAAGACCTGGGAAGATTAGCCGTTAGGAGAATCGTCAATCAGAGTATCTGACCAAAGCTATGAGGACAAAAATATCTCTTGATGTGACTGATAGTCCGTAGACTTATCGTCCACAATGGGTAATTATGACTCTATGGAAAAATCAAAAGCAAAAACCTTAAAAGCCTTGGGATTTCTGATTAGACAGCATAGAAGGGCTGTGGGTATTTCTCAAGAAGAACTAGGGCTACGTTGTGACCTAGACCGCACGTATATATCTGGTCTAGAGCGTGGTGTCAGAAATCCTTCTCTTACGGCTATTGTGGCTCTTGCTGAGGGCTTAGGAATAACCGTATCTCAACTTCTGGATAACTTAGAAATAGAAATAACTAGGACTGAATGAATCGCAATTTAGTGGCTAATTTTAAATCCCAATTAAAACCAGGTTCTTCTCAGTTAAAGGTGTTCAGTTTGCTGTCAGATCAGAAGTGGCACTGTCGCACTTATGAAGGTAAGCAAGTAGCATCGGAGCAATACGCTGGAGGTGGTGGAATTCAAGGACTAGAGCGCGGAACTAAAAGTCGTCCGGGGCTACATCTTGAGACCAAACGGGATTTCTGTAACATCTGTAATAAAAAAACCAGATGGGATAGATGGACTGGGCAAATAAAACCGTCAAATGCTCCGGCTATTATTCCCCCAAAATTAGCCGACAGAATTTTGAAACTTTATGATTATAAAGACGTTATTGCAAATCGAAAAAGACCAACCCATGAGTTAGTGATTGATCACCGTTTTCCTATGCAGCGTTGGGGTAAAGCCGAACCTAGTCATGACATAAACATGAACGAAAACGAAATCAAAAGCAAATTTCAACTTCTCAAAAAAGATAGTGCTGGCAACCACAATTTACTGAAATCCAGAAGTTGTGAAAGATGTATGAAAACTGGTAAAAGAGGGCAGCCCATGGGTATCCACTTCTAGTATTCTGGGGGTGATAACTGGCCTGATAATATTCCTCCATTGGGAGCGGAAGCAGAAGGTGGTTGTATAGGTTGCGGTTGGTATGATTTTGAGTCATGGCGTAATGCTCTTAATGCAACATTAGCTGAACATAAGTAAGCTGTTTTTCGGAGACAACTATATTTTCAGCCTCATTTTCAGCCTCTGTGACAATCCTATTTAAGTAAGGAATGAGTCCATAGCCAATACACTCTGCTAGACGTGGAGGAACAGCATTTCCAATTTGCCACATGGCTTTTTTCATGGTTCCTTCAAAGATAAAAGAATCAGGAAAGGTCTGTAATCTAGCCATTTCTCGCGCTGAAATCACCCGATTTAGATGGGGATGAATATGAGTCCCCCCGTGATTCTCTTTGATGGTCATACTAGATTTTCCGGGATACTGTCGCTTAAAAGCATCAACATAGGTTTGATACAAAGAACCTCCTGGAGGTACTTTTGATATCCGCTCCATATATTCGGGAGAATGACGAGTCCATTCATGATTAATACTGGGAATGGGTTGGTAAGCTGGTAGATCGGAAATTGCTGATTCAATTGTCTGATACTCCTCTGGAACTAATTGAGGATATGGATAAGGATTTTTCATTCCGAAACGATTAGCTATAAAAATAGCTCTAGGCCTGATTTGGGGAACACCATAGGCAGCAGATTCAAGAATTGCTACGGAAATATTGGTGTAACCAATGGCTTCAAAAGCAGCAAAAATAGCTTGTTTAATTGTGCCTTTTTTGAGGGTTAAAATGCCGGGTACATTTTCCATAACGACATACCAAGGACGCACTTCAGCAACAATGCGAATAAATTCTTGAAATAAATGGTTGCGAGGATCATTGGGATCGCGCTTCCCAGCGACAGAAAAACCTTGACACGGTGGCCCGCCTACGACGAGATGAACTGAAGGAGAACCAATTTTAGATAGCCACTGGTGAGGATTAAAATCATTAACATCCCCACAAAAATGATGACAATTGGGAAAGTTTCTCTGATGAGTGGCGGAGGCAATTGGGTTAATTTCTACACTAGCTACTGGATTAAAACCAGCTTGCCAAAAACCCTGCGTGATTCCCCCTACACCAGAAAATAGATCGATAAAGTTATAGGTTTGCAGTGGTTGGGATACGGGATTAATATCAACTTGAACTTGATAAGGATCGCGTTTGGTTGTGGCTAATTCACGCTGAATTCTTTGATAACGCCCTAATTTAGCTTTTTTCTGCTTCCTGGTGCTGTTATCTTTTGGATCATCTGGAAACAAGGATAATTGTAGGTCCATGACTTGAAAAATAAAGGCTCTATAACCATTATAGTGACAGATAGTATACATAATGTCAAGACTGAGATCAAGTCGAACCTTTTGTTAACAAGAATAACGCGCCCAATGTTGGGGCGTTACAGAAGAAGGGCGGGTGCAGGTAGTGGGCTGGTTTTCCCGATGGCGGATCTAGCACCCGCCCCTACTAGCCTTTTCCCCGCCCCCGTTTTGGTGGGAAGAGCGATCGCCTTTTCACCCAATTTCGACCTCGAATAACGCGCCCAATGTTGGGGCGTTACAGAAGAAGGGCGGGTGCAGGTAGTTGGCTGGTTTTCCCCGTGGTGTTACAGAAGAAGGGCGGGTGCAGGTAGTGGGCTGGTTTTCCCCGTGGTGTTACAGAAGAAGGGCGGGTGCAGGTAGTGGGCTGGTTTTCCCGATGGCGGATCTAGCACCCGCCCCTACTAGCCTTTTCCCCGCCCCCGTTTTGGTGGGAAGAGCGATCGCTCTTTCACCCAATTTCGACCTCGAATAACGCGCCCAATGTAATGTAGGGGCGGGTGCAGCAGTCAGCCATCGAACACACCAGCGAGCTATATACACCCGCCCTTTCCCCGCCGCTGTTTTGGTGGGAAGAGCGATCGCATTTTCACCGAATTTCACCCAATTTCGACCTCAAATAACGCGCCCAATGTAATGTAGGGGCGGGTGCAGCAGTCAGCCATGGAACACACCAGCCAATTATATACACCCGCCCTTTCCCCACGACGGTTTTGGTGGGAAGAGCGATCGCATTTTCACCGAATTTCACCCAATTTCGACCTCAAATAACGCGCCCAATGTAGGGGCGGGTGCAGCAGTCAGCCATCGAACACACCAGCCAGTTATATACACCCGCCCTTTCCCCGCCGCCGTTTTGAACAGGTGGTGCGATCGCCATTTCACCCAATTTCGACCTCAAATAACGCGCCCAATGTAGGGGCGGGTGCAGCAGTCAGCCATCGAACACACCAGCCAATTATATACACCCGCCCTTTCCCCACGACGGTTTTGGGTGGTGCGATCGCATTTTCAGCCAATTTCACCCAATTTCGACCTCGAATAACGCGCCCAATGTAATGTAGGGGCGGGTGCAGCAGTCAGCCATGGAACACACCAGCCAATTATATACACCCGCCCTTTCCCCACGGCGGTTTTGGTGGTGCGTCGCCATCCCTAGTTGGTCGGTTTCCCCGGTAACTGGTCGGATGCGACACACCCGACGGTTTTGGGGAACAATCCGCCAACCGTCTAAACCCGCCCATTAGCCCTAGAGCGAGACTATTTTAAATGTAATAGTCTTGAAGGGCTTTAACATCTAGGGGGTGTTTCTGGAGCGATCGCAAAGCGGATATAGTGGCTTTAGCGCCAGCGATAGTGGTAATAATGGGGACTTTGTAAGCCAAAGCCGATCGCCGGATAGTAATACCATCAGCCCGCGCTTCCGACCCCGAAGGGGTGATAATCGCCAACTGTACCGCATGGTTTTTAATAGCATCCAACACATTAGGGCGACCCTCATGGAGTTTCAACTCCAGGTCAACCTTAACCCCATGTTCCCATAAAACCTTGCGAGTGTTGATGGTAGCGGTCACCTTAAAGCCCAGATCCAGGAAATCTTGAACCACAGGAACGATCGCCTCTTTATCGCGGTCATTGACAGAGACAAACACCGTCCCAGACATAGGTATCACCTGACCCGCCGCCAATTCCGCCTTAGCAAAGGCGCGTCCGAATTCCGTATCAATTCCCATAACTTCTCCAGTCGATCGCATTTCTGGACCGAGGAGGACATCCGTACCTGGGAACTTAGCAAAAGGCAAAACCGCCTCTTTCACCGACACATAATCAGGAATTTTCTCCTGAGTATATCCCAACTCTGCCAAAGTCTTGCCAGACATCACCCGCGAGGCCATTTTAGCCAAAGGAATACCGATCGCCTTAGACACAAAAGGAACCGTCCGGGAAGCGCGGGGGTTAGCCTCCAGAATATAAACCTGTTCACCTTGTACAGCAAACTGAATATTCATCAGACCCACCACATTCAAAGCCTTAGCCAATTGAATAGTCTGGCGGCGAATAGTAGCGAGGACGGTTTCTGATAGAGTTTGGGTAGGAATGGAACAAGCGGAGTCCCCGGAGTGAATCCCCGCCTGTTCAATATGTTCCATAATCCCACCAATGACGACATTTCCGGTATGGTCAGCGATCGCATCAACATCGACCTCAACGGCATTTTCCAGGAACTTATCAACCAAAATCGGGTGATCCGGTTCCACCAGCACCGCAAAAGTCATATATCGTTCCAATTCCTCATCAGAATAGACGATTTCCATAGCGCGACCCCCCAACACATAGGAAGGACGCACGACCACCGGATAACCGATACGACCCGCCACCGCGAGAGCCTCCTCATAGCTGCGAGCCATTCCATTCGCCGCCTGTTGAATATTCAACTCCCGGAGAATTTTCTCGAAGCGTTCCCGGTCCTCAGCGGTATCAATAGAGTCCGGGCTAGTCCCCCAAATTTTAGTTTTGAGGGTCGATTCTGAGAGGGCTTTTTCGAGGGGAACCGCTAGTTTTAAGGGAGTCTGACCGCCAAACTGGATGATAATACCTAGTGGTTCTTCCGCCTCGATGATATTAAAAACATCCTCCTTGGTCAAGGGTTCAAAATAAAGGCGATCGCTGGTGTCGTAGTCCGTGGAAACCGTCTCCGGGTTGGAGTTAACCATAATGGTGATATAGCCATCATCGCGCAACGAATAGGAAGCGTGACAGCAACAATAGTCAAACTCAATCCCCTGACCAATGCGGTTTGGTCCGCCGCCGAGAATCATGACTTTGGGGCGGTCGGAGGAGATCATTTCGTCCTCTTCCCAATAGGTAGAATAATAGTAAGGGGTGGTAGACTCAAATTCCGCCGCGCAGGTATCCACCATTTTATAGGCAGGTTTTACCCCTAAACCCTTACGATATTTGCGGACTTCATCTTCGGTGGTTTGACTCGCAAAAGCAATTTGGCGATCGCTAAAACCTTGGCGCTTAATCGCCAGCATATCGTCATGATTAATTTCTGTCACAGGAGTGCGTTTTAAGAATTTCTCCGTCTCCAGCAATTGCTGCAACTTATCCAAAAACCAAGGGTCAATCCCGGTTAACTCATAAATCTCCTCTACCGACATTCCCAATAACATCCCATAGCGGAGTGTTATCATTCGGTCAGGGTTAGGAGTTCTCAAACCCGAACGGATCGTATCTAAACTGGGGACTTTTTCGTTGGTATTAAGTCCCCAACCCGCTAAACCCGTTTCTAGCGATCGCATAGCTTTTTGGAAGGACTCGCAGAAAGTGCCACCAATAGCCATCGCCTCACCCACCGATTTCATTTGGGTAGTCAATACTGGTTCAGCACCTGGGAACTTCTCAAAAGTAAACCGGGGAATCTTTGTTACCACATAATCAATAGTTGGTTCAAAAGAAGCCGGAGTTTTTTTGGTGATATCATTGCTAATTTCATCGAGGGTATAACCCACAGACAATTTTGCCGCAAACTTAGCAATAGGGAACCCAGTCGCCTTAGAAGCCAAAGCCGAAGACCGACTCACACGGGGGTTCATTTCAATGACAATCACATCCCCATTAACCGGGTTCACGGAAAACTGAATGTTAGAACCCCCTGTTTCTACCCCAATTTCGCGGATAATTTTAATCGCCGCATCCCGCAATCGTTGATATTCCTTATCCGTGAGGGTTTGCGCCGGAGCGACCGTAATAGAATCCCCAGTATGAACCCCCATAGGGTCGAGGTTTTCAATGGAACAGATAATCACCACATTATCCGCCAAATCCCGCATTACCTCTAACTCGTATTCTTTCCAGCCAATTAAAGACTGTTCGACTAAAATCTGGGACATGGGGGAAGCGTCCAACCCACCCATCGCCAATTCCTCGTATTCTTCCTGATTATAAGCAATACCGCCCCCTGTACCCCCCATAGTGAAGGCGGGACGAATAATCAGCGGATAAGTCCCAATTTGCTCTGCGATCGCCCTGGCTTCATTGAGGTTATTCGCAATACCTGACGGACAGCAGGCTACCCCAATTTTCTCCATCGCCTGTTTGAACAGGAGACGATCTTCGGCTTTTTCAATCGCATCTAATTTAGCGCCAATCAGTTCAACTCCGTATTTGTCTAAGACCCCATTTTTCGACAAAGCTACGGCAATATTTAACGCTGTCTGACCCCCCATGGTTGGTAATAAAGCGTCGGGACGTTCCGCCTCGATTACTTTTTCGACAATTTCTGGGGTTAATGGTTCAATGTATGTCCGCCGGGCCGTCTCTGGGTCGGTCATGATTGTGGCTGGGTTAGAGTTGACCAGAACTACATCATATCCTTCTTCTCGTAGGGCTTTACAGGCTTGAGTCCCTGAATAGTCGAACTCGCAGGCTTGTCCGATTACAATGGGACCCGAACCCAGCAGCAGAATTTTTTTTAGGTCGTTGCGTCGCGGCATATCTCTTAACTATCCGTTATTCGGTTATCTGTGAAGTACCCTACCACCACCTGGGTCAGAACAGGCTGACGCATTGGCTGTAGGCTTCCTGCTTCTCCGACAATTCCCCCGGCTATTAGTTTATAGCTGGGGTCTCCCATCGTCTCCACAGGCCTAAACGCCACTTCCTGGCGCTTAAAAATCATAACTTAGACTTAAATTTAACTGAACATCATCAGCCTAATTTTAGATCCGATGCCCAATTATGGGCGATCGCTCACTGTAATCAATGCCAGGGTACAATCTCAACTCCCGCCTAAATGTTCAGACTGAACTTGACAAGTGCGATCGTACTACTACCCTAGAACCGGAAAATCAACTAACAACCAGTAATAATGATTGTAGACATGACGAGAAAACTCCCATGATTATCAGTGTATACATATCTAAATTAATCCTCTTTTTAACAATCCAATAACAGTATATGAAAAAATGTGTCTAATTCCACCACCTAGCCATTAACAATAGCCTAAATTACCCAATTTCGAGGTTCTACCAATCAGCCATGAGTTGTGATCACAATTTCCTGAATCATCTATAATCAGTAAAGACAAGGCTGATGTCAGGGAACTGATTAAATACTGATGGTGGTGAACTTATTTCATCTTCTGGCTGATATTGGTGTATCGTTACTGATGGATTGACCGATCGCCCTCATTAATGAGAAAATAGTCTAACAATCCCTTATTATCCCAAACATCCTTATGCCTAAACCTAGTTCATACGCGGTTCATCTTTTGATTCAGGGGGGACACCGGGAAGAGGTCCGGTTCAGGACGATCCAGGATTTTCAGACCTGGTACACTAAAGTTCTGATTCCTAAGCACACTGATACCGATTTTCTCAATGTCCCGATTAAAACCATTGAAGGTGAGTATCTGGTAGTTCGTCCCTCTAGTATTATGGGGATTCGCGTCGAACCCATTTATACTAGCAGCATAGAACGCGACGAAGTAGAATGAAACCAAAATCCGCTCAGGTCATTGGTATTGATTTAGGGGGGACGGCGATTAAACTGGGACTGTTTGAGGCGGACGGTTCCTGTAACCAATCCCTGACGGTGGCAACTCCACAACCCGCTACCCCGGAAGCTTTGTTGGCAGCAATACTAAACGCTATATCACAAATAACAGCCCCTGTCGAGTCTTGGGCGGCGATCGGGGTGGGTTTACCGGGACCAGTAGATGGGACGGGGCGGATCTCCCAGGTAGCCATTAACCTAGAGAATTGGCGGGATGTTCCCTTAGCAGACTGGCTGGAAGAAAAAACCCAAAAGCCAGTAATCATGGCTAATGATGCTAATTGTGCGGGGTTGGGGGAAGCCTGGTTAGGGGCGGGACGAAATTTTGATAATCTGATTATGTTAACTCTGGGGACAGGAGTTGGCGGGGCGATTATCCTCAATCGTCAGTTATTTGTGGGTCATCGCGGCGCGGCGGGGGAGTTGGGATTAATTACTTTGAACCCCGATGGACCCCCTTGTAATAGCGGAAATCAGGGTTCTCTGGAACAATATGTCTCTGTACAAGCTATCCGCCGAGAAACGGGTGATCACCCTTCTGACCTAGCTGAAAAGGCGATCGCAGGTGATTCCCAAGCCTTAGCCTATTGGGAAGAATATGGGCGACGGTTAGGGGCGGGTTTAGCTAGTTTAATTTATGTTTTGACTCCAGAAGCGGTCATTTTAGGCGGTGGTATTAGTGCGGCGGCGAATCTATTTTTACCAACCCTCTGGGAGGAAATTCAACGCCGAGTTTTACCCACTTCTCGGGAAGGGCTACAAATTTTGACCGCCGAATTAGGAAATCAGGCGGGTACTATAGGGGCGGCGCGACTTGCTTTTCAGATAATTAATAATTAATAATTAATAATTAATAATTAACATGATTTCCTGAAGTCAATGCTAACTCAATGTATATATGCTATTATCAATCAATCCGAGAATTACCTGTAGATAAATCCTAAACTATGATCCGCCTTTCTCGACAACAAGCCAAGACGGCACTTGTTCAACTCAGCGATCGCTTTCAAGCTACCGACTACCATAGTGATCATCTGGCTATTCGCACTAAAGCCGCCTATGCAATGGGAGATTTTGGCGGTGCTATTCCCGGCTGTATGCAAGTCTTCTTTTTGCTGTTTTTCTTGACTAATATTGCGGGACTTGATGCAGGTTTAGCAGGTAGTGTATTATTACTTGGTAAAGGATGGGATGCTATCAGTGATCCGATGATTGGTTGGTTAAGCGATCGCACCCAGTCTCGTTGGGGAAGGCGTTACCCTTGGATGATAGTAGCTTCTATTCCTTTGGGTATCTGCTTTTTCCTGCATTGGGTTGTACCTCCTGTTAGTGGCTGGCTACTATTCGGCTATTATGGCTTGATTACCATCCTATTTTATACCGCATTTACCGCCGTATTTCTTCCCCTCGGTGCTTTGGCGGCTGAACTTACCCAAGACTATGACGAACGTACCAGTTTAATCAGCTTTCAATCAGCTTTTAAAATTGGCGGAAGTCTATTTACTTTAGTGTTAGCCCAGGTTTTATTTGGATTATTTGAATCTCCCCAATTGCGATATCCTTTATTGGGTAGTTTGGGGGGATTAATGGCGATGATATCTGTCTATATATGTGTTTTCGGAACCAGTAAACGCTACTTTAAACAAGAAGCTAAACGATTGGCAATCACCCGACCTCCATCATTACCATTTTTACAACAAATTCGCATTGCCTTTAGTAACAAACCCTTTCTTTATGCCATTGGGATTTATTTATGTTCCTGGTTGGGAGTACAGGTAACCGTTGCTATTCTACCCTATTTTATAGTAGATTATATGCAACTAGCCGATCGCCACTTAACCCAAATGGCATTATTAGTGCAAGGGGTATCCTTACTGGGTATGGCTTTCTGGAATGCGATCGCCCAAAAAGTAGACAAAAAAACCGTCTATTGTTTAGGCATTCCCTTCACCATGTTAGCCGGAGTCGGACTATTTATGCTGCAACCCGGACAAATGCTGACCATGTATGGTTTAGGTGCGATCGCTGGATTTGGAATAGCTACCGCCCACCTAGTCCCCTGGTCAATTTTACCCGATGTTGTCGATCTCGATGAACTCAACACCGGACAGCGACGGGAAGGCATTTTTTACAGTTTTATGGTAATGTTACAAAAACTAGGAATTGCCCTATCCCTATTTATTGTCGGACAAATTCTCAGCCATGCTGGACTGTTAGCCACAGCCGGTTCCAAAGAAGCAATCAGCCAACCCGAATCCGTATTATGGGCAATTCGCCTGATGGTAGGCCCCATTCCCATTGCCTTTTTATCCATGGGGTTAGTATTAGCCTATTTTTACCCAATTACTCGCACCGTCCACGCAGCCATTCGTCTACAATTGCAACAACGCCACGACTAAATAACTACCAATGATAGGGGCGGCTGGTAGGGGCGGGTGCTAGATCCGCCCCGGTAAAAACCCGCCAACTTACGGAACCCGCCCTTCTTATGTAACACCCCGGTAAAAACCCGCCAACTTACGGAACCCGCCCTTCTTATATAACGCCCCGGTAAAAACCCGGCAACTTACGGAACCCGCCCTCACCTACGGTAAAAACCCGGCAACTTACGGAACCCGCCCTCACCTACGGTAAAAACCCGGCAACTTAAGGAACCCGCCCTTCTTCTTATGTAACGCCCCGGTAAAAACCCGGCAACTTACGGAACCCGCCCTTCTTATGTAACGCCCCGGTAAAAACCCGCCAACTCACGGAACCCGCCCTTATTCTGTTCGGAACCCAGATATAGCACAAGACAGAAAAGTTAGGACGTATAGCACATGACCCGATATCGGGAATGGCAATCGGGAACTCGTCAACGTCGGGATGCCAAACCTCCCGTCCTCAATCCCAACAGTGGCTGTTATCCGACCCTGTATCGAGGTAATTGCTATAAACGACCTGG
>Ga0213835_101324_pt1 | contig 15794 bp, 15 predicted proteins | sample SWPATP01_FD_160576 | JGI IMG/M metagenome (GOLD analysis project Ga0213835, IMG submission 160576) | Coastal seawater microbial communities from Marineland, Florida, United States - SWPA TP0 #1 | ecosystem: Environmental > Aquatic > Marine > Coastal | place: USA: Florida | collected 2016-08-05
CTCTTGATGAAGAGATGTTGCTGTACTCTTAACAAGGAGACGGTCAAACTAGGAGCCGTATGAGGTGAAAGTCTCATGTACGGTTCTGCTGCTGAATGGGAGGGGTAGACCGTGAGGTCTATCTCGAACCCTAATTTAGCTTTGTGCAGCCCAATTATGGCGATTGCCTATATACCAAAAAACTCTATGGACTGGCCAAAATTACCCGACTGGCTTACCTCATCAATTCACTGAGGGACTCGCGCCCTTTGATGGTTTGTCAATGGGCGTATTCAGCCCTTGACCTGTTCAAAAGTTTAAGTATAATGTCAAAAGCCTTTCCTCCCATTATATAACAATGATTCCCTGTCAAAACTAAAGATTTATTTAATGGTATAATCTTGTTAACCAAGTCTTTACGGTTAACCCTCGAATCTAAATCACCTCCCTGATAGTATATTGTTGAGGAAATCCCCCAGTAAATGAGGCGATCGCAGTTGACTGTTTTCACTGTTTGTGGTATAATAACCAATTCGCTGTCAACTCAACTAAATTATGTCAAACTATGAAGGATAATGGTTTGTTAGGTGGAGTCCTATGGCGCGAGGAGATCAGATTTATGTTTACCGGGAATTTCTGAATATGGATGGAGTCTACGAACATCACGGTATTGACTGTGGAGACGGGACAGTTATCCATTACCGCAAACCCAGCGAAACCATTGAACGAACATCCTTGAGAACTTTTAGCAAAGGTAAACCAGTTTATATTCGCAGTTATCCAGTCCGCTATATTCCCGAGACCACCATACAAAGGGGAGAAAGTCGGCTAGGGGAACGCAAATATAATCTACTATTTAATAACTGTGAACATTTTGCCACCTGGTGTGTAACCGGAGTGAGTGATAGCCGACAAATTCGTGATTTTATTCCAGTTATCAACCATATAAATGTTGAGAATTTAAACGACCCGATCGCCAAAGCCTTACGAACAGCGCCCAACGATAATTTACCGCAGTTAATTAATAATGCCTTAACCGATATTAGAACCGCGTGGAATGATATTCAACCCCAATATCAAGAAGCCTTAGCCGAAATGAAATCCTGGCATCAAGTAGCAATTAACGCCATGAAGCAAAACCGGGAAGACCTAGCCAGGGAGGCACTAAAACGTAAACAAACCTATAAACAAAGGGCGCGGGAATTAGAAGCGGACTTAAAAAAACTAGCAACTCTGACTGAAGATTTAGTACAACAACAAACCCAACTGTAGCCCAAAAACGAGGCATAAAACTATGGCAAAATCTCCAGATAATCACCGTAAAAGTAGCCCGTTCAAATGGTGGAGTAAAATTCTCCTAATTTTAGGTTTATGTATATTAGTGGGTGGTTGTCAATTTCAACCCCCGACAACAGAGGGAGTGATTAACCTAACTTTGTGGCATGGAATTAATCCCCCACCCAACCGGGATGTTTTCCAAAAGTTAGTCGATCGCTTTAATCAAGACCATCCCCATATTCAGGTAGAAGCGCTATATATTGGTCAACCGGATCAACAAATGCCGAAAATCTTAACCGCAGTAGTCGGAAATGCGCCGCCAGATATTTTATGGTATACACCAATTATTACAGGTCAACTGGTAGAATTAGATGCCATTAAACCGATTCAAGATTGGTTAAATAACTCCCCGGTAAAGGCAGAAATTGATCCGGCTTTATGGACAGGAATGGAATTAGAAAATCAGATTTGGTCTGTACCTATGGCTACTAATAATACAGCCATTTTTTATCGTCCGAGTTTATTTGCAGCCGCCGGAATTGAGACCATACCTTCCACTTGGTCAGAGTTCCGAGAAACCGCCGCCAAATTGACAGCAGCAGGGGAGAAGTATGGGATAGTATTACCCCTAGGTAAAGGGGAATGGACGGTATTTACCTGGCTACCATTTATGTATAGTGCGGGTGGAGAATTAGTCAGAAATGGTGAAGCCAATTTAGTTAATCCTGGGGCGATCGCCGCCTTAGAATTTTGGTCAAATTTGATAGAAGATGGTTCAGCAATTCTCTCCGCACCGGAAAGAGGTTATGAACAGGATAACTTTATTTCTGGTAGGGTAGCCATGCAAATTACCGGACCTTGGACTTTAGGTTATCTCGACCAAATTGGTATTGATTATGGAGTGTTTCCTATTCCCGCAGAAAATCAACAGGCGGCGGTAGTTGGGGGTGAAAATTTGTGGGTGATGAAAACCACGCCAGACCGAGAAAAAGCCGCCTTAGAGTTTCTCGAATATGTAGTCGGATCGGAATTTCAAACGGAGTGGAGTTTAGGAACCGGATATTTGCCGATTAATTTAAAAACTCGCCTTGACCCCCGTTATCAAGAATATGTGGCTAAACAACCAGCTTTGAATGTCTTTTTACAGCAGATGAATTGGGCGGTATCTCGTCCGAATATTGCCGGATATAGTCGCATTTCCGAAAATTTAGGTAGGGCGATCGAAGCTACACTATTAGGACAATCGCCCCAGTCAGCCCTGAAAGCCTCTCAAAACCGCCTTAGACTTGCGTTATAATCGACAGCCTAAATTTTCCCGTACCGCCGTAAATTTGGATAAATTGCCTGATTGTAAAATGCTGTTAACATCAAAAAAAACATGAGTTATTGTATTAACCCCAAGTGTTTACAACCCCAAAATTCTGACCAGGAAAAATACTGTCATAGTTGTGGATTTTCCCTGTTGTTACACAACCGTTATCGCCCCCTACAGCCCATTGAAAAAGGAGGATTTGGTCGGACTTTTTTGGCGAGAGATGAAAGCAGACCATCCCATCCTCATTGTGTAATTAAAGAGTTTGATTTTTCCGAAAAAAATGCCAGCTATAATCACGCTGTCAAGTTATTTAATCAAGAGGCGGTGCGCTTAGATTGTTTGGGGGAACATCCTCAAATTCCACGGCTATTAGCTTATTTTGAAGAACATCAACTTTTGCTATTAGTTCAAGAGTATATTCCGGGAAAAACGTTATTACAAGAATTGGAACAAGACGGATTATTTGATGAACCTAAAATTTGGCAGATATTACGAGATTTATTACCAGTCCTGAAATTCATTCACGATCGCGATATTATTCACCGAGACATCAAGCCAGCCAACCTCATCCGTCGCCGTCTTAGACACCCTTTACCACCCTCTCCTATAGCTTTTAATAACCCAGATACCATAGGGGAAACTAGCACCAGTGCAGCGATAGGTAATTTATCCTCAAAGTCAATTCGCGATCGCCCTCGACCATTACCGCAGCCACCCCCTCGACCATCAGTAAAATCGAGAAATTCGGAATCTCAAATAATCGAAAAGGGTCTGATAGTATTAATTGATTTTGGCGTGGCTAAGTTACTAACAGCCACCACCATTAGTCGCACAGGAACTATTATCGGTAGTCCCGAATTTATGGCACCAGAACAAACTCGCGGGCGAGTATTTCCAGCTAGTGATTTATATAGTTTAGGCGCAACTTGTTTATATTTACTTACCGGAGTTTCCCCCTGGAATTTATATGATACCGTCCTCGAAAAATGGGTTTGGCGCGATTTTTTATCCCCCGAACGTATGGTTAGCGATAAATTAGGAAAAGTCCTTGATAAATTAGTCAATAATCAAATCCTAAAGCGCTATAATTCGGCGGCGGAAGTGTTAGCGGCTATCTCCACATCACCCCCCAAGACCTCCCCTCCCACCCAGAAAGTTCTCAAACCTCAGTCCCCACCTAAAACCGCCCATAAAGCCTCAAAAACTAGGAAGCATAAAACCTCCCCCCCATCATCGGAACCCGCGAATTTAACTGACAATTTAAAGGGTAATTTTCAGGCAATGTTAGGGCGAATCATACCCGCCTTAACTCAACCCAGATATGATGAAGATTTGACTTCCGAGACGGGTGTAGACTATGGAGAGTTACAGCAATTATTAGCGACTCATAGATGGCGAGAAGCTGACCGAGAAACCTGGATTATATTATGTCGCGCGTTAGGGAAAGGCGGACGACCCTATTTACATTATAATGATTTGAAAAAGTTACCTTGTGAGGATTTAACCATCTTAGATAACTTATGGGTGAAGTATAGTAATAATCGGTTCGGGTTTAGTATTCAAGCTCAAATTTATCTACAGGTGGGGTCAGACTATGGGAAATTTTGCGATCGCGTCGGTTGGCTAAACCATATCGGACACGACCCCTCACTGGGCTTTCGCTATAATTTTAATCTTCCCAGAGGACACCTTCCCACCCGCCTTTGGGTGATGAATGGAGGTAAGTGGTGGCTACATTTGGAAATCATCAGCCAACGACTAAAAGACTGTGGGTTAATTTAATTGGCTAGGCTAGGCTGGGGTGCGGTTTGCTCCCAATTTTTGTTGAATAACCGGATGGGATATAGTTAAATCTAATCATCCTAATAATGACTATCTATTGATGGGTTATTCTATCCTCTCCCTCTATGTTGGTCTGTTCTCTGTCACCGAGACACAAATTATTATATTATAATTTAATCATGATGCAGTAAGGACTAAAACATCTAATGACAGAAACCCCTCAACCAACTACAACAACCCCTCAACCAACTACAACCCCCAACTTACAAGAACCCAAATTTGGGTTTAACTCCTATTCGGAACGCCTCAATGGTCGCGCGGCGATGATTGGGTTTGTGATTACCTTGGCGATCGAATATTTCACCGGACAGGGACTATTAGCTTGGCTAGGGTTAAGCTAAATTGCTATTTTCCGCCGTGAATCCGGCGATTTAACGCCCACTAACCCCCCCAGCTAAGGGGGGGAATCATTACAACCCTACCAGCTCTTTAAAGGCAGATTTATCGGGTATCGGGTATTTGGGCAGTGAATTAGGGGGCTTCAGCGGCTTGGGTATGCCTTTCTAGGGCTAATTCAATGAGTTGATTTACCAATTCGGGAAAGCTGACTCCTGTGGCTGACCACAGTTGCGGATACATACTTAAAGCGGTAAAACCGGGGAGGGTGTTGATTTCATTCAGCAAGACTTCTCCGGTTTTTTCGATATAGAAGAAATCCACCCGCGCTAGTCCAGCAGCATCGACAGCGAGGAAGGCTTCGATCGCCATATCTCGGACTTTAGAAGCGATCGCTGTATCAATAGGCGCTGGAATCATCAGATTAGCTTTGCCATCAGTATACTTAGTTTCGTAGTCATAGAAATCGCTATTATAGCTAATTTCTCCCACCACCGACGCTTTCGGATAATCATTGCCTAAAACAGCACATTCTAGTTCTCTGGCTTCGACTCCCGCTTCTACAATAATTCGCCGATCATAGGTAGCCGCAGCATCTAAAGCGGTTTCGAGTTCCTGACGCGATCGCACTTTGGAAATGCCAACAGAGGACCCCAAATTAGCAGGTTTCACAAAGCAGGGATAACCCAAAGCCGCATCAAGGTCATCGCATAATTTCGGGAAAATACAGGGGTTAGACCATACTTGACTACGCCGCACTGCTTGATAACGCACTTGCGGAATTCCCGCCTGAGAAAAAGCCATTTTCATGGCGATTTTATCCATACCAACCGCAGAACCGAGAACCCCCGAACCCACATAAGGCACTTGCATTAAGGTTAACATACCCTGAACTGTGCCATCCTCACCATTGGGACCGTGGAGAATTGGAAACCAAAGGTCTATATCCTTGACAGTGGCGGGGTTAGGAATGCGATCGCTTGGTATCACTTCCCCTGTCACTGTTAGGGGTTGACCCGACTCTAAAACCGCTTCCGCCTCCGTCCCTCTATGCCACACCCCATTTTTTTCTATATATATGGGGACTACCTCATATTTACTGGGGTTTGGGTCTATAGAGAGTGCATTGGCGATCGCCTTAGCCGAGGTAATGGAAACCTCATGCTCTCCCGAACATCCACCAAACAACAGTCCAACCCGGAGTTTTGTCATATTACCTTACAACCTAATTTCCCGATTAACTTTGACACAATCTCTGGAAAAATCCAAGCTAATGGCGGGATATTTTCTTATGTAACCGTAGATGACATACCGTCCATTGTCATATTAGTTCGCTTGTGATGATTGATTCACCACAACCATCCTATCATATTGGGGGCTTATTTGATATGACAAAACATTAAGTAATTTTCCCTAAAATAGAATCGTTAAGCTATAATAAAACCTGTTAGTTAAGGAACCCAAGTAAAATGATTAACTTGTCCCTAGTTAAAGCCCAACACACCCTCTGACAGATGAAATTCCGTCGGTTTCTCTCTGATAGTGAACAGACTTTTCCTGATGTCAGCTTGCTTTCCCACAATGATTGTTATCTGGGAAAGTGGCTTGATGGTAAAGGATTATCTGAATATGGCAATTGCCCGGAAATCAGGTCCTTAGAAAAAGTTCACCGTCAACTTCACCAGGTCGCTAAAAATAGCATTACCCTAAAATGTCTGGGTAAAGTGGAATCAGCTTACCCGGAAGTTCACAAAATCGAACCTCTTTCCCAACAAATTATCACTTTGTTGGAACGTCTGGAGAAAAAAGTTGCAGCTTTAAGATAAGTTAGCTTTAGCAGACTAAGCGCCAGCATTTGACTGTCCCAATGAAGAATAGGTAAGGGATATATATTTTCGGTTTTCCAAGTTTTTTTTAATCCATTACGCTCAACCTATAAAGACGTAGTATCTAAAATTTCAATGGTTGGCAAAATCCCAGTTTTATGGTTTTCCAAACCTTCTCTAAAATCCTGCACATTTTCCTTGCCTGATTCTTGCAAAGCCTTTAATAGGGTCGCCGTTTCCGTCACTAATTTATCGACATTAATATCAAAATAACTCGGCTGATAGTAACCCAGGCGAGAAATTCCTTCCCCCATCAAAATAACTGCTCCTTGCCAATTATCATTACTGAGATGATACAGAGAAACAGCAATTTGTAAAATGCCTTGATAAAACCGCTTTTCAGGTTCTCCGGCTTCCATCCAGATAGCTTCTAAAGTATCATGGCAGGCGTAAAATTCCCTTTGATTAAACTCATTAATTCCTTGCCAAAACTCAGGAGGAATATCTTTAACCATTGTCTTATCCTTACCTATAGCACAACCCGCGACATTACATAAATAATATAATCCCCCTGTGAATAAGGGGGAGTTAGAGGGAGTTAGAGGGGGGTAAAATAACTTTTACCTGTTCCCTAGTTACTGGTGATATGGTAGCTCAAACCATGCTTTTTCTGGCTTCTTCTAACACTTCCATCTCAATGGTTTGCTGATCTCCGGCAAAATCATTATCTGGGGTTAAGAAAAGCATACAATGGCACTCTTTGCGTTCCCGCATGGGGATGCAAGGACAATTCCAGAAAGCATCTTTGACCTCTGCCTCTTTATCTTCATAGTGGCGGCAGGGACATAGGGGGGAACCTAAATCATCCTTATGCTTGGCAAGTCCTTCAATTACTACCGCTGTCACTGAGGGTTCAGCACAAAAATAGGTTTCAGTTCGTTTAGCATACTGTTCGGCGAATCGTTTCATCGCCTCTAGGCTTTTGGGAGTGGAGAGTTTTTCGTTGATCTGCTCTGTCATTATGGAAGCACTCTTGACTAAATCCGCTTTTAATATTTTAACCCAAAACCGGATCTTGTTCAAATTCTACCTAGGGCGATCGCCAAAATTCCCCATTGGTCTTAGGCATCCCGTTTAGGTTGGCACTACATATTCACCTCGCAGACGTTGTATAATTTCCCGAAACCGATATCCGTCCTCATCGAGAGATTGCTCAATTTCTGTGGTAGAACTATTAGTTTCCGAAGCTAAGGGTTTTTGTTGACCAAACTGGGTCACAGTATTTCGGAGACGATAGGACAAAAACTTACTTACTGCTCGATAAAATCTCAGAGAAAACAAAGCATCCCACTCCAATTTTTCTGATAATTTTTCACGAGGAACCGATAAGACTAAACAAGGTTCTTTGGCGGTAACTGTTGCTGAAGGCATACGACCATCAACAAAAGACATTTCTCCGATAACTTCTCCTATACCCAGTGTAGCCACTTCTCGATTTCCCAAGGCGGCTACTGATGCCACCAATGTACCATCAAGAACGATATAAAGGGCTTCAATTAGCTGACCTTCTGTAATTAAAACCATGCCAGACTCAAGTTGCTGTTGCTGACCATTAGCAATAATCCAGTCCAGGTCACGATCGCTTAATTCTCCCAAAATAGCTAGTGTTTTATTCATAGGTCATCACGAAGGTAATTATTAACAATTTTAGGATAGCTGAATAACCAGTTATCACCTCACCCGTGAATCAATTAATTAATTAATTACTACTCCTCACTATTTGGCTGTTGTCTGGCACCCTAATTTCCTTAACTGTTGATAGCCTATCGATAGCCTACCGATGGCTTAATACAATTGTAGCATAAGCTGCTTACGATACTGAGGGATAAGTGGATGGTCTGTGCCGAGAAGGTCAAACACTGCCACCATAGCCTTTCTAGCGCCATCTTCGCGATATTTACGACTAATGCCGACAATCTTTAGAAATAATGAAAGACCCGCCTCATATTCCTCATTAATGATATGCTGACAGGCTTGAGCATAAAGCTGTTCGATTTCGGTTTCTCCAGGGTTTTCAGCAGCGGCTCGAAATTCGATCAATTTTTCCACCGCACGGGCTTTAGCATAAAACTCTCGGTTATCGGGTCTAATAGTTGCCAACATTTTTTGGGCGGCTTCAATTTCATTCACGGAAATCAGAAACTGAGCAGCTTTAATAATTAGTTCGGGATGATTGGGATATTTTTCAAACAAAAAATCAAACAAATCTTTGGCTTTTTTCAGATTCCCGGAATTGGTAGCATTATCAATAGCTTCTAATCCATTTTCCAAGTATGATTTAAGGTTAAAACCTGCCAATAGTTCCCGGAGTTGAAGTTCTGATATCGCGCCGACAAAACCAGGTTTAACCTCTCCTTTGGTAATTATGCGGACATCAGGAACCCCCTCAATGTGATATTGACTGGCTAATTCTGGATTGCGATCTACATCGACTTTGGCTAAGATAAAATCGTATTCCCCCGTCAGTCGCTCTAGTATTGGTTTCATGATTTGACAAGGGCCGCACCAGGTGGCAAAAAAATCCACCATCACTAAAGTTTCCCAGGATTTATCAATAACTTCCGCCTGAAAATTATCCTGGCTAACATCAATAGCATATCCCATCTGAACCTCCCACAATAGATAATAATTAATCAACTCTCGAACATTTCAACTACCATATTAGCCAATTTTTGAGCGGCTCCAGGTTGTCCCCGGACCTGTCGCAAGCGATCGCTAATAGTTTCGAGACGGTGGGGGTTTTGCAAATATTCCAAGATGCGATCGCCAATAAATTCTGGCCTTAGCCTTCCCGAAAATTCCGGGACTATTTCTGACCCCGCCCAAATATTCGGCCAAGCCAATAACTTACCAGTGCGCTGTATATACCATAGTGCGGCCCTATTAATTCCCCTAGCCATGAGGCCACCAACACCAGGCAAATTTGCTAAAATTCCCGGGATACCATCCCACGATCGCATAGCATCAAGTTGATAACTCGGAAGTAAAACCGCCATAGGTATAGCTAAAGCACCCAATTGAGCAGTATTAGCCCCCACCGTAGTCACAGCGAAACAGCAGCGGGAAAGCAAGGAATAAGCGGGGTGGGGAGTATACAGATAGACCTGTAACCCGGTTTTAGTTTGTAGCATGAATTGATCACCTATCTGTTGGAGATCGGCGGCTACACCGGGGAAATAATTAACCACGGGATTATATTCAGGGTTAGCCAGTTGTGCAATAGTGGAGACCTCCACCGTGGGAGCCACAGGAATGATAAATTGAGTTTGAGGGCGGCGCTGGTGGATATATTCGGCGATCGCCAAAGTCAAGGGTACACCCTGAGCCAGTTTAGCCATTTTCGAGCCCGGAAGCAGAGCAATAAGTTCCGTCAGAGGTGGCTGTAGCAGCGAGTAAGGCTTGATTTCCTCCAGGGTGGGGGAGGAAGTCACATCAGCCATCAAGTCCCCTATAACAGTGCATTTTGAGGCGTATAAGTCAGGTATACGGCTAATGATTTCCGGTTTCATGACCGCAAATTGGTCAACCCACCGCCACCAACGGATATCCCATTCTCCGTAAACTATACTTTGATATCCGAGGCGGCGGGCAATGATGGGGGTAAAGGCTTGGTCGCCGCCTAAAAATAACACTAAACCCTTTTCTCGCCAATCCCAATTTTGGGCAGTTTTTCCTAACAGTAAAAATTTCCAGAAATGTTGGGAACCCTGAACCCGGTTAATTCCTAAAAGCGATCGCCCGATTTCTACTTCCTTGCCGGTAGCGTGAGGACAGGGTGATAGAATTAGGGAAATTCTCAGATCTTTATGGCGATCGCTATTTTGAGATCTAATAGCTTCTAGGACTGGTCGCACCCAGGTAGTTAATTCTCCTGGTCCGTTGGAGAGGATAAGGATATCGGCGGCTGTGGACATGGCTTGGCGATCGCTTAGTTATCATGATTAAGTATTATCTAATTTTCGCCTCTCAACCAGGTTTCTGATAACCTCTAATAAGTGCTATGAACTTTAAGACCAGTGGAAAGTCAACCTGCTCACCCTAACCCCCTCAGTCACTCCTCAGACTGGCGTTGGCCATGGTGGCCCTTAGTCCCCCTTTACCCATTTAGTCAGCGTCGCACCATTCGCCGAGAAGTGGTTAGCGATCGCATTTGGACTTTTGAGCAGATCCAAGGTATTCTCTATGTGGTGGTTCCCATTCGCATGACCGTCATTCGGTTGGATATGGGGGGATTATTAGTTTATGCTCCTGTGGCTCCTACTCCTGAATGTGTTAGACTGGTGAATGAGTTAGTGGCTGAATATGGAGAGGTGCGCTATATTATCCTCCCCACCACCTCCGGTCTGGAGCATAAAGTTTTTGTCGGTCCCTTTGCGCGGAAATTTCCCAAAGCCCAGGTTTTTGTGGCTCCAGAGCAATGGAGTTATCCGTTAAAGTTACCCTTGAGTTGGTTAGGTTTACCGGCCAAACGTACCCATATTTTACCAGCAGATTGTTCGGAAACTCCCTTTTCTCGTGAGTTTAGTTATGCCATTTTAGGTCCGATTAATCTAGGGTTAGGAACCTTTGGGGAAGTCGCCTTTTTCCATTGGCGATCGCAAACCTTATTACTCACAGATACCATAATTTCCATTCCCGAACAACCCCCCGCCATAGTCCAACTCGATCCGTATCCTCTCCTATTCCACGCGCGAGATAATGCCTTTCAAACCGTGGCAGATCACCCGACCACCCGCCAAAAAGGATGGCAGCGAATTACCCTATTTTCCCTGTATTTCCAACCAGATACATTAGACCCACTGCCATTAAAACAAGCTCTCAGTGACGCTTTAAAAGCCAGCGATCGCTCTCGAAAAGCCTATTTTGGTTTATTTCCCTTCCAGTGGCGATCGGGCTGGGAAGAAGCCTTTAACACCCTGCGAGGAGACGGCAATATATTAGTGGCTCCCATTCTGCAAACCCTGATCTTGAATCGCTCCCCACAAGTAACCCTCGCCTGGGCGGATCGTGTTTGCGAGTGGAATTTTAACCGGATTATTCCCTGCCATTTTGACGCACCCATCACAGCCACTCCCCAAGAATTTCGGGAGGCTTTCAGCTTCCTAGAACCCCAGGAAGCGCCGCCACAAGGTTATTTAGGCAGTTCAAAGCACCCCCTCCCAGCGGGAGATTTTACCATCCTCCAAAATATAGATAAACGCCTAAACCAATGGGGAATTACTCCCCCCCCAGCATCAGCGAAAATGCCGTAAATTTATCGAATAGGTAACCCTAATAATCACGAACTATGATATAATAGTTTGTGAAATATCATCGGCATTTGCATCCCGAAAAATACCCATAACTCAAAGGCGATCGCCACATCTGACCTAAATATATTACTGTGGCGGAGAAGGGAGTTGATGCAAGAAAGCCGGTTTTTCAGAGTCAGGGAGACCGCAGCACACCAGACCAGAGTATAATGAACAATGAGAGACCTCGAAAACACCTATAAATGACCCGATTTATCTACGACCAATTCACCAAACAATATATCCAGGAACTGTTGATGCAATTAGGTCAAACTGAAACCAGTAAAACCATGGCTTCAGAACGGCGAGAAATTGACATATTTTTCACCCCCCACCCCGAAAACATCGGCGAGGCTAGTCACCTAGGCTTATTGGGAAGATTAGCCACCACCAGTGCGATTTTTGAACCCTTTAGCAATGCGGTTAAACCCAGAGAAATTCGCAGTTGTCTGGTGAAGCTCCTAGACCTGATAGCGGAATTGGAACGGCAAGCCACCCGGGAAAAAAGACGGCTCACTCCCGCACAATTACCCCAGTTGTGGATTCTGACCCCCACCGCCTCCCCCGCCATTCTAGCAGATTTTGGCGTTACGGTAGACCTGGAAAACTGGATGAGTGGGGTGTACTTTCTCCCCAAGGGACTAAAAAGCGCTATTATAGTCATCCACCAACTACCGCCGACACCAGAAACCCTATGGTTGCGGATTTTAGGGAAGGGGAAAGTCCAAAAACAAGCCTTACAAGAACTGTATCAACTACCGGCAGATAATCCCACCCGAGAAACCACGCTAGAATTACTGTATAACCTGCGCGCGATGCTAGAAGCGCGGCAAAATTTAGCCCCAGAAGAGAGGGAGTTAATTATGGAACTATCACCCCTGTATTTACAACGCTTACAAACTGTTAAGCAAGAAGGTATCCAGCAAGGAGTCCAACAAGGTATCCAACAAGGACAGCGATCGCTCCTTGAAAGTATGTTACAAGTTAAATTTGGTGCCGTGGATGCAGAATTAGCTGAGATTATCGAGGGGTTAATTCAAGTTCCCCCCTTGGAGCAAGCACAGTTGATTTGGCAGTTATCACGGGAGGAGCTTTTGGCTCGGTTTTCCGGTGACTTGTGAACCTGGTGGGGGTGTTCAAAGAGTCACGGGGTGGGGTACAATCAAGGTGCGGTGGCGCGAGGCTTCACTGAACCGACACCACCGAACCAAGACTCACCGGAGGCGGAACCATGTCGAGTTGGCGTGAGAGATGGCAAAATCTATGGCGGTTTCTCAACACCCCTTTATTCACTTCCCCGACTCCGGGAACCTCTAACCCAACCGTTGAGGCGATATCCCATGAATGAATATTTAGACATTTGGTTAGAAATCCTGGAAGCCAAAAAAAGGGGATTAAGCGGGAAAGCCGTCTATACCATTTTCCAAAAATACCAAGACCAACTCGACCTCGATTTTGCCGAAACCCTCCGCCAATGGTTTCACTCCCAACTCGACCCCAAGAAAATTAGGAAAAATAAGGACCTAGCCCGAAACCTTCATAATTTTGCCATTAATATTAGTGATTTCCCATTAGGCAGTCGAGCCAATAATCTGGAAATTGCCATTCTTGCCTACCAATCCGCCTTAGAAGTCCGCACCCGCAGCGCCTTTCCCGAAGATTGGGCAACGACTCAAAATAACTTGGGGAATGCCTACTCTGACCGCATCCGGGGAGAGCGAGCCGACAATATGGAGGAGGCGATTCGCCGCTACGAAGCCGCCTTAGAAGTCCGCACCCCCTCCTCCTTCCCCCTAGACTGCCTCCAAACCGGACGCAACCTCGGCAACCTCGGCTATGACCTCCAAAACTGGGAAATCGCCATCGAAGGCTACGACAACGCCATCCGCGCCGTAGAACAGAGCCGGGACTGGGCGACCTCCCCCGACACCAAACGTCAAATCCTGGAAGATGCCCTGCCCATCTATGGCAAAATGATACAGGCTTGCCTGCACCTGGAACGCTACGACCAAGCCCTGCTCACCGTCGATCGCAGTAAGTCCCGCACCCTCATGGAAATGCTCACCAGCGCCGACCTGGTTCCCAAAAACGCCACCCCCCAACAACAGGACCAATACCGCCAACTCAACCGGGAAATCGCCGCCCTCCAACAATCCTTCGCCCCCACCGAGACCCCCGAAGCCGGGGAAACCGAGACCCCCGAAGCCGGGGAACGCCGAGGACACCGGGACATCGCCACCGCCACCGACGCACCGGGAACCCCTCAACTGAAACACCTGCTGCAACAACGGGACCGCCTCCTGGCGCAAATCAACGACCCCGCCTTCAACCTTCTCCAGAACGTCCGCCCCCAACTCCCCGACTTTCGCCAACTCCTGACCCCGGAAACGGCTCTCATCGAATGGTATCTCCCCCAAGACCCGAACTTGGGAGCCTGGGCGTTCACCGTCACCCTAGACCAAGACCGCCCCCATATAGACGTTTACTGCTACAGCGCCGACCAACGCCAGCGCCTCGACCAATTCAACCAAACCTACTTCGCGGACTACCGCCAAGCCAGTTGGTATCAAGCTCTAGGCGATCGCCTAGATGACCTCACCGAATATCTTCACCTATCGGATATCATCGCACCCCTGCCGCCCACTTGTCAACGGCTGATTCTGATTCCCCATCTCTACCTGCACCTGTTCCCCCTCCACGCCTTATCCGTTGACCTCAACGCCCCCGCCACCCCGTTACTAGAGCGCTTTAGCCAAGGGGTCAGCTACGCCCCCAGTTGCCAAATTCTCGACTACATCCACCACCGCCCCCAACCCGCCACCCCACCCCAATTCTTCGCGGTGCAGAACCCCACCCAAGACCTGAACTATGCCCAAATGGAGGTCGAGTTCATCCGCCCCTACTTCGACCCCAACACCTATATCCTCAGCCGGGAAGCCGCGACGAAATCCGCCCTCAATCGCCCAGAAACCCTGGAGAAACTGCGCGAGAGTCATATAATTCATTTTTCCTGTCACGGGGGCTTTGACAGCGAAAAACCCCTCAATTCCGCCGTGATTTTGGCAGGGTATGCACCCCTCGAATCTGCCCCCACGGAGGAAAAACGCCAGACCCTCACCCTCCGGGATGGTCGCCGCTTCGACACCGCACAGCAAGGCTTAACCCTGGGGGAAATTTATCGCAATCTGGAAATTCCCGCCTGTCGTCTGGTGATGCTTTCGGCTTGTGAGACGGGACTAATGGGGAGTTTATTGACCGATGAATATATTGGGTTAGCCAGTGGGTTTTTGTATGCGGGAACTCCGGCAGTGGTGAGTAGTTTATGGTGTGTGGATGATTTTGCCACGGCTTGTTTGGCGATTCGTTTCTATTATGAATTCCGCCAAGATGAGCGGGTGGTGATGGCATTACATAAGGCGCAAAATTGGCTCAGAGGGGTTTCGGCGGCGGGGTTTTTAGAGTGGTGTGGTCAGGGTTTGCAGATGACGGAGGAGGAGTGTGAGATGATTGATTTGAAGTTAATGGATTATGATGAGGGTTGTCCGTTTGGTCAGCGCCGTTATTGGTCGGCTTTTGTGGCGATCGGTTTGTAGTGGATAATGCCCTCTCCCCAGCCCTCTCCCAGAGGGAGAGGGAGCAAGACAGTAGACAGTAGGTTGGGTGAAGCGCAGCGTAACCCAACACCCAACAATAAGGAATCATGCTCGGCCCTCTCCCCAGCCCTCTCCCACAGGGAGAGGGAGCAAGACAGTAGACAGTAGGTTGGGTGAAGCGCAGCGTAACCCAACACCCAACAATAAGGAATCATGCTCGGCCCTCTCCCCAGCCCTCTCCCACAGGGAGAGGGAGCAAGACAGTAGACAGTAG
>Ga0213835_101325_pt1 | contig 15792 bp, 16 predicted proteins | sample SWPATP01_FD_160576 | JGI IMG/M metagenome (GOLD analysis project Ga0213835, IMG submission 160576) | Coastal seawater microbial communities from Marineland, Florida, United States - SWPA TP0 #1 | ecosystem: Environmental > Aquatic > Marine > Coastal | place: USA: Florida | collected 2016-08-05
AGTATGGTTTATTACGGGGTCTTCCCGTGGTTTCGGACGTGTATGGACACAGGCAGCATTGGAACGTGGTGACCAGGTAGTTGCAACTGCAAGGAAGTTGGAAAGCATTTCAGATTTTAAAGAAAAATATGGCGATCAGGTATTGACGCTGGAACTGGATGTAACAAATCCTGATCAGGTCAACGAAGCTGTTAAGAAGGCCCACGAAAATTTCGGAAAATTGGATATCGTTCTCAACAATGCGGGCTATTCACTGGTCGGCACTATTGAGGAAGCAACTGCGGATGAGATCCGTGCTTTGTACGAGACCAACATCATCGGTCCGGTAAGTGTTGTTCAGGCAGCGTTGCCGATCTTAAGAGAGCAAGGTTTTGGTCATATCTTAGGAACTTCAAGCAACATTGGTCACTTCACTTTGCCGGTCCTTGGATATTACAGCTCTTCAAAATGGGCATTCGAGGCCATTCACGAAAGTCTTTCAGAGGAGGTGAAGAAATTCGGGATCAAAGTCACCATCATTGAACCGGGCGCCTATGCCACAGAATTCGGCAGTCAGGAATCATTGAAATTCTCAGGGAATATCGAAGATTATGCAGATCTAAAAACAGAATTTATTAAAAGTCTTTCAACTTTTGAGCAAGGAGATCCTAATGCAACGGCACAGGCACTTTTCAAAGTAGTAGATTCTCAAAACCCGCCATTGCGTTTTAATATGGGTAGTCACAACCTGCCTTTGATAAAAGGGATCTATGCAGAACGGATAGCCTTATGGGAATCCTGGGATGAAGTTTCAAGATCGGCTCAAGGCAACTAATAATTTTATATCAAACCGATTATTTTTGTAGTCGGTTTTTCTTATCTTTAATAAAGAATTATGAAAAAGGACGAACTGTTACCGACAAAATTTACATCGCTTACCGACGCACATCTTTTCTTTGATCTACCGGAACCAAAGCATCCGCTGGTCAGCCTGTAAATGAAGTGCACAGCTTTATGCCTCTGGATAAACTACACCATCGCCATGTTCTAGGTTTTTATAAAATATCATATAAACCAATGTTAAGCGGAAAAATTGAGTATGGTCAAGATTACTATGACTTCGATCAGGGGGGACTGTTATTTGCAGCGCCGGGTCAGATCATGGGAGGTAAAGGATCGGAAGATTCTGCGTGCTCCCAGTTTTCACTGTTCATTCATCCCGATTTCTTTTTAGGTTATCCATTGGCTAAAAAGATAAAACAGTTTGGCTATTTCTCGTATTCCATCAAAGAGACCTTGCATCTTTCGGAAGAAGAAAAAAATACCATTCTTTCCATCTTTAGCTTTATTGAAAATGAATTGAATGCAAGGATAGATGATTTCAGCCATGATGTTATCATCTCACAGCTTGAATTACTATTCAACTATGCCAATCGTTTTTATAAAAGACAATTTATTACCCGAAAGGCAATTGGAAGCAATCTTCTTGAAAAATTCGAAACGTTGTTGGATGCCTATTTTAAAGATGACCTATCTGTAGAATTTGGCTTGCCTTCTGTTTCATACTTTGCAGACCATCTAAACCTTTCTTCAAGTTATCTGACGGATATGCTGCGTTCCCTCACAGGGCAGAGTACCCAGCAGCACATCCATGACCGGCTGATCATTGAGGCCAAGCAGATGCTTTCCACCACAGATCTTTCTGTAGGAGAGGTTGCTTATGCTTTGGGATTTGAGCATTCCCAATCCTTCAGTAATCTGTTCAAGACCAAAACTAAAATTTCTCCTTTAGAATTCAGAAGGTCTTTTAACTGATCTTGCTGCAAATTATGATGTGATCCCAATAAGCAATATCTTTGTATTTGAACTTGATCTCAATGATCATTTTATTTAATGGAGGACAACGAAGTATCTTATCCGGTCTACTCTCCTGCATCAGTCATCGGGATCTTCAGTAATGCACTGAAGCTGAACGCAACTGTCAATCTGATCTATCTGAAAGGTAGATATGCTTTTGGTGGTGGGAAATCCTACGGTAACTACTACTATGATCTTCTTTTTTCAGAAGGTGATCATACTTCGATCGGGATTCGTATTTCTTCGTTGTTAAGAAGCAAGATCACCAATAATGAGATCTATACGCTCAGAGGGTTTATTGAGAAGAGCATCAAGAATTCTTCCATCGAACTCCGTTTTGTGGTCGATGAGATCGTTCAGCAGGAAGAAAGATCAATATCTGAGGAAGAGCTGCATAAATACGAACTCATCCAGAAAAAACTTGAGGTTGGATCGAAGGACCTTGAGACGCTTATCAGAGATAAGATGCTCAAAGATGAAAAGATCAAGGTCGCCAATATCTATGGTAATAATGCGATCGTACAAAAGGACTTTTCAGAAGGGCTGGATGTTTCATCACAATATTTTGATGTTATTAACTACAGCTGCAATATAACTTCTTCAACGGCGATCATTTACACTTAAAGAAATTTCAGCTCTGGATCACGATATTGTTGCATTGGTAAGAGGAGGAGGGGACCGTCAGAGTATGGAAACCTTCAATGACCTGACACTATCCGAATTATTCATAGACTTGAAACCGGTAACTATAACTGCCATCGGCCATACGGTTGATGAAACATTATTGGATAAGCTGGCTGACAAACGTTTTCATTTACCGCACGATTACGGAGCGGGATTGCATGCCATTGCTGAAAAGCTTTCGCACGAAAGATCAAATTCAAGGGCTCTGCTCATCGATGAGGTGAAAAAAGACGTGACCAAGCAGTTTTCAGAACAGGTGGAGACCTTGGAAAAGCAACTGAAGAAGAAAAATGAGGAATTCACCGAGGCTCAAAAAATATATAAGGAGCAGAGCGAAGCTCACAATAAGACCTTTACAGATCAGTTGAAGGTTCGAAACGAGGAATTTCAAAAGCTTCAGGCATCGTCTACAAAACAACTTGAAGAACTACAAAAGAATTTTCAGGAGCAGCAGAAACAACGTCTCGCTGAAATGGAGAGCTACAAAAAAGAGATCGCTGTTCTGCACGAGAAGAATGTCCAGTCTGCCATCAATGAAAAAACATCGTTTTTACAGATTAGTCTGGAAACGTTGAAACAGGAAAATATCAGATTGAATCAGGAGGTTCAAAATAATAAAACTGATTACGTCAAGATTATTATCGTATTTGTTCTGGCATTGGTCATCGGATTTGTTTTGGCGAAGCTTGTATGATTAAATAAATAAGTTATTTTTAGGTCTTAATTTGCTCGTAGTATCTTATGTTAATAGGATTTTGTTTCAGGCAAGAAATAGCTTAAAATTGTTAACCAACTATAACTGATCATCTATAACGACGCTTTCAATAGCTTTTAACATAGCATTCTCAGGTCCAACAATGGCCTGTCCTTCTACACGGAAAACATTGACCACCTCCATCCCTAGAAGGTTCAGAAAAAAACGAACGTAATTTGTTGTAAAATCATAATTTTCCAGTTTACCTTCAGAGTAAATCCCACCGGATGAAGTAACGATGTATGCTTTTTTATCTTTTAGCAGACCAGTTGGCAATAAGCCTTCACTAGTATATTGGAAAGTTAGTTTAGCTCGTGCTATCTGATCGAAGTATGCCTTTAACGTACTGGGAATATTCCAGTTGTACATAGGAGCCTCAATCACAATAACGTCAGCTTTTAAAAGATCTTCAATTGTCTGGTCTGACTGTACTAAAGATTGTTGATGTGCTTCTGTCTGAATTTCTGCAGGTATAAAAAATGCTTCAATATGGTCTTCATTCAAATGTGCTATCTGATTTAGTGCAAGGTCATATTCAATGATCTGTAAATCAGAATATTTTTCTTTGATTTTTTCAACCACTACCTGACCCAATTTTCTGCTTGCAGAACTCTTAGTATTCGGACTTGACATAATGTGCAATAACTGTTTCATTTAAATAATTTCATTTCCACAAATTTATTTTATATTTACTATTGTTTTAATAGTAGTATATAAAAGGATAGTAGTAATATTTATGGTAGTCATGAAAGGAACAGATAAAAATCGGGCTTTTACAAAAATAGAATGCGCAGACAATCTTTCAGCAGTTGAAGATGCGATCTATGTATTGGGAGGCAAATGGAAACTTAGGATTATAGTTGCTTTAGTAAGTGGTTACCATCGGTTTAATGAGATCCAGAGAGCTGTCAAAGGAATCACTCCAAGAGTCTTGTCAAATGAACTGAAAGTACTGGAACTTAATGGGCTCGTAAAAAGAACGGTTGATTCAGAAAATTTCCCAGTATTGGTTGAATACGTACCAACTGACTATGCAGAAACACTAAAAGAGTTGGTGTCTATGTTGGGCAATTGGGGAGTTAATCATAAAAAACGGATCACGTCGGAGATTTAAAGTTTAAATTTCTGCAGATCTCGATGTATTATTTATTCCGGCTGAATAATAACAAAATGAACCAATGGAAATTCACTTTTTATATTTCCACGAATACGCTTTATGGCCTCAGTGATTTCTTCTGTATCAAGATGGTCTTCAAAATCGATGATGAGCATCAGTACAACTTCCTCGGGTGACTGGTAGGTAGATAATATATTTTTTGTTCTGACCACGGCAGCGTCTTTTTCAGCCAGTTTCGCAATCTTATCTCTCGTTTCCGGAGCTATTCCTTCACCCATCAATAAGCTTCTGCTTTCTCTGGCCAGGATAAAAGAAACAAACACCAGTATCAATCCTACAATGATCGAGGCAAGCCCATCAAGCTCAGGCATCCGGAAGGAGTGACTGACTCCCATCAATACCATCACAACGATAAGACCTGCCACTGCGGCACCATCTTCAAATACAACGAGAAAGCTTTCAGGGTCTTTGCTTTTGATGATCGCATCCCACCATTTCAGACCGTTGCGGGTCTTATTGAATTCTTTGACGGCTATAAATAGGGAAGTACTTTCAAAAATGAGTGAAAGCACCAATACGATATAATTCCAGAACGGGTCTTTCATCAGTTCCGGTTCCAGAATATGCAAGATTCCCTGGTAGATGGATAATGCACCACCAAGACCGAATATCAGTATTGAAACGACAAAGGACCAGAAATACAATTCCTTGCCATAGCCAAAAGGATGATATTCATCTGCCGGCTTTTTGCTTCTTTTCAATCCATACAGCAATAGCAGCTGATTGGTGGTATCAACAGTGGAGTGGATTCCCTCAGAGATCATAGAAGAGCTGTTGGTGAATCAATCTTACCGCTTCATCCTGCGGAATACAGCCATACAGACTGTTTGTCATCACCAATCCTGAGATCAGAAAAAGATTGGGAGAAGGGTCATTCAATGCACAGATCCATGCTTCTTCGCACTTATTGGTCTTTGCCGGATTTAATGAAATAACAAGTGAATATATCGTCGACTATGTCGAGATGATGGAACAGCAACGAAATTTGGAAAAAGGAGCATTGAACGAGCTGAAGGATATGCTAATCGACTATTTTTCTGTCCAGACACCTGTACAAAATGTGATGTGGTCGGATAAACAAGCATATATCGGTCTGGGAACAGCTTTGATTGCTGCGGCAGAACTTAAAGTAGATGCAACGCCTATGGAAGGCTTTGATCCGAAGCTGTTTGATGAAGTTTTAGGCTTATCAGAAAAAGGTCTTCACGCATCGGTGATCATATCTTTAGGCTACCGGGATAAAGCTAATGATTTTCTGGCTTTCATGCCGAAAGCCCGCTTACCGATCAATGAATTCTCTGTCAGAATAAGTTAATGAGCTAACCGCCGGAACTTATCTTTAACTTTTTTAAATTTTGAGATGATTAAAACAGCCCTGACATTTGTCGGGGCTGTTGTGTACTTCAATGATTTGTAGCATTGAAAGTAAGTGGAATTTTAATATCAACTCAAGGATAATTGACAGTTTGAAGGATGTTGATAAAATTTGTATCTATCACAATGTAGCGATGCTTGAAGCATTTTGCAAAAAGTTGTATTAATTAGTGGACTGTCTTTTAGAAAATTGTAAGAATTATTTTAAAAGTTAAAGTTTTATCACATAAAAATTATATTATGAAAAATCAAATACTTTTTAAAACAGCACTCTTTCAAATTATGTGTAATCTCTCAATTGTGTTGACAGCCCGGACTCCTAACTGGAAATGGGCAGTTACAACAGGAGCGCATGCCAATGATTTTGCTAAAGATATTACTACAGATGCGGCCGGAAATGTTTATATGACTGGCATGTTCACGTCGTCAATAATTGATTTCGGTGGTGTACTGAACAAACAATCACGACCAATGATAGCGTCGGTTATATAAGATTTCTGTTTAGCTAGGTGGATAGTATTTTGGTGAAGGTAGACAATCAATTGGATCTCGATACTCGATATCAAGACGTGGTAGTGGTTTGATCATTACCAAAAAAACAAATCACCTGCAAATTGGATTCTACCTATGACAAAATGAAATGAGGCTGTCTCAAAAGTGAGATAGCCTTTTTTATGCAAAAAAGGAAGGCGGAAGCTTTTTTAAAATTTGCAAATTGATTAATTTACTTTGTGCTACCTAATTCAAAAGTGATCTTTAAAGATTACCATCCCAAAGAATATACTTTTGTCTGGGTAAGAACATTTAATAGGTATAAAACAAGAATTTCTGAGCAATTGGAAGAACTTTGGAATTATGCAACTAAACACAAAAAAGGCCGCCCTTTTGAGACAGCCTCTTTTTGTTATAAAATTTGATTTTTCACTTGAAAAGTTTACAATCCTGCTAATTTAGCAATGCTTAAGTAAGTACTTCCGTCAGTACTGAAGCTAACCGTACAAGTGGTACAATTTGAACTTGACCCAGTTCTGTAAAAGACTTTTATTACATCGCCTGCTAAAAGAGGGATAGTAATATTGGCGGCACTTCTTGCGTATGATCTAGGTTCTCCTGGTGTTCCAACGACTGTAAGGTTTGTATCATTTCCTTGAAGAAGAGTAGAAGCAACACTTCCTAATCCATAATAATATGTTACAGTACTTCCAGATGTGACCTGAACCTCTAGATGTATGGTGACGGGGGAAGTAAAAGCTCCAAAATCTGTTTCAATTAGCGCGGTATTGATATTATAAAGGCCTCCTTCTCCTGTGGGTATGGTGTAGGTATTATTAGATGTCCAAGCTGAAGTATTTTGTCCTGCAGCAATCTGATTGAAGTTTAAAGAGTATCTGCCGTAGGCATAAGGTCTGATTGTTTGTGCATTATTACTTTTTGCAAAAAGTTGTAATTTGGCGGAACCACCACCACTTGGTGCTGCCCAAGTTCCATCACCTCTAAGATATGTAGAAGTGTCTTTGGTTCCTGTTGCTGATAATTTTGCAATCGTCACGGCGCCGTCATTGATCTTATCCGTTGTTATCTTGGAATTGCCAATCGTGGTTGTTCCAGAACTATTAATTGTCATATCCCCGGTTAAAGATACCGGAACTTGAGGTACAAAAGGTACTGATGATGAAGTCAAATATATTTGTGCACCGGTAGTACCATTGACAAATCCAGAGCCAGTATCACCCTTATCGCCTTTCGCGCCTTGAGGTCCGACTGCTCCGGTATCTCCTTTTACACCCTGTAGACCTTGCGCACCTGTATCCCCTTTAGGACCAACAGCGCCTGTATCACCTTTCTCACCCTGTGCTCCAATTGCACCTGTCGGTCCTATTGGTCCTATTGGTCCTATTGGCCCTGTCGCTCCTGGCGCACCAGTAGGACCAGGAATTGAACTTCCTGAATTTTTTGCATACAATGCATAAGGCACACTTAATAGTTGTGAAGTTCCTGTTATTGTATAATTCGTTGATCCGTTGGGATCAGTTTCAGTTTTTATAAAATAGGTGTCTGCACCCCAATCGATTGTGGAATAAGAGCCGCTGACCAATGTTCCTGTACCTATCTTTGCAGTAATTAATCCATTCGTGTTAGTCTGTTGATTTTGTGTTTCAGAATATACAACTGTCCCGGTTGGAGAGCCTTTCAAAACAGAAAATCGCATCCCTACATTTTGATTTTTGATTAATTCATTGCCTGGGTTTCTTATTATAGCTTGATAACTCATCGCATCTTGAGATTGAGAGAACGCTAAAATAGAAGCTAAAGAAGCCACTAGAAAAGAAAGCTTTTTCATAATTAAAAGTTATATTGATTGTTTTTTTATTTGTCTGTTTTTAGAACTTTGAAGATTTTTACTACTTTGCCATCTTTTGAAACTTTAAGGTAATAGACAGCAGCAGAATAGGTGGCCATTGTAATAGAAGTCTCAGATTCATAGATAGATTTTCCCGTCAAGATTTTTCCACTTCCATCAAAAAGGTCGTAACGGTATTTTCTATAATCATGAAATCCAACTTTGAGATGTAATATATCTGGAGTTGGAATTGGATAAATTTTAAGATTTAGATTTATTTCCGTGATATTAGAGCCTAGAGTTACTGTGATTTCGTAAGATTGTTGAACACCTGCTGAAACACTTCCTGCCGAAGAACTGGACGTTTCATAAAAGGTTTGACCTATTGAAGAAGTCACACTTCCATCAGGTCTGGATAAATTATTATTGCCGGCATTAATGGACTCCTGAGCTGAAATTTGGATAGTTAAGAAAAAAAACAAAAAAGAAGGGATGGTTAATACAGTTTTCATATTATATATATGTAATATATGTTTATATTTTGCTAAAATACAAAAATATTGCTATTATTTGCTATGTATATTGTGTTATGTCAAATTATAATACAATTTGTTTAAAGTATCTAATGCAATACGTTATTCTTATATCGAAATACAAAATCTTAAAAAAATTCAACAATACACAAAGAAGACTGTCTTTGTCAGACAGCCTCTTTTTAATTAATGATCTTGAATAATTCTACATCTGTTTGAATGTAAGATATGACGACTCCATCATATTGTTAATTTCGGGCAAGCGACAATTTCATCATAATATCTATTTGCTCTTCGTTTCCCAGCTTGAATAAATGTTTATCAAATACTGTAAATCCATTTTTTTCGGAGAAGCGGATCGCTCTCAGATTTTCTTCCCAAACGCCCAGCCAGACAAAATCTACCTTTCGTTTTTTTGCCAGTTTGATAGCTTTTTCATAAAGTATCTGTCCGACCTTTTTTCCATGAAACTCTTTCAAAACATAGATCCTTTCGATCTCAAGTGCTTTTTCACTTTTGATCTCCGTTTGAGAATCTCCGAAATTTACTTTTAGGTAACCGATGATCTCATTGTTAAGCTCTGCAAAATAAAATTCAGAGTTTTTATCCGATAGCTCAATTTTGACTTTCTCGGTTGCAAAAGCAGTTTCCAGATATGTTTTTAGGTTTTCTTCACTGTTGTCTGAAGAGAATGTTTCGGAAAATGTAAGTTTTCCAATGTTTTGCAAGCTTATAAGATCCGTATCTGTTGCTTTTCTTAAATGTATATTTTGCATATTGATGTTAATTTTCTTCATTACTCCATTCGTAGCTGAGCCAGTCATTATTCTGCAAAGCACCTATTCTTTCATAGAATCTCTGTCCTGATGTATTTCATGGTGCGACAGTCCATTTGATTTGCAAACAATTGTTCATAATAGCTTCGTCTTTAAGTGCGACCATCAATTTTTCACCGATCTTATGACCACGATAATTCCGATCGACATAAAGTTCTTTCATATAAATGGCAGGAAGGTTTTGCGCTGTGAATGGTAAAAAATAATACACCAAAATACCAACGATGAGATCGTTGTCACTGGCCACTAGGCAATAAAAATCTGGTGGCTGCTTTTGAAAGCCTTTTTCCCGAACGACCTCTGGGGTAATGGCAAATGTATCGATGTACTTATCAAAAATAGCCAATTCTCTCATGAGTCCCCAAATTTGCCGGCTATCTTCATCTAATGCTTTTCTGATGGTAATATTCATTTTCTGAACTTTTGACAAAGCTCTGGATTTTCCACGGGGAAGGATTTTACAAATGATAAAAAAAGTAATTATTTAATGTTGGCCCTTATACGGCTTAGACTGACTTGTGTGATCCCTAAGTAGGAGGCAATGTAGCCCAACTGTACTCTTTGTAGTAAGTTGGGATAGTTTTTTAGTAGTACTATATACCGATCGGTAGCATTGCCGAACTGTCTTGTCAGCAATCGGTCTTCTGCTTTAAGGAGTTCATTTTCTGCAAACCTAAGGCCCCAATTGGCAATCTCAACATTTTCATTGTATAGGTTTCGCAGGTCTTGCGTTTTGAGTTTGTAAACAACACAATCTTCCAGCAGTTCGACATTCTCGTATCCTTTCTCACCTGTAATGTAACTTTTGAAAGAGATGATGGTATCACCTTCCTTTCCGAAAGAAAATGTAGTTTCATCTCCGTCATTAAAAACATATGTTCTCGCAATCCCTTTTTTGATAAAGTAAAGATTTTTTTCAATTTTTTCTGAAGAGATGAGGATATGATTTTTGGGAAAACTCAACTCTGTGATATGACTTCTGAGTATCAGCCGGGAAGATTCTGACAAAGGATAGACCTTATCAAATATTTGTTCAATATCCATTGGTTTTAATGCAAATGAAGGTTTACAACGATGTTCAAAGATACAAATTTCTCATACCTCGTAATTTTTGAATATAGCAGAACTTACTGCTCCATTGATTTATTTTTCTCCCTAAGGATCCTATTGCAAATTGAACGAAAAAAATGATTTTACTTTCGAATTTAAATTCATTGTGGAAAGCTGTTCTCGTTTGATTGTTCAATTGTATCTCTCAATAATTTCTTTCTTATCTAGTATCATAAGCAGATCATTTTTCAACTACAAGCATTCTATATAAGGCTACCTGATTTTCTATAGCAAATATATTCCGTGGTCACTGCGGAAAAAAATATTTTTAGGTATACGTAATCAGAGATTAAACAACCTCCGCAAAAATATTTCAAGCTTTCATCCATCTTCTTTCTTATTGCTTTTGTGGAATTGATCGCAGTTTTCCTTGTGCCTGCCTGAATGGTTACCTGCATAGAAAAAGTCAAAAACCTCACAAGATGCAATTGCAGTTCATTGAAATTTTGATCCTTATGATTCTTTAGATATAAATAAGCTTACCTGATTTTATAATATGTCTTTTGATACAATTTATTTACAGATCAGTTATTCCGTTAGAATGATACAGTAAAGAATAGAAAAAGGTCAAAGTTTCCTTCAATTTGCAATCATAGGTTTTAGTTAATGAGCTAACCGCCGGAACTTATTTTTAACTTTTTAAAATTTTGAAATTACTAAAACAGCCCTGACATTTGTCGGGACTGTTTTGTACTTCAATGACTTGTAGCATTGTAAGTAAGTGCAATTTTAATTATTAAAACTTTTTGGATGGTTCAACCTTATTTTGATCTGAATAAAACGTCAACTTTCTTTTTAACCTTTTCGTTAGGACTCACTGTATAAAACTCTTTCAGTAAATCTAATGAAGTGGGTTTCTTAGGATATTGATTTTGTAAAAGAAAATTTTTTAGGGCTTTGTTTACTTGATCTTCACCGATTATTTCACTCAATTTTACCATCACCACTGCGCCTTTAGAATATGAAATGTGCGTGTTTTCTCCCATAACTTTATAGAGTGGCTGAATCTCAGACAGACCTTTTTCATTGTCAAAGATCTGTTGATGAACTTTTATTTTTTCCATCATTTTTTCTTTTCCGTGCATCTTTTTGTAAAGCATCATTTCGGTGTACATAGCCAAGGTTTCGGTCAGCATCACGGCACCTTCTCTGTCATCGGGGTCGATCTGGCTGTTTCCCCACCAGAGATGTGACAATTCGTGCCCGGCAAGTTCATTGATGACATCCTGATTCTGATCCGAATTAATATTGGCGTGAAACAGCATATCTTCGGTCATAAAAATCGATGAAGGATAAGCGGTAGCTGCAAAACCTTTCGTGAAGGAAGAAACCTCTGCGAAGTTGACTGTTTTAAAAGGATATTTTCCAAAATTTTGTGTGCAGTAATCCAACGTAATTTTTGCATTTTCAATCAAATGGGTTACATTTTCATGATGTTTTTCGTTATAAAAAATGTTGATTGTTAATCCTTTATAAAGTGTGGTTTTTATCTGATATTTTGCCGAAGAAACAGCGAAGCGAAGCGGGATATTTTCAGCTTTGTATCTGAAATAGTTTCTTTTATTTTTAACAAAATGTTCAGTTAAAACTCCTGTTCCTACCGCAGTCTGGTCTCTTTCTGTGGAAACGAGCATATCCAGATTGATGAAATCCTTCTTGACAACTTCCGGAGCTTCCAATTTTTTTAATTCCGATTGTTTTCCCAATTTAAATTCAGTCCGTTTTCCTTCATCTTCAATTTCATTAGTAGCTTGATAACCGAACGTTGGAAAATACCGGCTGATTCTCATAAAAGAACCATTTTCTACGATTGAATTAAATGAATCGTGACCATTCACTGCCGACCAATGATAGGAAATTTTAAAACTAAGGATAGCTGTTTCTCCAGGCTGTAAGGACTTTTTTAAATAAATTTCGGTGACTTCCTCATCGATCTTTTTTGACTCATAATTGGTATTGAAAACTGCAGATTCTATTTTCAGGTTCGGATGGAAATTAATTAAGATCTTACGAATTGGTTTGCCAGTTTGATTGACCAGTTGATATTTACCATAAATCTTATAAGAATTTTCAGATGGATAAAGCAGAATTTCTGTGTTTATGTCTATAATGGTTGGCTGTGCAAGATTTTCATAATGTTTGAAATTCTTTTCATATTGGGCTGACCGTACTAATCTTTCATTTTCATTTTGTGGAATATAACCGTTCATAAAGCTATTTCCTGTAAAAATTCCAATTGATAATAAAATGACGGTAAAAATGATTTGTCTGACATTCCATTTTTTATTTTTGATGAATTCATTTATCAGCGATAAAAAAGCAATCAGACCTAATCCGAATAATAATCTTTCAGCAAAAGCCGATGCATAGATTCCATATCCGTTAAAATCGCTGTAAACACCTTTATAATCTGAGAAAATCCTCAATAACGGATAAGAAACGATCTTTTTCGAAACTGGTCCGGCGAACGTAAATCCTGCAAGAACGGAAACTCCCAGAGCAACAAACCGGTTTTTGATATTATCATTGATCAACAACATAAAAGCAGAAAAAAGGATCAATGGAAAAGTATTGAAAAGAACTGTTCCCAAGTACGCATTCCAATCGATGTGAAAATAGTTGTAAATCAACTGAAATGCTAATCCTTCCAAAATCAGAATCGCTGTAAGAAAAAATAATAAAATAGTGATGGAAATAAAATGTCCGCTCAGTTTGCTTTTAGAAAAATAGGTGCTTTTTTCAATCAGTGAAAATCCCGATGAATGGCTTCTCCAATATAGATCGTTGATGAAATAGATGACGATCAGCATTCCAAACAAATGAAAATTTTCTGAAATCGTGGTCGACATCAGTCCTGAGCTTGCATATTTCTGAGGTAGACGGATTCCTTTTTCGATTTCGGCGCACATTTCCATCCCAACAAAGAATAAAAGTAATATAGAAACGGCGACAATAGTGATGCTTTTAAAAAGGTAAATGAGGTCGATTTTCGCAAATGATACAACAGATTTTATCCCGGCAGAAATTCCAAATACTGATTTTGTAGTAGTAAATTGTTCCAGATTATGACTAAAAGAAACATTTGTTATCTGGTTTTTGTTCCTGTTTTTACTTTTGTTTTGGGAAAATGTAGAAAATGAAAACAATCTGTAAGTCAACAATAAAAGAAGGATTGAAATAATAAGAAAAACGATTCTGTTGATCAATAAGTATCCAGAAAACGGAACAATCAATTCATTCTTTTGTTTAGCGGATAAGGTACTTGCTTCAAAAAAATAAGATGACATTCCAAAAGGATCAATTAATGCTGCTAATTGCTGTGTTTCCAATGATTGTGGTAAGCTTCCTGCCATAAACGGTGAATTGGAAAAGACCAGAATGATCATATAAAGAACGTAAAGAAACAGTCCGCCGACAACGACCATAAGTTTTTTCTTTGAAGTGAACGAGATAAAAAACAAAAAACTGCACACTACAAAACAATTGATGCCTCCGAAGATCAAAAGAGGGTACAAGTAATACCAAAAATTAAAATAAGGTTGGATCTCACTTCCTGTGCGCAAATTTTGCCCGATCACAAATCCGATCATCAAAAATGTAAAACTTATAAAGGTCTGCAGAAAAAAAATAAGGAACTTCCCCTGCAAATATGTTCGCTTTGAAAAAGGATAGGAAAAAATAAGAATGTCAAATTTTGAATCCTGATCTTTAAAAAGAATCTGAGTGGCAAAAATGATCGCAAAAAAGATAATGACCAAACTCAACAATCCGGTCATAAAACCAATGGTGTAAGGCGAATTAAGATAAATTCCTTCTCCAACTGTAAGATTGAACTGATTGCCGCAGAAAATGCCGATCAATACTAGAATTAAGGCCATAAGGTATGAAGGCCAACTTTTTACAAGACGTTTGACCTCGAATAAAAATAAGACATTCATAACTAAGATTTTTGAGTGAGCGTATGGAAATAAACGTGCTCCAATGAAGGTTTTACTGAAGAAAAATGTTGAAGCTGCTGTTCCGAGAATGCAGTGATGTACAATTCTCTTTCGATCAATTGCTGGCTGATGATTCTGTAATTGGATTGATAATTTTCCAACTGATCTTTTTCAATAGGCTTTGACCAGATTTTATTTTCCAGCTCAGCAATCAGCTCGTTTGGATTTCCCTGTCTGAGAAGCTGTCCTTTATTGATAATGGCAACTTCTGAACAGAGATTCCGGACATCTTCAACAAGATGGGTCGAAAGAATAACGATCACGTCATTACTGATCTCATTGAGCAAAGAATTAAACCGGTTCCGTTCTTCAGGATCCAAACCGGCAGTCGGTTCATCTACTATAATGATCTTGGGATTTCCCAATAAAGCCTGAGCGACGCCAAAACGCTGTATCATTCCTCCGGAAAAGGTATGGACTTCCTTACTTTTAAAATGAGAAAGATTGACTTTTTCCAGCAGGTTTAAAATCTGGTTTTTCCGTTCGGAACTGTTTGTTATTCCTTTCAATATGGCAATATGTTGTAACAAATCATACGCTGATACTTTGGGATAAACGCCGAAATCCTGTGGAAGAAATCCGAGATTTTGTTTAATATAATCCGGATTTTCAGAAACATTGACTCCATTGAAGATGATAGTTCCAGACGTCGGTTTCTGAAGGCCTACAATGGTTTTCATTAAAGACGATTTTCCGGCGCCGTTAGGTCCCAATAGACCGAACATACCGTTTTCTATTTCCAGTGAAATATTTTTAATGGCTTGAAATCCATTGTTGTAGGTAAGGCTTAGATTGTTGATGTATAAGGTATTCATAGGATTGAGTTTAGGGTATAGAAATCCTGGCAACGTTTCCATTGCTTTCGAAATTTTGTGTGAAAAATGTTATGCTAAAGCTTTACGACCGAAAATCACAAAAGCTTTCTGAAATATTTGATTTATTCCTCTTTATACTCCAGGATATCTCCCGGCTGACATTCCAAAGCTTTACAGATAGCTTCCAGCGTATCAAAACGCACCCCTTTTGCTTTTCCTGTTTTAAGAACAGAGAGGTTGACAGTGCTGATTCCCAGTTTCTCTGCCAATTCTTTGCTCTGCATTTTTCGTTTGGCAAGCATAACGTCTAAGTTGATGATAATTGGCATTTTTA
>Ga0213835_101326_pt1 | contig 15782 bp, 12 predicted proteins | sample SWPATP01_FD_160576 | JGI IMG/M metagenome (GOLD analysis project Ga0213835, IMG submission 160576) | Coastal seawater microbial communities from Marineland, Florida, United States - SWPA TP0 #1 | ecosystem: Environmental > Aquatic > Marine > Coastal | place: USA: Florida | collected 2016-08-05
TCAGGGTGGCGTTGTCGGTGAGGCGTTGAAACAGTTTCATGCTGCTCCTGTCGGGTTGGGGCATGACCCACGCGGGTCCCGACAAGGAGCGGTCCTGCTCAAGCGAGGCGCGCGAACACCTTGCGTGCCGCAGCCACCGTTTCCGCAATGACGGCATCGTCGTGCGCAGCGGAGACGAACCCCGCTTCGAACATCGCCGGCGCAAAGTACACGCCTTCGTCCAGCATGCCGTGGAAAAAGGCGTTGAAGCGCGTCTTGTCTCCCGCCATCATCTCACTGTAGGAAGCGGGAATCTGTTCGCTGAAGTACATACCGAACATGCCGCCCACCGCATCGCCGCAGAAGGCGATCCCGGCTTCCTTTGCCGCTTCGGTCAGGCCTTGCACCAGTTTTTCGCCGGTCGCGGCCAGTTTCGCGTAGAAGCCCGGTTCCTGCACGATCTTCAGGGTCGTCATGCCGGCGGCCACCGCCACCGGATTGCCCGACAGGGTGCCGGCCTGGTAGACCGGGCCGATCGGCGCCATCTTCTGCATCAATTCGCGCTTGCCGCCGAAGGCCGCCACCGGCAAGCCGCCGCCGATGACCTTGCCGAGGGCGGTGAGGTCGGGCGTGATGCCGTACAGCTCCTGGGCGCCGCCCAGGCCGACGCGGAAACCGCACATGACTTCGTCGAAAATCAGCACGGCGCCGTGCTTGGTGCACAGGTCGCGCATGCTCTGCAGGAATTCAGGCGTGGCGCGGATCAGGTTCATGTTGCCGGCCACCGGTTCCACGATCACGCAGGCGATGGTGTCGCCCATCGAGGCGAAGGCGTCTTCCAGTTGGGGCACGTTGTTGTAGTCGAGCACCAGGGTGTGCTTGACGAAGTCTTCCGGCACGCCTGCCGAGGTCGGGTTGCCGAAGGTGAGCAGGCCGGAGCCGGCTTTCACCAGCAGCGAATCGGCGTGGCCGTGGTAGCAGCCCTCGAACTTGACGATCTTGTCGCGCCCGGTGGCGCCGCGGGCCAGGCGCAGTGCGCTCATGGTCGCTTCGGTGCCCGACGACACCAGGCGCACCTGTTCGATCGAGGGCACCAGCTTGCACAGTTCTTCGGCGATCTCGATTTCGCCTTCGGTCGGCGCGCCGAAGGACAGGCCATTGGCCGCCGCGTCCTGCACCGCCTTGATCACTTTCGGATGCGCGTGGCCGACGATGGCCGGGCCCCAGGAACCGATGTAGTCGATGTAGCGCTTGCCGTCGGCGTCCCAGAAATACGGTCCCTCGGCGCGGGTGATGAAGCGCGGCGTGCCGCCGACCGAGCGGAAGGCGCGCACCGGCGAGTTCACGCCGCCGGGGGTGGTTTCCTGGGCGCGGGCGAACAGGGTGTCGTTACGGGATACGGATTGTTCAGTGCTCATTGATCAAACTTTCTCTTTGCCGGCCTGCGGCAGGAAGCGGTAGAAACGGTTGGGAACGAGTTTGCCCATGCCGAAGCGCTGGGCGTTCAGCAGGGCGCCGTAGGTGTATTCCTGAGCCAGGCGCAGGGCCTCGGTGGCGTCCAGGCCGCGCGCCATCAGGGCGGCCAGCGCGCCCGAGAGCGTGCAGCCGGCCCCGACGAAATGGCCGGGCAGGTGCTGCCAGTCGAGCGTGGTCACATGCTCTTCGCGGTCGAACAGGGAATTGGCGCGCTTGTGATCGCTGCCGGCGGTGCCCGTGACGAGCACGTACTGGCAGCCGCGCGCGGTCAGTTCGGCCACGTCGGACGCGAGCGAACCTTCGGCGCCTGCTTCGCGCCAGAGTTCGGCCATGCGTCCCAGTTCCGATTGCGACAGTTGCAGCACGGTCGCCTGCGGCGCCAGGATCTGGCGGATCGAGGCGACGATGTCTTCATCCGACATGCCGGAATCGGGTAACGCGGAGAGGAAGGGGTCGACGATCAGCGGCACCTCGGCATAGTCCGAGACGATTTCGGCAATGGCCGCCGCCTGCTCGATGCTGGCGATCGCGCCGATCTTGACGGCAGCGATCGGCATGTCCTCCAGCACCAGGCGCGCCTGTTCGGCCATGACGCCGGTATCGACTTCATGCCATTCCTCGACGCGCGCGCTGTCCGCGACCAGCAGCGCCGTCGTGACCGAGAGCGCGTGGCAGCCGTGGGCGGCGAAGGTGGCGATATCGGCCTGGATGCCGAGTGCCCCGACAGGGTCGGACACCCCGAATGTGAGAATCAGTGGAGACGGTTGGTTTTGCACGACGGGTAGATTAAGATACCTGATTCCCCATTTTACTAGATCGAAGGAAGAACAACGTGAGTAACGATACGACCGCCACCGCCTACCAGACCTGGATGTGCCTGATCTGCGGGTGGGTTTACGACGAAGAGGCGGGCGCACCGGAAGACAATATCGCTCCCGGAACCCGTTGGGCCGATGTGCCGATGAACTGGACCTGCCCGGAGTGCGGCGCCAGGAAAGACGATTTCGAGATGACGGCTATCTGAGTCGCAGGAATCGCGGTGCAGGACGCGCCGCGATCCACGCGGTCTTTTCGATGTCGTTCAATTAATTCTGTTGTCAATCCCGCCCCACCCCTTATCGTAATTTCTAGCTCGTCCGACAAACTTTTCCCCCTTCCGTTTGCCCCTGGTTGCCTTCGCGCAACACTTCGACCATAAGCCGATCTCCCTATGCTATCGTGACACTCCATGCTGAAGTGAAACGAAAATGACGACATCACAGCAAGCAACCGGCCTTACCGTCATGGTGGTCGACGACAGCAACACGATCCGCCGTTCGGCCGAGATTTTCCTGACCCAGGCGGGCTACCACGTGGTGCTGGCCGAGGATGGTTTCGACGCGCTGGCCAAGATCAACGACCATCATCCGGCGCTCGTGTTCTGCGACATCCTGATGCCGCGCCTGGACGGTTACCAGACCTGCGCGCTGATCAAGAAGAGCGCGCGTTTTCACGCGACGCCGGTGGTGATGCTGTCCTCGAAAGACGGCCTGTTCGACCGCGCGCGCGGCGCTATGGTCGGTTCGAGCGCCTATCTCACCAAGCCGTTTTCCAAAGACACCCTGCTCGCGGCCGTCCGCGAGCACACGGCCCCCCAGGCCTGACCCTACCGTATTGCGGAGCCCCCGTGGCCATTCATAAAATCCTGATCGTCGACGATTCCCCGACCGAGCGTTACTACCTGACCGACATCCTGGTCAAGCACGGCTTTTCCGTCTCCACCGCCGACAACGGCGAAGACGCGCTGGTCAAAATGCGCGCCGACCGTCCCGAACTGATCCTGATGGACGTCGTCATGCCCGGCGCGAACGGCTTCCAGGTGACGCGCTCGATCGCGCGCGACCCCGAGCTGGCCGCCGTCCCGGTCATCATCTGCAGCAGCAAGAACCAGGAAACCGACCGCATCTGGGGCATGCGCCAGGGCGCCAGGGATTACTTCGTCAAGCCGGTCGACCCGGGCCAGCTGCTGGCCAGGATCGCCGCCCTGGACGCCCTCGACGCAGTCGACGCCTGATGAACGCGCCTGTCGACAGCAGCGCGCTGGCGCTGGCCGAGAGCGGCGCCCTGGCGCCGCAAGCGAACCGGCGCACGCGCCTGCGCGACTACCAGGCGCAGCTCCTGGCGCGCATGCAGGCCGCGCAAAGCGGCACGGCGCAAGCACACCACCAGCTTGGCGTGGCGATCGGCGCGCAGCGCTTCCTGCTCGAACTGACCGAAGCGGGCGAGATCGTGACGCCGGCGCTGCTGGCGCGCGTGCCGCTGACCCAGCCCTGGTATCTGGGCCTGGCCAACGTGCGCGGCAGCCTGCTCGGCGTGATCGACCTGGCGCGCTATCTCGACCCCGAGGCCAGCGCGGCCGGGCCGGATGCGCGGCTGGTGTCGCTGGCCCCGCGCCTCGGATTCAACTGCGCGCTGCTGGTGTCGCGCGTGTATGGCCTGCGCCGCGCCGGCGCCATGCAGCAGGACGGCGCCACGCTGCGCGACGCCGAAGGTCACAGTTGGACGCCGCTGTCGCTGGCGGCGCTGGTGCGGGAAGAACGCTTCCTGCACGTCGCACTCGCGTCACTCGCTAATCAATAAGAACCGCAGCACCAGGAGCCGCAATGGGAATCGCGTCAAAGATGAGTCTGAATTTCCTCCCCAAAGGGAAGGGCGACAACGACACCGTGCTGGCCTCGCCGGACACATGCTTCGGCGGCGACCTGCTGCCCGAGGGGCACGCTTTCGCTTCCGCAGGCGCCGCCGCGGCGCCTGCGGGCGGATCGGCCGAGGAAGCCATGCTGCGCCTCGGGAACGTGATGCGCCGCCGCGCGCCCGCCGCCGCCGACGAGTCCGAGGACGAGGAAAACCTCAGCCTGCCGCTGATCGGCCACCTGTCGCTGCCGCGCCAGCTGCGCATCCTGCTGGCCGCCTTCGGCGCCGGCATCCTGCTGACGATTCTCGGGATGTGGCAGAACGCCGAGGTCAACGCCAAAGTGGCGGCCAGGATCCAGGTCGCCGGCGACATCCTGATGCACACCCAGCGCGCCGGCAAGGCCGCGCCCAACGCGCTCGCCGGCCGCCCGGATTCGTTCGCCCAGCTCGACGAAAGCCGCACCGAAGTCGAGCGCAACATGCGTTTGCTGGCCAAGGGCGGCGATCTCGGCGGCGTCAGCATCGACGGCGCCAGCGGCCGCCAGGGCGCCCAGCTGGCGCGCGTGCGCAAGACCTGGAACGCGTCCGAGCTGGGCGCGGCCAACATCCTGAAAATGCAGCCGGCGCTGGTCGCTTTTGACAAAAGCGTGCGCCAGCTCGACGCCCTGGCCTCGGAAATGCTGACCCTGACCGAAGACCTGATGGCGCAGAACGTCGAGCGCGGCGCCAGCGCGCGCGAGCTGGCTGCGATCGGCCGCATGATGATGCTGACCCAGCGCCTGGCGCGCGGCGCCAACCAGTTCTTCGCCATCGGCGTGCCGGGCGACGACGCCGCCGTGCGCATCGGCGCCGACAGCGCCGCCTTCGAGCACGCACTCGACACCCTGCTGGCCGGCGGCGTCACCCAGCGCAGCCCCGACCTGCGCGACAAACTCGGCCAGATCCAGGTGCGCTTCAACGCCTTCCGCAAGGATTTCGCCCCCTTCCTCGACAACCCGGCCGCTTACTCGACCGCGCGCGCCGCGGCGCGCACCATCCACCGCGACAACGAAGAAGTCAAAAAGGAAGTGAGCGCACTGCAAGGCGGCTACCGCGAGCAGCAATCCTCGCAGAACGGCTGGTTCTGGCTGCTGGTGGTGGCCTCGATCTTCACGCTGGCCACCGCCGGCTCGATCAGCCGCGTCATGCTGCAGGACTCGCGCAACCGCACCCGCGGCGCCGACGCGCGCCGGCGCGAAGCCGAAGCGCTGCGCCAGCTGGCGCAAGCCCAGGAAGAAGAAGCCAAGGCAACCAACAACCAGAACCAGGCCGCGATTTTGCGCCTGATGAACGAGCTGCAGGAAGTCGCCGACGGCGACCTGACCGTGCACGCCACCGTCTCGGAAGACATCACCGGCGCGATCGCCGACTCGGTCAACTACACGGTCGAGGAACTGCGCACCCTGGTGCAGCGCGTGACGACTACCGCCGAGCAGGTGACGCTGGCCTCGAACGACGCCCAGCAGATTTCGACGGGCCTGTTGGGCGCCACCGCGCAGCAGTCGCGCGAGATCGAGGAAGCATCGAGCACCGTGCTGCGCATGGCGGGCCAGATCACCGACGTGTCGAACTCGGCCAACGAATCGGCCGACGTGGCGCGCCAGTCGGTGCTGGCCGCCGAGCAGGGCGCCACCGCCGTGCAGAACGCCATCTCCGGCATGCACGAGATCCGCGAGCAGATCCAGGAAACCTCGAAACGCATCAAGCGCCTGGGCGAATCCTCGCAGGAGATCGGCGAGATCACCGAACTCATTTCCGACATTACCGAGCAAACCAACGTGCTGGCGCTGAACGCGGCGATCCAGGCCGCATCGGCCGGTGAAGCGGGGCGCGGCTTTTCGGTCGTGGCCGAAGAAGTGCAGCGCCTGGCCGAACGCTCGGGCGAAGCGGCCAAACAGATCGGCGCCCTGGTGCGCACGATTCAGACGGACACCCACGACGCCGCGGCGGCGATGGAAAAATCGACCCAGGGCGTGGTCGAGGGCGCGCGCCTGTCGGATGCGGCCGGTGCGGCGCTGGCCGACATTTCGCGCGTCTCGAACCGCCTCGCGGAACTGATCCAGGGGATCTCGTTCGCGACCGGCCTGCAGGCGACGTCGGCCAACGGGGTGGCGCACAATATGCAGCACATCCTGTCGGTGACGCAGCACACCCAGGACGGCACCGAACAGACGGCGCAATCGATCCGCCAGCTGGCCGTGCTGGCGCAGGAACTGAAAAACTCGGTGTCGCGCTTCCGCGTCGCCACCTGAGCCGCCGCATTTAGAGCTGACTAAGAGCTGACCTTTGAACATGACCCCATCCCTGCACGCGAGCGCCTTCGATACCGGTCCCCTGTCGTGGGTGATCGGCGAAATCCGCGGCGCGCTCGAGCGCGCCGGCACCGCCCTGAACGATGCCGCCACGCGCGCGGTCGAAGCCCAGCCGACCTTGCTGCTGCATGCGAAAAGCCATCTGCACCAGGCGCACGGCGCGCTGCAGATGGTCGACGTCGACGGCGTCGGCCAGCTCACCGCCGCCGCCGAGCGCGCGATCGACCGCTTCAAGGAACGCACGCTCGACTGCACGCCGGAACACGCCCAGGTGGTGCGCGAGGCGTTTGGCGCCATCGGCGAATACCTCGAGGAACTGGTCGCCGGCGCCGCGCCGCAAGCGCTGCGCCCGCAGCCGGTACGCCTGTTCCCCTATTACCGCGCGCTGCAGGAACTGCTCGGCGCCGAGCGCATCCATCCGTCGGATTTATTGAACGTCGATACGGCGCACGCGCCGGAGCCGGCACTGGACGCCGGCGCGGCCGCCCCGGACTATGCGGCCTGCCGCGCCCAGTTCGAAAAATCCCTGCTGCCTTACCTGAAAAGCCCGGATGCGGCGGCCCAGCGCACGCACGCGGGCGCGCTGGCCGCCGCGATCGCGCCGCTGGCGCCAGTTGACGCCACCTGGCGCGCGCTGCACGCCGTGGCCCTGCTTGTCGCCGATGGCGTGCTGGCAGGCGACTTATATGTGAAACAGCTGTTCGGCCAGATCAATTTGCAGCTGCGCCGCCTGGCGCAGGGCCAGGCCGGTCTGCCCGAATCGATGCTGCGCGACGCGCTGTTCTTCATCGCGGCCGCGCCGCAGACCGCAGAGGGCGAAGCCGCACTCCTGCGCCGTGCCTGGCGCCTCGACGGCCTGGTGCCGTCCGACTACACCGCGCGCCGCTACGGCAAGGTCGATCCGGGCGCGCTGAAACAGGCCAAGGAAGCGCTGGCGCGCTCGAAATCAGACTGGGATCAATTGGCGCTGGGCGCCGACGACAGCCGCGAAGCCGACTTCAAGAATGCGCTGGCAAGTCTTGCCGGCGCCAGCGACAAGCTCGGCGCCCCGGCGCTGGCCCAGCTGCTGCGCGAACTCGGACAGGCGGCGAACGATTCAATCGCGTCGAACCGAAACGACCAGTTCGCCCTCGAAATGGCGACCGCCATGCTGTTCGTCGAACACGGCCTGGACCAGGTGCGCCAGCTCCCCGACGATTTCGGCCAGCACGCCGAAGCCGTGGGCCAGCGTTTGCTGGCCCTGGCCGCGGGCGAAACGCCGCCGGCCGCGCCAGGCTGGCAAAACGAACTGGCGCAGCAGATCCAGCAGGGCCAAACGGTGGCCGTGCTGGCGGGCGAAATCAAATCCGGCCTGCGCCAGGTCGAAAAGCTGCTCGACGAGTATTACGACGAGCCGCAGCACAAGCGCAGTGCGCTGGTCGCGGCCGGCCCGGTGCTGCACCAGGTCCAGGGCGCGCTCTCGATCCTCGACCAGGACGCGGCGGCGCGCACCGCGCACCACGTGCGCGCCGCGGTGGCCGAGATGGCCGACGGCGACGGCGACGTCCAGGCGCAAGCCGGCGCGCTGCACAACATCGCGCGCAACATCGGCGCGCTCGGCTTTTTCACCGACATGCTGGCGCAAAACAGCGACAGCGCGAAGAGCCGTTTCATCTTCGACGAGGAAGCGGGCCTGCTGCGCGAGCTCAGTTTCGAGCAGGCGGGCAGTGTTGCGGCGCCGGCGCCGCCTGTAGTCTCCGAAGCGCCGGTGACCGAACCTGAAGCCGCGGGCATCGACGCCGAACTGCTCGACATTTTTGTCGCCGAAGCCGGCGAAGTGCTGGAGACGATCGCCGCCACGCTGCCCGGCTTGCGGGCGGATCCGGCGTCGCAGGATGCCCTGGTCGTCGTGCGGCGCGCCTTCCATACGCTCAAGGGCAGCGCGCGCATGGTCAGCCTCGACGAGTTCGCGGCCGGCGCGGCGGCGCTCGAGCGCGTCATGAATGTCTGGCTGGCCGACGGCCGCGCCGCCACGCCCGCGCTGCTCGACCTGGCCGAGCACGCGCATGCCGAATTGACGCCGTGGGTGGCGGAACTGGCCGCGCATGGCGCATCGGCACGCGACAGTGCGGCGCTGGCCGCCGCCGCCGAGCGGGTGCAGGCGGGCGGCGCCCTGTCCGTCGAAGCGCCGGCCGGGCCCGAGTCGGCAGCTGAGGCAGTACCTGAAGTGGCGAGCAACGTGATCGCGCTGCCGACCGCGACCCGCCCGGCGCCCCCGGCCGACGAGAACATGCACCGCGTCGGCACGCTCGAGATCCCGCTGGCGCTGTACAACATCTATGTCGCCGAGACCGACGAACTGCTACGCCTGCTCGAGCGCGATATCGGCGAGTGGCGCCACGAAGCGGGCCGCCCGGTCAGCGCGGACGCCCTGAAAGCCGTACACACCTTATCCGGCACCTCCGGCACGGTCGGCTTCCTGGCGCTGCGCGACCTGGCGCAGGCGCTGGAAAACACGCTCGAGATGCTGGCCGCACCGGCCCCCGCCTTGAGCGGCGCCCAGTACGACGTGCTCGACGCCGTACTGGCGCGCGTGCGCCAGATGCTGCAAGCCTTCGGGCGCGACGAACTGGCCGGCGAGCAGCCGGGCATGCTGGCCCAGCTCGACGCCCTGCGCGACGCGCTGGCGCAGCAGCAGGCCGCCGCCGCGTATGGCGACGCCACCCCGGACCTGGCGGTCCAGCTCGACGAGCTGTTTGCGCAGGCCTACGAGAGCCTGCTCGCGGAACCGCCGCTGGCCGAGCAGGCCGACGCGCCGGTCGTCGAGACGGCCGCCGCCGACACCGTGGACGACGACTTGTTCGGCCTCGATTTCGATGCCCTGTTCGATGCGCCGCAAGCGCATGTGCCGGCGCCGATCGACGAACCTGCGCTTGCCGAAGCGCCGCCGGAACCCGAACCGGAACCTGAGCCGGAACCTGAAACGCTGGCAACCCAGCCCGAAGCCACCGAACGTTCCGTCGCCCTGCCGGTGGCGGAGGGCGCGCTGGCGGCCGAGCCGGTCCTGCACGACGAGCTCGATCCCGACCTGCTGCCCGTGTTCCTGGAAGAGGCGGCCGACCTGCTGCCGCAGATCGGCAACGGCCTGCGCCAGTGGCAGCACAATCCGCACGATCCGGCGCCGGCCCAGGGGCTGTTGCGCACCCTGCACACCGTCAAGGGCAGCGCGCGCATGGCCGGCGCGATGCGCATCGGCCAGCATACGCACGAACTGGAAACGCAAGTCGAGAACATGGTGCATGCCGGGACCACCGCGCCGGCAGCCTTCGACGAGCTGATGGCCAGCTACGACACCGCGCTGGCCTTGTTCGAGCAGCTGGTGCAGCCGGCGCAGGCGCCCGAGCCGCAAGCGCCGGCGAGCGACACCGCGCCCGTCGTGGAAGCGCTGGCGCCGGTCGAAGCGCGCACGCCGCTGGTGCGGGTACGCGCCGACATCCTCGACCGCCTGGTGACCCAGGCCGGCGAGGTCTCGATCACGCGCTCGAAACTGGAAAACCAGATGGGCGTCCTGAAGGGCGCGCTGTCCGAGTTCTCGGACAACCTGGGCCGCCTGCGGCGCCAGCTGCGCGAAGTCGAGATGCAGGCCGAGTCGCAGATCGCCTCGCGCATGTCGATCGCCGGCGAGCGTGAATTCGACCCGCTCGAATTCGACCGTTTTACCCGCCTGCAGGAACTGACGCGCATGATGGCCGAGAGCGTCAACGACGTCGCTTCCTTCCACGAATCGCTCGCGCGCAGCGTGGACGGCGCCAACGAAGAGCTGGCGGCGCAATCGCGCATGACGCGCGACCTGCAGCGCGACCTGATGCGGGTACGGATGGTGCCGTTCGCGAGTTTGTCCGAGCGCCTGTTTCGCGTCGCGCGCCAGACCGCGAAGGAAACCGACAAGCGGGTGAATTTGGATATCCGCGGCGGCGCCGTGGAAATCGACCGCAGCGTTCTGGAACAGATGGCCGCGCCCTTCGAGCACCTGCTGCGCAACGCGATCGTGCACGGCATCGAGCCGCGCGCGGCGCGCGGTGCCGACGGCAAACCGGAGACCGGCGAACTGCTGGTGCAGGTGAGCCAGCAGGGCAATGAAGTGGTGCTCCAGTTCAGCGACGACGGCGCCGGCCTCGACCTGGAGCGCATCCGCGCCAAGGCGCGCGCGCAGGGCCTGATCGGCCAGGATGCCGAACTGCCTGATGCCGACGCGGCCGAACTGATTTTCGCGCCCGGCTTCTCGACCGCCGACACCCTGACCGAGCTGGCCGGACGCGGCGTCGGCATGGACGTGGTGCGCTCCGAAGCCCAGGCCCTGGGCGGGCGCGTGACGATCGCCTCGGAGCCCGGCAAGGGCGCGCGCTTCACGATCCGCCTGCCGCTGACGCTGGCCGTCACCCAGGTGGTGCTGGTGGCGAGCGCCGGCAAGACCTATGCGCTGCCCTCGACGCTTGTCGAGCAGGTGGTGCAGGTGCGCGAACCGGAACTGGTCGCGGCCTTCGACGCCAAGGTGCTCGAGGTGGGCGGGCAGCTGCTGCCTTTCCACTACCTGCCGGTGCTGCTGGGCGAGGGCGGGGCGTTCGAACCGGGCCTGCGTTCGCGCCCGGTGCTGTTGCTGCAGGGCGCCGGCGAGCGCATCGCGCTGCAGGTCGACGAGGTGCTGGGCAACCGCGAGGTGGTGATTAAAAACCTCGGGCCGCAGCTGGCGCGCGTGCCCGGCATCGCCGGCGCCACCGTACTCGGCACGGGCGACATCGTGCTGATTTTGAATCCCCTGGCGCTGGGCCGCAACGCCGGCAGCGTGAGCACGGCGCCGGCCGCCGCCCAGCCGGCGCCCGCGCACCGTCCCACCGTGATGGTGGTCGACGATTCGCTGACCGTGCGCCGCGTGACCCAGCGCCTGCTCGAACGCGAGGGGTATCGTGTGGCGCTGGCCAAGGATGGCGTCGACGCATTGGAACAGCTGCCGGAAGTGCGGCCCGACCTGATGCTGGTCGATATCGAGATGCCGCGCATGGACGGTTTCGACCTGGTGCGCCACGTGCGCGGCGACGCGGCGACCGCCGCGCTGCCGATCATCATGATCACCTCGCGCACGGCGGATAAGCACCGCAACGTCGCGCTCGGGCTGGGCGTGAATGCGTATTTCGGCAAGCCGTTCCAGGAGCCTGTGTTGTTGGGTGCGATTGCCGGGTTGTTGGATCGCGAGATGCCTGAGACGTAATCGGTTTGGATACGCCGTAACGCGTGGAGTCAGGACGCCACCCTACGTGCTCGCCTTCACCACCGCGAACCGCTCGAGGGTCCGCTGCCGCGCCTGCGCATGGTCGACGACCGGCTGCGGATAATCGCGTCCCAGCACGATCCCGCACTCCGCCAATTCATCCGCCGGCGCCAGCCAGGGCGCATGAATATCGCGCGCATCGAGTTTCGCCAGCTGCGGCAAATAGCGCCGAATGAATGCCCCCTGGCGGTCGAATTTCACCGACTGCGTCACCGGATTGAAAATCCTGAACCACGGCTGCGCGTCGCACCCGGTCGACGCCGCCCACTGCCAGCCGCCGACGTTCGAGGCCAGGTCGTAATCGTTGAGCTGGCGCGCAAAATAACGTTCGCCCCAGCGCCAGTCGATGCCGAGGTCCTTGACCAGGAAGCTGGCCGTCACCATGCGCAGCCGGTTGTGCATGAAGCCGGTCGTATTCAGCTGCGCCATCGCCGCGTCCACCAGCGGATAGCCGGTGCGGCCCTCGCACCAGGCGGCAAACAAGGCCTGGGCTTCCTCGCCCGCTTCCCACGCGACCGCGTCGAAGGCCGGCTTGAACGCTGCTTGCGCGATGTGCGGATGGTGGAACAGGATCATCGCGTAGAAATCGCGCCAGATGAGTTCCGACAGCCAGACCGGCGCGCCCGCGCCGCCGGCGCCATGCGCCATCATCTGGCGCAGCGTGCGCACCAGGTGGCGTACCGACGTCGTGCCGAAGCGCAGGTGGATCGAGAGGCGCGAGGTGGCGTCGAGCTCGGGAAAATCGCGCGCCGTGCCATAGTCGGCCAGGCGCGGCAGGAAGTCTTCGAACAGGGCGCTGGCGCCGGACATGCCGGGCGGGGCGGGCAGGGGGCCGTCGTCGAAGCCGAGATCGGCGAGCGAAGGCAGGGGCGCCGCCGGCAGCGGCGCGAATGCCGCCGCATACGGTTCGACCATCCACGGCGCGGCCGCCTCCGGCTGCGCAGCCAGGCGCTTGAGCCAGGCGTTCTTATAGGGGGTGAACACGCCGTAGACGCCGCCGGCCAGCGTCAGCACTTCGCTTTTCTCGAACAGCACCTGGTCCTTGAAGCGCAGCAGGGCGCGGCCGGACGCCGCAAGCGCGTCGGCCACCAGCGCGTCGCGCGCGATCGCCTCCGGTTCGTAGTCGTCGTTGAGGTAGACGGCCGCGATGTCCAGTTCGGCCGCGAGGCGCGGAATCAGCTCGCGCGCAGCGCCGTGGCGCACCAGCAGGCCGCCGCCGAGTTTGCGCAACTCCGCATCCAGTTCGGCCAGGCTGGCGTGGATGAAACGCACGCGGCGGTCATCGCGCGGGAGCGCGGCCAGAATCTCGGTATCGAACACGAAAACGCAGTGGACGCTGCCGCCATGTTGCACCGCATCACGCAGCGCATGGTGCAGGGCGGCGTGGTCGAAGACGCGCAGGTCGCGCCGGAACCAGACCAGAGACTTGCTTTTCGGAATCATCGTGTTCTCAGTCAACAGGGCCGGCCATTTTACGGGCTAGGATCGATTCGTTGCGCCATGCCTGCGGCGCGCACAAGGGCGCTCGGAATGGCCGGTCGCGCGTTTCAGTGTAAACTATCGAAAAGCCTAATGTTGTTGTCGGGATAGCCAACAGAGAGTCAGCGTATGAAGAAAAGCAAAATCGGCACCACTCTGCCCATGGCCGGCCTGCCGCAAGGCAGCGAAACACTCGGCAATATCGGGCCGGCGCCGTCAGGGTTGAATTTGGCCAATCATTTCCTCATCGCCATGCCTTCCATGGAAGATCCAATCTTCGGCGGCGCGGTGGTCTACGTCTGCGAGCACAACGAGAAGGGCGTGCTCGGGGTCGTCATCAACAAGCCGACCGACATGACGATGGAAGTGCTGTTCGACCGCATCGACCTGAAGGTGGCCGACGGCTTGCGCTCGCATGTGGTCGACGAGCCGATCATGTTCGGCGGCCCGGTCCAGGACGACCGCGGCTTCGTGCTGCACAGCCCGGGCGGACGCTACTCGTCCTCGCTCAACGTGACCGAGGAAGTGGCGTTCACCACCTCGATCGACGTGCTGGAAGCCGTCGCCAGCGGCGCCGGTCCGGCGCGCATGCTGGTCTCGATCGGCTATGCCGGCTGGAGCCCGGGCCAGCTCGAAGAAGAACTGTCGCGCAATGGCTGGCTCACCGTCGGCGCCGACGCCCACGTGCTGTTCGACCTGCCGATCGAGGAGCGCTATAACGCCGCCATCAAACTGCTGGGCATCGACCCGATGATGCTCGCTTCCGAGGCCGGCCATGCATGACGGTGGCCGATAGTAATGGTTGATCTCGTTTTCGGCTTCGACTTCGGCATCAAGCGGATCGGCATCGCGATGGGCAATACGCTCACTGGCCAGGCCCAGCCGCTGGCAGTGGTGAACGCCATCGACAACGCCACCCGTTTCAGCACCATCGGCAAGCTGATCGACGAATGGCGCCCGGCGCGCCTCGTCGTCGGCGAGCCGCGCCATCCCGACGGCGCCGAGCACGACATGACCCTGCGTGCGCGCCGCTTCGCCAACCAGCTTCACGGACGTTTCGACCTGCCGGTCGAACTGGTCGACGAGCGCTACTCGTCCGTCGTGATTCCCGCCAAGCGCGGCGAGATCATCGACGCCAAGGCCGCCGCCATCATTTTGCAACAGTACTTTGACGACCATGCCAACAACTAATCAAGACTTCGATGCCGAGGCGCTTTACCGCACCCTGCTCGAACAGGTGCGCGCCGGCCTTGCCAGCGTGCCCGATGCCGCCATCGTCGGCATCCACTCGGGCGGCGCCTGGCTGGCCGAACGCTTAGCAAGCGACCTCGATCTGAAAGGCCGCCTTGGCTTCATCGACGTCTCGTTCTACCGCGACGACTATGCCAGGAAGGGCCTGCATCCGGACGTGAAGCCGACCCACATCGGCTTCAACGTCGACGGCGCCACCATCGTGCTGGTCGACGACGTGCTCTATACCGGACGCACCACGCGCGCCGCGATCAACGTGCTGTTCGACTACGGCCGTCCGGCCTGCATCAAGCTGGCCGCCCTGGCCGACCGCGGCGGGCGCGAGCTGCCCGTGGCGCCCGATTATGTCGGCGTGACGACCACGCTGGCAGGCAGGCAGCTGCTCTCGCTCGCGCGCGACGCATCCGGCCAACTCTCGCTGACGATCGAAGACGACAATGCCGAAACTGTACAATAATCCGCAACTGAACAGGAACGGCGAGCTGCAGCATTTGCTCACCATCGAAGGCCTGCCCAAATCCATCGTCAACCACATCCTCGACACCGCCCAGAGTTTCGTCGGCATCTCCGACCGCGAAGTCAAAAAGGTGCCGCTGATGCGCGGTAAAAGCGTGTTCAACTTGTTCTTCGAGAACAGCACGCGCACCCGCACCACCTTCGAGATCGCCTCCAAGCGCCTGTCGGCCGACGTCATCAACCTGAACATCCAGGCCTCGTCGACCACCAAGGGCGAGTCGCTGCTCGACACGATCGACAACCTGGCCGCCATGCACGCCGACATGTTCGTGGTGCGCCACGCGCAGTCGGGCGCGCCCTACCTGATCGCCAAGCACCTGAACGACAGCGGCCGCAAGGAGATCCACGTCGTCAACGCCGGCGACGGGCGCCATGCGCACCCGACGCAGGGCCTGCTCGACATGTACACGATCCGCCACTACAAACAGGACTTCACCAACCTGCGCGTGGCCATCGTCGGCGACATCCTGCACAGCCGCGTGGCGCGTTCGGACATCCATGCCTTGACCACGCTGGGCGTGCCGGAAGTGCGCGCGATCGGCCCGCAGACCCTGCTGCCGAGCGGCCTGGAACACATGGGCGTGCGCGTGTTCAACAACATGGATGAGGGACTGAAGGACGTCGATGTCATCATCATGCTGCGCCTGCAGAACGAGCGCATGTCGGGCGCGCTGCTGCCTTCGGCCCAGGAGTATTTCAAGAGCTACGGCCTGACGCCCGAGCGCCTGGCGCTGGCCAAGCCGGACGCGATC
>Ga0213835_101327_pt1 | contig 15775 bp, 17 predicted proteins | sample SWPATP01_FD_160576 | JGI IMG/M metagenome (GOLD analysis project Ga0213835, IMG submission 160576) | Coastal seawater microbial communities from Marineland, Florida, United States - SWPA TP0 #1 | ecosystem: Environmental > Aquatic > Marine > Coastal | place: USA: Florida | collected 2016-08-05
AGCGCCAGCACGATCAGGCCGAACTCACCCCATTGCCGCATCAGGTTGGAGATGCTGGCCGCGCCGAAGAAGTCGGGGATCAGCGAGCCGAACACGGCCACGACGCAGAAGAGGATCAGGGCCGGGATCGCGTTGTCGACCCAGCGCTTGGTCAGGATCTCGCCGAGAAGGTGATCGGGCACGAGGCGGTAGCGCCAGCGCACGATCCTGTCCGAAAATGTCATGGTTCTTGTCCGGCTCGCAGGAAGAAGCGCGGACGGCGCTCGCCGTCCGCGCACGGGGTCAGGTCAGGGTCAGCCGCCGCTCGGCAGGTCCCAGCACGACGCCGCCGTCATGTTGTCCTTGGTGACGAAGTCGAGCGGCGTGAACAGCGTCGTCTTGGTGGTGCCGGCCGGCTGGCCCTGCTGCAGCAGGTGCTTGATCATGGATGCCATGTCGCGCGCCTGGCCAGGCACGAAGTAGACGACCGCCTCGGAGAAGGTCCCGTTGGCGAGGTTGTCGCACACCATGCGGTTGCCGCCGCCCTGGGTCAGCAGGTAGACGTCCTTGCCCGATTCCTTGATCGCGGCCGCCGTGCCGATGTCCATGACATCCCAGAAACCGGTGATGGCGCAGAGATCGGGATGCTGCTGGATGACGGTGGCGGCGATGTTCTTCGCCTTGGTCGAATCCCAGTCCGCCGCCTGGTTGGACACAATCTGCATGTCGGCGTGCTGCGACAGGATGTTGTTGATACCCTGCATCTGATAGATCGACGCCGCGGCCGTCAGCACGCCCTGCGTGATTGCCACCTTGCCGCTGCCGCCATTGGCTGGCGAACACTGATCGACGAGGCGCTGGCCGATCTGCTCGCCCATGCCCACATAGTCGGCCCCTACGAACACGTCGGTCGAATAGCTCGAGCGCATGTTGACCTGTACCACATAGATGCCCGCTTCCTCCGCGCGCCGCAGGAGGCGGGCGTAGGATTGAACGTCGGGGTTGTGGACGACGATGACGTCCGGCTTCTCCGAAATGAGGGACGTGATGACCTGCGCCCCGGCGTCGGTGTTCCAGTTCGGGTCGCGGATGTCGAAGGTGACGCCCAGCGGCACCAGGGCATCCCTGAGGCCGGCCGCCCAGCCCTCGGTCAGGTCGAAGCCCATCGCTACCGGCACATAGGCGACGCGCTTACCGACGAATGAATCGTAGTAGGGCGCGCGCGTCGGGTCATCAATACCGCCCTGCGCGAGCGCGGAGCCCATGCCGAGGGCGGTTGCGGCTGAAAAAAGCAGTGTGCTGAGCAGTCTCATGTTTCTCCTCCCGTTGAGAACAAGGTCAGATGTCCCCCTGCTGAGCGGTCTGCTCATCGCGGGGATTAAGGATCGTGTCGATGACGATGGCAGTGAGCAGCAGACCGCCCTTGATGACGTTCTGTAGGGTGTATTGAACGTCCATGATCGTCATGCCGTTGAGCAGGATGCCGATCAGGAGCGTCCCGACGACGACGTTGCGGATGCCGCCCCTGCCTCCCGCCAGGCCGATTCCGCCGAGGACCACCACGAGGATGACATCGTATACGTAGGTCGACAGAGCGAGCCGCGTGTTCATGCTCGCCACCGACGCTGCGGTGACGATGCCGGCGAGGTAGCCGATCATCGCCGACATGACATATTGCTGGACGATGATCGGTCGAACCGGAATGCCGGTGATACGGGCGGCCAAGATGTTGTCGCCCACGGCGCGCACGTAGCGGCCCGATTTCGCGTAGCGCAGGAAAAGGTAGCCGAGGAGACATACGCCGGCGAAGATGAAGATCGGCACCGGCACGCCCAGCAGCATCCCCTGCCCCAACCACAGCAACGAGCTTGCCGCCTCGGGCATGTAGGCGACGTCAAACGAGAACAGGAAATATCGACCGAAGCCGTAGATCAGCGTTCCCATGGCCAGCGTCGCGAAGATGGCGGGCACCTCGGCGTAGGCGACGAGCCAGCCATTGACGGCGCCGACCAGCAGGCTGAACCCCAGCCCGATCAGGATCGCCTGGGGCATGGGCATGCCGCTACCGATGAGGTTGAGCGTCCAGGCGACCGACACAGCCATTGTCGCCACCAGCGACAGGTCGATGCCGCGGCCGATTACGACGAGTCCCATCGCCACCCCGAGAATGCCGAGGATTGAGACGCTGCGGACGAGATTCAGCAGGTTGTTGGTGGTTAGAAAACCCGGCAATGCCAAGGCGAACCCGACACCCATGAGCAGGGCCAGCCCGAAAACGATCTGTTCCTGATTCAGGCGTCCGAAAGCCGGCATGTCTGGCATTCCCCCATGGAGCGGGCGGTCTCCTCCCGCCGATCACAGTCGGAAATTAGCCCCGCCAGCCAAGTCCTTCTTTCGTGAGGATGGAGGTCTTTTGCACGAGAGCGCATTCGCCTCAGACGTGCTGGACGTTGTTTGGGCTAGAGACTATGCTCCCTAAATTCACACACGTGAGAGTGTGATGGGGAGGTAGAGTCCGGCCTGCCGGACATTGGCCGCGGGTGGAGGAGCCCATGGACCTGGTTTTCTCGACGGACCATTACGCGCCGTCGGCCCGCTATGCGGCGTGGCGCGACGCGATCTGCGATGTCTACGTCCATGTCGATGTCAAGGCGACCGATCCCGACCGCTATCGCGGCTTCATCCGCGAGGCGAAATTCGGCGAAGTGGTGCTGACCGACATACTTCTTTCAGAGCAGCGCATACGGCGCAACAGACGGCACATCTCGCAGCTCGACAAGGAATGCTACTACCTGCAGCTGATCCACAAGGGGCGCATCAGCGTTCTCCAGCATGGAGAGACGCACCAGTCGAACGCGGCCCGGGGCGCCGTCTTCTCGGCGACCGAACAGTACGAGTTGTACGGCCACGGCGAGGTACGGTCGTTCTATCTCGAGATCCCGCGCAACGAATTCGCGCAGCGCTTTCCGCGCGAGCGTATACCCGTATCGGCATCGCTCAACACCGCCGGTGGTCTTGGTCGGATCGCGACGGAGTTCTGCGCTTCCCTCGCCACCGATGGCTCCCGGCTGGAAGACGGTGTGCGCACCGGCCTCGGCAATCAGTTGATGGATCTACTAGCGTTCTCGCTGCTAACGACAGAAGGCGACATGCCCGCCGCCGAAGGGTCGGTAAGGCGGGCCCGCCTGCGCTCCGTGCAGAACTGGATAGAGGCGCATCTCCGCGACCCGAACCTTTCCCTCGACAAGATTGCCGCCGCCAACAGCATGTCGCTTCGTTACCTGCATCTCATCTTCGAGGGAGAGGAGATGTCGGCATCGGAATGGATCTGGAACCGCCGGTTGCAACTCGCCTATGACTGTCTGGCGCAGGGCGACGGGCGGACGATCACCTCGATCGCCTACGACCACGGCTTCAACAGTTCGGCGCATTTCTCGACCTTGTTCCGCCGCAAATACGGCGTGTCGCCGCGGGACGTCGCCCGCAGCAGGCCGTAGGCTCTACACTTCGAGCCACTCGCGGCGAACCGCCTCGTTAGCGACGAGTTTGTCCGGCGTGGCCTCGAACACGATCTGGCCGTGACCCATGACGTAGACACGGTGCGAGATACGCATGGCGATGACGAGCCGCTGCTCGACCAGCAGGATGGAGATGCCTCGACGGGCAATCTCCTGCAGCAATTCGCCGATGCGCTCGACCATCTGGGGCGCGAGGCCCTCGGTCGGCTCGTCGATCATGATGAGATCGGGATTGCCCATCAGCGTCCGGCAGATGGTGAGCATCTGCTGTTCGCCGCCCGACAGCGCCCCGCCGGAGCGTTGGCACGCTCCTTGGGTTGCGGGAACAGCTTCCACGTCTCCTCGATGCTCCAGCGCGGATCGACGACACCGCACTTGCTACCGAAAAGCAGATTATGTTCGGCCGTCAGCGACGGGACGACGTGGAGGCCCTCCGGCAATACGCACCTGAACCAGTCCGATCTCCGGGTTGGTCAGGTTGTCGTAGCCGACGATCTGCACCTGCTTGCCGTTGACAGCACCGCGCGCATTAATGCTGGCGCCGCCACCGGACAGGGAGGCGACATAGCCGGTCTCGATCGCGTTCTGCGCAAACGCGCCAATCGCAGTCGAGCCCAACCCCTCCACAAGGTCCACATTGTGCGGCTCAACCCCTGGCAAGCCGGGGCTTTCATATTCTATCTCAGCAGTCCGGTCGACGAGCGGCCATGGAGGTTTCGTTGACGACCGGCACACCACCAGGGGAGAGCATGCCCCGTCTCAAGCCGCCTGATCGGGTCTGTTGGCGGTTGCACTGGCGATTTCGCGCTCGCTCTGCACGAAGCCATAGCCCGGCACTATATCCCCCGTCCTGTCGGCAATCCGTTCCCAGTTGACGCGAACGCGTTCGGCTGCACCGCTACCTCCGCCTACAAAGGCGCCATCCGTCAGCGTGATGTTGGCCAGCGAAAAATGTCCGGCGCCCGCGCACAGGATCGCACGCGTCGGCGCGTCCTCGGCGACCAATGCCAGAAGCCCAGAGCTGACGAGTTCGGGCGCGAGTCTGTCGAGCGTTTCCTGAGACAGGAGACCGACGGTCATCGCCGTGGCAGCAGTCGGCGCCAGGCAGTTGACGTGGATGCAGTGTTTTTCTCCCTCGAGGGCAAGGGTCTGCATCAGGCCGACAAGGGCCATCTTCGCTGCCCCGTAATTCGCCTGTCCGAAATTCCCGAACAGACCGGACGAAGAGGTCGTCATTACCACCCGGCCGTATCTCTGCTCGCGCATGATCTCCCACACCGCCTTGGTGCAGACGACCGAGCCCATGAGGTGCACGTCGAGCACTTCGCGGAATTCCGCGAGCGACATCTTGGCAAAGGTCCTGTCGCGCAGAATGCCGGCGTTGTTGACGAGAATGTCCACGCGGCCCCAAGCCGCCAGGACATGCGCGACCATCTCCCCGATGCGCTCTTCGTCGGTCACGGAAGCCGCGAATGCCAGCGCCTCCGCTCCCGTCGAGCGCAGCGCCGCTGCCACCATTTCCGCGGCCTCTTCGTTCATGTCGTTGACGAGAACCTTCGCGCCGAGGCTCGCCAGCAGCTCGGCATGGGCTTTGCCCAGTCCGCCACCGGCACCCGTAACGATCGCCACCCGATCCCGCAGCTCCATCTCGACTCCCCAAGTGCGTGAGACCTTTATTCACTCGCTAGATAATTAATTGCCCTGCTGCAAGCATTTATTCGCCTTCCGCGCAGGGTCCTTCGCGGTCGCGGAATCGCTGGTCGGGTTCGTCGATGACGGTGCCGGAAACCCCTCGCTTCCGACAGGAAAAGGAGATCAGTTGCCCGGAGAATTCCGGCAGATGGCCAGGAAACCGGCCGCCATGAAGGTCGACATGCGCCGCTTGACGGCCACGAAATCCTCGGAGCGACACAGCCCCCCGGACAGCTTGTCGATACGGCCGGTCCGCGCAAGCGTCAGCATCAGCGCGCCGGTCACGAAGTGATAGCCCCAGAAGATGTCTTCTTCGGTGCAGTGCGGGAGAGCCTGCTTCAGCAGCCCGATGAGCCGGAGCACCACCGGGTCGAAGTGCTGGTCCATCATCTCCGCGCCCCATTCCGGGGTGTTGGCCACCTGGGCACCGAGCGCGGCGTAATTGCGCCAGCCTTCCCCGCCCTCGATATAGAGGTCGAGATCGGTATCGAGGAATGCACGCAGCGCACCTTCGACTGTCGGCTTGCCTGCGCTGGCCCGCTCGTACTCGTCGAGTACGCGCATGCGACGCTCGCTGGTTACCACCGCCCGGCGTGCGAAAACGGCGTCGAAGAGCGCCTTCTTGTCTTCGAAGTAGTAGTTGATGAGCGTATGATGCACGCCCACGTGCTTCGCGACGTCCTTCAGCGTGACACCGTAGAGACCATGACGCGAAAAGAGCAGTTCGGCGGCATCAAGTATCTGTTCGGTCATCTCCGCGCGGCGCTCGGCCTTACGGGAGCTCTTGCGCGGTGTCTCCTTGGGCTCTGTCAAAATACCAGTCGCTCCGAATTATGGTGCCGTCCGGGGCCAGGATTCTGCCCCTAGTACCTATAGCGAAAGCGGCTGTGAATCGGCAACGAGGCATGACCCCTCCCTGAATGGAAACAAATGCCAGTTCTCGCTGGTAAATTCGCCACGAAGGGTATGGTCATCACCGGCGCCGACTGTGACCCCATCCATTTTCAATTAAGTGCATAAAAATCAATGATTTACGCCGTATTTGGGTGGAATAAATCTTCAGTTCCCTTTCACAGAAAAGCTTGGTGACAGGCTGGTCGAGCAGGGATTTGACGCCCGCGAGACCGATGCCGTCCTCGACAGCCTCGTCGAGAAGTACCGGAACGGATGGGACTTCCGCCGCAAGGTGCATCTCGGGAAATACCGTGAGAGCACCATCGTCGACGCTGGAGAATGTTGATCGCTCGCGTCCTGGCGGCGAGGCGTGGCCACGGATAGGAACTGCATCACCGTTGAGCCTGATGCCATTCGGTGCCGATTCACCGTTTAAGCTACATCCCCCAGCTGATCGCACAAGCTGTTATGAATAAGATGGGTTAGCCGCGCATGGCCAAGCGTGGCCCGGCGGAGAGCTCCAGCACCGCTTGCGCCAGCGCCTGCCGGTCCAGCCCGAAATGACGGTAAAGGTCGCCAATGGTAGCCGGTCTGGCCGAAATGCTCCTCCCCATGCGACACCGTCTGGTGGCCGCCAACAGGCCCGAGCCAAGCCAGTGTGGCCGGGTGGCCGTCTATGGCCGTGACAATCAGGCAGTCGCGCGGCAGGTCGCCCGGAAGCCGCTCGATATGGCTGTGTGCCGACCGGTTGCCGCGGGCGCGGGCGCGCTGCGCCGCAGTCCAGCCCGCGTTCAGCCGGTCGGCCGAGGTGACGGCAAGCACACCGACATCGCGGCGGTGTTCGCCGATGATGCCGGCCGCCGCGATGGCTTCGGGCGCCACAGCGCCCTGATATGCGATGACCACGTCGCAGTTCGGACCGGGTTTGCGCAGCCAATAGGCCCCGTCGATGGCGCCTTGCCGAAACGCTGGCCGACCGTGCCCTGACAGCGCGACAGGAGCAAGGCGGGTCGCGCGAGATTGGCGCGATCGGGCTGATGCGGAATCAGACCTTTTCGCTGCTGCCAACATGGTCTGCGAAGGCCGCAAAGAAGCTGGCAGCAAGCTTTTTCGCTGTGCCCTGGATCAGGCGGCTGCCCAGTTGCGCAAGCTTGCCGCCGATTTCGGCCTTGGCCGTGTAGCGCAGCAGGGTCTCGGCGCCGTGGTCCTCCAACTCGACCTCGGCACCGCCCTTGGCAAAGCCTGCCGCCCCGCCGGACCCTTCGCCCGTCAGCGAGAATCGCTCGGGCGGGTTCTCTGGGTTGAGTGTAACCTTGCCCGTGAAGCGCGCCTTGACCGGGCCGATCTTCAGAAGAAGCCTGGCTTCGAGCTCGGTGTCGGAGTGCTTCACCAATTCCTCGCATCCGGGGATGCATTCCTTGAGCACCGCAGGATCGTTTAGCGCGGCATAGACCAATTCGCGCGGGGCCTTGATCAGTATCTGGTCGTGAAGTTCCATGGGGTCCTCTCAGCAACAGGGGAACTTGATCCGCGCCACCAGTTCGGCCTGTTCAGGCGTCATGTGGGGCCAGAGGCGGGTGAGGCGACGCAAAAGAGCAGTCATTCACGCAGCCCTCCGCGACGGAGTGCGACGATCTGGGCGAGGATCGAGAGCGCGATCTCTTCGGGGGTGATGGCGTTGATATGGAGTCCGGCGGGGGCCTGCACGCGCGCGAGAGCCTCGGGGGCAATGCCGTCTGCGCTGAGCCTGTCGGCAAGTGCTGCGAATTTCCGGCGACTGCCGACAAAGGCGATATGGTCCGCGCCGCTGGCAATGGCAGCGCGGAGCGCAGCCTCGTCACCCTTTCCCTGAGTTGCGATAACGATGAAACGCTGCACGTCGCTTGCGGTGTCGAAGGCAAAGCTGTCGCAATGTTGTTCCACTTCGGCGGGTGGCGCGGGTGACTGGCCGGGGGTGCAGAGCACGCGGTGGAGGTCGAACCGCCCGGCGAGATCGGCGAGCGCAAGGGCCACCGGCCCGGCGCCGCAGATCACCAGACGGGGCAGCGGCAGGACGGGCTCGATGAAGATATCCATCGAGCCTTTGGAGGGGCAGCCATTGCGGGCGAAGCGCACGCCTTTGCGTTCCTCGCCCGCGCGCACGCCCTCGGCATCCAGCAGTTCCTCGGGGCGCAGCGAGATGAATTGCGGCTGGCCGAGGCGCATCGCCTCCAGCGCGGCTTTTGAGACAGCCGCGCGCGCGCAGCCCCCCCCGACCCAGCCCTGCGCGAGTGTGCCATCCGCGAGGATCAGCGCCTTGGCACCGGGCTTGGCCGAGGTGGCATCGACTGTGCGCACGATGGTGGCCACTGCAAACACCTCTCCGTCGCGGCGCAGGCGCTCGATTTCCTGACTGATGTGGGTCTGGGCCTTGGCGGACAGGGTCATAAGCGGGCAAGCTCCTGCTCTAATGCGGCGAAATCGGCCAGTGTGGCAGCTTGGGCGAAGAGGTCGAGATGCGGCAGGGCAGCACTCATACCCGCGGCAATAGGAGCATAGCCCTGCCAGCTCTTGAGCGGGTTGAGCCAGATGATCCGGCAGCCGCGTTTGCGCAGCCGTTCCATCGCCGCATGCAGCTTGTCGGGCGCGCCCGTGTCATAGCCGTCCGACAATATCAGAACAACCGTGCGCCCATTGACAATTCGCCGCGCGGGACCGCCAGCGAAATGCTCCAGCGTCTCGCCGATCTTTGAGCCCCCGCCGAAGCCTTCGGCCAGCAGCGTGAGGCGGTTTAGCATGCGCAAGGGATCATCGTCGCGCAGCGCGTCGGAGATGCGCACAAGGCGGGTGTGGAAGAGATAGGCATCCGTGTCGGGATCAGCGCGCATCAGGCCCGCGACAAAGGCCAGATAGGGCCGGGCATAGGCCATCATCGAGCCCGACACATCGCAGAGCGTGACGATGCGGACGGGCCGGTCCGGGCGCGCGCGCCATGCCAATGTCACCGGCTCGCCGCCTGTGCTGAGCGAGGCGCGGATCGTGCGGCGCAGGTCGATTGCCCTGCCCCGGCGCGCGGCGCGGCGGCGGCGCGAGCGGCGGTCGCGCAGCGCGCGGCCAAGCCGCGCGGCGATGGTTTCGGCGGCGCGGATATCCTCGGGCGAGACGAGCTCGCGCAGGTCCTTGCGTATCAGGTTCGAGACATCGCTCGCGATCAGCTTGCCGGTGCCATCGGCATGGCTCTCGCCTGCGCCTGTGCTGTCATCGGGCTGATCAGGCGCGCCCTGCCCGGCGCTCTGGCCCGCGACGGCAGGGCGGCTGTTCTGGCCGCCGGGACGAGCGTTTGCTGTGACGCTGGAGCGCATGCGGCCTTGGTTCAGCCAGAAAGCGTCGAACAGATCATTGAAGCGCCGCTCCTCGTCCCCGGAGCCTGCGCAGACGGTTTTCAGCGCAAGGCGCACTGTGTCGGGTGCGAGGTCGTCCAGATGGGTCAGAGCCGCGAGCGCGGTTTCGCCCTCGGCCACGCCAAGGCGGAAGCCATTGTCGCGCAGATGCGAGATGAAGCCGCCGAGCCGTGCGGCAGGCCCCGGATCGCGCGCGGCGAAGCGCGTGGCGCGGGAGGGGCGTGCGAGGGTCGGATCGCGGCTCATGCGGCCTTGCCCGCCAGCCGCGCGGCGACCTCGATCGGGATTGCGGCGCGGTCGGTCCGGGTTTTGAGAAGCGTCGCGAGTGCCGCGACAAGGGTGGCGGGGTCGGCGGTGAGATCATTCACTCCGAGACCGGCGAGGGCGGCGGCGAAATCGAGCATTTCGGCGACGCCGGGTTTCTTGTCCAGATCCTCGGCGCGAAGGGATTGCACGAAGGCCACGATCTGGCGCCCGAGCGCCTCCTCGACCTGCGGGCAGCGTGCGCGCAGGATGGCCATTTCGGTCTCGCGGTCGGGGTAGTCCACCCATGCATAGAGGCAGCGGCGGCGCAGCGCATCCGAGAGGTCACGCGTGCCATTCGCGGTCAGGATCACATGCGGGCGCGTCGTGGCGCGGATGGTGCCAAGTTCAGGCACGGTGATCTGGAACTCCGACAGCACCTCGAGCAGGTAGGCCTCGAATTCCTCATCCGCCCGGTCGATCTCGTCGATGAGCAGCACGGGCGGACTGGGGCGGCGGATGGCCGCGAGAAGCGGGCGTTCGAGGAGATACTCCTCGGAGAAGAGGCGCTTTTCGGCCTCGCGTGCGCTTTCGCCATCTGCGGCGGCGGCGCGGATGGCGAGGAGTTGGCGCTGGTAGTTCCATTCATAGATCGCCTGCGCGGCATCGAGCCCCTCGTAGCATTGCAGGCGGATCAACTCGGCCCCGCGCATGGCCGCGAGCGCGCGCGCGACTTCGGTCTTGCCGACGCCTGCGGCACCTTCGAGCAGGAGCGGGCGGCCGAGTGACAGCGCGAGATGCAGCGCCATCGCCAGATCGGGGCTGGCGACATAGCCTTGTGCCGCCAGCTTTTGCCGAAGGTCCTGCCAGCCCTCACGGGAGAGCGGGGTGCCGTCAGGCGTCCCGCCCGGAGAGGCGGTGTCCGGCTCAGCCATGGAGGCCGAGCTGGTTGGCGATCTTCCAGATACGCCAATGGTCATGGGGCATATGCGCGTGGCGTAGCCCGAAGGCACGGAAGGCGTCATGAACCGCGTTCGAGAAGGCCGGGACGCCGCCCACATTCGGGCTTTCGCCGACACCCTTCGCGCCGATGGGGTGGTGCGGCGAGGGGGTTTCGGTGAAATCAGTGGTGTAGTGGGGCGTTTCCCACGCGGTTGGAATGAAGAAATCCATCAGCGTGCCGGTCTTGCAATTGCCCAGATCGTCATATGCGATTTCCTGACCCATCGCTATGGCGAGCGCCTCGGTCAGGCCACCATGCACCTGCCCTTCGATTACCATCGGGTTGATCCGGGTGCCGCAATCATCGAGCGCGTAGAATTGCCGGATCTCGTGCTCGCCGGTATCGGCGTCGATTTCCATCACGCAGATATAGGCGCCGAACGGGTAGGTCATGTTGGGCGGGTCGTAATAGCTGACTGCTTCCAGCCCCGGCTCGATCCCCGGGATGGCCTGATTATAGGCGGCGAAGGCGATGTCCTTCATCGTCTTGAAGCGCTGGGGGGCACCCTTGACCGCGAAGCGGTCCACGTCCCATTCCAGATCGCCCTCGTGCACTTCGAGAAGCCAGGCTGCGATCATCTGCGCTTTCGCGCGGATCTTGCGCCCGGCCATGGCGGTCGCGGCCCCTGCGACCGGGGTCGAGCGGGAGCCATAGGTGCCAAGGCCGTAGGGGGCGGTGTCGGTGTCGCCTTCCTCGACCGTGATGCTGTCGGCGGGCAGGCCGATTTCGGAGGCGAGGATCTGGGCGAAGGTCGTGGCGTGGCCCTGCCCCTGGCTGATCGTGCCAAGCCGCGCGATGGCGCTGCCAGTGGGGTGGATGCGGATTTCGCAGGAATCGAACATGCCCATCCCGAGGATGTCGCAATTCTTGACGGGTCCTGCGCCCACGATTTCGGTGAAATGCGTGAGCCCGATGCCCAGAAGCTTGCGGGTTTCGCCGCGCTTGAACGCCTCCACCCGTTCGGCCTGTTCGCGCCGGAGCCCGGCGTAACCGACCGCTGTCAGCGCCTTGTCCCAGGCAGTGTGATAGTCGCCCGAGTCGTATTCCCAGCCCAGGGCCGAGTGATACGGGAACTGATCAGCGCGGATGAAGTTGATGCGGCGCAACTCAGCCGAATCCATGCCCAACTCGATGGCCAGAACCTCGATCATCCGCTCGATGAAATAGGCCGCTTCGGTCACCCTGAAAGAGCAGCGATAGGCCACACCGCCCGGCGCCTTGTTGGTATAGACCCCATCGACGCCCACATAGGCGACCGGGATGTCATAGGAGCCGGTGCAGATATGGAAGAAGCCCGCGGGGAATTTGGTCGGGTCGGCGCAGGCATCGAAGGCGCCATGATCGGCGGTGACATGGCACCAGAGGCCGGTGATCTTGCCCTCTTTAGTGGCGGCGATGCGGCCTTTCATCCAGTAGTCGCGGGCGAAGGCGGTGGCCATCAGGTTTTCCATCCGGTCCTCGATCCACTTGACCGGGCGGCCCGTGACGATGGAGGCCACGATGGAACAGACATAGCCGGGATAGACGCCGACCTTGTTGCCGAAGCCGCCCCCGATATCGGGCGAGACGACGCGGATGTTATGCTCTTCGATCCCTGAGAGGAGGCTGGCCACTGTGCGCACCACATGGGGCGCCTGAAAGGTGCCCCAGACAGTGAGCTTGCCGTTCACCTTGTCCATGCTGGCTACAGTGCCGCAGGTTTCCAGCGGGCAAGGGTGGGTGCGGTGGTAGTAGATCATTTCTTCGGCCACCACATCGGCAGAGGCGAGCACTTCTTCGGTGGCTTCCCTGTCGCCCTCTTCCCAAAGGAAGATATGGTTATGGTGGCAGCGGGGGCCATGGGCCCCTGCAGTCTGGCCGGCGAGATCCTCGCGCAGCACCACATCGCTTTCGAGTGCCTTGAACGGGTCGGTCAGCGCAGGGAGTTCCTCGTATTCGACCTCGACCAGTTCGACGGCATCGGCGGCGATATAGCGGTCTTCGGCCACGACAAAAGCGACCTCCTGACCTTGGAATAGCACCTTGCCATCGGCGAGCACCATCTGCTTGTCGCCTGCGAGCGTGGGCATCCAGTGGAGGCTGAGGGGGGCGAGATCCTCGGCGGTGAGTACAGCGAGGACGCCGGGCAGCGCAAGCGCGGCCTCCTTGTTGACCGAGACGACGCGGGCATGGGCATAGGGCGAGCGCACGAAATCGCCGTGCAGCATGCCGGGCATCTTGATGTCATCGACATAATTGCCCTTGCCTTGGGTGAAGCGGACATCCTCGACGCGCTTGCGCGAGCAGCCGAGGCCCTTGAGATTGGCGATGCGCTCTTCGCGGCTTGGGGACAGGTCGTTCATTCGGCGGCCTCCTGCGCTGCATTGATCTCGCTCGCTGCGGCGAGGATGGATTTGACGATGTTCTGATAGCCCGTGCATCGGCAGAGATTGCCGGCCATGCCGAAGCGGATCTCTTCCTCTGTCGGAGCGGGGTTTTCCTGCAGGAGGCGGTGCGCGCGGGTGATCATGCCGGGCGTGCAATAGCCGCATTGCAGGCCGTGATGTTCGCGGAAACTGCGTTGCAGGACATGGAGCGCATCGGGTGTGCTTAGCCCTTCGATGGTGGTGATCACGGCGCCATTGGCCTGTGCGGCGAGCACAGTGCAGGATTTCACGGATTTGCCGTTCATCTCGACCGTGCAGGCGCCGCAATGGCTGGTTTCGCAGCCGATATGCGCGCCGGTGAGGTTCAGCCGCTCGCGCAGGACATGGATCAGCAATTCGCGCGGTTCGGCCAGGAGTTCCTCGGGCTTGCCGTTCACAGTGAGCTTGATGTGCATCTTGGTCATGATGTCCCCCCTCAGGCGCGCGACCAGGCGCGCCGGATCGCCCGCGTGATGATGATGCCTGCGACATGGCGCTTGAATTCGACCGGGCCGCGATTGTCTTCGGTCGGGTCGATATCGGCGAGTGCGGCAGTGGTGGCGGCCTTGACGGCCGCGGCGTTGCAATCGGTGCCAATGAGCGCGCTCGCGGCGGCGTCAGAGCAGATGGGCGTATCGCTGAGATTGGTCATCGCGATGGAGGCGCGAGTGACGCGTCCGCCCTCGGCACCGATCAGGACAGCGGCAGCGGCCGTGGCGTAGTCTCCGATCTTGCGCTTCTGTTTCTCATAGGCATAGCCACCGGGTTGCGCGGTGAAACGCACGGCGGTCAGGATCTCGTCCTCCTCACGGGCGGTCATATATGCGGCATCGTAGAACTTGCGGGCAGTGACCTCGCGCGTGCCATCGGGGCCCGTGAGCATGAACCTGGCATCCAGCGCCTGCATGAGGCCCGGCATGTCATTGCCCGGGTCGCCATTGGCGACATTGCCGCCAATCGTGCCCATGTAGCGCACCTGCGGGTCGGCGATCTGGAGCGCGGCTTCGCGGATGATCGGGGCGAGGGTTGCCAGCCCGTCATGCGCGATCAGTTCGGCCTGCGTAACCATCGCGCCTATTGTCACGCTATTGCCATCGATCTCGACGCCCTTGAGGGATGCTATATCCTGAAGGTCGATCAGATGCTCGACGGCTGCCATGCGCAATTTCATCATCGGGATCAGGCTGTGCCCGCCTGCCAGAACGCGCGCCTCGTCACCGAGGCGGCGCAGGAGGGCGGCGGCGGATGGCACATCCGTCGGGCGGTGATATTCGAATGCGGCTGGTATCATGGTGTCCTCCCTCACTGAAACCTTGGCCTGAGAGAGGATCAAGTTAGAGCGCGGGCGCGCCCGCGCACTGCAGCGCGGCATCAGAGGCTCCGGTTTTTTCACGAACTGCGCCATGGCTGCACGAATGGCGTATGCAGTTGCAGCAAGCCGCGGGCGTGGCAGGGGGAGCTTTGCCCCCCTCTTGGCTGCGCCAATTCACCGCCCAGAGTATTTAGGGGCAAAATGAAGGGGGCAGGCTGTCAGAGGCCCAGAACATTGCGCACATCGGCGAGGCGGGTGCGGCTGACCGGCACCTTGCCGAGGGAGGGCACTGTGTCGAAGAGGCAGATGCCGGTATCCTTCGCGCGCTCGAACCCGCTGACATGGCGGCGGTTGACGAGGTAGCTGCGATGGGTGCGTACGAAATCCGCGGGCGGGATGCGGGATTCGGCTTCGGTGATCGACCAGTTGCAGAAGAGTTTCTGCGCGCCGACATAGAGGATCGTGTAATGCCCCTCGGCGCGGATGGCGGCGACAGCCTCGGCGGGGATGAAGCGGGTGTGGCCGTTCTTTTCATAGGGGATGGTCGGGGCGGTTATGCGCGGGGATGCCTCGGGGGCGGGGTTTGTGAGTGCGGGGGCGCCTTGCTGGGGGGGCGCGGTCTGGGGCGCGAAGGTCACGCCGGTGAGCAGGACGGCGCCCGAGAGCAGGAAAACGGCGAGCGTCACGCCGAAGGCGAGAAGGTCGTTGCTGATGAGAGGGCCCGCGCCTGCAGTGCTTTCCTGCAGCACGAAACCAGTGCCGGCCATCGAGGTGAAATGAGTGGCGAAGACGGCCAGCCCGAAGCCCAGCGTGCCGAGCATGATGTTGCGCGGGGCACGTTTGTGATAGGCGATGAGAAAGGCCGTCACGCTGAGCGTGATCGAGACTGCAAGCGCCACAGCGATCCCGGTAAGGTTGTAGACAGGGCGGCAAATCTGCATACCGGACATGCCGGTTTAATGCATGATCGGGATGCCGATGCCGACGATCAGCCCGGCCAGCATGACCCGTGCACGTGTACGGCGCCCGAAATGCACCATCAGGAGCGCCAGCCCTGCGATCAGAATTGCGATCAGGGCTGAGATCAGGGTGATCAGCGAATCGTAATAGAACTGGATCGGCAGGCGTAGGCCCAGCATGGCCACGAAATGCATGGACCAGATGCCACCGCCTAAGGCAACAGCGGACAAGGAGACCACAAGCTTGCGCTGGCCGAGCGAGAGTGCAGAGATGCCGCGGGTGAGCGAGAGACCGGTGAACCCCGCCATCAGCGCCACCGCGAGCGAGGCGAGGACCAAGAGCCCGTCATGCGAGTAGTCAAGCACCCTTTTACCCCCCCCCGATGCGCG
>Ga0213835_101328_pt1 | contig 15768 bp, 19 predicted proteins | sample SWPATP01_FD_160576 | JGI IMG/M metagenome (GOLD analysis project Ga0213835, IMG submission 160576) | Coastal seawater microbial communities from Marineland, Florida, United States - SWPA TP0 #1 | ecosystem: Environmental > Aquatic > Marine > Coastal | place: USA: Florida | collected 2016-08-05
ACAAGCACGACCCGGCAGAGATGCTGGACTACATCCGGACCATGCTCGGGCAATTGCGGGGTATGGCGGAAGCAGACCGCCACGACATGCTCGCCTATCTCATCGGCATGGCTTACGTCGAAGCAACGGATCTCACGCGCGGCAACCGTCAATCACGTGTCGATGGGGAGGAGCGAGACCAGTCCGCCGGCCTGTCGCGCCAGTCGCCCGGCCAAGTCTAGCTCAAGCAGCACGAGATGCACCTGGGCGGGTGCCAGCCCGGTGTGGCGGATGATTTCATCGACCGATACCGGCGTAGGCCCGAGCGCCTCGAGAACAAGGGATCGCTCGCCATCACCCGTCGGAGGCGTGGCGGCAAGATCGGGCGGTTCCTCGAGCGTTGGCGGTGATTGGGGCAGGGCGCCTGCATCGATTGGCCGGATATGGGCAAGAATGTCTTCGGCCTCCGTGACCAGGACCGCTCCATCCTTCAGGAGCCCGTTCGACCCGGCCGCGCGCGGATCGAGCGGAGACCCGGGAACCGCAAACACGATACGCCCCATCTCGCCTGCCAGCCGCGCGCTGATAAGTGACCCCGACCGCATGGCCGCCTCCACGACGACGAGGCCAAGCGCCAACCCGGCCACCAGCCGGTTGCGGCGGGGAAAGTCGCGCGCACGCGGTTCCCAGCCGAACGGCATCTCCGACAGAAGCGCGCCGCGTTCGGCGATTTCGTCCGCCAGGCTGACATTCTCGGGCGGGTAGGGACGGTCGAGGCCGCCGGCCATCATCGCGACCGTGCCGGTGTCCAGACTGCCCGTATGGGCGGCCGCGTCGATGCCGCGCGCCAGTCCGGACACGACCGCGTATCCTTCGCCGCCGAGATCGCGCGCCAGCATGCGCGCCACCTTGATGCCGGCCAACGAGGCATTGCGGGCACCGACGATGGCGATGGCCGTCATCTGCAGCACCTCGGCGCGGCCCTTGATCGCGACCAGCGGCGGCGGCAGTGCCATGCGCCGCAGCATCGGGGGATAGTCGACCTCGCCGATGGCGACGAAGCGCGCGCCGAAACGGATGGCCCTTTCCATCTCTTCTTCCGCATGCGCCATGTCGGGCACGCGGACGGGGCGTACCGCACCGCCATTGGCCGCCAGTTCGGGCAGCATGGCGATCGCTGCCTCTGCCGAGCCGAAACGATTGATGAGGTCGCGAAAGGCGGCGGGACCGACATTGTCGGTACGAATGAGGCGCAGCCAGTTCAGTCTCTGCCGGTCCGTGAGGCGGGGCGCCTCGTTGGGCCGGTCCGCCACCGCCCTATCCCTTCGAGCCGATGCGGGACTCGGTGCCTTTCAGAAGCCGCGCAATGTTCTGGGCATGCTTGAAGTAGATGACCAGCGTCATCAGCCCGAACAGAACAGCGCCGTCGACATAGCCCATCCAGAACAGGGTCAGCGGCGCGGCGACGGTGGCCACGAGCGCTGCAAGCGAGGAATAGCGCGTCACCGCGGCCACGATCAGCCAAACGGCAGCAAAGACGAGAGCGGCAGGCCAGGCGACGGGGGCGAGAACGCCGAGATAGGTCGCCACCCCCTTGCCGCCGCGAAAGCCGAGCCAGACCGGATAGATGTGACCGAGAAAGGCCGACAGGCCGGCCAGAAGAGCGAGATCCGGGCCCCAGAAACCTGCAATCACGACCGCCGCCGTGCCCTTCAGGGCGTCGAGGATGAGGGTCAGCGCGGCAAGGCCCTTGTTACCGGTGCGCAGGACGTTGGTGGCCCCGATATTGCCGGAGCCGATCTTGCGCAGATCGCCAAGCCCGCCGAGCCGCGCCATCACCACGCCGAAGGGGATCGACCCGAGCAGATAGCCGAACAGGATCGCCAGCACGTAACTCATGAAACGCCTATCCCCTCACTCCGCGACAAACACAGTGCGTCCTGCAACCAGCGTTTGCAAGACCCGCCCCTGCATCAGGGCACCCTCGAAACAGGTGTTCTTGGATCTCGACCGGATGGTTTCCTCGCGCACCACCCAGGGCGCTTCGAGATCGACGACGGCGAGGTCGGCCGGCGCCCCTGGGGCCAGCGTTCCGGCTTCGAGACCGAAGCGGCGCGCGGGCGCCGTCGACAAAGCCTCGATGAGCCGCAAAAGCGGTACGTCGCCATTGTGGTAGAGCCTGAGCGCGGCGGCCAGCAGCGTCTCCAGACCGATCGCGCCGGGCGCGGCCTCGGAAAAGGGAAGGCGCTTGGTATCGACGTCCTGCGGATCATGCGAGGATACGATGATGTCGACCGCACCGGATTTCAGCGCCTCCACCATGGCCAGCCGGTCCTCCTCCGCGCGCAGCGGCGGCGAGACGCGGAAGAAGGTGCGGTATTCGCCGACATCCATTTCGTTGAGCGCCAGATTGTTGATCGACACCCCCGCGGTCACGTCCGCGCCGTCGTTCCTGGCGCGGGCAACGGCGTCCACGGCGATCGCGGTCGAGATCTTGGCGGCATGATAGGCGCCGCCCGTCAGCCGGGCGAGGCTGAGGTCGCGATCGAGCATGATGGTCTCGGCCTCTCGAGGGATGCCCGGCAGACCGAGCCAGCTGGCGAACAGGCCCTCGTTCATCACGCCGAAGGAGGCCAGGTCGGCATCCTGCGTCTCGTGCGCGATAACGGCGCCGAAATCGCGCGCATAGGTCAACGCGCGGCGCATCACCAGCGAATTGGCGACCGAACGACGTCCTTCCGTCAGCGCGACCGCACCCGCGCCCTTGAGCAGCGCGAACTCCGTCATCTCGTGACCGGCCAGCCCCTTGGTGATGGCGGCTGCCGGATGCACCCTCACGAGGGCCGTGTCGCGCGCGCTGCGCAGCACGAATTCGACCAGCGCCACGTCGTCGATCACGGGATCGGTGTCGGGCATGGTGACGATGCTGGTAACGCCGCCCGCCGCCGCGGCCAGCGAGGCCGAGGCGATGGTCTCGCGGTGTTCGGCGCCGGGCTCGCCGACATGGACATGGGCATCGACAAGGCCCGGAACGATCGTCAGCCCGGTGCAGTCGACGATTTCCGCTCCCTCGGGCCTGCCCTGGTTGAGCGCAGAACTGCCTGCCGCCTCGATCAGGCCATCCCGGACGATCACCGTGCCGGTTTCGTCGATGCCGCGTGCGGGATCGACGATGCGGGCGCGCTCGAAGACGATGACGCTCATTGGCCGCCGCCTTCCTCTGTGCGGCGCGGGTCGAGCAGCGCCTCCATCACCGCCATGCGCACGGCGACCCCCATCTCGACCTGCTCCTGGATCAGGCTGTGCGGTCCGTCCGCGATTTCCGAGGCAATCTCCACACCCCTGTTCATCGGACCCGGATGCATCACGATCGCATCCTCCTTGGCGGCCGACAGCTTGGCCGCGTCGAGGCCGAAATGGCGGAAATATTCACGGATCGACGGCACGAAGGCTCCTGCCATGCGCTCGCGCTGCAGGCGCAGCATCATCACCACATCTGCGCCTTTCAGCCCGTCTTCCATACGGGAGAACCGCTCCACCCCCATCTTCTCGATGCCGGCGGGCAACAGCGTGGACGGCGCGACGACGCGCACCTGCGCGCCCAGCGCATTGAGCAGGATGATGTTGGAGCGCGCCACCCGCGAATGCAGGACGTCCCCGCAGATCGCCACGACCAGACGGGCAATCCGTCCCTTGGCCCGGCGGATGGTCAGCGCATCGAGAAGCGCCTGGGTCGGATGTTCATGCGCCCCGTCGCCGGCATTGACCACCGAGCAGCCGACCTTTTGCGCCAGAAGCGCGGCCGCCCCCGCCGACGAATGCCGGATGACCAGAATGTCGGGATGCATCGCGTTGAGCGTCATCGCCGTGTCCATCAGCGTCTCGCCCTTCTTCACCGCCGAAGAGGCGACCGACATGTTCATGACGTCGGCGCCGAGTCGTTTGCCCGCCAGTTCGAAGGAGGACTGGGTGCGCGTGGACGATTCGTAGAAAAGATTGATCTGGGTGCGGCCGCGAAGGGTGGACATCTTCTTGTCCGGGCGCCGCGAGATCGCCACCGCCGCCTCGGCACGGTCGAGAAGCAATTCGATATCCTGCGGCGATAGCGCGCCGATGCCAAGCAGGTGGCGGTGCGGGAAGGGCGGAAAGGCCGTGGGATCGGTCATATCAAGGCGCTGCTATATGCTTCGCCCGGCGTCGCGGCAAGACCATGTGCCGGTGGCACGGCTGATTCATGGGGATTGCATAAACAGTGTGCGGGTGCTGTCTTGTCAGACGAAACGCGAACGGGCTTTTCAACCCGATGGCGATAAGCGGCAAGGACTACCCGTGAACCACGATGTGACCAATCAGAGCCCGCCCATGACGGGCAACAGCGCATGGCGCACCGATCCTCTCTTGATGCAGCTGGGCGAGAATTTTCCCGAGCCGGCCCGCAAGGAGCTGGATTTGCTGGGCCGCTTCGTGCGGACCCATGAGGCGCAGGATCTGGCCCGGTTGGCAAACAGTGAATTGCCCAAGCTCAGAACCCACGACCGCCAGGGCAGGCGTCTCGATCAGGTCGAGTATCATCCCGCCTATCATGCGCTCATGCGCCGTTCGGCCGCCCAGGGCATCCATTCCTCGATCTGGGAAGGCTCGAACAGCGAAGCGGGCATGCGTCATCAGGTGCGCGGCGCACGGTTCTACCTGACCGCCGGACTGGAGTGCGGGCATCTGTGCCCCATCACCATGACCAGTGCGGCGCTCGCGGCTTTGATGGCCAATTCGGAGCTGTTTTCCCGTTGGGCGCCTCTGGTTACGTCGCGCAAATACGACCAGTCGAACCGCCCGTTCCAGGAGAAGACGGGCGTGACCATCGGCATGGGCATGACGGAAAAGCAGGGCGGCACCGACGTGCGGGCCAACACCACACGGGCGGAACCGGCCGGTAACGGCATGTGGAAGCTGACCGGCCACAAATGGTTCATGTCGGCCCCCATGTGCGATGCCTTCCTGATGCTGGCCCAGACCCGGGAAGGGCTCTCCTGTTTCCTGGTTCCCCGAATTCTTGATGACGGCAAGCCCAACGCGCTGCGGTTCCAGCGACTGAAGGACAAGCTGGGCAATCGGTCCAACGCGTCTTCCGAGGTGGAGGTCGAAGGCGCGCTCGCCTGGATCGTCGGCGAGCCCGGCAACGGTGTCCGCACGATCATGGACATGGTCACGCTCACTCGCCTGGACTGTGCGCTGGGCAATGCCGGCATCATGCGCGCAGCGCTTGCCGAAGCCGTTCATCATACCCGCCACCGCAAGGTTTTCGGCAAGGAACTGATCGACCAGCCACTGATGCAGCGTGTTCTGGCCGACATGTCCCTCGACGTCGCCGCCGCTACCGCGCTGGCACTCCGGCTCGCGCGTTCCTTCGACGAGGCGGCTGAGAACGATTCCGAGGCAGCCTTTGCGCGCGCCATGACACCGGTGGTCAAGTACTGGGTCTGCAAGATCGCCCCGGCTCTGGTCTATGAGGCGATGGAGTGTCTTGGTGGCAATGGCTATGTCGAAGAGGCGACGCTTGCCCGCCACTATCGCGAGGTGCCGGTCAATGCGATCTGGGAAGGCTCGGGGAACGTGATGGCGCTCGACGTGCTGCGCGTGCTCAAGCGCGGGCCGGCCCTGTTCGACGCTGTGATCGGCAATATTGGTGAGCATCTCGGCCCGGCCGGGCGCGGTACCATGGAAGTGCTGAAAGCGGCGCTGAAGGTTGCCAATGCAGACGAAGGATCGGCGCGGATACTGACCGAGCAACTGGCGCTCGCCGCTGCCGCAGCCGAACTGAAGCGCCTTGGCGCTGGTCAGATTGCCGACGCCTTCATCGAGACCCGGCTTGCCGGCCAATGGCGAACCACTTACGGCATGCTCGATGCGCGCCACGATGCCCGCGCAATCGTCGACACGCTCTACCCGGAGAGCTGAGCCGTCAGCGCCAGCACGGCGGGGATGGTGAAGAAAGCCAGCCCCGTCTGCATGGTCGTCACGACGGCGTATAGTTCGGCATCGCCACCGAGATTGCGCGCCAGCAGATAGCCGTTCATGGCCGTGGGCACAGCCGCGCAGAGCGCCAGATATTGCAGCTCCTGTCCCGTGACCCCCAAAACCATGGCAATGGCAAGCACCACGACGGGAAACACGGCGAGCTTGAGGATGACCGGCAGCCAGATCGCCAGCCGCGCGCTGGCTAGATCGCCGACCCGTAATCCCGCGCCAATGGCGATCAGCCCCATGCCCAGCGCGGCATTGCCGACAAGGCCCAGAGCGGTGCCGATGGGACCGTAAAGGCCGTCGCCGAGGCGCAGGATCAGTGCTGCGGCCGAGGCGATGACCAGTGGATTGGTCGCGATCTGGAACAGGAGCCTGCGAAAGCCAGCTTCGCGATTGGCGAACCGAGTGATGACGATGACGCAGATGATGTTGATGGGCAGGATGATCGCGGCCATGGCCAGCGCGACGACCGCCGCGGCAGCAGGCGGAAACAGTGTCTGGGCGATAGCCAGCGCCATGAAGCCGTTCCAGCGCAGGGCCGTCTGGAAAACGGAGGAGAACTCGCCGGCCGCGACGGTCCGGGTTGTCCGCAGCGCCGGCCACAGCGCAAGCGTGAGCCCTGACATGAACAGAACGCCCAACACCAGCGAGCCCAGCAAGGCGTCCAGCGCGAGGCCTGAAAAGTCGGCGTTGACGATCGTCACGAAGACCAGCACCGGGTAGAGCACCCAATAGGCGATCTGCTCAACGCCGCTCCACCCTGCATCGCCGGTAATAGGCAGGCGGCGCAGCGCGACGCCCGCCAGAATCAGCAGGAAGATGGGCAGGGTGCTTTCGAAGACAGGAAGCATGACGACCAACCGAAGGGGAGGGGAGTTCGCGGATAGGCCCGCTTCCCGCCGGTGTCAAAGCCCGCCGGCCAAGAGCGCTTGTGCCAGCCATCCACGGAATTCTGCCGTTAACCTTAACAAATGGTTTCCATTGCCGCGCAAATCCCGCCGGTCCAGTTTGAGGCAGGAGCCACGAAGGTCATGATGCGCACGACATTGTCACTCACGATCGCCCTTGGATGGGCGGCACTATTCATCGTTCAGGCCGCGACCGTGCCGCAGCACCCGTCGCTTGGTCTGGAAGGGGCGGGCGCGGGAGCTGCGGTCTTTGCGGCACTCGGCAATGTCGCCGTCGCAGGACTGTTCCTGTGGCTGGTGACCTGCATCCTGTCGCTGCGGGACAGCGAAGCATTGATGCCTTTCGAGGAGTGGTCCCGCCTGGCCTTCGGTGCCGGCGCGTTGGTCGCCCTTTGCGGCATTGTAGCGGCGCTGCCGATCGGCGACACGTTGTTGGCCATCGTCGGGTTCATGCAACTTGCGGCATTGCTTGCCAGTTATCTGGTCATGGCCCGTGAGACCCACCTGCCGGCCAGGCCGCGCGCCGTCAACGACAACGTGCCGCTCTCCACCAGGCTTCTCGCCTGGACCGCGGCGCAAGAGGCCATGTCGCAGCGCCGCCCCGCGGCACGCGCCATACGGCGTGGGGAGCGAGGCTGATGCGCTATATTCTGATCTTTTGGGCGTTGCCGCTGGGCCTGTTCTGGGGCTGGTTCGGGCTTTCCTATTACGACATCAATTTCGGCTATGTCTTCCTCAGTCGCGCCGCCCACGATTTCGCGTTCGGTTTCTATGCGTCCATCATCGGCATCGACCCTGCCATCATTCCGCCACTGGTCGCCAAAGCCTGCATCGTGGATACGGCGATCATCTTCGGCATTTTCGGGCTGCGGCGTCGCAAGCAGCTCTGGGCCTGGTGGAACGAAAGGCGCGGGACGGTTAGTCCGATGCCGCGCGCGCTGACACCAGTCGATCGAGCGCCCCCTGCAGAATGAAGGCTGCCGCGGCCGAATCGATCCGGTCGCGCCTCTTGCCCCGGCTGACATCCATCTCGATCAGCGCCCGTTCGGCCGCCACGGTGGAAAGCCGCTCATCCCAAAACATCACCGGCAGGTCTGAAAGCGGGATGAGGTTGCGTACGAAAGCGCGTGTCGACTGAACACGAGGTCCTTCCGTCCCGTCCATGTTGACAGGCAGGCCGACGACCAGCGCGCCGACCCGATCCTGCGCAAGGGCCGCCAGAAGGGCGGCCGCGTCCTGCGAGAATTTCCGGCGCCGGATCACCGGTCGTGGATTGGCAAGGCGGTGTCCGAGATCGGAAACGGCAAGGCCGATGGTCTTGTCGCCGAGATCGATCGCCGCGATGGTCCTGCCGGCAAGCTCCATCCCGGCCAGTTCGGCGATGTCGATCTCGCCGGCCATCCGCTTCTTTGACAACGGCATCTCCCGTTCTATCCTTCGGGCCAACAACCATCAGGGAGTGAACCGCAATGAAGCTGACATGGTACGGCCATTCCGCCTTTTCGGTCGAGGCCGGCGGCGCCAGGATACTGATCGATCCGTTCCTGACCGGAAATCCAAGCTGGGGCAAGGGCTGGGAAGAGGTTGCGCAAGGTGTCACCCACATCTTGCTCACCCACGGTCATGGCGACCATTTCGGCGACACGGTCGCCATCCAGAAGAAGACCGGCGCCATGCTGGTGGCCAATGCCGAGATCTGCGGCTTTGCCGGTTCGCAGGGCGTCGATGGCGGCAAGCTCAATCCAGGCAATCATGGCGGCACGGTCGATTGCGGCGGGTTCACCGTGACTTTCGTGAATGCGCTTCATTCCTCATCCTACGGCGACGACAACACCTATCTCGGCAATCCGAACGGGCTGGTGCTCCATTTCCCCGATGGCAAAAGCCTCTATCACATGGGCGACACCGATATTTTCGGCGACATGGCGCTGATCAACGAACTGCATCGGCCAAAAGTCGGCATCGTGCCGATCGGAGACCGCTTCACCATGGGCGGCGCGGTTGCGGCGCTCGCCTGCCAGCGCTTTTTTGATTTCGAGACCGTGGTTCCCTGCCACTACGGCACGTTTCCGATCATCGACCAGACGGCGGACAAGTTCGTCGAGGGGATGAAGGGGGCGAAGGCCAAGGTGAAGCTGGCCACGGTGGGCGAAGCGTTCGAGGTTTAGGCCAAGTCGGACAATAGCGATCCTCGCCATTGTTGCACCGCGGCGGCCGCGCCGCTATAGCGCGGTCTGCCTCTCATCATGCATTCGTCCGGAGACCGACATGTCCGTCGACACAGCCACCGTGAAGCGCGTCGCGCGCCTGGCCCGCATTGCCGTCGATGACGATGATGCCGAGCGCATGACGGGCGAGCTGAACGCCATTCTCGGTTTCGTCGAACAACTCGACGAGGTCGACGTGTCCGGTGTCGAGCCGATGACCTCGGTCATCCCGATGGAGATGAGGAAGCGCGTCGACGCCGTCACGGACGGTGGCAAGGCTGCCGACATCGTTGCCAATGCGCCGGCGACGGAAGAGAATTTCTTCCTGGTACCGAAGGTGGTGGAATAGGCCATGACGCTCGTCATTTCCGTCGAAACGCCGCTTCAGGACGAGATCCGCGATCTGGTCGCGGAGCTCAACGCCTACATGATCCCGCTCACCCCGCGCGAGTTCCAGTTCCAGCTGACCGTCGAGCAGATGGCCGAGCCTTCCGTGACGCTCTTCGTGGCCCGCGACGAGACCGGCCGCGCCGTCGGCATGGGCGCGCTGAAGGAGCACGGCGAGGGGCTGGGCGAGGTCAAGCGCATGTACACGCTGCCGGAAGTGCGCGGCCAGCGCGTTGGCGCCGCCATCCTGAAGCGCATCGAGGAAGAGGCCCACGCCCGTGGTGTTGCGCGCCTGGTGCTGGAGACCGGCGAGGCGCCGGGCTTCGAGCCGGCATGGCGCGTTTACGAGCGCGGCGGGTTTTCCACCTGCGGCGCCGTCCTCGACTATCCCGATTCCGGCTTTTCCCGGTTCTACGAAAAGAAGCTTGCCTGATGACCGACCTGACGAGACTGACCATCGCCGAAGCGCGCAAGGCCCTTGCTGCCAAGGAGTTATCCGCGCTCGACCTGACCGAGGCCTATCTCGGTGCGATCGATGCCGCGAACGATATCTTCAACGCCTATGTGAAGGTGACGCACGACCAGGCGCGCGAGATGGCAAAGGCCTCCGACGCGCGGCTGGCGAAAGGCGAGGGCGGCGCGCTGGAAGGCATACCGCTGGGCATCAAGGACCTGTTCGCCACCGAGGGCGTGCACACCCAGGCCGCCAGCCACATTCTCGACGGTTTTGAGCCGCGCTACGAATCGACCGTGACCGCCAATCTCTGGGCCGAAGGCGCGGTGATGCTGGGCAAGCTCAACATGGACGAGTTCGCCATGGGGTCGTCCAACGAGACCTCCTACTACGGCCCGGTCGTCAATCCCTGGCGGGCCAAGGGCGACAACAAGCAGCTCGTCCCGGGCGGCTCGTCGGGCGGTTCGGCGGCGGCTGTCTCCGCCTGGCTCTGCGCCGGCGCCACCGCGACCGACACCGGCGGCTCGATCCGCCAGCCCGCCGCCTTTACCGGCACGGTCGGCATCAAGCCCACCTATGGCCGCTGCTCGCGCTGGGGCACGGTTGCCTTTGCCTCCTCGCTCGACCAGGCAGGCCCGATCGCCCGCGACGTGCGCGACAGCGCGATCCTGTTGAAGGCGATGGCATCCGTCGACGACAAGGACACCACCTCCGTCGATCTGCCGGTGCCGGATTACGAGGCAGCGCTCGGCCAGTCGGTAAAGGGCATGAAGATCGGCATTCCGAAGGAATACCGCGTCGAGGGCATGCCCGACGAGATCGAGGCGCTCTGGCAGCAGGGCATTGCCTGGTTGAGGGACGCGGGCGCCGAGATCGTCGACATCTCGTTGCCGCATACCAAATACGCGCTGCCGGCCTATTACATCGTGGCGCCGGCCGAAGCCTCGTCCAACCTGGCCCGCTATGACGGCGTGCGCTACGGGTTGCGCGTACCGGGCAAGGACATCACCGACATGTACGAGCAGACCCGCGCCGCGGGTTTCGGCCGCGAGGTCAAGCGCCGCATCATGATCGGCACCTATGTGCTGTCGGCTGGCTATTACGATGCCTATTACCTGAAGGCGCAGAAGGTGCGCACGCTGATCAAGCGCGACTTCGAGGATGTCTTCCACGAAGGCGTCGACGCGATCCTGACGCCGGCCACGCCATCGGCCGCCTTCGGCATCGCCGACCAGGAAATGGCCGCCGACCCGGTCAAGATGTATCTCAACGACATCTTCACCGTGACCGTGAACATGGCCGGCCTGCCGGGCATCGCTGTCCCTGCGGGTCTCGACTCCAAGGGCCTGCCGCTCGGCCTGCAACTGATCGGCAAGCCGTTCGACGAGGAGACGCTGTTCCGCACCGCCCATGTCATCGAGCAGGCGGCAGGCCGTTTCGCGCCGGAGAAGTGGTGGTAGGTCGAGCCTGACTTCGGCGGGCTTCCTCCCCACAAACCGCGTGAGGAAAGAAGCCCGGCCTCGGTCCTGCTTCTACCTGTTGTCCAGCTGCGACCGCACCAGCTCCAGCCCGCGCCGCGTGATGCGGTAGGGGCCGCCATTCTTCGAGGCGATCGCCTTCTTGCGCTTGAGCTTGCGGAAGATGACGATGTCGACGCCGCCCATCCGCCAGCCCTCACGGGTCAGGCATTCGACGGTGCGCTCTTCGGCGTCGTCGTCTTGATCGAGGTGAATGCGTCCGCCCTGCGCGAGCACGTGCAGCACGCGCTGTTCGTTTCGTGAAATGTCCATTGTGAGAAATACCGATAGGCTTGCGGCACATCGCGCCGCGACAAAACGGGGCCGTGCCGCCAAAGGCGGGACAGCCGTTCCATCAATTGCCCGTCCGAAAACCCGGACGGGCCCTACCGGGCCTCACAAGCGTTGGGCATAAGCACTCCATCGGATGGCGCCCCATAGCCGGAATGCCGCGACTTGCCAAGCGGGATCGACTAGCCTTCGCGTCGATTCGCATGATGCGGGGCGCCATGTTCTTCACCCTCTCCAAAGTCTTCTGGTTCTTTGCCGATCCGCTCAATCTGATCGGCATCCTTTTGCTGTTGACCGTCCTGCTGCTGCTCTTCAGATGGCGGCGGCTGGCGCTGGCAACCGCCTCGTTCGGCGCCATCGTCTTCGTGCTCGCCGCTTGGACCACGCTCGGCGCCGTGATGCTGCTGCCTCTGGAGGAGCGTTTTCAGCGCCCCGACCCGATGCCGGGGAACGTCGCCGGCATCATTCTTCTCGGCGGGGGCTTCGAGGGCCGCATCAACATGGCCCGTGGCGGCTACGAGACGGGCGTGGCCGGCGACCGTGCCGTCGAGACCGCCATCCTGGCCCGCCGCTATCCCGATGCACGCGTGCTGATCTCCGGCGGCAGCGGCGCCTTGATCCTGGAAGGCGAGGGCGATGCCGATTCGGCGCCGCGCATGCTTGAAGCGCTGGGCGTGGCCCCGGAACGCATGATCCTCGAAAACCGCTCCCGCAACACGCATGAGAACGCCGTGTTCTCACGCGAGCTGGCCGATCCGCAGGAAGGCGAGACCTGGCTTCTGGTCACCTCCGCGTTCCACATGCCGCGCTCGATGGGGCTTTACCGGAAGGCGGGGTTCGAGGTCGTGCCGTGGCCGAGCGACTACCGCACCGCCGGCAACGAGCGATTCGGCCTGATGCAGGCAAGCCAGCAGGATTCGCTGCGCGCCCTGTCGACGGCGCTGCGCGAATGGATCGGGCTGGTCGCCTACCGGGCAACGGGCCGGCTCGACGAGGTGCTGCCCGGACCCGGCGACCGGCCCTGAGCCTGTGGAAAAGTTGCGCGCCCCGACACGGTCGCAGGTCTTACCGATCGGTTAACGAAGGGTCAAAATCAACGCCTTGATTTTAAACGGCAATCTGTGGCCATCAAAGGCGCATGGCTGGTTTGCGCCACATTTCAGCCTCTTTTGCATTGCGGGAGCGCGCGCAAATGGCTATCTCCCATGCAGGGTTTCGCGTGGGGGCGAAACCTTGAACCAAATGACGGCAACACGAGGCCGAACCAAAATCATGGACGAAACCGTTCAGAAATCCTGCTGGGGCGTAACCGCCAAGGCAGTAATTGGCTTTGCATTCATCATCCTGGTGGCTTGGTTGATCGGCGGCGGCGAAAGCACCGCCATCCTGACCGCCAAGCAGTAACCAGACTTCCAGGCATATGCTTGTTGAGGGGGCGGCCGGCGGGCCGCCCTTTCCTTTTTGCGCCCATCCTTTTTTCGCCCATGTCGCGCGACAGCCAGCCGGTGTCGGCGGCGCGCGGCGGTCGCGACCGCGATCGCGCCATGAAGGACATCTGGAAGCATGGCTGCGGCGATGCCATGTTGCTGCCAACGAGCGTGGAGCGGAATACGAGCATGTTCCTGTCTGTCTTCGACCTGTTCAAGATCGGCGTCGGCCCGTCCTCCTCGCACACGATGGGGCCGATGGTGGCTGCCCGCCGGTTTCTCGACGAGGTTGCCGGAGACGACTGGCCGCGCCCAGCCGGTGCCAGGGTCGTGCGGCTGGCGGTCAGCCTGCACGGGTCTCTCGCTTTCACCGGCATAGGTCATGCAACCGACCGCGCGGTGATCCTGGGCCTCGCCGGCGAAACCCCGCTGACCGTCGACCCGGACAAGGTCGAAGCGATGCTGGGCGAGATCGGCGAGCGCAAGACGGTCTCGCCACCCGGCCATCCCGACTACAGGTTCGACCCGGCAACGGATCTCGTCTTCGACAGGAAGAAGCCCCTGCCAGGGCACGCCAACGGCATGGCGTTTTCGGCCTTCGATGCCGACGACCGGCAGCTGATCCGTCGGGTCTATTATTCCGTTGGCGGTGGGTTCGTCGTGTCGGAGGAAGAGCTCCAGCGCCTGAAGGAGAGGGGACCCGAAGGCCACGGCAAGGACGTGCCCTTTCCCTTCCGCAGCGCCAAGGAAATGCTCGAGATGGCGGAAGGCTCGGGAATGTCCATCGCGGCGATGAAGCGCGCCAACGAGGAAGTGCACCGTTCACGCACCGAACTGGACGCCGAACTCGACCGCATCTTCGAGGTGATGAATGCCTGTGTCGAGCGCGGGCTTGCGCAGACCGGCATCATGCCAGGCGGCTTGAACGTGAAGCGGCGCGCCCGCCAGATCCACGACAGGCTGGAGGAAGAATGGCGCTCCAACCGACCGAACCCTTTGCTCGCCAATGACTGGCTGTCGGTCTTTGCGATGGCCGTCAACGAGGAGAACGCGGCTGGCGGCCGCGTCGTCACCGCGCCGACGAACGGTGCGGCCGGCGTCATTCCGGCGGTGCTGCGCTATTGGCTCAAGTTCCACCCGGACGCAGATTCTGACGGCCTGCGCGACTTCCTGCTGACGGCGGCTGCCATTGGCGGGCTGATCAAGCACAACGCCTCTATCTCCGGGGCCGAAGTCGGCTGCCAGGGCGAAGTCGGCTCTGCATCGGCGATGGCCGCCGCAGGCCTGTGCGCCGTGCTCGGAGGAACGCCTGCGCAAGTCGAGAATGCCGCCGAGATCGCGCTCGAACATCATCTCGGAATGACCTGTGACCCGGTCGGCGGGCTGGTTCAGGTTCCCTGCATCGAGCGCAACGCGCTGGGTGCGGTCAAGGCGGTGACAGCGGCGTCGCTGGCGCTGAAGGGCGATGGCACCCATTTCGTGCCGCTCGACTCCGCCATCGAGACCATGCGCCAGACCGGTCTCGACATGAACGAGAAATACAAGGAGACCAGCCAGGGCGGCCTTGCGGTCAACGTGGTCGAGTGCTGATGATCAGGTGCCTTCGAGCACGAAGGTGACCTTCATGGCGACGCGGTATTCGGCGACCCGGCCGCCATCCACCCTTCCCTTGATGCTCTCGACCCAGACTTCCTGAACGTTTTTCAGCGTGTCGGTGGCGCGGGCGACGCCCTTGTCGATGGCATCTTCCACTGTAGAACCGGCGGCGATGATTTCGGTGGTGCGTGCGATGGACATTGCATGCTCCTCTGTCTGATGGCATGCCGCTGCACGGTCGGCCGTGCCGACATGCTGTGGAGCGAACGTCCTCGTGGCTTCCATGTTCCCCGTTGCAGCACTAGAAAAGTCCCATGACCCTCAATCTCCTGAAACTCTGCGTTGGCGCCGAGAGCGTCGAGGATCTGGAAGGCTGGATTTCAGAACGCATGGCGGCGCGCCGCGCCGCCGGTCAGCCCGAAGAACAGATTCACACGACCCGGATGGCGCCCAAGCGGGGCGAGGAACTGCTTGCGGGCGGATCGTTGTTCTGGGTTATCAAGGGCGGCATCCAGTGCCGTCAGCGCCTCGTCGACCTCCGCCTCTTCACCGACGCCGAAGGCATCGGCCGCTGCAACCTGGTGCTGGAACCCGTCATCAGACGCACCGAATGGCAGCCGCGCCGGCCCTTTCAGGGATGGCGCTATCTGCAGGCGGCGGATGCGCCCGCCGACCTGGGGGAGGGCGGCGACGCTGCGATGCCTGCGCCATTGCGCCGCGAACTGGCGGAACTCGGTCTGTTGTAGGGGCGTCGCATCGCCCATGCAGGTTCTTTGCGGCGACTGCCCCTTGTTTTTTCCCGGCATAGCCGCTAATCGCCCGCCATCGTTTTTGAACCCTACGGGTGCCCGCAAGGAAAGGTACGATGGCCAAAAGCAAATTCGAGCGCAATAAGCCTCATGTGAACATTGGCACGATTGGTCACGTTGACCATGGCAAGACGTCGTTGACGGCAGCGATCACGAAGTTTTTCGGCGAGTT
>Ga0213835_101329_pt1 | contig 15734 bp, 12 predicted proteins | sample SWPATP01_FD_160576 | JGI IMG/M metagenome (GOLD analysis project Ga0213835, IMG submission 160576) | Coastal seawater microbial communities from Marineland, Florida, United States - SWPA TP0 #1 | ecosystem: Environmental > Aquatic > Marine > Coastal | place: USA: Florida | collected 2016-08-05
GGGGGGGCTCGGGGGGCGTCACGGTCCGGGGTCTCCGCTGTTCATGGCCGGGACGACGCCCGACAGGGCGCTGTGTCTCATTTCCGGCATGGTGTCCCACGGCGATAGCGCGACGGCTCCGGAAATGTAAAGCGTTGCGCACCGGTGTGCGAAAGCCTATCCGACGCGATGGTGTTGGAACACGGGCGTGAGCGGAGGGCGTGCGATGAGCTTGAACTATCTGCGCATCGGGCAGCGCCTGCGCGCCTTTCGCCTGGGATCGGGGCTGAGCGCGGATGAGGTGGCGCGGCGCATCGGCATCTCGCGCACCGCGCTCTATCGCTTCGAAAAGGGCGAGGTGGTCAAGATCGAGACGATCAACAGCCTCGCCGAGCTCCTGAACGTCTCGCTGGCCACGCTGCTGGGCGTCGAGATCGAATACATCTCGTCGGCCGTCACCTATTTCGAGCGCATCCGCCAGCTCGAGGAAAGCGCCGACCGGATCGTGGTGCTGGCCGGGCCGATCTCGTTCCTGCTGTCGTCGCAGACCTTTGCCGAGGGGCTGGAGGTGCTGCTGAAGGAAAGCGTCACCGGCCGGCCCGGCGGCGCCGGCCCGGCCGGGCCCGGCCAGCAGAAGATGCTCCAGGACGTCGAGCGGATCATCGACATCCTGCGCGCGCGCAAGCAGGCCTATGAGGCGCGGCGCCCCTCCATCGTCAACCTGATCTCGGCGCTCGATCTCGAGCGCCTGCTGCGGTCGGGGTTCGTGGGCTGCCCGTTCATCTCGCCTGCCGAGATCGCCGAGCGCCGGCGCCGGGCGCGCGAGGAGGTCGCCCATTTCGCCCATCTGCTCGAAGCCGAGCCGATCGGCATCCAGATCGGGCTGGTGACCGGGACGCTGCCGCACACCGGCTTCCAGATCTTTCGCTCGGGCGATCTGAAGACGCTGACCATCAGCCCGTTCCGGCTGGGCGAACAGCCCAATGTCCGGCTCGGGGTGGCGATGATCACCTCGACGCAGGAGGCCGTTGCGCTGCACGAGGGCATCGTCGAGGAACTCTGGCGCGATGCGCTGAAGGGGCGCGAAGCGGCCGCGTATCTGCGCGAGCTGATCGCCGCCGTCGACCGCTCGGACGGCTGAGAGCGGCCGCTTCCGGCCGGCCGCGGCGGCCGAGAGAGGGGCGGACGCTCAAGATGCCCGCAGGCCGGCGCGCGCTTTCCGCCCCACCATACCAAATTTGGAATTTTTCTTGCGGGAGGGTTTCTTTTCTGGTCTCCTGCCGTCGTTGCAGCCTGGTTCGCCGGGACGACGGCAGCCCGACGTCGCGCTGCGCTGCAGTTCCTGCCCGCCATCCGGGCCAAGACGCGTCAACCAACAGAGAGGACATGCCATGAACCGCTCACTCGTCGCCGCCGTCGGAATCGCCGCCACCGTGGCCTTCCCGGTCCGTGCCGATGTCATCAACGAATCCGTCTGCGGCGCCAGCCCCGGGGGGCTGTGGTCGCTGGTCGGCGCCGGCCTCGATGCCGCGGTCAAGGCGCAGGTGCCCGGCTCCACCCTCACCTATCTGACCTCCTCCGGGGGGCTGGCCAATGTGGTGCAGGTCAGCAACGGCGTCTGCGCCTTCGGCATGGCCAACGACGGCGATCTGGTCTTTGCCCGCGACGGGGTGGACCCCTTCGACGCCCCGGTCGAGGGGCTGACCGCCGTGGCCGTGCTCTATGACTGGGCGCCGGTGTGGTGGATCGTGCGCGAGGATTTCGCCGAAGCGCACAACCTCCGCTCGCTGGCCGACCTGGCCGAGGCGCGGCCGCCGGTGCGGCTGGTGCAGAACCGCCGCGGCCTGCTGACCTCGGCCATCACCGAGGCGACGCTGGAGGCCGTGGGCGTCAGCTTCGACGACATCCGCTCCTGGGGCGGGTCGGTCCAGTTCCAGGCCTCCAACGACCAGACCGGACTGATGCGCGACGGCCGCATCGACATGCTGGGCAACACCCTGTTCGAAGGCCACCGCACCCTGATGGAGATGGGCGAGCGGACGCGTCTTCGGCTGCTCGACACCCCGCCCGAGGCCGCCGAGGCCGTCATCGAGCAGTTCGGGCTGCAGCACTGGACCATCAGCGCCGAGGCCAACCCCTATGAGGACCGCGACATCGCCACGGTGACCACCAGCATCATCCTGTTCACCCGCGAGGATGCCGACGAGGAGATGGTCTACAACATCACCCGCGCGATGATCGCCTTCCCCGAGCGCATGGGGGCGGTGTCGGCGGCGATGGAGCGCTTTGCGCCCGAGGTCATGATCAACCAGAACGCGGCCCCCTTCCACCCCGGCGCCATCCGCGCCTTCGAGGAAGCCGGGCTGATGTGAGCCCCGGCCGCTGCCATCCTCCACGGGGGGCGGCAGCGGCCCGCCGCGGCCCCCCGTCCCCCCCGCCGCCCGCCCCATGGCCGTCGGTTGCACGGCAGCACGGAGAGAGACCCCCGGCATGAGCTTTTTCGCGCTTCTCGTCAGCACCGGCGTGCGCCGCCGGATCGCCGGACCGCTGGGCCATGCGATCCGGCTGTTTGCGGTGATGACCGCCGTCTACACCCTCTATGCCGCCACCCTGTCCACCTGGGACGTGCTGGCGCGGACCATCGTCTTCCTGTCGCTCATGCTGGCGCTGCTGTTCCTGCTGGTGGGCGCGCGCGAAAACTCCAATCCCAACCGGCCCAGCGTCTTCGACTTCCTGCTGTCGGGGCTGAGTCTGGCCTGCATCGTCTTCTTCTGGATCGAGATGGACGAGGTGGCGCAGCGCATCAGCCTCTTCACGCCCATGCCGACCAGCTATTTCTTTTTCGGCACGGCGATCCTGTTGCTGACGATCGAGGCGGCGCGGCGCACCGTCGGCATCGGGCTGACGCTGATCGTGCTGGTGTTCATGGCCCACAACCTGTTCGGGCATCTGCTGGAGGGGCCGTTGCGGCATGGCCGCATCTCGTTCCAGCACCTTCTGGACATCACCATCTTCACCACCGACGGCGTCTTCGGGGTGCCGGTGCAGGTGGCCGCGACCTTTGCCTTCCTGTTCGTGATGTTCGGCACGCTGCTGGAGCGGGCCGGGGGCGGGGCGTTCTTCTTCAACCTTGCCGCCGCGCTCACCGGGCGGCAGGTGGGCGGGCCGGCCAAGGTGTCGGTCTGTTCCTCGGGCCTGTTCGGCATGGTCTCGGGCAGCCCCACGGCCGATGTGGTCACCACCGGCTCGGTCACCATCCCGGTGATGAAGAAACTGGGCTACGACCCGAAGCTCGCCGGCTCGGTGGAGGTCGCGGCCTCTACCGGCGGCAGCATCCTGCCCCCGGTGATGGGGGCGGCGGTGTTCATCATGGCCGAGTTCACCGGCATCTCCTATCTGGAGATCGTGATTGCCAGCCTGATCCCGGCGCTGCTCTATTACCTGTGCGTGTTCCTGCAGGTGGACCTGCGCTCGCGCAAGCTGGGGCTCGTCGGCATGGACCCGTCCGAGATCCCGGCGCTGAAGCCGGTGATGCTGGAGGGCTGGCTGTTCACCGTGCCGCTGGCCGCGCTGTGCACGGCGCTGGTGATGCATTTCACGCCGACCTATGTGGCGGTCTACGGGCTGATGGCGCTTCTGGCGGTGTGGGTGCTGCGCTGGCGGACCTTCTCGTTGCGCAAGCTCTATGACGGCGTCGCCCAGACCACGATGAACATGGTGGCCGTGACCGGCGCCTGCGCCGCGGCCGGCCTCGTGATCGGCGGCATGACCATGACCGGGCTCGCGGGCAAGGTCTCGGAGATCCTGGTGCTGGCGTCCGGCGCGTCGGTGGAACTGACGCTGCTGCTGGCGGCGGCGATGACGATCCTTCTGGGCATGGGCATGCCCACGCCCGCGGCCTATGCGCTGGCCGCGGCGCTGCTGGGGCCGACGCTGGTGGGGACCTATGGCTTTTCGCTGATGCAGGCGCATCTGTTCCTGCTCTATTTCGCGGTGCTCTCGGCGATGACGCCGCCGGTGGCGGTGGCGGCCTATGCCGCCTCGGCCATCGCCGATGCCAACCCCATCTCCATCGCCGTGGGGGCCTGCCGGCTGGCGGTGGCGGCCTTCGTGATGCCCTTCGCCTTCATGTACGATCCGGGCATCCTGCTGCTGGACACGCCCCTGGGCGTGGTGATGTCGGTGCTCTCCACCGGCGCCGCGGTGATCCTCATCTCCATCGCCGCCGAGGGCTACTGGCGACGGCCCATTCCCGCGACCGCCCGATGGGCGCTGGCCGGCTGCGCCTTCGGCCTGCTCGCGCCGGGGTGGACGGCGATGGCGGTGGGGTTGGCGCTGGGGGCGCTGGGGCTGTGGCTGTCGGTGCGGGCGCATCGCGCACCGCTGTCGGCGGCAGAGGGCGGCCGATGACCGCCACCCGCACGCGCGCCCGCCATGTCGGCCGGTCCCTGCCGCGGCTGGAGGACGGGCCGCTGGTGACCGGCCGCGGCCGCTTCATCGCCGATCTGGACTTTCCCCACCAGCTGCACGCCCGGATCGTGCGCTCGCCCCATGCCCATGGCCGGCTGCTGTCGGTCGCCACCGGGGCGGCACGGGCCGCCCCCGGCGTGGTGGCGGTCTGGACCGCCGAGGACCTCGGCGCGCTGCCGCCGATCCCGTTCCGGGCCACCGCCATCGAGGGCCTGCCCCCCTATCGCCAGCCGGTGCTGGCACGCGAGGCGGTGCGCTTCGTCGGCGAGCCCGTGGCCCTGGTCCTCGCCGACACGGCGGCCCGCGCCGAGGATGCGGCCGACCTGGTCTGGCCCGAGATCGAGCCGCTGCCCCCGCTGCTGGAGGCCGCCGCCCCGCCCGGCGCTTTCGCGCCGGGGCTCGGCACCGAGCCGGTGGTGATCCGCAAGGGCTATGGCGACGTCGACACGGCCTTTGCCGAGGCGCCCGTTACGGTGGCGCTGGAGCTGTCGGTGGGCCGGCATTCGGCCATCCCGCTGGAAACCCGCGGCGCGCTGGCGCGCTTCGATGCCGCCCGCGGGGTGCTGGAGCTGCACGGCGCCACCAAGCGGCCGCACTGGAACCGCGACCAGCTGGCCGAGATGCTGGGTCTCGGCCCCGCCGACCTCGTGCTGATCGAGCACCATGTCGGCGGCGGCTTCGGCGTGCGCGGCGAGATCTATCCCGAGGACGTCCTTGTCTGCCTTGCCGCGCTGCGGCTGGGCCGGCCGGTGAAATGGGTGGAGGACCGGCGCGAGCACATGCTTGCGGCCAACCACTCGCGCGAACAGAGCCACCGCATCCGCGCCGCCGTCGATGCCGAGGGCCGGCTGCGGGCAGTCGACGCGCAGGTCTTTCACGACCAGGGCGCCTATGTGCGCACCCACGGCGCCCGCGTGGCCGACATGACCATCGGCCTGCTGCTCGGCCCCTATCGCGTGCCGGCCTATCGCGCCGCGGCGCACTACCGGCTGACCAACAAGACCCCGGCCGCCACCTATCGCGCCCCGGGCCGGTTCGAGGGCAGCTTCGTGCGCGAGCGCCTGATGGACGCGATCGCGCGCAAGCTCGGGCGCGATCCGCTGGAGGTGCGCCGCGTCAACCTGATCGGCCGGGCGGAGATGCCCTTTGCGCGCGGGCTGTCGGCGTTGGAAACCGAGGTGATCCTCGACTCGGGCGATTACGCCGGGCTTCTGGACAAGGCCCTCGCCTTTGCCGGCTGGGACGGGATGCAGCAGCGGGCGCAGGCCCGCCGGGCCGCCGGCGAGGCGGTGGGCATCGGGCTGGGCATGTTCGTCGAGAAGAGCGGCCTCGGGCCGTCCGACATGGTCACCATGGAGGTCGGCACCGACGGGCGGGTGAGCATCGTCACCGGCGCGGCCTCGCTGGGTCAGGGGATGGAGACCGCCATCGCCCAGATCGCCGCCGACGGGCTGGGCGTCGACTATCGCCGTATCCGCGTGATCCACGGCGACACCAGCCGCATCCCGCATGGCTGGGGCGCGCATGCCTCGCGCGTGACGGTGATGACCGGCGAGGCGACCCGGCGCGCGGCCGAGACCGTGCGCGCCCGGGCGCTGGAGGTGGCGGCCGAGATGCTGCAATGCCCGGTCGAGGGGCTGGAGCTGATCGACGGCCACGCGGTGGCCGAGGGCGGCGCCTCGGTCTCGCTGGGCGCGGTGGCGGCGGCGCTGGGGCCGGGCTCGGCCCTGCGCGGGGCCCGCGAGCCGGGGCTTTCGGCCACCGGCTGGTACCACAACAGCCACATGAACTATCCCTACGGGGTGCACATCGCGCAAGTCAGGGTGGACCGCGAGACCGGGCACACGGCGGTGGAGGATTACGTCGTCGCCTACGACATCGGCCGCGCCGTCAATCCGGCGATGGTGGAGGGCCAGATCGTGGGCGGGCTGGCGCAGGGCCTCGGCGGCGCGCTGCTGGAGGAGTTCCGCTATGACGCCGAGGGGCAGCCGCTGTCGGCCACGCTGGCCGATTACCTCACCGCGACGGCGGCCGAGATGCCGCCGGTGCGCGTCCTGATCACCGAGGACGCGCCGAGTCCGCTGAACCCGCTGGGGCTGAAGGGCGCGGGCGAGGCGGGGGTGAACGCCGCCGGCGCCGCCATCGCCGCGGCCATCGACGACGCGCTGCAGATGCCGGGTCTGGTGACGGCGTTGCCGGTGACGCCGCAGCGGCTGCGCGCGTTGATCCGGGCGCGTGGCGACGGGGGGGGATGCGATGACTGACGCCACCGCCGGCGGGCTGATCGGCCGGTCGCTGACCCGCATCGAGGATCTTCCGCTGGTGACCGGCCGCGGCCGCTTCCTCGACGACCTGCAGCCGCCGGGCTGCCTGATCGCCACGTTTCTGCGCAGCCCCCATGCGCATGCCCGCGTGACCGGGATCGACACCGCCGCCGCGCGCGCGATGCCCGGTGTGGCGGCGGTGCTGACGGCCGATGACCTGGCGCCGCTGCTTCGGGCCGAACGGCTTGCGGTCGGGCTGCCCAGCGGCGCCATCCGCCACCAGCTCGACCGTCCGGTGCTGGCGCGGGACGAGGTGGTGCATGTGGGCGAGCCGGTCGCGCTGGTCCTCGCCAGCGACAGGGCCCGCGCCGAGGACGCCGCCGAGGCGGTGGCGGTGCGCTACGAAGACCTCCCCGCCGTGGCCGCGCTCGAGGAGGCGCTGGCCGAGGGGGCGCCGCCCGTCCACGCCGGGCTGTCCGACAACCTGCTGGCCGAGTTCGGCTTTTCCTATGGCGACTGCGACGCGGCCTTTGCGTCGGCCGCCCTGGTCGTCGGCGGCCGCTATGACGTGCATCGCGGCGGGGCGATGCCGATGGAGGGGCGCGGGGTGCTGGCCCGGCCCGACCCGGTCTCGGACCTGCTGGAGGTCTGGAGTTCGACACAGACGCCCGGGGCGCTGAAACAGGTGCTTTGCGGCCTGCTCGGGCGCGACGAGGACGGGCTGCGCGTGATGGCGCCCGATCTCGGCGGCGGCTTCGGCCCCAAGCTCGTCACCTATCCCGAGGAGATCGCCGTGGCCGCCGCGGCGCTGGCGCTGGGCCGGCCGGTGAAATGGGTCGAGGACCGGCAGGAACACTTCACCGCCACCACACAGGAGCGCGACCAGATCTGGACGATGGAGCTTGCGGTCGATGCGGCGGGCGCGATCCTGGGCCTCAGGGGCGAGCTGCTGCATGACCACGGCGCCTATACCGCGCGGGGCCTGAACGTGCCCTACGGGTCGGGCGTGACGGTGCCGCTTCCCTACAACGTGCCGGCCTATCGGCTCGATATCCGGGTGGCGCTGACCAACAAGACGCCGGTGACCCCGGTACGCGGCGCCGGCCAGCCGCAGGCCGCGCTGGTGATGGAGCGCCTGCTGGACCGCGCCGCCGCGCGGCTCGGGCTGGGCCGCGAGGCGATCCGGGCCCGCAACCTCGTCACCCCGGCGCAGATGCCCTGCGAAAAGCCGCTGAAGCTGCGCAGCGGCGGGGCGGTGGTGCTCGACAGCGGCGATTACCCCGAGACCCAGCGCCGCGCGCTGGAGGCCGCCGGCTGGGACGGCTTCGCCGCCCGTCAGGCGGCGGCCCGGCGGGACGGGCGGCGCCTCGGGATCGGCCTTGCCAACTATGTCGAGGGCACCGGCCGCGGCCCCTACGAGACGGTGAGCCTGCGCCTGACCGCGGCCGGCCGCATCCGGGTCAGCTCGGGCGCGGCGGCGATGGGGCAGGGAACCGCCTCGATGCTGGCGCAGATCGTGGCCGACCGGCTGGGAGGCGACCCCTCGCTGGTCGATGTCGTGCCGGGCGACACCTCCGATCCGCTCGGCTTCGGCGGGTTCAACAGCCGCCAGACGGTGGTGGCGGGGGCCTCGGCCCATGCCGCGGCCGAGGTTGTGCGGCGGCGCCTGCTCCGGGTGGCCGCGCATCTGATGGAGGTCGCCGAGGACGACCTCGAGATCGCGGGCGACCGGGTCGGGGTGCGCGGGGTGCCCGGCATGACGCGCGATTTCGCCACGCTCGCCCGGGCGGCGGCCGGGCTGCCGGGCTTCCGCCTCCCGGGGATCGACACGCCGGGGCTGGGCACGACCGAGCGTGTGGTGATCGACGACATGGCCTATTCCAACGGCTGCGCGGTGGCCGAGGTCGAGGTCGACGAGGCCACCGGCGGCGTGCGGCTGCTGCGCTTCACGCTGGCGCATGACTGCGGGCGCATGATCAACCCGATGCTGGTGGACGGCCAGATCCTGGGAGGCATCGCGCAGGGCATCGGCAACGCGCTGTTCGAACAGCTCCTGTTCGATCCCGCCGCCCAGCCGCTGACCACCACGCTGGCCGATTATGTCATGGTCACCGCCGCCGAGATGCCGGCGGTCGAGATCCTGCATGGCGAAAGCCCCAGCCCGCTGAATGCGCTGGGCGTCAAGGGGGTGGGCGAGTCGGGCGTCATCCCGGCCGCGCCCGCCATCCTGTCGGCCATCGACGATGCGCTGGGCGATCTGGGCCTGCACATGGACAGCGCCCCGCTGGTCCCACAGGCGCTGCGCGCGCGCATCCGCGCCGCCACGGCCGGGAGCGCGGCGCGATGAGCCCCGCCGGCGAAGACGCCGCCGCCCTGGCGCTCGCCCACCGCATCCTGGTCGGCGAGGGGGTGATGGACGCCTTCGGCCATGTCTCGCTGCGCGATCCGGCCGATCCGGAGCGCTTCTGGCTGCCCCGCGCCATGGCGCCCAATGCCGTCGGCCCGGACGACATCCTCGTCTTCGGGCCGGACTGCGCACCGGTCGGGCCCGACGCGCCGGCGGTCTTTGCCGAACGCTTCCTGCATGGCGCGATCTACGCCGCGCGCCCCGACGTGATGGCGGTCTGCCACGCCCACCCGCCGGCGCTGATGCCCTTCTGCCTGACCGACCGGGCGCTCGTTCCGCTCACCCAGACCGGGGCCTGCATGGGCGGGCCGGTGCCGCTGTGGGACAGCGCCGCCGAGTTCGGCGACACCGCCATGCTGATCGACGATCCGGCGCAGGCGGCCTCGCTCGCCCGGGCGATGGGGGCGGCGCCGCTCGTGCTCATGCGCGGGCATGGCGTGACGGTGACCGGCCGCAGCCTGGCCGACCTGGTCTTTCGCGCCGTGCACGCCTGCCGCGACGCCGAGGCGCTGTCGGCCGCGGCGGCGCTGGGTGCGCCGCGGCCGCTCTCGCCCGGCGAGATTGCCCGGGTCGGCGCGCCGGCCCCGGGCATCCTTGCCCGCTGCTGGCAATTCTGGACGCTGCGCCATGGCGGCGACGGCTGAGACGAGGACGCGATGAAACCTGCCCCCTTTTCCCTGCACCGGCCCCGCAGCCTAGACGCCGCGCTGGAGCTTCTGGCCCGGCTGGGCGAGGACGGCGCGCTGGTGCTCGCCGGCGGCCAGAGCCTGGTGCCGATGCTGGCCCTGCGCGCGGCCTATCCGGGTGACCTGATCGACATCAACGCCATCCCCGGTCTGGACGGGCTGGAGGTCGCGGACGGCCGCCTCGCCATCGGGGCGCTCGTGCGGCACGCGCGCTTTCACCGGCCGGTCTGCGACGATCCGCTGGGCGCGCTGCTGACCGCGGTCTGCGCCCGCATCGCCCATTATCCGATCCGCCAGCGCGGCACCTTCTGCGGCAGCCTCGCCCATGCCGACCCCGCCTCGGAATGGTGCCTCGTCGCGGCCACGCTGGGCGGGCGGGTGCGGCTGGCAAGCACGGGGGGCACGCGGGTGCTGGACGCCGAGGACTTCCTCGAAGGCCCGCTCACCACCGCCCGCGCGCCCGGGGAAATGCTGGTCGCGGCCGAGTTGCCCCTGCTGGGCGCGGACAGCCGCTGGGGCTTCCACGAGTTCAACCGCCGCTCGGGCGATTTCGCCCTCGGCATGGCGCTGGTCACCTTCGCCCTGCGCGAGGGCCGGATGGCCGCGCCCCGGGTGGGGCTGGGTGCCATCGAGGACCGGCCGCGCCGGATCCCCGAGGCCGAGGCCGCGCTCGAGGGCGCCGAGCCGGGCCCCGAGGCATTCGCTGCCGCCGCAGCCGCCGCCGCCGCGGCGGTGGAGCCGATGGAGGACCCGGCCACCGACGCCGCCTATCGCCGCGACCTCGCCGCGGTGACGGTCCGGCGCGCCCTCGCGGCGGCGCTGGCCGGCGAGGCGCAGTCCGCCCCGGCCGGCAGCGGCGCAACCATCTGAAAGGAGGCCCCGCCCATGTCCGAACCCATGTCAGTGCCCGACTCCGATCCCGCGGCGGCGACCGTCCTGCCGGCGGATGCGGCCAGCGACCTGGTCCTCACCGTCAACGGCGCCCGCCACGCCATCCGCGTCGAGCCGCGCCGGACCCTCGGCGAAGCCCTGCGCGAGGACTGCGGCCTGACCGGCACCCATCTGGGCTGCGAGCACGGGGTCTGCGGCGCCTGTACCGTCATCGTCGATGGCGCCCCGGTCCGCAGTTGCCTGATGTTCGCCCATCAGGCCGAGGGCGCCGAGATCCGCACCGTCGAGGGGCTGGCGCAGGGCGAGCGCCTGCATCCGCTGCAACAGGCCTTCATCGACCATCACGCGCTGCAGTGCGGCTTCTGCACGCCGGGGTTCCTGATGCTCGTCGTCGCCGCCTTCGAGCGGGACCCCGACATCGCCGAGGCGGAGCTGGTGGAACTGCTCTCGTCGAACCTCTGCCGCTGCACCGGGTATCAGAACATCCTGCGTGCCGTGCGTGCCGCCGCCCCCGCGCTGCGCCCGGCGCCCGCCTGAGCCGACCCGCCCCCTTCCCGGTCCCAGCAGGAAAGCCCCGAGCATGCCCCTGATCGACCTCGCCCCGCACGACCGCTACGACTATGTGCCCTTGCCGGAACGGCCCGATTTCACCTGGCCGGGCGGGCGGCGCCTTGCGGTCTGCATCTGCAACAACATCGAGGTGTTCAGCTTTCTCGACGGGCTGGGCAGCGACAGCGCCGCCGTGGGCGCCCCGCAGACCGCCCGCAACTTCGCCTGGCGCGACTACGGCAACCGGGTGGGCATCTGGTATCTGTTCGAGATGCTGGACGAGCTCGGCCTGCCGGCGGCGCACAACCTCAACGCGCTGGTGCCCGACGCCTGCCCGCAGATCGTCGAGCGCATCCTCGCGCGCGGCGACGAGGTGGTCGCCCACGGGCGCACCAACGCCGAACGCCAGGACGTGCTGGACGAGGCCGACGAACGCGCCCTGATCGCCGAGACCACCGAGCGGCTCCGCGCGGCCACCGGCAGTGCCCCGGCGGGCTGGCTGGGCCCGTGGCTGGCGCAGACCCGGGTCACCCCGGACCTGCTGCGCGAGGCCGGCTATCGCTACATGATGGACTGGCCGGCGGACGATCAGCCCTTCTGGATGCGCACCCGGGCCGGGCCGCTCCTGTCGGTGCCCTATTCGATCGAGATCAACGACTCGCCCGCCATGGTGTTCCGTCAGCAGGGCGCCGAGGAGTTCGAGCGGATGATCGTCGATCAGTTCGACGAGATGCTCCACCAGTCGGCGCGGCGGCCGCTGGTGTTTTCGGTGGTGCTGCATACCTTCGTGATCGGCCAGCCGTTTCGCCTGCGCGCGCTGCGCCGGGCCCTGTCGCATGTGCTCGCCCATCGCGACGCGCTCTGGATCACCACGCCCGGACAGGTCGCCGGGCATTATGCCGGGCTGTTTCCCCCGCCCGCATGAGCCGGCCACATCCGTCCCGCGCCCTGCCACCGCCCGCCGCCGCGCCGGGGCGCATGCCGCCGCCGCGGAGCGGCGTCCCGCCCGGGGCGGGGGCGGCATGAAGCGGGCCCTGCCCCCGGGGTTCGTCGCGACCTGCGCCTGCGGCTTCTTCTCGCTCAGCATGCTGCAGATGGTGGCGCTGGCCACCCCGCTGTGGGGCGGCGCGATCGGCCTGTCGGCGGCGCTGCTGGGCGTCGCGGTGGGGGCACGGTCGATCCTGCCGCTGATCTACTCGATCCATTTCGGCGCGCTGATGGATGCGGTCAGCGTGCGCCGCGTCATCGTCCTGTTCGCCACCCTGTGCATCCTGCTGCCGCCGCTCTATCCGCTGCTGCCGCAACCCGCCCCGCTGATCCTGCTGCAACTGCTGCTGGGGCTTGCCTCGGCCACGGTCTGGCTGGCGGCACAGACCGCGGTGGCCGGTCTCGCGGCAGCCGACAGCCGGGTGACCGCCCGGTTCTCGTTCTTCGCCTCGGCCGGAACGGTGGTGGCCCCGCTGCTGCTGGGGCTGATCTGGGACCGCGCCGGCCCGGGGGCCGGCTTTGCGCTGCTGTCGGGGTGGGGGGCGGCGGTGCTCCTGAGCGGGCTGTTCCTGCCGGCGAGGCCTGGCCACGCCCCGCGCCGGGGCCTGCGCTGGGCCGACCTCCTGCCCGACCCGCGCACCTATCTGCGCGCCTGGCAGGTGCTGCGCCACCCGGTCGGCGCCTTCGTCATCGCCTGCACGGTGTTGCGGCTGGCGGGGATCAGTATGCAGGAGTCCTTCTATCCGGTGCTGCTGCAGGACATCGGGCTCACGGCCGCGTCGATCGGCCTGCTGTTCGCGATCGGCAACCTGGCCAGTTCACCGGCAACGCTGGCTGCCGGATGGTGGGTGCGGCTGACCGGCTCCACTGCGCGCGGGCTGGTGGCCGCGGTGGCGCTGTCCACCGTCGCCATCACCCTGACCCCGGCCCTGGGCGGTTTCGGAGCGCTGGCGGTCGCCATCGCGGTCTATGGCTTCGGCATCGGCGTCAGCATGCCGCTGATCTTCGACATGCTGGCGCGCGGGCTGCCGGCCCGGGAACAGGGCCTCAGCGCCGGGCTGCGCGGCACCGCCAACCGGCTGGCGGCCTTCGCGCTGCCGGTGGGCCTCGGCCTCGGCGCCGAGGCGCTCGGGATCGGCACCGCCTTCTGGGTCTGCGGCCTGCTGCTGCTGGCCGCGGCGGGCGCGGTGGCGCTGGCGGCGCGCCGGCTCTGACGGGATCGCGCGACGGCAGGCCGGGGTCGGCGAGATCATCACGCTCGGAGAGCTTTCGGAACGAGATCGGGTGCTCGGGTGTCACCCGCTCCCCGGCCTGCGTCCGGCGGCACCGGCGTGGCCGGGCGCGCCATCCGCCCCCTCGCCGAGCAGCTCCTCCGGGCCCGTCCCTTCGCAAGCGTCGAGGAACTCTGCCAGGCACCGCCGGTCTTCGCAGCCCGGTCCGACGCCGCCCGGACCCGCCAACGCCACGGCTACAGCACCCCGGATCAGATCCGGGCGGACCAGTAGGTCCTCGAAACCGAAGCCGCCACGGGTCCGAAAGTGACGGCCTGATCCACGCAACGGCCCGTCCCGGAACCGCGCCGCGCGATGCGGCCCTGCCGCGCCGGCCGGCCCCGGTTCCCGCACCCTGCTGCGCTGGCCCCCCCGGAAGGCGAGCTGCGCACGGGTCGCCACCCTTTGGCCGGGCGCCCCGTCCGATCCGACCTCCCGGCCGACCGATTGACCGAGGCGGCGGATGACCGGATCGTGGACTTCTGCAACACCCCGCAAGTCGCGCGCCGGGATCGGGCCGGGGTGATGCGTCTTCAGTATCGGACGGAGCCCGATCGGCAGGGCCGCGGCGGGTTTCTTGCGGTTCATGGCTGTGGCGGTCAGAAGGGCCCGGATCTTCATGGTTTCGAGCCCCCTGCGGATGGCTCCGGCAAGGCCGTGCAGCGGTCGCCGGCGTTGCGTCATCGGTTCGAGCGACGATGGCGACGCGGTGCCGTGCGCGCCCTCGACGCGCCAGCGGTGCCGGGTGCAGATCGCGTGGTCGTCCTGGCTCCATGCCGGGCGCCTGCGTCGAGCGCGCAGGATGGCCGCGTGGTTCGCGACCGGGAACGGAAGGACGGCGCGCCCCGGGGCAGGCATCGTGCCTTGAGAGGGCAGCGGGCCAGATCGTGTCGGCGGTGATCCGGCCCGGGGCGACCCGGACCTTGCGGCTGGAGATGGCGTCGACGTCGGGCTGCTGGAGGGACTGGAGCCTGGTCTCAGAAGAGCGTCCAGAGCTGGAACAGGAGCCCCGCGGCGAAGGCGCCCGCCAGCGACAGGGCGATGTAGAGGGCGAAGACCGGCGGGCGGGCCAGCGCCCAGACGGCCATGGCGGCGGGGATCGAGGTGACGCCGCCGGCGACGAGGAAGGCCATGCCGGCGCCCGGGGCCATGCCCTGCCCGATCAGCCCCCCCACCAGCGGCAGCGCGGCATAGCCGTTCAGATAGGCCGGCACGCCGACCAGCGTGGCGGTGGCGATGGGCGCGAGGCCGGTGCCGCCGAGCACGGAGGTGACGGCCTCGGCCGGGATCCAGGCCAGCATCAGGCTTTCCAGCAGGAAGGCCAGCGTGAGCCATTTGGCGAGGAACAGGGTGGTGGCCAGCGCGGTGGTGGCGAACCTCGCGCGGCGGGCGGGGTCCTCCCAGAACCGCCAGGCGACGGGTTTGGGGGCGCGGACGCGGGCGCCACCGCAGCCGCCGTTGCCCACGCCCTCGCGCAGGGGCGCGGACAGCGCGCCGCCCCGGGCGAGGAGATGCACCACCATGCCCCCGGCCAGCCCGAGGCCAAGGGCCGCCAGCGTCTTGGCCACCGCGAACTCCATCCCCAGCACGCCGGCGGTCAGCACGAACATCGACGGGTCCATCAGCGGCGAGGCCAGCCAGAAGGCCATCACCGCCGACAAGGGAACGCCCATGGCCAGCAGCGCCGCGATCAGCGGGATCACCCCGCAGGAGCAGAAGGGCGAGATCGCGCCCGCCAGCGCCCCCAGCCCGATCATCGCCAGCGGCGCCCCGGTGAAGGCCCGCGCGATCAGGTTGTCGGCGCCGGTCGCGCCGGCCCAGGCCGCCAGCGCGACCGAGAGCAACAGATAGGGCGCGATCTTGACCAGTGCGCTGCCGGCGAAGGCGGCGCTCGCGCCGGCCTGTGCGGGGTCGAGCACGAGCAGCGCCGCAAGGATCAGCGCCGAGGTCAGCCACACCCGCTGGTCGGTCCAGAGACGGCCCCAGAGACGGCGCGACGGGGAGGGCTGCACGGACGGGGTCGTGTCGGTCATCGCGAAGTCTCCGGATATGTGGGGGGGTCAGGTGTCGGCCGCAGGCACGGACGGTGTCACGGGCTGGGGCGGGGCGAGGCCGACGCAGCACTCGGCGGTCAGGAAGGCCAGCAGCCGGTGCATGGCGGGAAAGTCCACGCGGTTGACCACCTCGCGTCCCTGCCGCGCCTGCCAGACGAGGCCGGCATCGACCAGCG
>Ga0213835_101331_pt1 | contig 15726 bp, 13 predicted proteins | sample SWPATP01_FD_160576 | JGI IMG/M metagenome (GOLD analysis project Ga0213835, IMG submission 160576) | Coastal seawater microbial communities from Marineland, Florida, United States - SWPA TP0 #1 | ecosystem: Environmental > Aquatic > Marine > Coastal | place: USA: Florida | collected 2016-08-05
GGCCCATTTACCTTTTTACTCCGTTCCAGTCCCCGCGGGCGCTGGTCCTGGCAGCATCGTCGTGGCGCCTCAATTTCGCGCCGGCTCGCAACTTTCAAAGGAAGTCAAAAATGGCAAAAGAAGAACTCATCGAAATGAATGGCCTCGTCACCGAAGTGCTGCCGGAACTGCGTTTCCGCGTCGACCTCGACAACGGCCACAAGCTGATCGCCTACACCTCAGGCCGGATGAAGAAAAACCACATCCGTATCCTGGCCGGCGACAAAGTCACGCTTGAACTGTCGCCTTACGACCTGAACAAGGGCCGTATCGTGTTCCGTCACATCGAAACGCGCGGCGCTCCGGCACCACGCGCAGGCGGCTTCCAGCGCCGCCGCTAAGCAGTCGCTTCAACGCGGGCGCGCACGGTCTCCACGGCCAGCGCCAGCGGCAACAACGCCAGCGCGGCCAGGGCAGCAGCCCTCCCGCGCGTGGCCATTCCCAGCAACACCCCCAACATTCCCCGCACGACCGTTTCCACCCAGTGCTACTGTTTGATTGCGCCGCGCGACATCGACTGCAGGTGTGCCAGCTTGGTTGAATAGCGCTCGCGCGTATCCGAACGCACGCTATTGTCGCGCGCCAACGCCAGCTGCTTTTCGGCGGTCTTCATTTCGCCCAGCTGGAAATTGGCAAGGCCCAGCCATAAATGAAACTCGTCGTTGTACGGAGCACGCGCCACTTCGCGCGCGAACAGGGTGCGCGCCCCGGCGAAATCGCCCGCCTGGTATGCCTTCATGCCCTGCTCGAAGTAATGGTAGGGAGGCACCGGATACAGGCGCGCCAGCCGCTGCGCCAGGGACGCGGCCTCGCCGGGTTTGCCGTTCTGGACCAGCAGGCGGGACAAGTTCTGCATCACCGCCAGGCTCTCTGGCTCCCGCTCGAGGGCGGCCCGATACACCTGCTCGGCCAGGAGCTTGTGGCCGGTGCGTTCGTAGACGACGCCCAGCGTGTTATAGGCCAGCGTCAGCCCCGGCCTTTTCAGCAGCGCGGAGCGCGCCCACCAGTAGGCCTCGGCCTGGTGGCCCAGCACCAGTTCTTCAGCCGCGCGGTTGTTCATATAAAGGGCAACGATGTCATCCTCGTTGAGATAACGCACGCGGTGCCGGCTATTGCCAATCGACGGGACGAAGTCGACCGTGAGCATGGAGGCGCCATCGCTATCGTCGAAGCGCGGCGTACGCGGAGCGAGGCTGAGGTTGACATGGGAGCTGATCAGGTACAGCCCGCCCTCGCGGTTCCAGGTGTCTTCAACCTGCACGTCCTGGTAGCGCACGGTCATGCCAAGTTCGCGCGCAAATGCCGCGGTCATGATGACCAGCGACAGGCAATTGCCCTTGCGCGTGGCATAGGTTTCGGCGGCGGTGCCGGTGTAAGTTGCATCATAGTCCAGCTGGAGTTCCCGCCGGTCGTAGAGGGCGTGCAGCAGGCCCATGACGGCCCCGTTTTCCCGCAGGGTGGCCTGGAACTGGGGGCCGTTCACATGATGCCGCATGGCCGGGCTCAGATTGAACAGGCCACGCGCATCGACAGGGCGCGCGGGGGCAGCAAAGGCGCCATCGTTCAACAGGGCGGCAACCTTGCCCTCGGGGACTGGCGCCATCTGGGCACAACCCGACAGCGACACCAGCAGCGACAGAATCCAGGTTCTCATCATACCTCCGAGCGGTAGCGATATTTCGAGTATCGTCCCGCCGGCCCGGCGTGTCAAAGACTAGTGATCGTCGTGCAGCGCTTCTTCCAGCTCGTCGAGCAGTTCGGCCGCCTCGATCTCGTCGAGCGAGAGGTAGGCGCATGCGCGTTCGCCGCCCTTGTCCCATTCCGGCGATCCGGCGTGGCCCTGGTAGCGGCGGATCGCGCGCTCGGCCAGCAGCGACAGGGCGACCAGCGAACGCACGGCGTCGTCGGTATGCTCGTCCTCTAACACGGCGTAATCGTGGTGGTGCAGGATCGCCCACGACACGTCGCTCGACAGGCCCCAGTTACGCGCCAGCAGGGTGCCGACGGCCGCGTGGTTGGCGCTGTGGCGCTCGTCTTCGAGCGCGGTGAAGGCACGCATCCGTTCGGCGCCGGCGTCGATGAAAGTGGCTTCGTAGTCGGGGAAGCGCTTGACCAGCAGCGGCATCCCGATATCGCAAAAGAGGCCGAAGGTATGGGCAATGTCGGGCGCGCCGATGCGCAGGCGGCGCGACAGGAACACCATCGCATGCGAGCGCCTGGTCGAGACGTCCCAGAAATTGGCCAGGGCCGCGCTTTCGGCCGGAATCGCCTGGCGCGCCAGCAGGCCCGTCATCAGCGCCGCCACCTGGTTGATGCCGAGGAAGAGGATGGCCTGCTCGATCGACTTGGCGCGGCGTCCGCCGAACAGCGAGGAGTTCGCCAGCTTCAGCAGGGCGCCGGCCATGCCGACGTCGCCGGCGACGATGCGGCCGATGCGCTCGGGAGAGGGATCGCTCGATGCCAGCTCCGCCTGCAGGTCGGCCAGCAGGCTGGGACGCGGCGGGATGCGGATCGACTTGATCAATTCATCCACCGGATCGGCGGGCGCGGCGGCGGGTGCGGCCGGGACCCGCGACGGGGCGCGCAGTGGCATTGCTTTTGCGGCAATAGTACTCATCGGGAAAGGGTGCTTATGGGAAATGACAGCGAAGGGGTCCACTATAAACGATGCGGACTTTCCTTGCAGCAACAGCATGCCTTGTGTGGCAAAACGGACAGAAGGGTGTTGTCGAAACACCTAAAATCGCCCCCATGAACCCAGGACATCTTGCAGGAATCGATTTTCATGCACCCGCCGAAGTGGTCGCGCGCCAGCTGATCGGGGCCGTCGTCCTGATCGACGGCGTCGGCGGGCGCATCGTCGAAACCGAGGCCTACGACCGCGCAGATCCAGCCTCGCATGCCTTTTCCGGGCCCACCGAACGCAACGCCGCTATGTTCGGGCCGCCGGCGCACGCCTATGTGTACCGCTCCTACGGCATCCACTGGTGCCTGAACTTCGTCTGCCGCGAGGAGGGCCACGGCGCCGGGGTCCTGATCCGCGCGATCGAGCCTTTGGCCGGACTGGACGTGATGCGCGCCCGGCGCGACGCCCAGGACATCGCGGCGCTGTGTTCCGGGCCCGGCAAGCTGTGCCAGGCGTTGGAGGTGACGCGGGCCTTCAACGGCCGCTCGCTGGCGCAGCCGCCGTTTGAACTGCAAGCCGCGCCGCCCGGACTGGACATCATCAAAGGGCCGCGCATCGGCATTTCGAAAGCGATGGACGTGCCCTGGCGTTTCGGCCTGGCCGGCTCGCGCTTCTTCAGCCGGCCGTTCCGCTGAGCCGGTCCTGCCTGGCCTGGGCGCTCTCGTCGGGCAGCGCACGCCGCGCGCCGCGCATCGGGCTGGTGGGCGCGCGCCGCTCGAGCGGATCCTGAAACTCGGCCGGCTCGTCGCCGTCCGCCTGGCTCTCGAAGCCTTCGATCTTGAAGACCGACACCGCGCGCGCCAGGTTGACGGTCTGCTCGTGCAGGCTTTCGGCGGCCGCCGCCGCTTCCTCGACCAGGGCCGCGTTCTGCTGGGTCATGTCGTCCATCTGCCCGACCGCGCGATTGACTTCCGCGATGCCTTCGGCCTGCTCGGTGCTGGCCACGCTGATGCGCTCGATGATGTCGTTCACCTGCCTGACCGAGGCGACGATGTGACCCATGCTGTTGCCCGCCTCGTTGACCGAGGCGGCGCCGCCGTCGATGATCGAGACCGAATCGGCGATCAGCGCCTTGATCTCTTTCGCCGCCGCCGCCGAACGCTGCGCCAGCGTGCGCACTTCGGACGCCACCACCGCAAAGCCGCGCCCCTGTTCGCCGGCGCGCGCCGCTTCCACCGCGGCATTCAACGCCAGGATATTCGTCTGGAACGAGATGCCGTCGATGACGCCGATGATCTCGACGATCTTGCGCGAACTGGCGCGGATCGATTCCATCGTCGTCACCGCGCGGTCGACCGCCTGGCCACCGTGGGACGCCAGGCGCGCCGCCTCGGCCGCGAGATCGGTCGCCAGGCGCGCATTGTTGGCGTTGTCCTTGACGGCCACCGTCAGCGTTTCCATGGCGCTGGCGGTCTGCTCCAGCGAGCCGGCCTGCATTTCGGTGCGGGTCGACAGGTCCAGGTTGCCGGTCGCGATTTCCTTCGAGGCCGTGTCGATCGAACGCACCGAGGTCAATATCGCGTGCAGGGTCGTGTTCAGGGTGCCGATCGTATGGTCGAGCGCGCGCGAAGTGTCGGCGATCTCGTCGCGGCCGTCGCTGCCGGTGGCGCCGGCCAGGCGCCCTTCGGCCAGTTCGGACACCACGTCCGAGATGGCGCGAATATCGGCCAGCATGGCGCGCCGCACCAGCATCGTCACCGTCAGCGAGAGGGCGATCGAGAGCACCACCAGCACCGCCATCGTCACGCCCAGCGTGCGAAATTCGGCGCCGGCGGCGGCATAGGCTTCTTCGCTCAAGCGCGTCTCGAGCGCCGCCAGCTGCGCCAGCTGGGTGTTCAGGGTGACGAATTCCTTCTCCGCCTTCTGCATCGAATTGGTTGCGATCGACTGGTCGACCTGCGCCATCTCGATCGTGTCGAGCACGCCCTTGCGGTAGGCGGCCAGCGCCGTGCTGGAGGCGTCGATCAGCTTGCGTTCGGCCGGGTCGGCCACTTTCGCCAGCGCGTCCAGGCGGGTCTTGATGGCGGCGTGCTTGTTATTGATGTCCTTGACCAGGGCGTCGAGCCGGTTCTTGGCAAAGCTGCCGCTGATCCAGGCCAGCAGCTGGTAGATGTTCGCGTGCGCGTATTTGGCGTCGCCGGCGACGTCGGCCGTGTCCTGCAGGCGCGCGGCGCGCACCTGCACCATGTTTTCGAGCGAGGCATGCTGGCGCACCATGCCGTAGTAGGCGGCCCCGGAGAGCAGCGTCAGCAGCACCAGCACCAATCCCGGCGCCAGCAGCAGCTTCGGGCCTATCCTTAGTTTTTTCAGCATGCTTTTCTCCGTACAAATAGTTGAGGCGGCCGAAGCCGCCCCAGGTCGGACCGCGCTTACTTCTTGTAGATGCCGGCTTCGAGTACCACGTCGTCGACCTTCATGACATAGGTCGTCTTCGGCTCGATCTTGCCGGTGGTCGGGTTCTTGTACATGTAGTCGACCCAGCCCTTGCCCTTGGCGGCAGCCGTCTGGATGATCTCGCGGCGGTACTTCTTGCCGTTGGCGTCAGGCACGTCGGTCAGGTCCTTGCCGACGATCGATGGATTGAGCGGGTGCGCCAGCATGATGCCGGTCTTGATGTCGCGCATGCCTATGTACAGCTCGCCCTGGACGAATTCCGGGTCCTTAGCACTGATGCGTTTCATCATTTCATCCTTGCCCTTGGACTTCATCAGGGCCGCGCCGCGCTCGGTCATGGCGATGGCGTCCTTTTCGGTCGGTTCATTGGCCAGTGCACCGGAGCAGGCAAGTCCGAGGCACAGGGCGGTAGCAGTGGCGAGCAGCTTCATGGAGGACATCCTTTCGTTAAATCGTGCATGAGGTAAAACTTTCCTAGGTGCATTGGGAAATGTACGCTGGCCTTCCGATAGGCAATTTGCGTTGACGCAAGCGGGGCCAAGCGATGCGAATATGGCGCCACATGTCCCAGAGCAAACATTTCATTCTCTAGAGAAAGATTCAGCTTATTAAATTGATTGTGGGCAATTTCGGCGGCAGGGCTGGAACTTACGATGACATCCCGTCGGCAATTTCTTACTCAAGAATTCGCCGTCGTCTCCCCACCATCTTTCCTCTCCAGGAGCATGCCGTGACCACCACCGAATCGACGCCAGCCAAGTTCAAGCCATACACGCGCCAGACCATCGCCCTCGCACGCCAATGGCAATGGATGAGCCCGGAGCTGCAGGAAGCAACCCAGGTCGTCTCGCATGTGCTGCCGTTTCGCGTCAACGAATACGTCCTCGACCAGCTGATCGACTGGGACCGCATCCCGGACGATCCGATCTTCCGCCTGACCTTCCCCCACCGCGACATGCTGCCTGCGCGCGAGTACGAGCAGCTGCGCGACCTGGTGCTGTACAAGAAGGACGCCGCCGCCACCGCCAAGCTGGTGCACGCCATCCGCATGCGCATGAACCCGCACCCGGCCGGCCAGATGACCCACAACGTCCCGCGCGTGAACGACGCGCCCCTGCACGGCCTGCAGCACAAATACAAGGAGACGGTGCTGTTCTTCCCCAGCGCGGGCCAGACCTGCCACGCCTACTGCACCTTCTGCTTCCGCTGGCCGCAGTTCGTCGGCATGGACGAGATGAAGTTCGATGCCCGCGAAACCAGGGAGCTGGTGTCCTATCTGGCCACCCATCCGGACGTGACCGACGTGCTGTTCACCGGCGGCGACCCGATGATCATGAATACGCGTTCCCTCACCGAGTTCCTCGAGCCGCTGCTCGCGCCCGAACTGGCGCACATCCAGAACATCCGCATCGGCACCAAGTCGGTCGCCTACTGGCCGCAGCGCTTCGTCTCGGACAAGGATTCGGACGACCTGCTGCGCTTGTTCGAGCGCGTGGTCAAGGCCGGCAAGAACCTGGCCGTGATGGGCCACTACAACCACGCGGTCGAATTGCGCAATCCAATCGCCCAGCAGGCCGTGAAACGCATCGTCGGCACCGGCGCCACGCTGCGCATGCAGGGGCCTTTGATCCGCCACATCAACGAAGACCCGAAGAGCTGGGCCGAGCTGTGGACCACCGGCGTGCGCCTGGGGGCGATCCCGTATTACATGTTCGTCGAGCGCGACACCGGCCCGAGCGATTATTTCTCGCTGCCGCTGGCGAAAGCCCACGAGATCTTCCAGTCGGCCTATTCGATGGTGTCGGGCCTGTCGCGCACCGTGCGTGGCCCCTCGATGAGCGCCTTCCCGGGCAAGGTCGTGATCGACGGCGTGGTGACGATCAATGGCGAAAAGCTGTTCGCGCTGCAGTTCCTGCAGGCGCGCAATCCGGAATGGGTGCGCAAACCCTTCTTCGCCAAATACGACCCCGACGCCACCTGGCTCGACCACTTGAAACCCGCCTTCGGACGCAAGAAATTCTTCTTCGAAGAGGAGGCGGGCGACGCCGGCCACGCGCCGGGCGGACGCGTGATCCCGATCGTGCAGGCATCGGCGCACGACCGCCGCGCCAGCGACAGCCAGCCCAGCGCGGCTTGAACCGGACCCCGATCCGGACCCGCCATGGGTGACCAAAGCGCGCCACGCAAGTCAAGCGTGGCGGTTTTCTTCTGCGTGTTCCTGCCGTTCGCGCTGGGACACTACCTGTCTTCGCTGGTGCGCAACGTGAACGCGGTGCTGGCGCCCAACCTGGTCGGCGAGCTGGCGCTCACGTCCGGCCAGCTGGGCCTGCTCACCAGCGCGTTCTTCTTCGCGGCTGCCTGCGTGCAACTGCCGGTCGGGATGGCGCTCGACCGCTACGGGCCGCGCAAAGTGCAGCTGGCGCTGATGACCTGCGGCGCGCTGGGGGCGATGCTGTTCGCCTACGGGCACAGCTTCGGCCAGTTGCTGCTGGCGCGCACCCTGATCGGCGTCGGCCTCGGAGGCTGCTTCATGTCGGCGGTGAAGGCCGTGTCGACCTGGGTCGACCCGAAACGGCTGCCGTCGGTGCAGGGCTACCTGATCGCGGTCGGCGGCCTGGGTGCGGCCTCGTCCACGATGCCGGTGACCAAACTGCTGCAGTTCATGGACTGGCGCGGCCTGTTCATCGCGATTGCCGGATTGATCTCCTGCTGCGGCCTGCTGATCCGCCTGCTCAGTCCACCCACCGCGACGGGCACCGGCAAGGCGCCCACCATCAAGTCGATCCTCGACGTCTACCGGAACCCGGCCTTCCGCAAGGCCACCTCGCTGGTAGTGGTCTCGCACATGGTGTTCTTCGGGATCCAGGGCCTGTGGATCGGGCGCTGGCTGTCGGACGTGGCGCGCTTTCCGGAACCGGTCGTGGCCTATTTGCTGTACATGGGCATGGCCTCGGTGATTTTCGGCGCGATCGCAGTCGGCATGATCACCGAATGGGCCGGGCGGCGCGGCATCGCTCCGCTCGACGTGGCGGCGGTCGGGGTCGCCCTGTTCGTGGCGATCCAGCTGGCGATCGTGTTCAACTGGAAGCCCAGCATGCAGCTGTTGTCCGTCATGTTCACGCTGGTCGGCACGATCACGGGAATCGAGTTCGCGATCGTCTCGCAGAGCATGCCCAAGGAGCTCACCGGGCGCGCGGCGACCTGCCTGAACCTGGTGATTTTCGTCGGCGCCTTCCTGGTGCAGGCGGGCTTCGGCCAGCTGATCGGCCTGTGGCAGCCGGACGGGGGAAATCACTACCCGCCGATCGCCTACCGGGTCGCATTCGGCGTGCTGGTCCTGCTCCAGCTTCCCGGCCTGGTCGGCTACTTCCTTCGGCGGCGTCCGCTACAATGCGAGATTGCCATCTTGAGCCCGAAGGAAGATTATGAAATTGGTACGCTACGGTCGCCCCGGTAAGGAAAAACCGGGATTGCTGGACGATGAAGGACGACTGCGCGACCTCTCGGGCGTCATTCCCGATGTCGACGCAGCCGTGCTCTCCGACCGTGCCCTGCGCAAGATCGCCAAGATCGATACCAAGACCCTGCCGCTGGTGCGCGGCACGCCGCGCCTTGGGGTGCCCGTCAAAGGCATCGGCAAATTCATCGGCATCGGCATGAACTATTCGGACCACGCGGCCGAAATCGGCGCGCCGATTCCGAGCGAGCCGATCATGTTCACGAAAGCGATTTCCTGCCTGTCCGGTCCGGACGATCCGATCCAGCTGCCGAAGGGCTCGAAAAAGACCGACTGGGAAGTCGAACTGGGCGTCGTGATCGGCACCCGCGCACAGTATGTCGAGGAAGCCGATGCGCTCGATTACGTGGCCGGCTACTGCGTCGTCAACGACGTCACGGAACGCGCCTACCAGTTCGAGCTCGGCTCGCAGTGGGATAAAGGCAAGGGCTGCGATACCTTCGGGCCGGTCGGCCCCTTCCTGGTCACGCGCGACGAAGTCTACGACGTGCAGGACCTGAACATGTACCTGGAAGTGAACGGCAAGCGCATGCAGACCGGGAATACCTCGAGCATGGTGTTCACGGTGGCGCAGATCGTCAGCTACCTGTCGCGCTTCATGACCCTGGAGCCGGGCGACGTCATCTGCACGGGCACCCCGCCGGGCGTCGGCATGGGCCGCACGCCGCAGCGCTTCCTCAAGAAGGGCGACCAGGTGCGATTGGGGATCGAGGGACTGGGCGAACAGCAGCAGGACGTGCTGGCGTTTCCGAAGTAAGGATCGAAGCGCGCCGGCCGCTGCATGGCGGCCGGCGCTTTGTCGGTCAGCTCAGCCAGTAGCGCGTCAGGTGCCGCACCGGGTCGCTGTACTTGCTGCGCGCATGCATCAGGCGCTGGTTGTTCCAGATGAGCATGCCGCCTTCCGGGATCAGCACCTGGATCATGTGATCGTAGAAGAATTTCTCGCCCGCTTCCGCGATGCGCCCCAGCGGCGTTTGCGCATAGCTGCCGGGCGTGGCGAAATCGCCTTCGGACGGATTCACGTCGCCGAAGCGGAACTGGTTATAGCTGAACCTGAACAGCCGGGCGCCATCCTTTTCGTCGATCAGCCGGGTGTGGAACTGGCGCCGGCTCATGCCGGGCATGGCGCTGGCCAGGAAGGTGACGTCGTTGTCGTTGACCCAGGCCTTCAGGTCCGGGCCGAGCGATTCGTAGAACGCAAAACCGTCGGCCAGCAGGGTCTGACCGCCGCCGCATTGCGCCTGCTTGTGGCAGTGCAGGGCCAGGTATCTGGGGGGCGGGTCGTACACGGGCGCCTCGGTGTGCGGGCCGATGCTGTTCTTACTTTGCGAAAAGGGCAGCTTCTCGAAGCCCGGCTTCAAGGTCACCTCGTAGGTTTCTTCGCCATTAAACTGCGGCACGATGCGGCCGAAATGCGCCAGCGCCGGGCGCGGGCCGTCGCGCAGCAGTTCGCGCGCCAGGATCGTCCAGCCGCGTTCCGCCAGTTCAGCCTTGCAGCGCGCGATGTCTGGGGCGGCTTCCATCACGTTCGATTCACTCATTTTTTCCATCCTCCTCGATAGGGTTGTGCGGCGAAGCTCAATGCTGCAAGGCGGCGTCGACCGCCTCGGCCAGGCGCGACACGATCTCGCCCAGTTCCGCCTCGGTGGTGATAAAGGGTGGGGCCAGCAGGATATGGTCGCCGTTCAGGCCATCGACCGTGCCGCCCATCGGGAACACCATCAGGCCGCGCTTGAAGGCCTGCGCCTTGACCGCCGCATGCAGCTTCTTCTCGGGCGAGAAGGGCGCCTTGGTGGCGCGGTCCTGCACCAGTTCGAGCGCCATGAAGAGGCCGCGCCCGCGGATGTCGCCCACGTGCGGATGCTTGCCGAAGACGTTGCCCAGCATGCGGCGCAGCGTCGCGCCGCGCTTTTGCACCTGCGCCAGCAGGTTGTCGCGCTCGATCACCTTTTGCACGGCGAGCGCCGCCGCGGTGGCCACCGGATGGCCGATGTAGGTGTGGCCGTGCTGGAAGGCGCCGCTGCCCTGGCGCAGCCGTTCCACGATCGCGCCTTGCGCCAGCACCGCGCCGATCGGCTGGTAGCCGGCGCCCAGGCCTTTCGCCACCGTGATGATGTCGGGCGCCACGCCTTCCTGTTCGATCGCGTACATCGTGCCGGTGCGGCCCATGCCGCAAGCGATTTCGTCGGCGATGTACAGGATCCCGTGGCGGTCGCAGATGGCGCGCACGCCTTTGAAATAGCCGGGCGTGGGCGGGACCGCGCCGGCGCTGGCGCCGACCACCGGTTCGGCCACGAAGCCGATCACGTTTTGCGGCCCGGCCTTCATGATTGCGGTCTCGAGTTCGTCGAGCAGGGCGGCGGTGTACTCGTCGCGTGATTGGTGTTCGCCGCGTCCGCGGTATTCGTTGCAGGGCGAGACCTTCGGCACGTCCATCAGGATCGGCGTGAAGGGCTTGCTGCGCCATGCACTGCCCGAAATCGCCAGGGCGCCCAGCGTGTTGCCGTGGTAGCTCTGGCGGCGCGAGATGAAGACCGAGCGCTGGTGCTCGCCGGCCTCGTAGAAATACTGGCGCGCCAGCTTGAGCGCGGTCTCCATCGCCTCCGAGCCGCCCGACACGAAATACACCCCGCCGATGCCGGCGGGCGCGCCCGCCACCAGCCTGGCCGCCAGCTCCTCGGCGGCCTCGGTCGTGAAAAAGCCCGTGTGCGCATAGGCGCACTGGTCGATCTGGCGGTGCAGCGCCTCGATGATGTCGGGATGGGCGTGGCCGAGCGCGGAGACGGCCGCGCCGCCACAGGCGTCGATATAGGTGTTGCCCTGGGCATCCTGGAAATAGATGCCCTTGGCCGACATGACCACGGGCGGGGTCTGGCGCAGGCTGCGGTGAATGATGTGGCTCATGGTGCTCCCTTCCGTTAGAAGTTGACGGTCAACAATAAGCGCGGCCGGGCCGGCTTCTGTTGATGTTTATTGGAAGCAGCACACATATTTTTCCGGTGGGACACTTTCGCAACGGGACGTGGCCGTATTGCCTTTTTCGCTACAATCGATCCCATCCGCTTCCCACCATTCGTTTCCAGGAGTAATCCATGCGCCTTCGTCCGACTCCCCTCCTTGCCGCCGCCGTGCTGCTCACCCTGGCTGGCTGCGGCGACAAGTCCAGCCTGCCAGTCGGCGCCGGCGTCGGTCCATCGCCGGTCCTGCCGCAGCCGAAGAAAATGCTGATCCCGACGGTCGACATCGCGCCGGCCAAGGGCTGGAGCGGCGGCAAGCCGAGCGCGGCCCAGGGCCTCGAAGTGAGCGCCATGGCGGCCAACCTGGACCACCCGCGCTGGCTGCACGTGCTGCCCAATGGCGACGTGCTGGTGGCCGAAACCAACAAGCCGCAAACCCCCGAGAGCAAGCAGTCGGGCATCAAGGCCTGGGTCATGGGGAAGGTGATGGCAAAGGCCGGCGCCGCCGTACCGAGCGCCGACCGCATCACGCTGCTGCGCGACGCCGATGGCGATGGCCTGGCCGAAGTGCGCACCATCTTCCTCAAGGGCCTGCATTCGCCCTTCGGCATGGCGCTGGTGGGCGAGACGCTGTACGTGGCGAACGCCGACGGCATCGTGCGCTTCCCGTACAAGCAGGGCGCCACCGAGATCACCGAGGCGCCACAAAAAGTGGCGTCCCTGCCGGCCGGCCTGAATCACCACTGGACCAAGAACATCATCGCCAGCAAGGACGGCGGCAAGCTGTATGCGACCGTCGGCTCGAACAGCAACGTGGGCGAAAACGGCATGGAAATCGAGATCAACCGGGCCGCGATCCTGGAAGTCGATCTCAAGACCGGCGCCACGCGCCTGTTCGCGTCAGGCCTGCGCAACCCGAACGGTATGGCCTGGGAACCGCAGACCGGCGTGCTGTGGACGGTCGCCAACGAGCGCGACGAGATCGGCAGCGACCTGGTGCCCGACTATCTGACCTCGGTGAAGGAAGGGGGCTTCTACGGCTGGCCATACAGTTATTATGGCCAGCACGTCGACGAGCGCATCAAGCCGCAGCGTCCCGACCTGGTGGCCAAGGCCATCCCGCCCGACTATGCGCTCGGCGCCCACGTCGCCGCGCTGGGCCTGACTTTTTCGGAAGGCGCGAAGCTCGGGCCGCTGTTCACCAGCGGCGCCTTTATCGGCCAGCACGGTTCCTGGAACCGCAAGCCGCTGTCGGGCTACAACGTGGTGTACGTGCCTTTCGCCGACGGCAAGCCGAACGGCAAGCCGGTCGAGGTGTTGACCGGATTCGTGGACAAGAACGGCGATGCGCTGGGGCGGCCGGTGGGGGTGGCGATCGACAAGGCGGGCGCCTTGCTGGTGGCGGACGACGTTGGGAATGTTGTCTGGCGCGTGCGGCCGGCAGCGCGCTAATTCGGGTTGGATGCGCGATCATTCGCGCATCACATCACGAACAACTCTCCACAAACCACAACGGCACCGAGGTCCACGCAATCCCCGCGAAGGCCAGCAGCGCCGTCAGCGCCGCCGCCCAGTCCAGCAGGGCCGTCTGTTCATCCCCGCCAGTGAAGGTGCTGCGCGCGCGCCAGGCCAGCGCGGCGCAGATCGCCAGCGCGACCATCGTCATCAAGGCCAGCGGCAGCCGGTGCGGACTGCCCGGCGCAAACCCTGCCGGGCTGCACTGGGCCGCCACCAGCACGTAGCTGCCGGCGAAGTGCGCGGCCCAGACCAGCATCGGCAGGGTGCCGCGAATGAGCTTCCTGAAGAACCGTTCACGCATCGATCACTCCATCAGCAGGGGGACGAGGTGCACCGCCAGGGCTGCCGCAATGCCCTGCAGCGTCGTGTAATGCCAGATCAGCGCCGTATTGTCGAGTGTCGCACGGCTCGCCGGAGTCACCCGGCCGCACCAGGCGCGCGCGGCGAGATAGGGGCCGGCCAGCGCCAGCACGACCACGTGCAGACCCTGGTAGCTTAGCAGCGCGGCGATCGTCGCGCTCCAGGCCTGCGACTTCGGCGCCAGCCCGGCCAGGCCGTAGCCGTAAAGGTCGGCCACGAACGCGGCGATCACGCAGCCGGTCGCCAGCAAGGCCAGCCAGGGCAGGCGTCGTTTGCCGATGCTGCGCCGCGCCCACAGCATCAGGCCGGAACCGGCTACCAGCAAGCCACTCGACAACAGCGGCCAGCGCAAGTCCGGCAGGCTGGCCGAGGGCGGCGGGCAGACCTCCAGGCGCATCGAGATGTGGATGTAGGCGAAGACGAAGGACGCGAAGATGGTCGCGTCGACCACCAGCATGATGATGGTCGCCCACCACGAGTGCGACGCCGTGCCCTGCGCGCCGACCGGCAGCACCAGGGTATCGGACACGCGCGCCTCCTTGATCGGCGCCGTCTTGTCCGCGTTCCACAGCCAGGCCACGGTCGAGACGATGGCGGCAATGCCGCAGGCCCAGGCCGTGACGTTCATCTTTATCGTCAGCAGCAGGAAGAAGCCCGCCGTGCCGGCCGCCGCGATGATGGGCAGCCAGCTGTCGTTCGGCAGGATCAGTACGTAGGCCGGCTTGCCCGACACCGGGCTGGTGGCGATCGTCTCGCGCCTGCCGCTGGCGCTGCCGGGCAGGTAGTGCTGGCCGGCTTCGACCTGGGCGGCCAGACCTGGCTGGTCCCAGAGCGGATCGGCGGAATGCACCTGCGGGATGCTGCGCGTGCCATACACTTCGGTCGGCAGCCATTCGAGGGTCGAGGCGTTCCACGGATTGCCGACCTGCTTTTCGGGCCGGCGCAGGGTGCGCACGGCATCGATCAGGAACAGCAGCACGCCCGCCGCCAGCACGAAGGCGCCCACCGTCGAGGCCAGGTTGAGCCCGGCCCACCCCATCTCGGCCGGATAGGTGTAGACGCGGCGCGGCATGCCCAGCAAACCGGTGACGTGCATCGGGAAGAAGGCAATATTAAAACCGCCGAACATCAGCCAGAAGACCCATTTCGCCACGCGCTCGGACAGTTGCTGGCCCTTGACCAGCGGCAGCCAGTAATACAGCGCCGCGAACACGGGGAACACCATCCCGCCGACCAGAACGTAATGCAGGTGGGCGACGATGAAATAGGTGTCGTGCGCCTGCCAGTCGAAGGGCAGCAGCGCCACCATCACGCCGGTCAGGCCGCCGAGCACGAAGATGAACATGAAGCCGCCCAGGAACAGGGCCGGCGCGCTCGACCTGATCTTGCCGCGCCAGAGCGTGGCGATCCAGCCGAACACCTGGATCGCGGTCGGCACGGCGACCGCCATGCTGGCGGCCGACACGAAACTCATCGTCATCACGCCCAGGCCGGCCGTGAACATGTGGTGCGCCCACAGCGCAAAGCTGAAGAAGCAGACGGCGACCAGGGCCACGATGATCGCGCGCCGCCCGACCAGGGGCGTGCCGGCAATCGCCGGGATCATGGTCGACACCATGCCGGCGGCCGGCAGGAAGATGATGTAGACCTCGGGGTGGCCGAAGAACCAGAACAGGTGCTGCCACAGGATCGGGTCGCCCCCGCGCTCGGCGATGAAGAAGGGCCAGTCGAAGGCGCGCTCCATCTCCAGCAGCGCGGTGCCGGCGATGATGGCCGGGAAGGCGAACACGATCATCACGGCCACCACCAGCATGGCCCAGGCATACACCGGCATGTGCACCAGCTTCATGCCGGGCGCGCGGGTGAACAGGATGCCGACGATGAGTTCGATGGCGCCGGCGATCGCCGAGATCTCGATGAAACCGATCCCGAGCAGCCAGAAGTCGGCATTGAGCCCCGGCGAATACTGTTTACCCGTCAGCGGCGGATACATGAACCAGCCGCCGTCGGGCGCGAGGCCGAAGAACAGGGTGCAGAAGAAGGCCAGGCCGCCGATCGCATACGCCCAGAAGGCATAGGCCGACAGGCGCGGGAAGGGCAGGTCGCGCGCGCCCAGCATGTTCGGCAACAGGAAGACGGCGATCGCCTCGACGATGGGAATCGCGAACAGGAACATCATCACCGTGCCGTGCATGGTGAAGATCTGGTTGTAGCTGCCGGCCGAGAGCAGGGTGTTGTCGGGCACCGCCAGCTGG
>Ga0213835_101335_pt1 | contig 15679 bp, 16 predicted proteins | sample SWPATP01_FD_160576 | JGI IMG/M metagenome (GOLD analysis project Ga0213835, IMG submission 160576) | Coastal seawater microbial communities from Marineland, Florida, United States - SWPA TP0 #1 | ecosystem: Environmental > Aquatic > Marine > Coastal | place: USA: Florida | collected 2016-08-05
GACCTTTACATCGGCGACCGCCTGGTCGCGCGCGGCCACCTCGAGGAGGCCGAGCCGCCCGGCTCGGGGCAGCTTGCCGTCCGCCTGACCGAGATCGTCGAGCGGATCGACCGGCCATGACCGCCGCGCCCGTCCCGCCCCGGCCGCCCCGGCCTTGCGCCGCATCCGGCCTCGCGACCGCCATCACGGCTGCGGGCCTTGCCGCGCTTCTCGTGGTCCTGCCCGCCGCGGCCGGGGCGGATACCGCCGCGATCACCATCGATTTCGGCGACGACGGGGCGCTGGCGGTGCGGGCGATCCAGCTTCTGGCCGTCATCACGTTGCTGTCGCTGGTCCCCGGGCTGGCGGTGATGGTCACCTGCTTTCCCTTCATGGTCACCGTCTTCGCGATCTTGCGCCAGGCGCTGGGGCTGCAGCAGTCGCCGCCCAACATGCTGATCGTCAGCCTTTCGCTGTTCCTGACCTGGTTCGTGATGGAACCGGTCTTCGCCCTCGCCTGGGCCGAGGGGATCGTGCCGCTGCGCGCGGGCGAGATCGAGATTGCCGCCGCCGCCGAGCGGACGCTGGCGCCCTTCCGCGTCTTCATGGCCGCGCGGGTCGACCCGGACACCCTGGCCGCACTGGCCGCGTTGCGACCGGACGCGCCGGCCGCCGACCTGCCCGCCGTCGAGACCCCGCTGTCGGTGCTGGTCCCGTCGTTCATGCTGTCCGAGATCGCGCGCGCCTTCCAGATCGGCTTCCTGATCTTCCTGCCGTTCCTCGTCATCGACCTCGTCGTCGCCGCGATCCTGATGTCGATGGGCATGATGATGGTGCCGCCGGCGATCGTCTCGCTGCCGTTCAAGCTGTCGTTCTTCGTCGTCGCCGACGGCTGGAGCCTGCTCGCCGGGGCGCTGGTGCGGGGCTACCTATAGGCGCGGCGTCCGGCGCCGCCGTCCCGCGCCCGACGGGCTCCGGTCGCCCCGGCCCCGGCCGCGCGTGCATCGGGGATTGCGGAACGCCCGCGCCTTGCCCAAGGTTGCGCCACAGGACGGGCCGCAACGCAGGGAGGGGCGATGCCATGCTGACCGGGGACATGCTGCGCAGATCGGCCGCGCGCTTTCCGGACAAGCCGGCGGTGATCCGGGACGGGGCGGTCACCAGCTATGCCGCTCTGGAGGGGTTGTCGAACCGCTGCGCCCGGGCGCTGATCGCGGCGGGCCTGCGCAAGGGGGCCAAGGTCGCGATCATCTGCCGCAACCGGACCGAATATGCCGTGGCCTTCTTCGGTGCGGCACGCTCGGGTGCGGTGCTGGTCAACGTCTCGGTGCTGCTGTCGGGCGACGAGCTTGCCTTCGTGCTGGCCAAGGCCGATGTCGAGCTTGCGCTGGTCGAGGCACCGTTCCTCGAGCGCGTCAAAGCCCTGCGCGACCGGCTGCCCAAGCTGCGGCAGGTGGTGGCGATCGGCGATGCGGCCGACGGTTTCGCCGCCTTCCTCGACGGCCACCCCGACACCCCGCCCGACATCGCCCTGTCCGAGGACGACCCCTTCTGCATGACCTACACCGGCGGCACCACCGGCCGGCCCAAGGGGGTGCTGGCCAGCCACCGCAACCGCGCCGTGACCGCCCATACCGTCGTGGTCGAAGAGCGGCTCGAGGCGCGCGACGTGGTCGGCATCCTGACCCCGATGTTCCATGTCGCGGCGCTGAACATCATGTTCCAGCCCGCGATCCTTGTCGGCGCCACCACCGTGATGATGACCAAGTGGGACCCGGCCGCCTTTGTCGACCTGGCCGCCGCGACCGGCATGACCGCGGCGTTCATGGTGCCGACGCAGGCCGCGATGCTGCTGCAGTCGCCCGCGCTGGACCCGGTCGCGTTGGCCCGCTTTCGCAAGCTTTCGTTCGCCGGCGCGCCGATGCCCGACTGGGTGCAGAAGGGGTTGATGGAGCGGCTGCCCGACCTGGCCCTGACCCAGATCTACGGCCAGTCCGAGGTGGGCGTGCTGACCGCCCTGCCCCATTGGGAGCTTCCGGCCAAGATCCCCTCGGTCGGCCGGCAGGCCTACAACGTCGACGTCGCGCTGGTCGACCGCACCGGCAACCCCGTGCCGCCGGGCGAACTGGGCGAGATCGTCTCGCGCGGGGACAACGTGATGCTTGAGTATTACAACGAGCCCGAGCAGACCGCCGAGGCGATGCGCGGCGGCTGGCTGTGGACGGGCGACGTTGCACGCATGGACGCGGACGGCTGCATCTATCTGGTGGACCGCTCCAAGGACATGATGATCTCGGGCGGCGAGAACGTCTATCCCAAGGAGATCGAGAACGCGCTCTACGACCTGCCCGAGGTGGCGGAATGCGCGGTGTTCGGCATCCCTGACGACAAGTGGGGCGAGGTGCCGGCGGCCTACATCGCGCTGCACCCCGGAGCCGACCTGACCGAAGCGCAGGTCAGCGCGCACTGCGAGGCCCGGCTTGCGCGGTTCAAGCGGCCACGGCTGGTGAAGTTCGTGCAGGACTTTCCCAAGACGCCGATCGGCAAGATCCAGAAGAACATCCTGCGCGCGCCCTACTGGACCAAGGGAGATACCGGCCGATGAGCAGCCGTTACGACGCCTATGCAAGCCTGCGCTTCGATTGGCCCGCCGATCGGGTGTTGCGGGTCACGATGCTGAACCCGGGGCGGCTGAACGCCGCCGACGCCGCGATGCACGGCGAACTCGCCCGCGTCTGGCGCGACATCGACGCCGACCCCGACGTCTCGGCGGTGATCCTGCGCGGGGCGGACGGGGCGTTTTCGGCCGGCGGCGACCTCGACCTCGTGGCCGAGATGACGCGCGACTTCGACACCCTGACGCGCGTGTGGAAGGAGGCGCGCGACCTTGTCTACAACATCATCGACTGTTCCAAGCCCGTCGTCTCGGCGATGGAGGGGCCGGCGGTGGGCGCGGGGCTGGTGTGCGGGCTTCTGGCCGACATCTCGATCGCCGGGCGAAGCGCGCGCATCATCGACGGGCACACGCGGCTGGGGGTCGCGGCGGGCGATCACGCGGCCATCGTCTGGCCGCTGCTGTGCGGCATGGCCAAGGCGAAATACTACCTTCTGCTGTGCGAGGCCGTCAGCGGCGAGGAGGCCGAGCGCATCGGCCTCGTCTCGGTCTGTGTCGATGACGACAAGGTGCAGGACACTGCGCTGGAGGTCGCGCAGAAGCTTGCCCGCGGCGCGCCGACCGCGATCCGCTGGACGAAATACGCGCTGAACAACTGGTTCCGGATGGCCGGCCCGACCTTTGACACCTCGCTGGCGCTGGAGTTCATGGGCTTTCTCGGCCCCGACGCGCGCGAGGGGCTGGCATCGCTGCGCGAGAAACGCCGCCCGGCCTTTCGAAAGGACGCCCCGCTGTGAGCGCGGATGACCTGATCCTGTCCGACCGCCCCGCCCCCGGCATCGTGCGGCTGACGCTGAACCGCCCCGACAAGCGCAACGCGCTGGACCTGACGCTGCGCCGGCACCTCGCGGCGCGGTTCGCGGCGCTGCGGGACGAGGACGGGCTGCGCTGCGTGATCCTGCGCGGCGCGGGCGGCGATTTCTCGGCCGGTGCGGATGTGGCCGACATGGCGCGCATCGACGCGATCGAGATGTATCACCGCCACACCGAGCGGCTGTGGGGCGCGGTCGCCGACTGCCCGGTGCCGGTGATCGCGGCGGTCGAGGGCCATGCCCTGGGCGGCGGGCTGGAACTGGCGATGCACGCCGACATCATCGTGGTCGATCCCGCCAGCCGGCTGGGCCAGCCCGAGGTGCGCGTGGGTATCATGCCCGGCGCCGGCGGCACCCAGCGGCTGATGCGCGCGGTGGGCAAGTTCCGCGCCATGCTGATGTGCCTGACCGCCGAGATCGTGACCGGAGATGAGGCGCTGGCGATGGGCCTGGCCAGCCGCGTCGCCCCGCCCGGCGAGGTGCAGGCCGCCGCACTGGAGATCGCGCGCACCATCGCCGCAATGCCGCCGCTGGCGGTGGCGCAGATCAAGGAGGTGATGCTGGCCGGGGCCGACGTGCCGCTGTCCACCGCGCTCGCGCTCGAGCGAAAGGCGGTGCAACTGCTGTTCGCCAGCCGCGACAAGACCGAGGGCATGACCGCCTTTCTGGAAAAGCGCGCGCCCCGCTACGAAGGCCGCTAGGGGCGCGCCCCGGCCCCGCGTCAGCCGTACAGGACGAGGTCGTCGCGGTGGATCAGCGCCGCGCGGCCGGGATAGCCCAGCGCCTCGGCGATGCGGTCGCTGCGCAGCCCGGCGATGGCGCGGGTCTCGGCGTCGGTATAGCGCACCAGCCCGACGCCCAGCCGCACCCCGGCGCGGTTGGCGATCGCAACCGCCTCGCCCCGGCCGAAGCTGCCCTCGACCGCGACCACGCCCGCGGGCAGCAGCGACCGCCCCTGCCCCAGCGCCGACGCCGCGCCGGCATCCACGATCAGCGTCCCGCGCTCCTTCATCGAGGCGATCCAGCGCTTGCGCGCCGCGCGCGGATCGACCTGCGCGGCGAACAGCGTCGAACGCGCACCGTTCGCCAGCGCCGTCAGCGGCCGGTCCAACCGGCCCTGGGCGATGGTCATCGCGCATCCCCCGGCGGTGGCCGTCTTGGCCGCCATCACCTTGGTGCGCATTCCCCCGCGCGACAGGCTTGACGCGGCCTCGCCCGCCATCGCCTCGATTTCGGGGGTGATGTGCTCGACCAGCGGCAGGTGCCGGGCGGTCGGGTCGGCGGCGGGGCTGGCGGTGTAAAGACCGTCCACGTCCGACAGGAGCAGCAGGTGATCGGCGCCGACCGTCACCGCGATCTGCGCCGCCAGCCGGTCGTTGTCGCCGAAGCGAATCTCGTCGGTCGCCACCGTGTCGTTCTCGTTCACGATCGGCACCGCACCAAGGCCGATCAGCGTCTCGAGCGTGGCGCGCACGTTCAGGTACCGCCGCCGGTCGGCCGTGTCGTCGAGCGTGACCAGCACCTGAGCGGCGACCAGGCCGTGCGGGGCCAGCGCCGCCTCCCAGCCGCGGGCAAGCCGGATCTGGCCCACCGCCGCGGCGGCCTGCGACTGTTCCAGCGGCAGCGACGGTGCATCGAGCCCCAGCACCCCCCGCCCGAGCGAGATCGCGCCCGAGGACACGATCACCACGTCGGTTCCCCGCGCCCGCGCCTCGGCCACGTCCGCCGCCAGCCCGGCCAGCCAGCCCTCGCGCAGGCTGCCGCCCTGCACCAGCAGCGCCGAGCCGACCTTGATCACCAGCCGCCGCGCCATGGCGACGCCGTTGTCCGCCACGTGATCGCTCAGGGACGCCATGGCCCGTCATCCTCCGTCTGCGCGGCCTCGGCCTTGCGCGCGGCGGCGATCTGGCCCCAGATCGCGCGCAGCACCGCCTCCACCCCCTCGCCCGAGACGCCCGAGACCGGCCACACCCGCCGCCGCGCCGCCGCCTGCAACGCCGCCAACCGCGCGGCGCGTTCCTCGGCATCCAGCGCGTCGACCTTGTTCAGCGCCACGATGCGCGGCTTTTCGGCCAGATCGGGCGAATAGGCGGCCAGTTCGCGGTCGATCACCTCGAAATCGGCGCCGACATCCTCGGAGGTGCCGTCGACCAGATGCAGCAGCACCGCGCAGCGCTCCACATGCCCGAGGAACCGGTCGCCCAGGCCGCGCCCCTCGGCCGCACCCTCGATCAGGCCGGGGATGTCGGCCATCACGAACTCGCGCCCGTCGATGCCGACAACGCCAAGGTTGGGGTGCAACGTGGTAAAGGGATAATCGGCGATCTTGGGCCGGGCGTTGGAACAGGCGGCCAGAAAGGTCGACTTGCCCGCGTTCGGCAGCCCCGCAAGGCCGGCGTCGGCGATCAGCTTCAGGCGCAGGACAAGGTCGCGCTCCACCCCCTCCTGGCCAGGGTTGGCGCGGCGAGGGGCCTGGTTGGTGGCGGTCTTGAAGCGGGTGTTGCCCCAGCCGCCATTGCCGCCGCGCGCCAGAAGCACCCGGTCGCCCGGAACGGTCAGGTCGGCGACCAGCGTCTCCTCGTCGTCTTCCAGGATCTCGGTGCCGGCGGGCACCCGCAGCACCACGTCCTCGCCGTCCTTGCCGGTGCGGTTGCGCCCCATGCCCGGCCGGCCGTTGGTGGCGAAGAAATGCTGGCGAAAACGAAAGTCGATCAGGGTGTTCAGCCCCTCGACCGCCTCGGCCCAGACATCGCCGCCGCGCCCGCCGTCACCCCCGTCGGGGCCACCGAACTCGATGAACTTCTCGCGTCGGAAGCTGGCACAGCCGGCGCCGCCGCTGCCCGAGCGGACCTGAACCCGCGCAAGGTCGAGAAACTTCATCGCATGTCATCCCATGGGGGGGCGCGCCGGGCTACCCCGCCCGGCGATACGCCAGAGGCCCGCGGCGCTCAAGCCCCGCGTGGCGCGGCCGTTACATCCGGCGCAGGTAGGTCCAGGTCGGCACGGTGGTCCCGCGCGCGACGCAGTAGGATTCCGCATCGCCGAGATACTGGAAGCCGCTGTGGATCAGCACCCGCGCCGAGGCCGGGTTGTCCTGGAACACGCTGGCGAACAGCGTGCGGGCGCCATGCGGGTTGGCCTGCACCAGCGCCGCCACGCCCTCGGAGGCGATGCCCGCGTTCCAGAAGGCCGGCGCCACCCAGTAGCCCAGTTCGGACTGGTCGCGGTCCATCCGCTTGAGGCCGATCAGGCCCATCACCTCGTCCCCGTCATGAGCGGAGGCGTCGATGACCCAGGCATCCTCGGTCCGCTCGGGCGCGGTGACACGGGTGAGAAAGGCGTCCACCACCCCGGGCGGCAGCGGATGCGGGATCGAGGTGGTATTCTCGGCCACGCGCCGGTCTGCGACGTAGTGGGAAATCAACCCGGCATCCGAGCGGCGCGGCGGGCGCAACTCGAACCGCTCGGCCGGTATGGTCATCTGCTGCGCCCGGCGCTGGGCCAGAAGCGTTTCGGCCTTCATGCGTCTTCCTCCTCCTCCCGCTGACGGGCACGCGGCCGCGACGCGGTTCTTGCGGCTGGGCCCGCCCCGGTCGTCCCCCTCGCCCGGAATGCGGATGCCGCAATGGCGACGGGGGGCCGGACCCTTGGTGCCGACCCCCCGTTTACAAATCATGTGTAACGGTTCGGCTACCCGGCGGCGGCGGGGGTCACACAGATGAAGGTGCGACCCTTGAGGCCCTTGCGAAACGACACCGTGCCTTCGGTCACGGCAAAGATCGTGTGGTCGCGGCCCATGCCGGTCCCCTCGCCCGGCCACCACTTGGTGCCGCGCTGGCGGGCGATGATGTTGCCCGGGATGACGGCTTCGCCGCCGAACAGCTTGACGCCCAGCCGACGCCCGGCCGAGTCGCGTCCGTTGCGGGACGACCCGCCTGCCTTCTTGTGTGCCATGGCGCGTTACTCCTTGGTTTCGGCCGCGAGTGCGGCAGCCTGCTCGATCCAGCCGTCGCGCGCGATGCGGCCCTTGAGCGACAGCTTGTCGTCCATATAGGCAACCTCGTCGGCGCTCCAAGCGGCGATCTGGTCAAAATGATGCACACCGTTCTCGTTCAGCAGCTTTTCCAGCTTGGGACCGAGCCCGGTGATCCGCTTGAGGTCGTCCGCGCCGCCCGCGCGCGCAGCGTCGAGCAGGTTCGCCGGCCGGCTGCCCGCGACCGCCGCCTCGGCGACCGCCGCCGCCCCGCGCGGCCCCTTGACCGACCCCGTCCCGACGGCGGCCTTGACGCCCGAGGCGTCGGCGCCCGTGGCGAGGATGTCCGTCACCCGCACCAGCGTCAGCTTCTGGCGGTGGCCCTTGGTGCGCTGCGAGCTGTGCTTGCGGCGCCGCTTGACGTAGTGGATGACCTTGTCGCCCTTGATCTGGTCGATCACATGCGCCTGCACCGCGGCACCGTCGACCAGCGGCGTGCCGATCACGGCGGTCTCGCCGCCCAGCATCAGCACCTCGTTGAACTGCACCGTCTCGCCGGCCTCGGCCGCGATACGCTCCACCCGCAGCACGTCGCCGGGCTGCACGCGGTATTGTTTTCCTCCGGTCTTCAGGACCGCAAACATCGCTCTCATCCTTCCATCGCACCGCGCCCTTCGGCCCCCCGGTTGCACCGGGGCGTTGCGGGGCCTGCGCCCCTGCCTGCGGACTGCGCGCCCCCTTGGGGGCGGTTGAAGGCCCCGTCGCGACCCCCGCGGGGGCGCCGGCGCCGGACTGCCGAAAACCGCAAGCGGCGGACCGTTTCCGGCCCGCCCTTGCGACAGGCCCGCCGTATCGGGCAGCCGCTGGCAAAAGTCAACCGCCCGCCCGCGCGCGGATCGCCCTCAGATATCCTGCTCCAGCAGCACCAGCCCCGCAGCCAGCCCCAGCTCGCGCGAAAGCTGCACGAACAGCGCATTGAACGCGGAGAACAGCGCCCGGTTCAGCGCCACCCCCGCCGGCGAGCGCGAGAAGGCGATATAGGCCTCCAGGTCGGTTTCGGGCAGCGGGCGATAGGCTAGGCCGAGGTAGGCGATCAGCCAGGCTTCGGTATCGGCGCGCAGGCTTTCCTCCTGGCTCCAGACATCGGCCAGCATCTCGCGTTCGGGCAGGTCGAAAGCCGGCAGGCCGCTGTCGCGCAAACCTGTGTAAAAGGCGAAATTCGCGTTCAGCCCGCCTTCCACGTTCGATTCGACCAGGTCGTTGGCCTCGATGAACCGGCGCAGCCGCGCCAGCGCGTCGGGATCCTCGTCGGGCATGGCGGCGGCGCGCGCACGCGCGGCGGCCTCGACGTCGGGGTCGAGCATCGCGCGGCGGGCGCTGTTCTCGAGGTCGATGATCCGCCGGCCGCGGGGGGAATCGAAGAACTCCAGCATCGGCGCGATCGCGGCTGCATCGTCGGGCAGCGCCGCGGCGGTGCGCTCGGCCACCGCCTGCTCCATCCGGCCGGCGTCGTAGATGCGCTCGGCGCTGCGTGTCCAGCCGGCGCCGCCGCGCCCGCCCAGCAGGTCCTGCTGCAGCGCGCGGGTGTGCTCCAGCCCCTCGGCGCGCATGATCGCGATCACCTCGGGCAGGTTGAGCGCGGCCAGCAGCGCGTCGACCCTGGCCTGCGCCTCGGTCGGGGCCGGCAGGACCTGCGCGACCGCCGGCACCGGCCCCAGCGCGGGCGCCCCGCCAAGGCACAGGGCCGTCAGGGTCGCGAGGGCGGCACGGCGCCACGACGGCGCGGCAGGCGGGCGATGCGGCATCGACGGACACTCCGGCAAGGGGCTGGCGGTCGCCGGGTGGCGCCGCACGCCCCGAACCTAGGACGTCGACGCCCCGAAGGAAAGCGCGCCGACCCCGCGGGCCGCCCCGCACGACCGAGGCTCGGCCTTCGCCCCCGGCGGCCCCGACCGGATTGCCGCAGTTGCCTTCATGGCGGGATTGCCCGATCATCCGGCGATGCCCGCCGATATCCAGCCCCCCCGCCTGCGTATCCGGATCGTCTTCGGCGAGGTCGACATGATCGGCCCCGGCAAGGCGGAACTGCTGGAACGGATCGACCGCTGCGGGTCGATTGCCGCGGCGGGGCGCGAGATGGGGATGAGCTACAAGCGGGCGTGGGAGCTGGTCGGCACGCTCAACACGATGTTCCGCGAACCGGTGGTGGAAAGCACGCGCGGCGGTCCGGGCGGCGGGGGCGCAGTGCTGACCGCCGCCGGCCGCGAGGTGCTGGACCTTTACCGCGACTTCGAAACCGCCGCCGCCCGGGCCGGCGCGACGCAGCTTGCGGCGCTGCAGGCCCGGCTGAACGCTATATCCGAAAAGAAATAACGCTTGCGGCGGGGCGGAGCTTGCTGCGATATGTTTGTCCAAACACATCACGGTTGAGCCGTTAATGCCCATGTCGCTTTCCCGCCGCACCGCATTCGCCTGTGTTCCGATCCTTGCCCTTGCCGCAATCCCGGCCCGCGCCGCCGCAGGCGACGTGACGGTGTTCGCCGCCGCCAGCCTGACCAACGCGCTCAATGCCGTGGCCGCGGCCTGGACGGCCGAGACGGGGCACGGTGCGGTGATGTCCTACGCCGGCTCATCGGCCCTGGCCCGGCAGATCCAGGAGGGGGCGCCGGCCGACATCTTCATCTCGGCCAGCGTCGACTGGATGGACGCGCTCGAGGCCTCGGGCGACCTGCGCGCGGGAACGCGCCGCGACATTCTCGGCAACCGGCTGGTGCTGATCGCGCACGGCCGGGACGCGGCGCCGGTGACGATCGACGCGAACCTCGATCTTGTCGGGATGCTGGACGGCGGGCGGCTGTCGATGGCGCTGGTCGAGGCAGTACCGGCGGGCATCTACGGCAGGGCGGCGCTGACCACGCTCGGGCTGTGGGACGACGTGGCGCCGCTGGTCGCGCAATCCGACAACGTGCGCACCGCACTGGCCTTCGTCGCGCAGGGCGAGGCACCACTGGGCATCGTCTATGCCACCGACGCCGCGGTCTCGGACGAAGTGACCGTCATCGGCACCTTTCCGGACGACAGCCACCCGCCGATCGTCCATCCCGCCGCGATCACCGCGCAGGCGGCCAGTCCGGCCGCCGGGGCCTTTCTCGACTGGCTGACCTCGGCGCCTGCGCGGGCGATCTGGGCCGACTACGGCTTTGGCGTGCCCGAGTGATGTGGGACTGGGCTGCGGGCTGGCTCGGGCCGGCGGAATGGCAGGCGGTGCGGCTGTCGCTGCGGGTGTCGTTCTGGGCGACGCTGGCAAGCCTGCCCTTGGGTATCCTCGTGGCCTATGCGCTGGCGCGGTGGGAGTTTCCGGGCAAGCAGGTGCTGAACGGCCTCGTGCACCTGCCGCTGATCCTGCCGCCCGTCGTCACCGGCTACCTGCTGCTGATCACCTTCGGGCGGCGCGGAACGGTCGGGCAGTTCCTGGAACAGTGGTTCGGGATCGTGCTGTCGTTCCGCTGGACGGGGGCGGCGGTGGCGGCGGGCATCATGGCCTTTCCGCTGATGGTCCGCGCGATCCGGCTGGCCATCGAGGCGGTCGACCCCAGGCTTGAGGCCGCCGCCGCCACGCTCGGCGCCTCGCGGCCCTGGGTGTTCGCGACGGTCACGCTGCCGCTGATCCTGCCCGGCATCATCGCCGGGTCGATCCTCGCCTTCGCCAAGGCGATCGGCGAGTTCGGCGCCACGATCACCTTCGTGTCGAACATCCCCGGCCAGACCCAGACCATCCCCAGCGCCATCTACGCCTTCCTTCAGGTCCCCGGCGGGCAGGACGCGGCGACACGGCTGGTGATCGTCGCCATTGTCATCGCCATGGCGGCGCTCCTGCTGTCCGAGTTCGTCTCGCGCCGGGTGGCGCGCGTGGTGGCGGGCACATGACGCTGACGCTGCAGGTCAGGCACCGGTTCGACGGCTTCACGCTGGACGTCGACGTCGAGGCCCCGGCCGGCGTGACGGTGCTGTTCGGCCCCTCGGGCTCGGGCAAGACCACGCTGGTGAACGCCGTGGCGGGTCTGCTGCGCCCCGATGCGGGCCGGATCGCGGCCGGCGACTGGGTGCTGCTGGATACTGCGGCGCGGCGCTGGCTGCCGCCGCACCGCCGCAGGCTGGGCTACATCTTTCAGGAGGGGCGGCTGTTTCCGCACATGACGGTGCGCCAGAACCTTCTGTACGGGCGCTGGTTCGCCCCCCGGGACGCCCGCACCGAAAACCTCGGGCGGGTGGTCGAGATGCTGGGCGTGGGCCATCTGCTCGACCGTCGGCCGGGGGCGCTTTCGGGCGGTGAAAAGCAGCGGGTGGCCATCGGCCGGGCGCTGCTGGCCGGGCCGCGGCTGATCCTGGCCGACGAGCCGCTGGCGGCGCTGGACGAAGCGCGCAAGGCCGAGATCCTGCCCTATTTCGAGCGGCTGCGCGACGAGGTGTCGGTGCCGATCCTGTATGTCAGCCATTCCTCGGCCGAGGTGGCGCGGCTTGCGACGACGGTGATCGCCTTGCAGGCGGGACGGGTTGCGGCCGCCGGGCCGCCGGCGCAGGTGCTGGGCGATGCGGCCGCCATGGGGGTGCGCGATGTGGCCGCGCTGCTGGTGGCGCGGGTGGTCGCGCATCACGACGACGGGCTGACCGAGCTGGCCGGCCCGGGCGGCACGCTGTGGTTGCCGCGGATCGCCGCCGCGCCCGGCACGGCGGTCCGGGTGCGCATCGCCGCCGGCGACGTGATGCTGGCGCGGGACGTGCCGCAGGGGCTTTCGGCGCTCAACCGCCTGTCCGGCACGATCGAGGCCGTCGCGCCCGGCCCCGGCCCGGATGCGCTGGTGACACTGCGGATCGGGCCGGAGGACGCCGGCGAACGCCTGACCGCGCGACTGACGCGCCGGTCGGTGACGGAGCTGGGGCTGGAACCCGGGCAGGCCTGCTGCGCCGTGGTCAAGACCGTCGCGCTGGCCCATGGCGCCGCCGAGGCCGCGTCGGGATGACCGCGCGCCCGGCCCTGTCGTTCGGAATCGGCGCGGCGGTCGGCACCGCCGGCGGGCTGATCGGGCTGGGCGGCGCCGAGTTCCGGCTGCCGGCGCTGGTGGGCCTGCTGCGGTTTTCGGCGCGCGACGCGGTGGCGATCAACCTGGTGGCCAGCTTCATCGTGCTGGCCGCCGCCCTGCCCTTTCGCGCCGCCACCGTGCCGATGGCCGAGATCGCGCCGCATCTGCCGGCGGTGCTGGGGATGCTGGCGGGCACGCTGCCGGCGGCCTGGGTCGGCGGCGGCTGGCTGCGGCGGGTGTCGGACCGGCAGTTGGGCCGGCTGATCTTGGTGCTGCTCGTGGGGCTCGGGGTCGTGCTGATCGCCGAGGGGCTGTTCGTGGCCGAACCCTTCCGGCTGGTGGGCGAGGGGCTGGTGCCGACGGTGCTGGTCGCGGCGCTGTGCGGGGTCGGGATCGGCCTCGTCTCGTCCCTGCTGGGGGTGGCGGGGGGCGAGTTGATCATCCCCGTCTTCATCCTGCTGTTCGGCGTGGACGTGAAGCTGGCGGGATCGATGGCGATGCTTATCGGGCTGCCCACCATCGCGGTCGGACTGACCCGGCATTTCGGCGCCGGCACGCTGCTGCGGCGGGCACCGGTGTGGCGGGGCACGATCCTGCCGCTGGGCGCCGGGTCGGTCGTCGGCGCGGTGCTGGGGGCGATGGCGCTGGGGCTGGTGCCCGGCCAGGCGCTGAAGGTCGGTCTGGGGGTGATCCTGATCTGGTCGGCGCGGGGCGTGTTCAGGCATCTGCCGCAGCCCGGGGGCACGCGATGACGCCGGGCGCGGCGCTGGTGTTCGGGCTGGGCGATGTCGCCTCGGCCGTCGGGCACGTACTGCACCGCGCGGGCTGGCGGGTGGCGCTGGCCGCCGACGCGCCGCCCCGGGCGCACCGGCGGCGGATGGCCTTTGCCGATGCCTGGTGGGACGGGGTGGCGGTGCTGGAGGGGGTGTTCTGCCACAAGACCGAGCCCGCCGCCCTTGCCGCCGGGAACTGGCCCGCCGGGGCGATCCCGTTCCTGCGCCTGGCCCCGGGCGCGGCGCTGGGGCTGCTGCCCTGGACGCTCGCGGTGGACGGGCGCGTGGCCAAGCGCAGCGCGCCGCTGACGCTGCGCGGGCGGGCACCGCTGACGCTGGGCTGCGGGCCGGGGCACGTGGCGGGCACCACCTGCGATCTCGCCATCGAGACGCAGCGCGGCGACCGGCTGGGCGCAATCATCGCCGCCGGTCCCACCGCGCCGCTGTCGGGCGAGCCGCACCCGATCGCCGGCATCGGACGGGCGCGGATCGTCTATGCCCCTGCGGCGGGGCGGCTTTCGGTGCTGTGCGACATCGGCGCCCCGGTGACCGCGGGCCAGGCGGTGGCGCGGCTCGGCCCGCTTGGCATCGCCGCGCCGCTGGCCGGCACCCTGCGCGGCATCATGCGCGACGGCAGCGACGTCGCCCCCGGCGACAAGCTGTGCGAGGTCGATCCCCGCCCGCCCGAAAGCGCACAGGTCGCCGGCCTCGGCGCGCGCCCGCTGGTTGTCGCGCAAGGGGTGCTGCGCGCGGCCGCGACATGCCTCAGCGGCTGAACACCAGCGCCGCCAGCGCCGCGTCGGAGGCGGCAAGGGCGGTTTCGAACGCCGCCAGCGCCTCGGGGTCGCGCGGCGTCAGGCGCACCGCAAAGTCGTAGTGCTCGTCCGCGACCGGCAGAAACCCCAGCCCCGCCGCCCCGGCCACCGGGGCGATCGCCATGCCCCAGTCGGCGCGGCCCTGCGCGACGCCCGCCGCCACCGCGTTGTGCGAGGCGGGCTGGTTCCAGTAGCCGGCCGGGCGCGCGCCCGCCAGCAGCCGGTCCAGCAGCACCCGCGTCCCCGAGCCCAGGTTGCGCCCGACCATGATCGCCTCGGGATCGGCCAGCACCGCGGCCAGCGCGGCCTCGACCGTGCGCCCCTCGAACCGCGCATCGCCCTTGCGGAACACCAGCCCCTGCAACCGCCGCCAACCGGGGATCAGGCGCATCCCCTCGGCCAGGAAGGGGGCGTTGTAGGTGCCGCTCGCTGGATCGAGCAGGTGGATCGGGGCGATGTCGCACTCGCCCCGCCGCAGTGCCGCAAGCCCCCCCTGCGAGCCGGTGGCAAGGATGCGCGCGCTGATTCCCCGCCCCAGTCGGCCCACCACGGCATCCAGCCCGATGCAGTGGCTGCCGACGATCGCAAGGCGCGGCGGCGTGACGGTGGCGCCGAACAACGTCACCTCCACCGTGCTGCCCGGCGCAAGGCTTTCGGCCAGCGCGGGGACGGTGACAAAGCCGTCGGCCTGCGCGAAGGCCGTCACCGCCCCCGATCCCTTGGCGACCGGCTGCGCCACCAGCCCCTCGGGCCCCTCGGTCAGCGCGACCATGGCGAACTCGGTCCGGCCCAGTTCCGAGGTCAGCCGCACCGGCATCGTCGCCGCGACCCGTGCGGCGCCGCGGGGCGGCAGCCCGGCCATCGCCCGCAGCGCCGGCGCGACCAGCTCGTGCAAGGTGAACATCGCCGAGGTCGGAAACCCCGGCAGCACCACGACGGGCTTGCCGTCGCAAACGGCCAGGCACAGCGGCTTGCCGGGCTTGAGCGCCACGCCGTGCACGACGATCCCCGGAGCCCCCAGCCCGGCGATCACCTGCGTCGTCAGATCCCCCGCGCCCTTGGAGGTGCCGCCGGACAGGATCACCCCGTCATGGGTGGCGAAGGCCGCGCGCACCGCCGCCTCCAGCGCCGCGGCATCGTCGGGCACGGCGCCCAGATGCACCGCGTCGCAGCCGTTCTCGCGCAGGGCGGCGGCGACGACCGGGCCGTTGGAATCGTAGACGCCGGCGGGCCGCAGCGGCTGGCCGGGCGCGACCAGCTCGTCGCCGGTGGACAGCACCGCGATGCGCGGGCGCCGCCAGACCGATGCGCGGTCAAGGCCGACGGCGGCCAGCATCGCCACCTCGCGCGCGCCGATCACGGTGCCGGCGCGCAGCAGCGTCTGGCCCCGCGCGATATCCGAGCCGGCAAAGCCGATGCCGCCGCCGGGCGCGACGGCGCGGGCGACGGCGATGCCCCCGGCACCCGCGGGCTCGGTCTGTTCGACCATCACCACGGCGTCGGCACCGCGCGGGATCGGGCCGCCGGTGGCGATGGGGGTCGCGGTGCCGGGGGTGACGGCCAGGCGCGGGG
>Ga0213835_101338_pt1 | contig 15650 bp, 20 predicted proteins | sample SWPATP01_FD_160576 | JGI IMG/M metagenome (GOLD analysis project Ga0213835, IMG submission 160576) | Coastal seawater microbial communities from Marineland, Florida, United States - SWPA TP0 #1 | ecosystem: Environmental > Aquatic > Marine > Coastal | place: USA: Florida | collected 2016-08-05
ACCGTTTTCGCCTGACGACCATAGCGAGTGGGAACCACCTGACCCCATGCCGAACTCAGCAGTGAAACCGCTCAGCGCCGATGGTAGTGTGGGGCCTCCCCATGCGAGAGTAGGTCATCGTCAGGCATCTTTTCAGAAACCCCGGCCAACTGGTCGGGGTTTCGCCGTTTGGGGGCCTCCCACGGATCCCGCCTGTCGGGAACAGGCGGAAACTGCGGTAGCAGGCCCGTAGGGCGAGTCTCAGGATGAGACGAGTCGAGTAGCGGAACGCCGCCCGGGTCGTCAGGCACTTCTTCAGAAACCCAGCTTCGAGAGAGGCTGGGTTTCGCCGTTTTAGGTCCCTTATCTAGCCAAAACCCCGAGTACGAAAGTGCTCGGTTTTTTGTCTGCCATCCCCCGAGCGTGGTCGAGCGATCAGGGCACAATGTGAGTGAGATAAGGAGTTTCGTTCTTTTTCGTGGGGCCTGGGAACGTTACTGAAAGGAGAAAGTCGGTTGAAAGGAGGCCATTCAATGGCCGCTTAGCCAAGGATGAAGACTGTGAGAAAAGCCATACTGCCGATATTGATCATGCTGCTGGCCCTGAGCGGGTTTGGCGGCTGCGATGGGCCCAAAGCCGGCGAGAGAATGGAGCGTAACATCGATCGCTCTATGGAAAATCTGCAGGAAAGGTGGGACGCGGTGGGAAAGGATATTCAAGAGGATGTCCGCGAAGAGGCTGCGAAAAAAGAGAACCGAGCATGAGTCGGTAGGTTTCGACTTACGCCAGATGAAGGTGCTGGCTGTCGAGAGGTTGTGGCCTAGTCGCTGGCTGGTGAGAATGGAAAGAGAAGGCCGACACAGTGTCGGCCTTTTTCATGTTCTGTGACTCAGCGGTTCTGTTCGATGCCCTGGAGATACCACGGGGCGCCATCGCGCATCTCACGAATCAGGTGCCAGGTCTCGTTGAATTCGGTCTGTTCGCCGTTCTCGTCGAGAATGCCGTGGAAGATGACCGTGGCCTCGGCCTGCTTGCCGACTTCGCGCACGTCGCCAAGTTCGGCAAACAGGCGCACGATGTCGGTGCGATTGTTGGCCGGATGCTTGCTGCGCTCCTCGCGCAACAGGTTGTAGAGTTCGGGAGTGACGTACTCCTGAATGCCGCTGAAGTCATTGTTGTCCCAGGCGCGCTGCAGCGTCATGAAGTGCTCCTTGGCGCCGGACAGGAAGCGCTCGCGATCGAACCACTCCGGAGGACTGTCGAAGGCACCGCCCAGGGTGGCGCCAGGGGCCGGCTGGAAGGCCTGGGGAGCGACGTGCGGCTGACGCTCGGCCGGCTGCGGGCCACCTGCCACGGCGGTGCGGCGACGCGCCAACAGGCGGAACAGCAGGAAGCCGAGACCGGCAATGAGCAGGATGTCCATCAGGCGCAGCTCGTCGAAGGCGCCGCCGAAGAACAGCGCGGCCAGCAGGCCCCCTGCCAGCAAGCCGCCCAGCATGCCGGGCATGCGAGAGCCGGCGGCCTGGTTGGGCTGAGCCTGGCGTGCCGGGGCGGCCTGGTTGGGGGCGGCTGCCGGGCGGTCGGCGGAGCGGGAGAAGCTGCCGACGTTACCGCCGCCGCCCATGCGGCGGGCTTCGGCATGTTCGACGGCCAGGCCGAAGCCCATCACGGCGACCATGAGCATGACCAGGAAGTGACGCATCGCTTGGTTCCTCTTCAGGATTGAGGGGAAAGTAGAATTTGGATGCTCCATTCTAGCGGCTATGCTGGGGAAAGTGCTGAAAAAATGGGGAAAGCCATGCGCTTGAAGAGTGAAAACAGCTTGCTGCTGATCGTCGATCTGCAGGCGGGGCTGCTGCCGGTGATCGATGGCGGCAACCAGGCCGTCAGCGAAGCACAGTGGCTGGGTGGGCTCGCCTGCGAGCTGGACGTGCCGGTGTGGTTGACCGAGCAGTACCCGGAGGGGCTGGGTGGCAGCGAGCCGCGGTTGCTGGAGGCGCTGCCGGACTATCGGCTGTGGCAGAAGGTGCACTTCAATGCCCATGCCGAGCCGGACTTTGCCGCTGGGCTGGAAAAGAGCGGCAGGCGTCAGATCGTACTGTGCGGTAGTGAGGCGCACATCTGCGTGATGCAGACCGGTCTCGGGCTGCTGGAAGCGGGCTATGAGGTGTACTGGCTCAGCGAGGCGTCCGTCAGCCGGCGCGCCGAGGAGGCCTGCCTTGCCCGTGAGCGAATGACGCAGGCGGGCGCCACACCGGTAACGGCCGACATGGTGGCTTACGAGTGGCTCGAGCGCTGTGACGACGAGCGCTTCCGCCTGATCCACCGGCGTTTTCTCAAGCCACGTGCCTCGCGCCCGCTGCGCTTTTACTGATACCCGGCTTCCGCCTGGCTCAATGCTGGGCTTCGCGGCGCGTGAAGACCAGCGTATCACCCTCGGACATGGCGGGATTGAAGGCGTAGCCCGCCACGTCGAAGCCCTTTAGATCTTCGGGATCGTCGAGGCGCTGGCGAATCATCCAGGCCGCCATCAGGCCGCGTGCCTTCTTGGCATAGAAGCTGATGATCTTGTAGGTACCGTTCTTCTCGTCCTTGAACACCGGCGTGATCACCCGAGCGTCGAGCCGCTTGGTGTCGACGGCCTTGAAATACTCGTTCGAGGCCAGGTTCACGAGCACCTTGGAGCCACTCTCGACGATGGCGCGGTCCAGTGCCTCGGTGAGCGTGCCTTGCCAATAGGCGTAGAGATCCTTGCCGGCCGGATTGGCCAGCCGCGTGCCCATTTCCAGGCGGTAGGGCTGGATCAGATCGAGCGGTCGCAGCAGGCCATACAGGCCTGACAGGATGCGCAGATGATGCTGGGCGAACTCGTTGTCGGCGTCGCTGAAAGAGGCGGCCTCGAGACCCACGTAGACGTCGCCCTGGAAGGCCTGAGCCGCCGGCTTGGCGTTGTCGGGCGTGAAGCGCGGGTGCCATTCGGCGAAGCGAGCGGCGTTGAGGCCGGCCAACTTGTCGCTGATGCCCATCAGTTCGCTGAGCTGCTGGGGGGAGTAGTCGCGCAGGATCTCGATCAAGCGCTGGCTATGGTCGAGAAAATCCGGCTGCGAGTGGATGGCCGTGGTGGCCGGGGTCTCGAAATCCAGCGTCTTGGCCGGCGAGATCACGCTCAGCATGGGGCACTCCTGTACCAGATGGGACGAATCGAACGAAGCGTGATTATATCAACCGCTGCGCGAAGACGGGGCTATCGATGCGATAGCCCTCGCCGATACCGGCAGAACCATTCAGGGGCAGGGGTTGGGGATGCGCCGGTGCACTTCTTCGATGGCCTCCAGCACGCTCTGTTCGAGCTTCAGCGATTCGCTGGCGAGGTTGTCCTCGAGCTGTTCCATGGTGGTGGCGCCGATGATGTTGCTGGTCAGGAAGCTGCGCGAATTGACGAAGGCCAGCGCCATCTGGGCCGGGTCCAGGTCGTGCTCGCGGGCAATGTCGACGTAGGCGCGGGTGGCCTGTTCGGCCAGCGGTGAGGTATATCGCTTGAAGCGCTCGAAGAGCGTGAGGCGAGCGTTCTCGGGGCGGGCGCCATCCAGATACTTGCCCGAGAGTACGCCGAAGGCCAGCGGCGAGTAAGCCAGCAGGCCCACGTTCTCGCGATGGGCGATCTCGGCCAGGCCGACCTCGAAGGAGCGATTGAGCAGGTTGTAGGGGTTCTGGATCGAGGCAACCCGCGGCAGACCGAGCCGTTCTGCGAGCTGCAGTGCCTTCATCACCCCCCAAGGGGTCTCGTTGGAGAGGCCGATGGCGCGAACCTTGCCGGCATCCACCAGCTCCTTGAGCACACCGAGGGTCTCTTCCAGCGAGACGGCATTTTCCTCTTCGTCGTGCTCGTAGCCCAGGCGTCCGAAGTAGTTGGTCGAACGCTCGGGCCAGTGGAGCTGGTAGAGATCGACGTAGTCGGTCTGCAATCGCTCCAGGCTGGCATCGATGGCCTGATGGATGTGCTCCCGGTTCAGGCGGGGGCCGCCGCGGATGTGCTCGAGTCCCGGGCCGGTCACCTTGGTCGCGATGATCACGTCGTCGCGGCTTTCACGGCGCTTGAGCCAGCTGCCGATATAGGCCTCGGTGCGCCCCTGCGTCTCGGCTCGGGGAGGTACAGGATACATTTCGGCCGCGTCGATGAAGTTGATGCCGAAGGCTACGGCGCGGTCGAGCTGATCGTGGGCGTCGGATTCGCTGTTCTGCTCTCCGAACGTCATGGTGCCCAGGCACAGGCGACTGACCTCGATGCCCGTGTCGCCAAGCGGTCGCGTCTGCATCATCGCTCCTGTAGAAAGTCGAATCGGTGGCGAGCTCGTTGCCTATCCAGAGCCATGCTAGCCGAGCCCTACCAAGGCAGCAAATCTAGGGGTTGAGTCGCCGGCGGGGCGGGCGTATGCTGGCCACCCTCAAGCGGCCCCGGCGGAGTCCCGCGGCGAGTTCAGACAGGCCATGACGACGACCACAGGGTGGTGCCACGTCATCAGGCTGGTTTCAGACGAACCCAAGGTTGTTTGCACGATGACGCAGGCATCATCATTGTTCACCCGGCTCGAATACCGTCTTGCAGAACAGCTGTTTCACACGCGCTGGTTGCCACGCTCTCCGCGTACCCAGCGCTTGACCATGCATCTCTTCGAGCGCTGCGCCGATGCCGGTCACCCCGGCGCGCTTTCGCTCTACGGACATATGCTTTTCCAGCGTGGGGTCAGCCCTCAGGACAAGGCGCGTGGCGCTCGCTATGTGCTCGAGGCTGCGCAGGCCGGCAATCTCAAGGCCCAATACCAGGCCGGGCAGATCCTCGAGCACGGCTGTGCCCAGTATCCTCGCCGTGAGGCGCGTGCCGTGACCTGGTATGCCCGTGCCGCCGAGGCAGGCCATCCGCTTGCCGCTGTGCGCTTGGCGAAGGCTTATCGTCTGGGTGAGCTGGGGCTGCCGGTGGACAGCGCTCAAGCCGCCCATTGGCAGGCGCTCGCCGACCGACATGCGGATCTGGAGTGTAGCGAGCTGGACAGGGACGACGCTCAAGCCCGACACTAACCCCACTTGCCGCCGCTTCTGCCACGCGGCTCTGCTTTCGAGGATACGTCCATTCGTGACGCTGCCGACACTGCTGGATATCGAGGCGTCCGGATTCGGGCGCGGTAGCTACCCCATTGAGATTGGCCTGGCACGGGCCGACGGTAGCTGCTGCGCCTTCCTCGTGCAGCCGCTGGACGAGTGGACGCACTGGGACCCCAAGGCCGAATTGCTGCACGGTATTTCCCGTGCACGTCTGCAGCGTGAAGGTCTACCCATTGCTCAGGTGGCGCGCTGGCTCAACGATGAACTGAGCGAGATCGGTGTGGCTTATAGCGACAGCTGGGGCTATGACAACACCTGGCTATCGCTGTTGTTTCACCATGCCGGCATGCTGCCTGCCTTTCGCCTCGAGGCACTGCGCATTCTGCTCAGCGAGCGCCAGCTCGGTGCGTGGCACCGAACCCGGGAAACGCTGGTGAAAGAGCTGGGGATTCGGCGCCATCGCGCCGGAGAGGATGCCCGCCTGCTGCAACTCACCTATCTGCGCACCCGCGAAGACGGCGAGAGCGCCGACACCTCTACCTCTCGCCGCTGACCGCAAGCAGTACCTTGCCGATATTGGCGTCCCGCTGCACATGGGCGTGGGCGGCTTCGACTTCGTCGATCGGCCAGGTGCGATCGATCAGCGGGCGCAACTCTCCCTTTGCAAGGCGCGGCCAGACATGGGCTCTCAGCGCATCGAGGATGGCTCCCTTGGCCGCCGGAGGCTTGGCGCGCAGGGTCGAGCCGATCAGCCGCTGTCGCTTCATCAGCATGCGGCCCAGGTCGAGCTCGGCGTGTCGCCCACCCATCAGGCCGATCAGCACCAGGCGTCCGTCGGCATTCAGCACGCGCTGATTGTCGGCCAGATAAGCGCCACCCACGGGGTCGAGAATCAGGTCGGCGCCGCCCCATGCCTTCACGGCATCCGCGAAGCTGCCTTCGTGGCGATTGAAGACCGCATCGGCGCCCAACTCACGGCAGACGGCAAGCTTGGCGTCACTGCCCGCCGTGACGAAGCAGGGGTGGCCGAAGGCTCGGCAAAGCTGAATGGCGGCAGTGCCGACACCGCTGGCACCGGCGTGCAGCAGGACGCGCTCGCCGGCCGCCAGCTGTCCCTCCATGAACAGGTTGAGCCAGGCAGTGGCAAACACCTCGGGCAGTGCGGCCGCCTCGCGCAGATCCAAGCCCTCGGGTACCGGCAGCACCTGCCGTGCATCGACCACGACCTCCTCGGCATAACCGCCGCCCGCCAGCAGGGCGCAGACCCGCTCTCCCGGGCGCAGAGTGTCGACGCCGGGGCCGACTTCACTCACCGTGCCGCTGATCTCGAGGCCGAGAATATCGCTGACCCCGGGCGGCGGCGGATAATGGCCGGCGCGCTGCATCAGGTCGGCGCGATTGACACCGGCCCAGGCCACCGTGAGGCGTACCTCTCCGGCTGCGGGGCCTGGCGGTGTGGGGTGTTCGCGCCAGGCCAGGCGTTCCTGATCGACGGCAATGGCGTGCATGGGCGATCTCCTAGGTGACGGGGCTGGCGAGCCGTGCCTCCAGGGCATCCAGCAGAGCGGCAGGCTCTGCGGCGTCGATCAAGCTGTCGCGGGTACGGCCATTGAGAAAGCCGTGTTCCACCGTGCTGTCGAGGAAAGCCAGCAGCGGGCTGTAGAAGCCGGCGATGTCGAGCACGCCGATGGGCTTGTCGTGCAGCCCCAGGTACTGCCAGGTCCAGGCCTCGAACAGTTCCTCCATGGTGCCGATACCCCCGGGAAGGGCGATGAAGGCATCGGCATGGGCGGCCATGCTGGCCTTGCGCTCGTGCATGTTGTTCACGCGGATCAGGGTCGGCAGCCCCTCGTGGGCCTGCTCGCGCTCCACCAGGTGGTCGGGCATCACACCGATCACGTTGCCACCCTTCTCCAGCACGGCGTTGGCCAGAGCTCCCATCAGACCGATGCGGGCGCCGCCATAGACGAGGCCGTGTCCGCGTGCGGCCATTTCGTGCCCGAGGGCGCGGGTGGCTTCCAGAAAGGTCGGGTCCCGGCCATCGCGGGAGCCCAGATAGACACAGAAATTCGACATGCGCTTCTCCTTGGCAAGCCCTTATCGTAGCAGCTGCCGGCCGTCAGGGAGAGGCTGTGGAAGCGTCGGGGAAGAGAATCAGGGCAGGCAGTCGGCCACGCCGAACTCGGCGTCGAGCCACTGGCCGACGACGTTGTTGCCGCACAGGTGGTGAGCATACTGGGTGTGCAGACAGCGCACCTGATCCCAGTTGGCGATGCCGCCGATGCCGCGCTCGCGCATGACGTCCGCATAGCCGAGCCGCTCGACTTCGGCTCGCTGGACATCGCTCATGTAGCGCCAGCGCCTGTCCACGTAGTCGCGATGACTGGCGTGATAGACGGCGAGAAAATCGGGGTCTTCCTGCAGTCTTGCCTCGAGCTGCTTGATGGCACCGCTGGCTTCTATGCGGGAAATCTCGACCTTGAGGCGTGCACAGCTCAGCCAGTACAGGGTGGGGAAAGGCTTGCCGTCGACGATGGGGGCCATGCGCAGCACCAGCGGGGTGCCTTCGCCGTCTACGGCAGCGACGGACTCGATGCCGCGCGGTGCGCGCCCCAGCTGCTCGGCAATGATCGCGAGCTGGCGGTCATCAGGCATCTGGTCGGTTTGGATCACCATCGTTGTGGTCCCGGATGAACTTGTTGGAGCGGCCCACGGCGCGAAAGAAGGTGCGGTTGAGCTGCTCGGGCGTGGGCACGTAGCCGCGCCACTGGCGTTCGCAGTACTCGTTGGCCCGTGCCATCAGCACGTCGTAGAGCCGATTGAACGGCGCATCATAATCGTAGGGGTCGGCGCCGAACAAGCGGATGTGGGGGTAGTCGGCAAAACGCTCCATGAAGTAGCGCTCAAGGTCGGCTTCCACGGCGCGGTGCTGGGCGACCTTGTCGGGCTCGAGCCAGAGGTTGTAGCGGATGGCCATGACAGACTCCTGCCGGCGATGAATGTCCCGTCTGACGGGGCATGAAAGTTTGACCCCGGGAGGCCGAATTCGGCTCACGAGGAATCAGGGGCGGGCCAGAGGGGCCAGGCGCGCCTGACACAGGCGGATCAGGTCGGCAGGCGCCAGGGCGATCTCCAGACCACGACGCCCGCCGCTGACGTGCAGCCGATCGAGGTCCTTGGCGCTGGCATCGAGAAAGGTCGCCAGGCGTTTCTTCTGACCCAGCGGACTGATGCTACCGAGTACGTAGCCAGTAGCACGTTCGGCCTCGGCGGCCTCGGCCATGCTCGCCCGCCGGGCATCGGCTGCCTTGGCCAGCGCCTTGAGGTCGAGCTGGCCGGTCACCGGCACAATGCCCACCGCCAGGCGCCCATCGTCGAGACGGGCGATGAGGGTCTTGAACACGCTTCGCGGGTCGAGGCCCAGGGCGTTGGCGGCTTCTTCGCCGTATGCCGGCGCGCGCGGGTCGTGTTCGTAGCTGAGCAGCTCGAAGGGGACGCCGTCGCGTTCCAGTGCCTTGATTGCCGGTGTCATGCGTCGGCCGGCTCCGGGAGCGGTTGCAGATGAGCCTCGAGCGCTTCGCGCAGTTCGCCCTCGATGGGCACGGCGCGCTTGGCGTCATGATCGAAGTGCACCATCACGGTATGGCCCAGATTGGTCAACTCGCCCTTCTGCCACGCCTCTTGGGTGACGGTGAAGGAGCTGTTGCCGAGGCGCGAGACGTAGGTGCGAATCTCGATCTCGTTGCCATAGTGCAGCTCGGCGCGATAGTCGACTTCCATGCGTGCCATGATCAGCTTCCACTTGCGCGGATCCAGATCCGGCGTGAACAGGCGAAACAGATCGTTGCGTGCCAGCTCGAACCAGGCCGGCAGGCGAGTGTTGTTGACGTGGCCGAGAGCGTCGGTGTCGTAGAAGGCGGGTTCGACGGTACGCACGAACATGTGAGAGTCCCTTTGCTGTCTTGTGGTCTTGTGACATGCCGTTGGCAGGTTGACAGCATTGCCCCGAGCAAACGCTAGGTCAAGTGCCGGACTTTTGCCTTGCTCCGTACCAGGTCTGAAGTCGCATCCATCCGAGCAGCCACAGCGTAGCCACGGCGAAGCCCGCGAGAGTGCCCCACAGCAGACCCAGGGTGGCATAGGTGAGCGACACGCACAGGGCATAGCAGAGCAGCGCGCCGAGCCCGGCCGGATAGTGCTTGATCACCGTGGCGGCCGGCGCCGCGCCATGGGTGAGATGCAGGATCACCAATAGCGGATACATCGAGATCGGGAAGGCCGCCAGCATGCCGGCCCAGGACGCCGGCAGCACGTGAGCCAGGCCGGTGACCAGGAAGACGATGGCGGTGGCGAGGCCGGCGCGAAGCAGCAGCGGCCGCCAGCGCGAGCCGCCGGAGCGTGCCTTGGTGCGGGCTTCCGGCACGTGGCGATATAGCCAGGTGAAGACGAAGATGGCCGCCAGGGTCACCAGCGTGCCGCTCAAGCGGTCGAGCTCGAAGCGCGTCAGCGTGAGGCTCGTCAGCCACCAGGCGACAAGCCCGCCTGCCGTGCCGCAGAGCACCCCCTTCAGGCCGTCGCGCCTTCCGCAAATCAGATAGCCGCCCCCCAATGCCATGGTGGCGGTGAAGCCCGCCAGGCTGTAAACGGCGCTCTCGGCGGCAAAGCCCGGCGAAATCTCCAGGCCGATGAAGAACAGCGCGATCGCCGTGCCCAGCGGGTAGCCGGCGAGAAGGCCCGCCACGCGGGTACTGACACGCTCGGCGACCATTGCCAGGCCGAGCACGATGCCGATCGATACCGCGAGCTTGGCCAACTGCCAGCTCAAGGGAACGTCCATGGGTTTTCCTTGTGGTGAGGCTATACCAGGCGCAGGCCCTGGCGATCGGCCCAGGCGGCTCCCACCGCATGGGTCAGTTTCTCCTGCAGATGTTCAGGCAGGGCGGCGCGTGCTTCGTCTACGCTGGCGAAATCGCGATTGCGCAGCCAGCAGTAAGCCCAGGCGCAGGCCTCGTCGTCGCTCTTGGGTATCGGGCGCGCCGGCATCTGCACCAACAGGAAGGTGGCGGTACGGGCCGCCCACAGAGGGATGTCGTCGCCCGCTTCGGAACGGCTCCAGGCTGCCAGGGTGTTGCCGTCGGGCGTGGTATCCGGCTCGCCCAGTCGAGCGACCCGCGCCGTTTCGGCCAGGATCAACGCGAGGCGGTCCGGATCGCCCTGCCCCAGTTGTCGCCATTGCGCGATAGTGGCCGACATACCGCGGCGTGCCTTGGCATAGAAGCCGCTTTGCGGCATGGTTTCGCTCATATCTGCTTCCGAGGAAAGAACATGGAGTTCGATTTTGCCACGCCCATCGAGCGACGCCACCCCGAGGGGGGCGATTGGCCGTCGCAGAAATGGCACCGCTATGATGCCAGCATCCTGCCACTGTGGGTGGCCGACATGGATTTCCCCTCGCCACCCCAGGTGATCGAGGCGCTGAAAGCGCGGGTCGACCACGGCGTGTTCGGCTACGGGACGGTTCCCGACAGTCTCAAACAGACGCTCTGCGAGTGGAGTTCGCGGGAGTACGGTTGGGCCATCGAGCCGGAGTGGCAGCTGTGGCTTCCCGGCGTGGTGCCTGCGCTGCATCTGGCCAGCCTGGCGCTGACCGAGCCGGGCGACGGGGTCTTGACCCTCACGCCGATCTACCCACCGTTTCTCAAGGTGGCCGAGCGCACCGGGCGGCTGTCGCAACAGGTGGCGCTGGCTGAGCCGGCCGGCCCCGGTGAGCCGTGGCGGCTCGATCTGGCGGCGCTGGAAGCGGCCATTACCCCTGAGACCCGGCTGCTGCTGTGGTGCCAACCGCACAACCCCACCGGACGGGTATGGCGACACGAGGAGCTGGCCGGCCTGGCGGCGTTGATCGAGCGACACGACCTGCTGGTGGTCTCCGACGAGCTGCACTGCGATCTGCTATTGGATGAAGGCGCCCGGCACCGGCCGCTGGCGGCGGCTTTCCCAGAACTTGCGGCACGCATCATCACGCTGTGGGCGCCCTCCAAGACCTTCAACCTCGCCGGCCTCACCGCCGCCTGTGCGGTAATTCCGAATGGTGAGTTGCGCCAGCGCTTCGCCGCGGCAGCGCGTGGTCTGCTGCCGGACGTCAACGTGCTGGGGCTGGTGGCCGCCGAGGTGGCCTACGGGCAGTGCAATGCCTGGCGACAGGCGCTGTTGAAGACGCTGCGTGGCCATCGCCAGGTGCTGATCGAGCGGGTCGCCCAGTGGCCAGGGGTGGGCATGAGCGTGCCGGAGGCGACCTATCTGGCCTGGCTCGATATGCGCCGTGCCGAAGGGCTCGCGCAGCGCCAGGGGTCGCCGCAACAGATACTGCTGCAGGAGGCGAAGGTGGCACTGTCGGACGGGTCGGACTTCGGCTGGCCGGGGTTCGTGCGGCTCAACTTCGGCACCACCGCGCCCCAGCTCGAAGCGGCGTTGGCGCGTCTCGATGGCGTGCTGAAGGGGTGAACGGCAGCGCCAGGGGATGTCCCTGGCGCTGGCCCGTACAGGAAGGGGCGGTATCAGTAGAGCAGGGTGAACAGCTTGCGCCGATAGGTGACGGTCAGCGGATGTTCGGCGCCGAGGGCGTCGAACACCCGTAGCAGGGTCTTGCGTGCTGCGTCGTCACCATAGCCGCGATCCTTGCGCATCACCTCTAGCAGCCCTTCGAGACCGCTTTCATAATCGCCATCGGCAATCTGGCGCATGGCGCGCTTGAAGCGAGCCTCGCTGTCGTCGCGTCCGGCCAGGGCGGCCAGCTCCTCGTCGCTCGGCGCCTCTTCGCGGAATTCAATGCTGGCGCGTACGCCACGAGCCGGTGCGGCGTCCCGCTCCTCGGGAGGGAGGTTGTCGAGCAGGGCGAGCGCCTCTTCGCCGCGGCCTTCCACCACCAGCGCCCGGGCCAGCTCTACCTGATAGGGGTAGTGCTCGGGGTTCTGTTGCACCAACTGCTCATAGATGGCACGGGCCGTGGCGGCATCGCCCTGGGCCAAGGCCTCGGCGGCCTGTTCCTCAGGGCTGGCCGGTGCGTCTTCCGGTGCCGGAAAGTAGCGTGCCAGCCACTCGCGGACCTCCTTCTCGGGCAGCGCGCCCTGGAAGTGATCCACCAATCCACCCTGGCTGATCAGCTTGACGTCCGGCACCGAGCGCACGCCGAGCTGGGCGGCGATTTCCTGATTCTCCTCGATATTGAGCTTGGCCAGGATGAAGGTGCCGCGATATTCGCGCGTCAGCTTCTCCAGTATCGGCATCAGCACCTTGCAGGGCTGGCACCAAGGCGCCCAGCAGTCGAGCAGCACCGGCACCTGCATGGAGAACTCCAGCAGCTGCTGGATGTTGTTGCGGTCGACGTCGATGATCAACTGCTCATCGCTGGGCGCCGCCTGCGGCGAAGGTGCTGAGGTGTCTTGGGGCGCCGTCAGGGGGGCGCCGCTGCGAGGGTCGACGATGGACATGGCGTTGGCCTTGCGCAAAGAGGTGAGTTCGTTCGAAAGATGCGGGTAAAGGCGGCGGGATTCAAGGGGCTGAGACCTACGCTGGCTGCGCGTTGGTCAGTCTGCAACGGTGGGCGCGGCATCCCTGACGGGGCTGTGATAGTCTCGTGTTCGTCCGGTCGAATCGGGGCCGGGCACCCAGACATGAGGATCCGTGGGATGGCAACTTACCGACTGAACGGCGATAGCGACCTGATCGACAACCCATCACCTCGCTGTGCATGCATGCTGGTGCTGGATACCTCCGCGTCGATGTTCGGCCCGCCGATCCGTGAACTGAACGCCGGCGTCCAGGCCTTCATCTCGGCCATTCAGGAGGACGACATGGCAGCCTGCTCCGTCGAGCTCGGTGTCATCACCGCCGGCGGCAAGGTCACCGAACAGTTGCCCTTCACCACGGCCATGAACATTTCCCAGTGTCGGCAGTTTACCGCTTCCGGCCTGACGCCGCTTGGCGGTGCCATGGAGCTGGCGCTCGATCGCCTCGAAGAGCGTACCGCGGCCTACCGTAAGGCCGGTGTCGCCTACTACCAGCCCTGGCTCGTGGTGATCAGCGATGGCGTGCCGACGGATCAGTGGCAGGCCGTTTCGGCCAGAGCGCGGGCACTGGCCCAGCAGCGCAAGCTGGTGGTGATGCCGGTGGGTGTCGAAGAGGCCGACCTCGAAGCGCTCAGCGCCTTTTCCACGCGACCGGCCAAACGCCTGGACGGTTTGAAGTTTCGCGAGTTCTTCCTGTGGCTGTCGGCCAGCATGAGCCGCGTCTCGGCCTCCTCTTCCACGACCGAGCAGGTCAAGCTGCCACCCACCGATAGCTGGGACAGCATCTGAACGGGTATCGAGGCGCATGCGCGACGAGACGACGGCAACAGCGACTGACTTGACTACCGCCCGCCCGGCCAAGGTTCGATAATGATGACAGGCATGGTGGCGAAGGAGGTCGAGTGGTGACGCCCGCTTTGGTGGTGAGGGATTCGCAGGGCAAGGAGCGCCGCCTCGGCAAGCGCCTGGAGCGCGGTGGCGAGGGTGAGATCTTCGCCCTGCGCGAGCGTCCCGACGTGATCGTCAAATGGTACTACCCCGAGGTGCTCGACAGGCGCGGCGAGGAGCTGCACCGCAAGGTCGAGGCCATGCGCATCCTGCGCGACGCCCATATGACCCGCGACGTGTGCTGGCCGCTGATCCGCGTCTTCGACGAACGCCACCGCTGGATCGGTTTTGCCATGTATCGGGCTCGCGGCGTGAAGATGAGCTTTCTTGCCCACGCCTTGCTCTACCAGCGATATTTTCCCGGCCTCGACCGGCGCCGTATCGTCGGCTACCTGATCCGCTTCGTCGAAATCGTGCAGCAGCTGCACGAGGCCGGGGTGTGCATCGGCGACTACAACCTCAACAACGTGTTCTGCGTGCCCTCCTCCGACCAGGTCACGTTGATCGACTGCGACAGCTACCAGCTGCGCCTCGACGGCACCTTCTACCCCTGTCCCGTCGGTAGCCCTGACATGACGCCCAAGGAGCATCAGGGCGTCTCCTTTCGCCATACCGTGCGCACGCCGCGCAGCGAGGCCTTCTCGCTGGCCATCGTGCTGTTCAAGTGCCTGATGCTGGGGCGTCACCCCTACGACATCGTCGGTGGCGACGATCCGGTGCGCAACCTGAGGCGCGGCAACTTCGCCTACGGTCGCGGGCAGCGCGATGTACCTCAAGGCGTCTGGTACGAGCTCTGGCAGGCGCTGCCCGACACCCTCCGCGACATGTTCGTGACCACCTTCACGGTGGGCGCCGACGCCCCGATTCAGCGCGCTACGCTGCCGCAGTGGCACGCGGCGCTGAGCGATTATCGCGATGCGCTGGCGACCGGCAAGCATACCGTGCACCTGGCAACGCCCGGTCGGCCCCAACGTTCGCAGGTACTGCATGCCCGCTGAATTACCCGCTTTTCCGAATGAGACGACATCGCGCTGGTCGACTCTGGCCGTGGCCACGGCCGGACTGGGCCATGTGGAGAAAACGCCGGCCATGCCCTGCCAGGACGCCGCGGACGGGGTGGCGGCGCCGCGCCCGGCGCTGGTGCTGGCCGATGGCGCCGGCAGCTCGCCGGCCTCGGATCTCGGTGCGCGCACCCTGGTCAGTGCCATGCTGCGGCTGGCCGATACGCTGGAGGCCCAACTGGCCTGGCTGCTCGATGGTCGCGAAGCGCCCACGGCCGATGCCGTGGCGCAGTTGGCCGAGCTGCTGGTGCGCCATGCCAAGGGCACGTTGCACGATAGGGCGGGCGAGCAGTGCCGACCGGTGCGCGACCTGCGCTGCACGCTGCTGCTGGCGCTGGTGGGCCGCGAGAGAGTGCTGTGGCTCAAGGTGGGTGATGGCGAACTCGTGCTGGAGCGCGCGGTGCCGGTGAACGCGGCGCAAGAGACGCAAGAGGCGTCGGAAGCCCAGAATGAGGAGGCGCCCGAGCTGATGCCGAATCTCCGCACGCTGGGCGAGCGCGGCAAGGGGGAGTTCGCCAACCAGACGCTGTTCGTTGACGAACGCCTGGCCTTCGAGCAGGTGCAGTACGGCGTCGAGACGACGGCTGCGCTGACCGGCATCGCCCTGATGAGCGACGGTGCCGCCGAGAAGCTGGTCGCCTACGACGGCGAACAGGTCTCGGGACAGCTCAGCCACTGGCTCGACGACCTGCGCCAGGGCAAGCTGCGCCAGCGCGACCTGATTCGTCGCTTCTACAGCGAGACCTTCTGCCGCGGCACCAGCGGCGACGACCGCAGCATAGCGTTGGCGGCGCGTGATCTGCCCTGAAGCTCCATGCCGCACGAGCTTTTATAGCGTGCAACAAAAAACCGAGGCTTATGGCCTCGGCTTTTTCGAACTGGGCAGCGGGGGCCGCTGACCTTGAATGGAGAGCGAACCGACGACCGTCGGTTCAATGCCCAGGCGGACAATAAAAAACCGAGGCTTGTGGCCTCGGCTTTTTCGAACTGGGCAGCGGGGGCCGCTGACCTTGAATGGAGAGCGAACCGACGACCGTCGGTTCAGTGCCCAGGC
>Ga0213835_101339_pt1 | contig 15647 bp, 15 predicted proteins | sample SWPATP01_FD_160576 | JGI IMG/M metagenome (GOLD analysis project Ga0213835, IMG submission 160576) | Coastal seawater microbial communities from Marineland, Florida, United States - SWPA TP0 #1 | ecosystem: Environmental > Aquatic > Marine > Coastal | place: USA: Florida | collected 2016-08-05
TGCACCTTCACCGCAGAATATGCCAACAAGCGGCGCTTCAAAACCAAATCTTGGTTGAGTGCTGGTTTTGTCGAAGGTCATTCTGCCGATCAAATTATTGGTAACTTGAACCGGGTGCTGGCTGATCATGCCGGGGAATATGTCCAGTTAATCGCTGTGGCTCCCAATAGCAAATCAAGGGCGGCAGAAATTGTTGTGCAACGTCCAGGCGATAGTGCCCCAGTCCAAACATCGACAACGGCTAGTTACAGCAATAACGGCAACCGCAGCAACGGCACCAGTGCGGGAAGTCAAGCGGCAGCGGTTGGGGGCGATTTAACGTCTCAGATCCATGCTTTAGCGTCCCAGGGCTGTAGCTTTACCGCTGAACATGCCAATACCCGTCGTTTTAAGACGCAATCTTGGTTGAGCGCCGGTTTTGTCGAAGGTCATTCTGCGGAACAAATCATTACCAACGTTAATGGCTTGTTGGGTCAATATCCCAATGAGTATGTGCAAGTCATTGCCGTTGACCCCCACAGCAAATTTCGGGTAGCGGAATTAATCGTCCAGCGTCCTGGGGAAACGGGGACTCTATCTACTAAGGCAACAGCCTCCGCCCGTCGCAGCGGCAACAAGGTGGTTAACACGGCCTCGGGTGGTGATGTGGCAGGGCAAATCGCGGCTCTGGCTTCCCAGGGTTGTAGCTTTACGGCAGAACACGCCAGCACTCGCCGTTTTAAAACCCAGTCTTGGCTAGGGGCAGGCTTTGTGGAGGGTCATTCTGCTAATCAGATTTTGGCAAATATCCAGGCGATCGCCGCCCAGTTCCCCAACGAATATGTCCAGTTAATCGCCGTTGACCCCAACTCCAAAACACGGGCCGCAGAGATCATCATCCAACGCCCTGGCAACAATGCGCCTGTCCAGACAGCAACCGCAACCAGTAGTTTTTCGGGAGGCACGAAAGCAGCCCCAAGCAGCAATGGTTTCGGGGGTCACAGTAGCGGGAGTCTCAGTGGGGATGTGGTTTCTAAAGTCCGTTCGCTTTTGATGCAAGGCTACAAGATTGGAACAGAACACGCCGATAAGCGCCGTTTCCGTGTTAAGTCCTGGAGTAGTTGTGGCACCATTGACAGCACCCAAGAGGCAGAAGTTTTACGTCACCTCGAAGGTTGTCTCCAGGAGCACAGTGGCGAATATGTCCGCATGATTGGTGTCGATGAAGCGGCTAAACGACGGGTGCTTGAGGAAATTATCCAACGCCCCTAGGTTGTGTAACGCGACCACTTCGTTATGGGGGAGAAAACGAATGTCTATCCCCCAACCCTTACCCCACCTGTGATTAATTGAATCACCGTTGACAGAATCATTGTGACTTTCCAGGCAATTACCCATCCAGATATTCAAATTAGTGGCGATGTAAGGATTCATCCCCGTGCGGTTATTGCCCCCGGTGTTATTCTGCAAGCAACCGAAGGCAATTATGTGGCGATCGCCACTGGTGCTTGTATTGGTGCAGGTGCGATTATCCAGGCCCACGGCGGCAACATCGAGATCCATGCCGGCGCGATTATCGGGGCAGGCTGCCTGATCATTGGCCAATGCTCAGTGGGAGAAAATGCCTGCTTAGGTTATGGCTCTACCCTATTTCAAGCGGCGATCGCCGCCGCCGCAATTCTCCCGCCCCAAAGCCTCATCGGCGATCCGTCCCGCCAAGAAACCACCGCTTCTTACCAGACTCAACCGCCAAAACCCGCGAATCAATCGACAACCCAACCCCTCGATCCTTGGCAGGCAGAAGATACAACTAACCAGACTGCCACAACCTTTTCGCCACCAGGGCGATCGCCCACTAGCAGCAGCAATCGTCCCAATGTCCAGCCCCCACCAGAAGCAGGATCCCCTCCAACTGAAACACCAAACACCGAAGTGATGCCGACGGTTCCAGAATCAAAGGAATCCCTAGAATCGGGCGAAAAAACACCAGTTGTCGGGCAAGTTTATATCAATCAACTATTAATGACCCTATTCCCTCACCAAAATTCTCTCAATACCCCAAATCAACCAGATGAGCCTTAGCCCCACAAAACTTTCATGATTGCTTGAGTGAAAATTAAATGTTTAAAGTTCTTAAAGGAGATTGTTGAGAAACATAAATACTTAATTCATCTCATTTGAACGCTTTCCCTCTCTAAAGATCCCGACAGAAAACGGTTTTAGCCCAATGTCTCATTAGGTAGCATGGCTGAATTCGAGCGGGATTTTATGGCTTTTTTAGGTATTTTTGTAAGGGTAAAATAGGCCCATCAAACAGCATTAGAAATGCTAATCAGCCCAAAAAACAAAAGCAATCTTTTTTTGTTGCTAAAAGATAAAAATAAGTCGAGGCTGTGGTAACATATCCCACAGATTAAAGAAAGTCATAAGACTTGAATCTTCAGAATTTTAAAAAGCAGTTTTGCCAACGTAAGATTTTTGAAGTTTTCGACCAACAATACCGTTACTGGTATTTGTCTGTTAAAGATAAGCATTTTTGCTGGAGGAAAACCGCATGGTTCAGACCAAATCTGCTGGGTTTAATGCCGGTGTACAGGACTACCGCCTGACTTACTACACCCCCGATTACACCCCGAAAGATACCGACTTACTCGCTTGTTTCCGGATGACTCCCCAACCTGGAGTCCCCCCCGAAGAATGTGCTGCGGCTGTTGCGGCTGAATCTTCTACCGGTACTTGGACCACTGTATGGACCGATGGTTTAACTGACCTCGACCGCTACAAGGGTCGTTGCTACAATGTTGAACCCGTTCCCGGTGAAGACAACCAATATTTCTGTTTCGTTGCTTACCCCCTCGATCTGTTTGAAGAAGGTTCTGTAACCAACGTTTTGACTTCCTTGGTTGGTAACGTATTCGGTTTTAAAGCGCTGCGTGCCCTGCGCCTCGAAGATATCCGCTTCCCCGTTGCGTTAATCAAAACTTACCAAGGGCCTCCCCACGGGATCACTGTAGAGCGTGACCTCCTCAACAAGTATGGTCGTCCTCTCCTCGGTTGTACGATTAAGCCGAAGCTCGGTCTGTCTGCGAAGAACTACGGTCGTGCGGTTTATGAATGTCTCCGTGGTGGTCTTGACTTCACCAAAGATGACGAAAACATCAACTCTCAGCCTTTCATGCGTTGGCGCGATCGCTTCCTGTTCGTTCAAGAAGCTATCGAAAAATCCCAAGCTGAAACCAACGAAGTTAAGGGTCACTACCTTAACGTCACCGCTGGCACTTGCGAAGAAATGCTCAAGCGGGCTGAATTCGCTAAGGAAATCGGCACTCCCATCATCATGCACGACTTCTTAACTGGTGGTTTCACTGCGAATACTACCCTTGCGAAGTGGTGTCGTGATAACGGCGTTCTGCTCCACATCCACCGGGCAATGCACGCGGTAATCGACCGTCAGAAGAACCACGGTATTCACTTCCGCGTTCTCGCTAAGTGTCTCCGCCTCTCTGGTGGTGACCACCTCCACTCCGGTACGGTTGTTGGTAAGCTCGAAGGCGATCGCGCCGCCACCCTCGGTTTCGTAGACCTGATGCGTGAAGACTACGTTGAAGAAGATCGTTCTCGCGGTGTATTCTTCACCCAAGACTACGCTTCTCTCCCCGGCACCATGCCTGTGGCTTCCGGTGGTATCCACGTATGGCACATGCCTGCCCTCGTTGAAATCTTCGGCGACGATTCCTGCCTCCAGTTTGGTGGTGGTACCCTCGGTCACCCCTGGGGTAACGCACCTGGTGCAACTGCAAACCGTGTTGCTCTGGAAGCTTGTGTTCAAGCTCGTAACGAAGGTCGCAGCCTGGCCCGTGAAGGTAATGATGTCCTCCGTGAAGCAGGTAAGTGGTCGCCTGAATTGGCAGCCGCCCTCGACCTGTGGAAGGAAATCAAGTTCGAATTCGATACCGTTGACACTCTCTAAGCTCCTGATGAGCATCAGTGGATGGGGAAGTTTGTCACAATCTACCTATTCACTGATGATTTCCTCCCATGGAGTTTAAAAAAGTTGCGAAGGAAACGGCCATCACTTTGCAAAGCTATTTGACCTACCAAGCGGTGCGTCTAATTAGTCAGCAGCTTAGTGAAACCAATCCTGGACAGGCGATTTGGCTAGGAGAGTTCTCTAAACGTCATCCAATTCAGGAAAGTGATCTTTACCTCGAAGCGATGATGCTAGAAAACAAAGAGCTCGTCCTCAGAATCCTGACGGTGCGAGAAAACCTTGCGGAAGGAGTTCTGGAGTTTTTGCCAGAAATGGTCCTCAGCCAAATCAAGCAGTCCAATGGAAACCATCGCCGTTCTTTATTAGAGCGTTTAACTCAAGTTGATTCTTCATCAACTGATCAGACTGAACCTAACCCTGGTGAGTCTGATACTTCAGAAGATTCTGAATAAACTTTGATCCGATAAAGAGGACATAAATCAATGAAAACTTTACCTAAAGAAAAGCGTTACGAAACTCTTTCTTACTTGCCCCCCCTCAGCGACCAGCAAATCGCTCGCCAAGTCCAGTACATGATGGATCAAGGCTATATTCCTGGTATCGAGTTCGAAAAAGATCCGACTCCTGAACTCCACCACTGGACACTGTGGAAGCTGCCCCTTTTCAACGCAAGCTCTGCTCAAGAAGTACTCAACGAAGTGCGTGAGTGCCGTAGTGAATATTCTGACTGCTACATCCGTGTTGTTGGTTTCGACAACATCAAGCAGTGCCAAACCGTTAGCTTCATCGTTTACAAGCCCAACCAAACCCGTTACTAAGGTTTTGTTGGTTTTTGTGACCTGAATTTAATTTGAATCATGCGGAATGCGATCGCCTTAGGACGGTCGCATTTTTTGTTTACGTCTAAAATTAGTCGAAATCCCCCATCAACGCCATGGTAGTGATTTTGTCTTAACGTTATTCACCCATCAATTTCAAAATGAACCTGAAGTTTCTTAAATCTCTCTGGGCTACGGCGGCGATCGCCTTTGCCATTAGCGTAAATCCGAGCCTTGTCTTTGCTGAAACGGAACCCCCAAGCGAAACCAAAACTGCCCTGATCAATGAACTCCGCACCTTAACTTTCCGGGATGAAAACGCGACCCAGATTTTGGACTTGATGCTGCAACAGATCCAAGCTCAATCCACCACCATGGGCGATGGCTTTTTGGGTGAAGAAACAGATCCCGAAACCCTGGCCGCTATCCAAGAAAGTGTCACCCGCATCACCGACCGCATTTATACCCTGATGCAAGACAGAATTGATTTCGTTGCCCTCCAGCGGGATATCGACTTCAAGCTCTATCACGAATATTTCACCGAAGCCGAACTCCAAGATTTAATCACCTTCTATAAAACACCCACCGGACAAAAGACTGCCGCAACTTTTCCAGAACTTACAGAACGCTCCACAGCCCTCTTTAGTGAGCAGCTAGCCCCAGCCATGATAGAAATTACCCAACAGGTGATGTTAGAAGAATTTGCCTCTGCCTTTGCAACGTTCGATGCTCCAGAAACTGAAGCGCCTGAAAATTCGGAGTCGGCTGAAGCAGAAGCCATCGATTAAACAGAGTTGCGGATGGATCTGTGTAATCATCCTGAAACTTCTACAGATCCCGCAAATTACCAACCAAGATAATTGAATTCCCCATCATCTCATCATGGCAACGGACGGCTTTCTTCAGATATTGCTCGCCTTTCTCATTGGGAACACACAATTTACTTTTTTTGCCAAACTTGAGCCTTAATCGCGCCAGTCCCCATGGGTGAGAAAGCCGCACTAGAATGATTCTAGAGAAGTGAGATTCGAGGGGAATTTTTAAGATGAAAAAACGAGTGACTCTGACATTTCCCCAGGACACGGTGCAAATGCCCGTCACCTATCGCTTGGCAAAGGATTTTAATATTGCGGCGAATATCATCCGCGCCCAGGTCGCTCCAAACCAGGTGGGCAAGTTGGTGGTGGAACTCCAGGGGGATATTGATGCCATTGAGATGGCCTTGGAATGGATGAAAGGCAAGGGGATTTTAGTTTCCCTCGCGAGCAAAGAAATTGTGATTAACGAAGATATTTGTGTGGATTGTGGTCTCTGTACAGGGGTTTGTCCGACGGGAGCATTATCGCTAGATCCCCAAACGTTTCGACTAAAATTTACCCGCCAAAAATGTGTGGTTTGCGAACAGTGTTTACCCGCTTGTCCGGTCCAGGCGATCGCCACAAATTTTTAAGGTACCTTCCCAAAAAAAAGTGCTGTTGGCGGTGATGAAATCAACCCAAAGATTGCAATTGTTAATGAGAGTGATTATAAATTCTGTTGAAAAATGTATTTAAAGGTAGAAACCATTGTGTTTTAAGCTTTTTGGGTCTGTTTTGAGCAATTAAGAAGATTATTCTAGGCCAGAGCATCCCTTAGGATATTGTTAGGAATTCCTAACTTTTTAATTCTTCATGAAAAAACAGGCCAACGTTCAGCGTCACACAGAGCCCGCAGATCAGAATTTGCGGCTAAAAAGTCATGGCAATTTATTTTATTTATTGGCTGTGGCGGCGGGCTTGATTTTTTTACAGGGTTACATGATTGCGCCCTTAATTCCCCGTTTATCGGAGATTTTTGGCGTTTCTGTCCAGGAAATTGGCTTTATTGTGCCGATTTATATGCTGTCCTACGCTGTCATGGCTCTTTTTTATGGCATTCTCTCGGATCGTTTTGGTCGTTGGGCAATTATTCGAGTTGCACTGATTATTTTTGTAATTTGTACCGGGTTAACAGCGACATCCCAAAATCTGTCCCAATTAGCTACTTGGCGACTATTAACGGGCATTGGGGCCAGTGGCATTATTCCAATGACCTTTGCTCTAATTGGAGATCTGTTTCCCTTTGAGCGTCGGGGCGCAATGTTGGGTTTAATCTTTGCGGCAATGGAAGGAGGGATGGCTGCGGGTTCTGCTGGGGGCGCAATCCTAGAGCCGTTTATTGGCTGGCGGACTTTGTTTATCGGCACGGCGATCGCCGCTGGTTTAGTGCTGTGGCGACTGCAACCCTATGGTGCACTGTTTGACGAAGCCCCCCAGGAATCTCCTCCTTCGATCCAGCAAATCTTCCGGGGATACTGGCAGGTGCTCCGTAGCTTTCGGGGTCAGCGCACCTATGCCTATGTCCTGTGGAATGGGATTTACCATGCAGGGGTCTTTACTTGGTTGGGCCTTTATCTCTCGGAACGCTTTACCATGAGTCCCTTGAATATTGGTTTAACCATTTTGGGTTATGGGGTGCCGGGCTTATTGCTGAGTGCTTGGATTGGCAAAGCGGTAGATCGTTGGGGACGACGCTGGTTAGTGCCGGCAGGTCTGGTGATGGCGGCCCTGTCGGGTCTGGTGATGATCTTACCGATTACCCCTTGGATGACCACGGTGGCCGTGGTCATTTTGTCCATTGGCTATGATTTGACCCAACCGCTTTTTGTGGGTATTGTCACGGACTTGGGGGACGACGACAACCTCGGTCAAACCATGGGTCTCAAGGTCTTTACTCTCTTTACAGGGTTTGGGATCGGTAGTTTGCTATTCGGAAAGCTGCTCACCTGGGGCTTTGCCTGGGCCTTGGGGATTTTTGGCGGGTTCCAGTTGCTAGCGGGGATCTTCGCCTTGAGGTTTTTTTGGTGGGAAGTACCTTGGCGGCGATCGCCCCAGTAAGGGAATAATATCGCGCCTTGAATGCTGCTTTGAAAAGACTACTTTTTAGCTGATCACCTGAACCAAGCAATCAGCCTTGATTTTTTAACAAATTACCGGATTTATTCCAAAAGCCACCTAAAAATATCTTCGACCGTTAACTGGATTGCCTGGGCAAAAGATGGCATAGCAATTTGCTGAGTTGGCCCATCAAAAACCAATGTTTGCTGTTTGGGTTGATATACAAAAATTGTTCTTTCGGCAGGATCAATTAACCACCCCATTTCAGTGCCATGATCGAGACAGTGCAAGATATTTTTCGTGACTTTCGTTTGACTTTGATCCGGCGATAGAATTTCAATTGTCCAATCAGGAGCAAGCTGGAAAGCATTAGCAATCTCACCATTTTCATCCCGTACAATTCTTGCCCAAGTAAACACAGAAATATCAGGGACTGTAGAGCGATCGCCAAAGGTACAGCGCAGTTCAGAAAAGGCTCTTGCTATTTTTGAAGATCTCAACTTCAAGTTAATTGTTGAGGCCAACTCTGTTTGAATGGAACTATGCTTTCCTTGGGGCATTGGTTTTTGGATGATTTGGCCATTGATATACTCCCCCGCTGGTTTTGTTTCGGGTAATGAGAGGAATTCTGGGAGCGTTAATTGTTTTAAGGGAGTTTGAACCATCTCAAGATCTCCTGAAGAATATAGACCAAACGCGGTAAATTGAGCCCATGGGAATTTATGCTTTTGGTTTCGTGGCCTGGAGTAGACCATAGCGAATTAAACCCCGCCGAAAACCGCTTTTCATCAAGTCTAAGGCCAATGCCCCTTGCAGAGTTTGCCAGCCTGCTTTGAGAATGCCAAAAACTGCTTCTGGGGTGAGGGCAGAATCGATCACTTGATCCCAGAAGGGAGCCACGGCGGTAGACCAATCTGCTGTCTCAATATTTTCTAAACCACATTCGGTGGCGATCGCCTGATAATCTGGCAACGAAATCACATAGGGCAAGCAGTAAATCCGATACAGATCTTCAAGGTGCTTTTGCTCGGCAGGGGTGAGGGTGCCCGCTACCGAATCCGTTGGTCGATGACACCAAGTCGCCATTAATAACTTGCCACCCGGCTTGAGTACTCTTGTGCATTCCTGGAGAAACTGCCGCTTGTTGGGCATATGTTCACCACTTTCGAGGGTCCAGACGAGGTCAAATTCCCCATCTCGAAAGGGCATATTCAACGCATCGGCCACTTTAAACTCAACCTGATCCTGTAAATTCTGTTCCGTTGCCCTGGCGATCGCCCGATTGGCCTGTACCGGAGAGAGGGTAATCCCAACGCCCTGCGCATTAAACTTATCAGCCAAATAGAGGGTACTGCCGCCAATACCACAGCCCACATCGACAAAATTTCCAACTTGTTCGACTTTGCCCCAGGCCAGAAATTCTTCAATTAATTCAATTTGTGCCTGCCGACGATTGAGTCGTTCTGTGCCCCCTAGTCCATAGAAACCGTGGTGCATGTGTTCACCCCAGATCGATTCCCAGAGGGGACTAGACGCATCATAAAATTCGCGGATTTGCTGATACAGTTGCGCTCCCATAAACCTTAAGCCTATTCTTCATACTCAATTAACACCTGAACCCAGTGGGGCGGACGCGGAATCGAATTTCCTAAACGATCCAACATCAACAATGCCACCAGATGCACCACGAATAGGTATAACACACTATTAATAGTCAGCATGACCAGGGCCAAAAGCTGAATCACCAGTAAACTCGGTTGGGTCAACAGGCCCAGCTTGAGAAAGAGCCAATCCGCCATCTCCGAAATTTGCGAGATTACATAAACCCACAGGTCTTCGCCGAGCAGTAATGACAATAGCCACACCCGAAAGAAAAAGCCGAGGGTGCCCAAAATTGTCCCCAGGGTGACCGACCAATACCAAGACACCTGGCGTCGCCACATCCACCCCAACTGCACACCAATCAGGCCATAGGGAATGGTGTAAATAATGCTACGGGTCGGCCCCATCAAAATCGACAATAGCAAGCTAGAGACGAGGGTTGACATCCACGCCGCCCGGGAACCCCAACGCAAATAGACCAAGGCAATGGGCAACGGAAAAAATAGCCGTAGTAGTGGCCCAATGGGAAAGTAATAGTTAATCAGCCAAATTAAGCTGGCGGTGCTGGCTAAAAAAGCAGTTTCGACCACCACCAAGGTTTTACGATGTCTTGTCGCTGAGGTGGGGGCGGGTGGAGCAATAATATCTGGGTTATTGACCTGGGTCAGGGAGGAGCTTGGGGGTTGGGATGCTTGGGAATCTAAATCTACCCAATTCATATCTTCTGGAGAATTCTTTGGATCAGAAAAATGCTCAGTCACAGCGATCGCCTAATGGATGATGTCGTCGAGGGCACGCAGATTTGGGATAAACACAGCATCCGGGGTGCGCCTAATTAAACCTTTCTTTTCTAACTTAGTCAAAACCCGCGTGACTGTCTCCCGCGCCAGACCACTTAAACTACTCAGTTCTCGATGGGGCAGACTCGGAATGCGGATCTCCCCTTGGTCTGTGGCTTGTCCTTGACTTTCAGCTAAAAAGACCAAGATATCAGCGACTCGCGCCAGACTATTGGTTTCGCGCACCTGGAGGCGACGGTTCACTTGGCGGAGGCGTTTGGCCATCAGTTGGGCGAGACGGACTCCCACCAGAGGCTCTGTGTTTACCAATTCAACGAAGTCGGCGGCGGGGATACTACTAATGGTGGTGGCGGTCAGGGTGATCACATCGGTGGAACGGGTGGCTTCTTCGAGGGCGGCCATTTCGCCAAATAATTCCCCAGCGCCGAGGATATTCAGGGTAATTTCTTTGCCATCGAGGTTGTAGGTGCGAATTTTCACCCAGCCCGTCTGGATAAAGTAAACAGAACCGCCCCAGTCTTTTTCTAAAAGGATAATTTGGTTGGCTGGGAAGGGCCGCGTCACCAGATGGGAGATCGCCTTTTGTAGACTTGCCTCCGGTAGCCCCTGGAAAAAAGGCAACGCCTTGAGGAAGGTGCGGGCTGTGTCATCACTCACCGGATTCGTGGGGGATTCGGCCATAATTCTTGGGGCAAAGGGCAGGAGATACTAACTGCTGATAGCGATAGATCTGTCGAATGGCAGGGCCACACTGAGCTTAAATCTCCCTCCATTATGCAATGCCTCCGGAAAATCGATAGCCCCAACATTTTTATTCCAGAGCAGATGGCACACAAGGATTCGCGGCAGGCACCGTAAAATCAGGGGTTAATTGTCCCTCTAGGTCAGCAAGGGCCACCCAAGCATTATTGCCCTCGGTCAAAAGTTTGCGACTTGGAGGCGCGCTTTGATCGCCTTTTTGACAAAGTTTAAGCATCACTTGATTTTCCCCGTTGATTTGTTCGACCCGAAGAATACTGCCCCCCAAAATTAATAACGGATCGGCGGTGGTGGTGGCGATCGCCTCTGGTGTGGCGTAGGCTGTGAGAGAACGATTTTCCTGGAGCTGAAAAATTTGGTTTTTGCTCAGGGGTAAAGTCGTCTCCTCTGGTTCCCCTGCGGGCACCGTTACTGTTGGTGGATCTTCGGTGACATCCGTAATGGGGACAGGATTAATCGTTGGTGGTGTTGTGGAGGGAGAACTGCCTAGGGGTTCCCGCTGCCAACGTTGCCACAGCAAACTACCAACCCCCAACAAACACAGACACCCAACCAAAATCAGCAATAGACGACTGGGGGAATTTGCCGTTTTACGTCCCCGGAGCCGAGACATTTGGGTTGCCACGGGGGGCGGCGCCTTGGGTTGGATAAAGGTCGGTTGTAGTTGGGTGAGTTTCGGGTAAGGAATCGGCGTTTCGGGAACTTCTCCCTGCACCTTGACCTGGAGCAGGGCAATGGTGCTGTTGTCGTGGCCATTCTTGGTATTGGCAATTTCAATCAGGCGATCGCCCACTTGGGCCAGATCTTTTTGGCCTTGGATTAGGGGCGCGATTTCCGCTGCCCAATGGGCTTCTACTTGGCCATCATCACTGAGGCCGTCAGAACAAAGGAGGTAAATCGCGTCTTGATCCAGCACCAGGGACGTTACGGTGGGGTGGAGGGAATGGGACGGATTCATCCCCAAAGCTTGCACCAAAGCCCCAGATCCAGGGTAGGCCAGGGCGTCTTTGTAGAGGGCATAGCCAAGGCGGACTTCCCGGGAACCGAGGTCATCGTCATAGGTCAGTTGGTGGCAACTGGTGGTGGTGATGCGATAAATGCGGGAATCCCCCACGTGGGTCAAGTAAAGTTCGGGGGCATGAACCCAGGCCATGACAACGGTGGTGCCCATGCGGTTCCGGTCTTGGCGATTTTCTTGGTCGTTGCGATCGCAAATTACATCGTTGGCCTGGAGCACGGCGGCGGCTAATTTTTCTTGGATCTGGGCGGCCTGCTCCGGTGGGTGATCCGTGAAATTTTCCAGTTGGGTTTGCAGTTGCTCAATGGCGATCGCCGAGGCCACTTCCCCCTGTTCATGGCCGCCAATGCCATCACAGACAATCGCTAGGGGCGCATCGGGATAAACTTTGCCGGGGGGCGGAAAACAGGCATCCTCATTGTGGTCACGGCTGGGGCCAGCGTCAGTTTTGGTATAGAGGCGGTAATGATATTCCAGGGGCGATCGCCCCAATTCCAAAACCCCCTGGCGCAAAATCCCATAGAGCTGCTGCGGATCTTGGATCTGGCCTTGGCTTAACCCCTGCTGGAGGCGATGACAAAAAGGTTGAATCACAGGGGCCACGGTTTCGAGTAACTCGGCCCACAAATTCCCCAGGCGCACCAAATTTAAGGGCTGTTTGGGTTCAAAGCGCAGTTTTTGCACCTGAATAAGGCCCCCGTGGACAGCCCAGTCCCCCAGATAGTAAACACTCGGAACCACTCCATGTTCCACAAAATCTGGTAACAGCGCCGCAATCTGCATCAGCCAGTTGAGTTGTTGCAGCGGGGTTGCGGTCTGCCAAGCCTCCGTGAGGGGCATAAATAAATTTGGCCAGCGGGGATAGCCGGTTTCGTCGAGGGCCACCGATGGATATTCCAGTAACCACCCTTCCTGGGGCGTCAACAGGCCAAATACCTTGGGAATGTGGAGCAGATGGGTCGAGAGCCGTAGATAACTTTCGATGGCCGGGGGGAGCGTTTCAGTCAGTACCGGGGGCAATGCGGGCTTTGTGTCTAAGAGAATATCTGGGGTTTCTGTCACCCAATAGCGATCGCCTTCTCCGACGAGAGTTTGGGGCGTCAGGGTCAACTGAGGGGCCCCCACAACCCGCAGATAGCGCTTGACCACCGGCGCTTGGCAGAGGGGACAATGGGATTGGGCCAACGAAGCTACCCCTGGGCAGTCGTTTTTCCCGCAAGAAATCGTTACCTTAGAAATATCCATACATCTGTGCCTGAGGGGCAGATTGACTGGGGGTTTCCCCGCATGATCACTAATTTAACGTATTCTTTGCGCTGCATTTTCTATGATTCTTTCCCCTAGCCAACGGCAGAAGCTCGATTCTAGCGATGATCAGCTTTTCTACGATTACCCCCGGTTTGTGACCCACGTAGATGATGGCTTTATTGACCAGTTAACCCAACTCTATGGCACGTTGTTGCAGCCCAATGATCGAGTTCTAGATTTGATGAGCAGTTGGGTCTCCCATTTGCCAGATCTCGCGTTTCGGGAGGTGGTCGGCCACGGAATGAACGCGGCAGAACTGGCGAAAAACCGTCGTCTGGATCGCTATTTTGTTCAAAACCTCAATGTCGATCCCAAATTACCCTTGGCCGATCAAAGCTTTGAGGCGGTTTTGGTGGCGGTCTCGGTGCAATATCTCCAATATCCAGAGGCGGTGTTTGCAGAAATTCAACGGGTGCTGACCCCAGGGGGAATTTGTATTGTTAGTTTTTCAAATCGGATGTTTTACCAAAAGGCGATCGCCGCTTGGCGCGATAGTACCGACGCAGAGCACCTCCAGCTTGTGCAGCGTTACTTCCAGCAGACCCCAGGCTTTGACAAGCCCACTGTGGTGAAACAACGTAGCGATCAGCCTCTCCTGTTACAGATGTTGGGCTTGGGCCACCGGGATCCGTTTTATGCGGTGTATGCTCGAAAATAATCCCCCGGAGCCAGTGTAGAAGAACCGCAACAATTGTTAACTTAATCTGGGTCTTCGGGGAAGGCAAACTATAGTATTAAGTGGGTACCTTAAAGAAAAAGTGTTTTTCGCCCTTGTTTTCGCCAAAACCTGCAGTCTTTGCTAAAAAATTCCCCGTTGCTCTACAGGGGCTATTGTTATGAATCAGCCATTTGTGCCCTCACCAGGAAAGGGTAATCGCCGTGCTTACCAAAATATTATGGAAAACCTGGTGCACAAGGAAATCCATCGGCAACTCAAGCGCCTCCCACAGAAATTAGCTGAATATATTGATGTGGTGGAGGTGGCCACCTATGCTTTGAACCGGGTGCCTCCCCTCTATGCCTCCAGCGAACGGGGTAAAGAGCGCCAAGAAGAAAAAGGCGTTCTGGATCTCAAGCAACAAATTAATATTGCGGTGCGCCAGGCGATCGCCGCTGTCCAACGGGATCCTTTGCGTTCTTCAACGCCCCTAGTGCCAGCCCAATATGCCCAATACGAAATCGCCGAAACCTGCCTACGGGATCTCGAAAAACTCCTACGGGATTCCTACCTCATCGAATCAGATGCCCCAGATATGGATTGGGATACCCTGAAAATCATTGTGGCCAAAGCCCTCAAAAAAGCAGCCACCCAGGGGATTGTGCATCGCCGCATTGAAGATGTGATCACAGAATGGGAATATCAAACCTACGTTCCCCCTGTCTTTGATTGGCAAGATCCCCATTACAAGTTTTAGGGGTGATCGCCAGCTTAATTTTTCCACCGATGACCGCGACCACACAGCCTTTTGTTTATCGTTATCCTGGATTGATCCCTGGCATCCTGCGGAAACGCTACAAACGTTTTCTAGCAGACATTGAATTGGCCTCCGGAGAAATCGTTACGGCCCATTGTCCCAATACGGGGCCGATGACGGGGATTTGTGAGTTGGGAGCGCCGGTGATGCTCTCAAAAAGTGATAATCCCAAGCGCAAACTAGCCTATACCTGGGAGATGATCCAGTTACCCACCCCAGAACCGACCTGGATCGGCGTCAATACAGCGTTACCTAACCGGGTGATCAAAGCGATGCTTTTGGCGAAGCAAATCCCTGAATTAGCCGACCATTACGACACGGTGCGACCGGAGGTGCGCTATGGCACAGAGAACAAAAGTCGCATTGATTTTCTGCTGACAGGGGAAGGGCGATCGCCTCTTTATGTGGAAGTTAAAAATACCACCTGGACAAAGGGAAAACTGGCGCTTTTCCCGGATACTGAAACCACCAGGGGCCAAAAGCACCTCCAAGAACTTATCGACATTGTGCCCGCAGCAAAAGCGGTGATGCTCTATTTCATCAATCGAGGCGATTGCACCCGATTTGCCCCTGGGGATAGCAAAGACCCGAAATATGGAGAGCTATTCCGTCAGGCGATCGCCGCCGGCATCCAAATTCTTCCCTGTCGCTTTGCGGTTAGTCCAGAGGGCATTTGTTACCTCGGTTTGGCTCCCTGGGAATCAACTGAAATCTCTGGGGTTGGTTAATGTTTGGGATCTGCTTCACCAGCGGCAGGCAATGGGCATCCGCCACCCCGTACCAAAGGCTCGATCGGTAATTTTTAAACCAGGGGCAGCTTGACGGCGCTTAAATTCGGCGCGATGGAGGAGCTTTAAAACCTGGGCCACAGTATCGTGGTCATAGCCAGCGGCGTGGAGTTCTGGGGCCGATTGATTGCGGTGGATGACCCGTTTGAGGATCTCATCCAACACCGGATAGGGGGGCAAGGAGTCTTGATCCA
>Ga0213835_101340_pt1 | contig 15646 bp, 13 predicted proteins | sample SWPATP01_FD_160576 | JGI IMG/M metagenome (GOLD analysis project Ga0213835, IMG submission 160576) | Coastal seawater microbial communities from Marineland, Florida, United States - SWPA TP0 #1 | ecosystem: Environmental > Aquatic > Marine > Coastal | place: USA: Florida | collected 2016-08-05
TTTCTCAGCCTTGCTCCATGTTTTTCTATGTTTTGTCATGATTATAAAATATAAACTTTTGTAGTTTAGTATTTGTCCAATCAATTAGGGGGCTGGAAAGAAACGCAGAAACAACCAAATATGGATAGGAAAAACTCAAAATTTAGAAGTTGATTTTGTAGTTCGCAACAATGCCGGTTACACTCAGTACATTCAAGTTGCACAAACAGTACAAAGTGCAACTACCTTGGAACGTGAGCTGGCACCCTTAAATAGTATTGCCAATCATCATGAAAAGCTGTTAATAACAATGGATTACGATACAGGTACATACAATGGAATAAAAAAAATAAATGCAATAGATTGGCTTTTAAATAAAAATGAATAAGTAGCAGATTTATTTCTTTTTACCCAATATTCTAATATCCCAACGAATTGCAGATCGGCTGTTCTTGTCCAAATTACATTGCGTTTAGCCATTCTAAATTTCTTTTATCCATTGCTTCTTGGGAAATCAGTTTGCCATTTTTGATATCCTCTTCGCTCATTTCCAACATCATTTTTTGCTCTTTGGTCAGTTCAATTACATTGGACTCCGAAAAACTTGAAGAGATTAGTTTATCAAGTGCTTCTAAAAAGTCTTTGTTATTTATGGAGATAATTTTACTAATCAAGCCATTTTTTATTTTATCAACGGTTGCCATTCTGAGTCTGTTAATAGTTAATAATTAATGAAGATGCTTTTCTTATAGAGGCAAATGTGCTTTATAAAGCTATAAACGGTAATATAAAATATCAATATAAAACTAAAGGTGAACAATTGATATAAATAGACTGTAGTGTTTATGGATAATATCTCCCACCCAAGTCTTAAGCTAATCAGTTACAATCTTTAAGCTCAATCCTGCAATAAAATCATCCTACAAAAAAAAAGGGGACATGTTTGATTACATATCCCCTTGAATTAATTTTAGAGTTTGAAAAGATTGGGTCGGATTCGAACCATCACCCATGCCCATTGCTGAAGGTCTTTTGCATCCAGGCTGTTTTTGATTCTATTCATGGTTTCGGTTACAAAAATCTGAGAATATCCAAAAAGGAATGTCACATCTCGTTGCGGCGCCCATGAGAGGATCAGGTCAGCTTCGGTGCCAAGATAAGCGCTCATTTTATCACCATTGGCATCAAAAATATCAACAGGCGATAAAAACTGATGCAGATGTAGGGTAAGATTCACCTTATCAGAAAGTGGAGTCGTAACCATTTGATACGTGTTGATTAAACCGGTATTGTAACCCTGACCTGGCTGACGATGATTGCTTCCCACATAGAAATAATCCATGTGTCCGTAAAATTTGTGATTCGTACCATATAACGGGTCGAATGATTTATTCTTTGTATCGTTTAAGCCGGTCCCGCTAAGGTAATCAATTCCAACAGTATAAGAAGTAGAGGAAGGCTTAAACATGGCAGAAAGGCTTAGCAGATGTGCATCAACATCAACTTCCATTATATCTTTACCAAACTGATAATAGGCTTCAGCCGAGAATGTGAAATCATTGAGCGATAATGTACCTGTCAAACCAGCTGTTTGGCGCCATTGAGTGTCAGTTCCTGCTCCGGCCTGACGACCATCATTATGAAAAAGGGCGCTTAACTGAGCATTGTCCCACTTTTTTTGCATCCATAAAAACTGCATGCTTTTATTGTTACCTGCAAGGGTATAGGTGGTGCTTGTGAGATGAGAAGGCTCAAAAATATCAGATTGATTGAAAGTTCCTCCCAAGTCTAAAGAAAACGAACCTCCTTCAGGTCTGAATTGAAAAAGTATAGCATCGTGGCTACGGCCTTGTTGCGCCCAATCAAGATTTCCGAAAAAACGGGCATTATCATAGTCAAGAGCCTGTCGCCCTAACTTTATTCCCCATTCTGGGCTAAAGCGATATAAGGCCCAAGCTTCGTACAAATTAGTTAATGCAGGATCTTCTTTGTAAATCTGATTGTGATTTCCCCAAATTCTAACATCCTGAAGTGTAAGATTCGTGGAGAGGTTTCCGGAACTGTAGTTCAAATACAACCGGCTTCTTTGTTCTGTAAATCCGGCAAAATCCTGATCATTTTGGATGGGGGATTTAAACCCATTTCTGAGTTCAAATCTCGGACGAATTTCTAAATCTGCGCTGAACGTTGATTGAGCCGAGACTTCAACGCACAACAAGAATAACAGGATAGTTATTGAGCTTAAAAAGACTGTTTTTTTCATAAAAGTTAAGATTTGAGTACTGTTTAGCTGGAATAGGTGTGAACACTATTGGCGGCAGAAGGCAAATAATTCACACCAAACCAGGCAATTAAAAGGATGATGAAAGCGATGGCAAGAATCCACATAGCGGTTTGTTCCATTTTGGGTTTGTGATATCTGAAATGGATGTACGCCAGATATCCTATCCAGGTAAGGAAAGCCCAAGTTTCTTTAGGGTCCCACATCCAATAGTGTCCCCAGGCTTCTTTCCCCCAAAGGGCTCCGAATAAAAGTCCAAGCGTTAGAAACCCCAAACCGAGATACACCAAATTATCTGCTAATTGCATATTCCAGCTCATCTTCCAGTTGAAGAAATGGATAAGCAATCCTTTTACGGCTACTATGGCAGAAGCGGCAAGCAGGGCATACGCGAAAATATACACTATGACGTGAGGGATGAACCACACGCTTTGCAATGCAGGCATCAAATCACGGTCATAATTATCAGGGTATATCAGATTGATGGACAAGAACACTATGGCCACAAATCCACTATAATGGAGTATCCACTTATAATCCCAACGCAGGTAGGTTGCGTATCCGATTACAGGTAAAAACATGGCATACCACAAACGTGTTTCGCCAAGTGTACGCATAGGCGGACGTTCAAGAATATCCCATAGTAACCACATGAATACAACTAAAACGGCTATTCCAGTGAGATAAGAGGAGTGGGCTAAAACTTTTAAAGAACGTTTTTCTCCGGCAATCATAAAAAAGAACATTCCGACTGCCCAAAGAATCATGGCTGCGAGAGTGAATGAAAAAGGATTAATAGGCATCATGATAAATCTCCTTCCTGATTTTCCGGAGCTTTGCCAAGTGTCATTAAATAGACTGAACCGGCTATTAGCATAAATATTCCTGTATATACCACGGGAAGCCAAGGGTCTCTGATCGCTTCTATGATAGATGTAGAAGAATATCTTCCAAATCGGTCATCATAACTATATTGATACAGTTTCCAACCTTGAGCGCTTACCGGTTTATTGACTTCGATTCTTGTTTCAATTACGTCGCCATCTTCTGTATAGATGATGACATCTGAACTATAGTGGCTGGCTTGGGGGATAGTCATGGCCAATGAAAGATTATCGTCAAGTTCCAGGAGCTGATGCGGGTACATAAAGCTCCCGCATGTAATCCATCCTTCGGTGATATTTCCGTCAGGGTCAGTTACCTTCATTAGCGCTGCAGGAGCTGCCCCCCAATCCATAACCGGTTCAAAACGTTCACCGAACCTGCCGGAGAGGCTGTAAAATTCTTTGACTTCCACTTGCCAATCCAAAATTGAACCCACATTACCTTTTGATATTTCAAAAATATCTTTCAAGCCTTCAGGTACAATCCGTCCGGTTCGCGATTCAATGATGGCCACTTTAGGATTATACTCTTCCATATTAAAGCTCACAAGCTGCATAGCAAGAGGCATCTCATACAAGTGACCTTGTCTGTCCATTGAAACCCACACAATACTATCATGGTGTAATTCCATAGTAAGCCGTTTTAAATCAGGTGCTCCGGCTATACCGGCAAGAATGGCGATATATAAACCGGCATGATTCAGGAAAAATCCAATATTTCTTCCTTTGAAAGGGGTTATCCTTTTAAGTGTTGCCATACCCAGTGCTGCTAAAAAGAATACTATTCCAAATAAGAAAGGCCAGGAATTGGTCATGTTTGAGAGTCCTAATTTCTGAACCCAAACCGGATTTTCCGAATCAACCTGGAGTGTAAAACCCATGATTAGTACCAGAAAAGTAACGAATACTATAGATGTAATAGCAGCCGGCACTCGGGATAGCCAGTTAATCATGTTATTCTTTTTAAAAAACACCCAACCGATAACCAAGGCTACTGTGAATGTTGTTGCAAAAATTATGTTTATAGGCCATGATAGTGCGCCTGAACTTAACCCACCTATAGTGAGTTGTAGTAGAAGCCCGGTAATCAGTAAACCTGCACATAAAAGCCAGCCCTCAGTGTACCCCCAAGGGCTGACCCAAATTAGTTTTTTTCTTCTTGTTTCCATTATTTGCCGATTAAATCGTTAACACATTTTATTTTTTCATTTGAGATAAAGCCGACTTATCTCCTTCTTATATAATCACCCGCATTTGCTGGGTCTCTTTTAAGTTCATCCCAGTTACGATGGCGCTCTTCAGCAACACGCAGCCATTCAGGTACAACTTTTTCCATAAAGACGGCTTTATCAGCTTTCCATTTATCAAGGTCGATTCCGATATATTCCTGAGCAAGTCTTTTTGTGGATACATCAGGATAGGGTACCGGACCGGTATGACCAAGCTGAACTAAAACTCGGGCGATTTTATGACGCGCTTCGTGCGCCATGTCGATTCCTGAACCCAGGGTTCGAGTTAGCTCAAGTGGAGCGTGGAAAGAGCCCCCGTGGGTTGCAGCAACGTAATCCCAATGCCATTGAGCATGGCGGATTAGGTGCAGAGCTTCACGCATTTGGTCTTCTGTTGCACCTAATTTCCATGCAAATTCTGCTTCAAGATGAAGTTTCACCAGAATATCTTCGAGGCGTGTTCTTACTTCATATACCATATCCTGACGATCATATACGTTTCTAATAAGCTCGGCTTCGCTTTGTCGGTGACATGTTTGACAAGCCGCAGCAATATTATTGAGAGGGCTCTGTATTTGGTGATCAGTAAATTTCATTCCACCTTGAGTTTTGTAAGGCATGTGGCAATCAGAGCAGGAAACTCCGCGCTGATAGTGAATTCCTGTTGTGAATACTTCATAATCGGGGTGTTGCGCCTTAATCATAGGTGCTTTACTTAAAGGATGAATCCAATCAGCAAACCCTATTTTGTCGAAGTAGCGCCCCATATCTTCGGCAGTCATGCCCTCATCCCAAGGGAAGATGAGATAATTATCTTTGCCGAAATAATATTCAACATGGCATTGAGCACAGGTAAGGGAGCGCATTTCCTGATGGGTAGCGGTACTGATATCTTTCCCCATTCGTTTAAAGGTCTCTGCTAATGTTGGCAAAGGAAGTGTAAGACTCATATCCTCAGCGTTGTGGCAACTTGCGCAGTTAATAGGGTTTACAACCTCGTCACCGAAATCAGAAAGTTTCTTTTTGTAGAACTCATCCACCCCATGTTCATCCATCAGGCGAACTACATCCGGGCTTTTACACGTCCAGCAGGTTGCCGGCATAACGCCATCACCCTTTTCCATTGGTGAACCTATTCGGAGGCTTTGTTGCACATCTTTTACGGAATAATAGTGTCCACGGGATAAATTATAGTCTCTGGAGAATGCAAAACCGGCAAAAAGAATGACTAATTTGGGATTATCAGCCAGTAAATCGCGTCTTTGAGAGCCAAGGTATTTACTGCGAAAAGTAGTATCAGCCATTTGATCGTAGGTGTTGAACTGCCTTGGGAAGTATCTGCCCCAGGCTTCGGCACGTGGATCGAGCGGATCGAGAGTATTTGTTGATACGAATGCAAATTGACCCGCAGTTCTGTTTTCAATAATAGTGTAGGTAAGCATTCCGAGGAGGAATACAATAATCATAGTAGAGAAAAAAAGTACCCAGCCAAGCCAAGGTTTTTCCTGAATTCTGTTCCCTATAGTTTTCATAATAGTATGAGTTAGTCTTTATTGTTTTGTGATATTCTGAAGCCATTGTGGCATTGGTGATTGAGGTACCGGAACCCTTGCATTTGGCACAGAACCGGTGCTTCTGACTGTTCCGTGAGGTACATCTCTGTGGCAGTCCCAGCATAATCGTCCTTCACCTTTTTGGACATGGTCGAATGAAACATGTCCGGATGTCACGAACTGATTCGTATGGTCGTGGCAGCGTTGGCAATTGGCCTGAACAACACGTTGACCCGCTTCATGCATCACAATATGTTCCGGTGTGGTATCCAATGTGAAAATGGTGGCATGCCTAATACCGTCTTGTGCTTTGAAGTAGTATTGTTTGAAAATATTGTCTTGTGGCACATGGCAGTCATTGCAAGTGGCATGTTCTCTATGAGAACTGTGAAACCAAGTAGCATACTGAGTTCCCATAACATGACAGTTAACACAGGTTGCAGGGTCATCTGACATATAACTGACAGCATTTGATACGATGAAAGCATACACGCTGATTCCTACAAACATCCCTGCTAAAATGATAACAGGAACCCGCCAATTAGGTGGAGGAGTCAGAAATTGAAGGATTTTAAGTAGTCTTTTCATTCGATAAATAAAGTTAAAAGAGTCTTATGGCTTTAAATATTAAAAATAAAATTGCAAGTGCTATTTAGAAGGAATAATTTGAAGAATACATAAACACAATGCTATTATTTTAATAGCAAAGTTATAATAGAAAGGTGTAAAAAACAAGTCTTACCATAATAAAAGAAATTAGAAAAGGCTATTTGAAATAGTTCTACACAATAGAATTTATGTGCGAGGATGGAGTAAAAAAAAAGAGCTCCTGCTATCCACAGTGAGCTCTTTAATGTGCTTATGTATCCTTCAATGTACTCTATCAACTTATTAATTGATAAATTCGTTTGCTATAACGGACTCATTATCACTTTTAGTTCCCGAATTCTCTAAAAAAAATTTATTTTTGGGTTCAATCATCACTTTTTTCTCCAAAACCAGGTCTAAAAGTTGCTCCATACGATCTAAATAAACAAATTGGAGACCTTCAATTGTTTCTTTTTCGATTTCAAGAACATCTTTTTCGTTCTTTTTGGGGAGGATGACTTTCTTAATTCCGGCTCTGCGTGCAGCCAAAACTTTCTCTTTGATTCCACCAACCGGTAAAATCGCCCCGCGTAAAGTAATTTCTCCGGTCATTGCCAGAGTGCTTTTTACTTTTCGCTGACTAAAAATGGATGCCACTGCAGAAAGTAATGCAATTCCAGCACTTGGGCCATCTTTTGGTACAGAACCTGCCGGCACGTGGATGTGCAAATCCCAGTTTTTGAATGCTTCGTATGGGATTCCCAAGTTCTCATGAATGGTTTTGAGATATGAAACCGCAAGACTTGCCGATTCCTTCATAACATCACCCAATTGACCGGTAATACTAACTTTTCCGGAACCTCGGGATACACTGGCTTCGATGAATAAAATGTCACCGCCGTAGGGTGTCCATGCTAATCCGGTTGAAACTCCGGGTACGGTAGTCCGCTCAGCAATCTCACTATAGAATTTGCGTTTCCCAAGAATTTCTTCAACCACAGAAGTATCAATTTCAGCGGAGGTAATTTCATCAGATGCAATCTGAGTAGCGATATTTCTGCATACGCTTCCAATTTCACGACTCAAATTCCGGACGCCAGATTCTCTCGTATATCCATCAATAATGGCATGGATGGATTCTTCAGAGAAAGAAATATTTTTTTCTTTAAGACCATTTTCCTCGCGCTGACGTGGAATGAGATATTTCTTAGCAATCTCTGTTTTTTCTTCCTGAGTGTATCCGCTGATTTGGATAATTTCCATCCGATCACGAAGAGCAGGAGGGATGGTATCCAAAGAGTTTGCCGTGGCAATAAACAGCACTTTGCTTAGGTCGTATTCCAGCTCCAGATAGTTATCGTAAAATGTATTGTTTTGTTCCGGATCGAGAACTTCTAACAAAGCAGAAGTAGGATCACCTCTAAAATCAGAACCGACTTTGTCGATTTCATCAAGCATCATTACCGGATTACTTGCCCCTGCTTTTTTCAGGTTTTGGATGATTCGTCCCGGCAAAGCTCCGATATATGTTCGGCGATGTCCACGGATTTCAGCTTCATCCCGTAATCCCCCTAAGCTAATTCGAGCAAACTCTCGGTTGATAGATCGTGCAATTGATTTACCTAAAGAGGTTTTTCCAACTCCCGGAGGACCGTAAAGACACAGGATAGGTGCTTTCATATCCTTCTTTAGTTTCAGAACGGCAAGATATTCAATAATACGTTTCTTCACTTTCTCGAGACCGTAATGATCCTCATCCAACACTTTTTTGGAGTGTTTAAGGTCGAGTTTGTCTTTGGTGTATTTCTCCCAGGGTAAATCGAGGATAGTCTCAACATAATTGAGAATTACCCCATGATTCGGAGCCTGAGCCGGGGTGCGAGAAAGACGATCAAGTTCCTTAGTCAAGGTTTTCCATACATTTTTAGGAAACTCTTTCTTTCTTTTTTCAGCGCGCTCTCTGAGTTTTTCAATTTCATGTTTTTCAGAATCATCGCCTAAGGCTTCCTGAATGGCTTTTAGTTGCTGACGTAGATAAAAGTCGCGCTGTTGTTCGTCAATTTCTGTTTTTACTTTACTTCTGATTTCTTCACTCAAACTGAGCATTTGCAACTCTTTGTTGAGATGCTGAATCACAGATTGAAGGCGTTCAGAGAACGTCTGAATTTCGAGAACGCCTTGTTTTTCAGAGTTGGAAATATTGAGGTTAGATGAAATGAAATTCAACAGAAATGTTGGACTGTTGATATTTTTAATTGCGATTTCCGCTTCTGATGGAATATTTGGGGAAGCATTTACGATTTGAATGGCCGTATCCTTAACAGAGCGAATCGCAGCATCAAGCTCAATCCCTTCCATATCCTGGATATTCTTATGATTCTCAACAATTGCTCTGAAATACGGCTCCGTTTGTGTATATTCCTTTACTTTGAATACACTTTTCCCCTGAATTACAATGCTTTTGCTTCCATCGGGCATTTTGATGAGTTTCAAAATGTGAGCAACGGTTCCTACTGTAAAGAGGTCATCAGTAGTTGGATCTTCGATATCCGCTTTTTTCTGTGTGATAATCCCAATGGTTTTGTCAGATTCGTATGCTTGTCTTACTAATTGCAAAGAGCGGTCACGACCAACTGTAATTGGAATAACTACGCCGGGGAATAAAACCGTGTTTTTTAACGGGAGGATGGGCAACGACTCCGGAATTTCAGAATCGCTTAAGGCGCGTTCTTCCTCCTCAGAAAGTAGTGGGATGGCTTGTTCAAAGTCATCGAAACTTTTTGGTAAAAATCCGAAGAAATCAGAATCCTGTTTTGGCTTCATTAAGTTGGGTTTCGTTTAAATTATTTCCGGTTAAGGTTGCAAATATGAATCCAAAAAATACATCCATTCAAATCGTCATGGAATCGAGATCGAAATGTGAGAATAAGTGTCAGAACGTCTGTAGATAATGCAAAATGCTGACAGTATAGCAAATCCCTATTCGTTTCTTATGGGAATCGGCTCAAGTTGAGGCTTTTTTTGACCACCCAAAAGCTTATCCTTGAGCTCTTCCAACAGTTCCGTAAGTACTTCCGAAAGTTTTTTAGGCATTATGAATGATTTAGCGAGTCAAATTACACGTTTATTTTTTTAAAAAGGAACAAAAACCATACCGTAATCAGTTTTAAGGTACAATTTTAAGATTAGCGAGCCTGAACAGTAGTTTTTTTTGACCATGTTGTTTAAAAAATACGGTCAATTTCATATCAGCACCGCTACCCTCTTTTGCCATGATTTTACCAACTCCGAACTTATCATGTAGAACCATAACACCAATCTGTAACGCAGAAGTTTCGGTAATATCATAGGTAATTCCGGAATACGTTGATTTTTTTTCGGGGGATGGGAACCCGCTTGATGAAACCTGCTTACGTGAACCGGTATCTGCAGGTTTTCTCCAATCATAATCAATTTGATACCCGGAAGCCGTTTTCGGAAGTTGTGTCTGTCCCTTTTGATAAATCGTGGCTCCGGTTTCTGTCCGTACTACCGATGCATCCACTTCGTCTAAAAAGCGAGAACGAATCATCCGTTGTTCATCGCCAAAGCGAGTTCTGCTTTTGGCATGTGAGAAAAACAATTCTTTCTGCGCGCGAGTAATAGCCACATAAAATAATCGACGCTCTTCTTCAATATTTGATTCTTCGCCATTACGAACTCCCATTGGAAATAAATCTTCTTCCAATCCAACCACAAAAACCACCGGAAATTCAAGTCCCTTTGATGCATGCACGGTCATTAAGGTTACGGCTGGCTTGGAAGCATCAAAACTGTCTGTATCGGAATACAAGCTGATTTCCTGTAAAAAAGTACTCAGAGTTGCGCCGGTTCGTTCGCGTTCATGCTGTGCGATGGCGTTAATTAATTCCATGACGTTCTCGCGACGGCTCAGCGACTCTTGTGTGTTTTCTTCTACAAACTGCCTGATATAGCCTGTTTTCTCGAGTAAGCTTCGGGTTACATCGAGCATGGAACTGCCATCTTCTGCAAGCATTGCCCGATGCTCATTCATTATTGTTATGAACGATTTGATACTGTTTTTTGCCGGTTTGTAGATATCGGTTTGTTCAACCTCATCTAAAATCGTCCAAATCGGTACTTGCTGATTTCTGGCTTCCAACGTGAGTAATTGCAGCGTTTTGTCTCCGATACCACGCGCCGGTTCATTAATAACACGTATCAGCGCTTCCTCATCATTCGGATTCACCAAAAGTTTGAGGTATCCAACTACATCCTTAATCTCTTTCCGTTGATAGAATGAAATGGAGCCGACGAGTTGATAATTGATTCCCTTCCTCCTGAGAATATCCTCAAAAACCCTACTTTGATAGTTTGTTCGGTATAAAATGGCGAAATCGTTATTCGTATATCCTTTTCGCAATTTAAGTTGATGCAACTGACTCGCCACCCTATTTGCCTCGTCATATTGATCGAAGTTTTCAAGTAAGGTTACGGGTTCGCCTTGCATGTTATCCGTCCAAAGCGTCTTATCGAGCTGCTTTGTGTTATTTTTGATGATGGAATCGGCGCACTTTAAAATCATTTTCGTAGAGCGGTAATTTTGCTCTAATGGAATTTGCTCCGCGTTGGGATAATCAATTTTGAAATTCAGGATGTTTGAAATATCAGCCCCACGGAACGAGTAAATACTTTGAGCATCGTCTCCAACTACTGTTATATTTTTGTATTTGGATGCCAACATCCGCGCAACTTTGTACTGCGCGTGATTCGTATCCTGATACTCATCTATTAGGATGTATTTGAAGTACTCCTGATATTTTTCGAGTACATCAGGGAAGCGTTCGAAGAGCTCGGCAGGGAGAATGAGCAGGTCATCAAAATCCATCGCATTGCTCTGTCTCAACCGATTCAGATAAATACGATACACTTGTACCGTGATGTCATCCATGGAGTTTTTGATGAACTTTTCCTCATACTGATCAGGAGAAATAAGCTGGTTTTTTGCACTGCTGATTCTGAATTTGATATCTCTTGGTCTTACTTCTTTAGGATCAAGTCCGAGCTCGCGCACAATCGTTTTTATGGCACGTTCACTGTCATCAGAATCATAAATACTGAAATCAGGGGTGAAGCCAAGTTTATCGGCTTCCATTCTTAGAATTCGGGCAAAAATGGAGTGGAAAGTTCCCATCCACAGGCGAGAGGCATCATCGCCGATGAGTTTGTGAATACGCTCTCGCATTTCAGCTGCGGCTTTATTCGTGAAGGTAAGCGCAAGGATATTCCACGGTTTTGCTTTTTTCTGTGCTAAAAGCCAAGCTATTCGAAAGGTCAGTACACGCGTTTTTCCACTACCTGCACCTGCAATTACCAGCAACGGACCATCACCGTATTCAACTGCTTCGCGTTGTTCTTTGTTTAAACCGTTTAGAAATTCGTGGGAAATGGAATCGTTATTTTCTTTATCAGGACTTAAGGAAAAAGTTCGCATGTATTGGCTTCATCGTAGGTTAAAATTCGAAGCCTGAATATAGGGAATCCCCAAGAAGAATGTGGGAACTAGAAAAAGATTCCACAAAAAAGTGAAGCTTTAATGATGGTGATGATGATGCGGATTCTTGCAAACGTGCGTATGGCGATTATTCCTGTAGATGGTTACCCCCAAAACTGCGACTCCAATGATTAACAAAAAACTTTCTGTCAGGTGATTATGAAAACCGAAATGATGAAACCCAAAGTGTGAAACCAACATAAGAGTTACAGCACAGAAATAACTGATCAAAAGGCCATAATTCTTGTGATGAAACCATTTTGGAAAGAAACCAAAAGCACTAATAGGTACAACAGAAAGAATAAATACTGTTTCAAGAGTAGAGGAAAAGAACCCCGACATAGCCGGCAATAGTATTATAACCACCGGTACACTTAAACAGTGAATTACACAAAGTGAGGAAAGAAATATGCTTAGTCGTGAAAGCAATGGTTGATACGTTAAGAGTTGCATTAAATATTATTGACAAATAGGGCAAGTACCGTGTAACCGTAGTTCTTTTGAGGTTACCTGAAAGCCTTCTTTAATATGGTTAAGTTTAATTAAACTGTCTTCGATGGGGAAACAATAGATTTTGTCGCAAGCATCGCACACAAAATGCGCATGATCATGATCATGGCTATGATGATGGTCATGCTTGTGTGAACCCTCCGCATACACCGCATAAAGCCAGTTACGATCTTCATTCGCGACTTTATGGGCAATGCCTGACTCTGTAAATGAATTTAATGTTCTGTAAAGTGTTACTTTATCTATCGTTGCGTCATTCAGTTCTTCAGAAATTTGCGTATGCGACATAGCAATTCCTCTGCTAAGTAACAGTTGCAGTACTTTGAGCCTGACCTTAGTGACCTTTAATCCATGCTCGCGAAGTATATTTTTGAGTTCTGTTTCCATATCTGAAATTTAAAGAAAATGCAACTCAGTTGCAATTGAAAAGTAGCTTATTTAAGAGACTATGCCTCAACCTTTTTATTGATAATCACGTTTTCAGGTAGTTCTTTTTTTAGAACTCCGATGCCGAATAACGCATAATCGTAATATGCAGGATCGTTTGGGTTCAAAATGCGTAGCTTTTCGGTGAGTTCAACAACGGCCTTCCAGTCGTTTTGTGTTCTTCCGAGAAGTCCCAATTTACGAGCTTGGCGCGCCACGTGAACATCTAAGGGAATCATAAGCTCTGATTCCGGCATAAAGTTGTAAACACCTGTATCCACACAGCTGTTCTTTCTGACTGTCCATCTCAGGTAGAGGTAAAGGCGTTTGCAAGAGCTGTTTTTTTCACTATTTGCGATGTGCTTTTTAACGCGTTGCGGACCAATCAGCCCTTCAAAAAACCGCTCATGAAAAACAGCGATTAGCTCACGGTTCTGATTTTTTGCCTGTGCATAGACATCTGCCCAAAAAGGTTCAAATCCCCCGTAAATATGAATAATTCGATTCAATTGGACAATGAGTTGATGCACATCTTCTTCGGTAAATGTGCGATGCTTGAATCCCGAAAGTGATTCTCTGCTATGTTCAGCGTAATTTTTAATGAAAGAAAATGGTTGGTGCCCCATTCTCTCCATCAGCTCCCCAACTTTATTGATTACAATATCGCGCCTTCCCCACGCCATGATGGCTGCAAAAAATCCGGCGAGTTGTTTGTCTAAGACATCATCATACGCGTGAAGAAAACAAACCGGATCAGAGTCAATATATTCCGGAACTTCAACCTGAGCCGCAACTTCATCTAAGTAGGGTTTGAGCTCCAAAATTTTCTTTTTGGAAATCGTTTTCAGAGGTTTCGATTTTTTGGGTACTTTCTTGAGCATCAAATCAAAATTCAATATCGGGCAAGGGGCGTTCCCTTAAAATTTGCGTGAGTGTTCGGTTTGCTTTTGGGAAGGGATAGTCATCTAATTCGGCCGGTTTTATCCATTTAAGGATTTTACTTGCTTTGGGTACAGCTTCTCCCGAGGTAATGAAACAGTAGAATGCATGCAACGTGATTTTGAAATGCGAGTACGTGTGTTTTATTTCGGTAAGTTTTTGGGGATGGATGCTTACTTCCACAGAAAGCTCCTCCAATAATTCTCGCTTTAAAGCACCTTCGAGCGATTCACCGGACTCCACTTTTCCCCCCGGAAACTCCCATAATCCCCCAAGCATTTTTTCCTCCGGACGAAGAGCAATCAAAATATTTCCGTCTGAATCTACGCAAATGCCGACCACAATCTGATGATGAGGCACTTTCTTTTTTGGGACTTTGTAGGGGATGGAATCCGTTTTTGCCATTTGGGTAGCTACGCAAGAAAATGACACAGGACACTCATTGCACTTTGGATTTTTTGGCGTACACACCGTTGCCCCAAGTTCCATCATTGCTTGATTGAATTCACCCGGTTGGGATGCATCAAGCAGATCATCCGCAATCGATTGGATTTCGCGAATGACTCCACCTTTGGAAACATCTTCTTCAATCCCCGACCAACGGGAGATTACGCGAATTACATTTCCATCAACAACTGCTTTAGGCTGATTGAACGCGATGCTTGAAATGGCTGCAGCCGTGTAAGGGCCAATTCCTTTTAGCTTAATGATGTCATCATAGTGAGAGGGGAAATTTCCCCCGAATTGCTCCATCACAGTTTTGGCAGCATCCTGCATATTTCTGGCACGACTGTAATATCCGAGTCCTTCCCAAAGCATCAGCACCTCTTGTCGGTCTGCGTTTGCCAACGAAGCGATCTCTGGAAAAGCCTCCATCCATCGAGTATAATAAGGAAGTGCCTGATCGACCCGGGTTTGTTGGAGCATGATTTCAGAAACCCAAATGGCATAAGGATCTCCTGTATTTCTCCACGGGAGATCGCGTTTATGCTCATGATACCAACTGAGTAGCAAACTCCGAAAGTCTGCTACTATTTGGGATGTTTCAGAATCTGAGGCGCTCAACGGTATCGCTTATCTGGTGAGTTCAAGAACATTGAGCGTAATAGTCTGACTCGCTGCCGACCCAAATTGATCGGTTGCAATCACTTGAAACTCATGTTGACCAACCTGTCTGCGATTTGGAGTCCAGCGGAATAACCCGGTACGTTCATCGAGTGTTGAGCCTTCAGGTAGGTTTACCCCCAGGTAACGGATTAAATCTGCACTGCTGCCATCCGGATCAGTTGCTCGTACCGGCAATTCGAAGCGGTCGCCCGCAGGAATGGATAGCGGCCGCACCGGTGTAAAACGCGGCGGAGCGTTGAAAGAGCGCACATCCACCATAAAACTTGTACTGTCAACCACGCCGGTCATGGAAGTTGCAATAATCGTGAAAGTATTTTCGCCGATATCACGAGGGCCGGGTTGCCACAAAAAACCTTGTCCGCGAATGGTCGCTTGAGTATTGGAAGATGAGCGAATCTGAAATTGTAACTCATTGGTTGGGATGGAACCGGAAAGCTCAATTGGCAATAATAACGTTCTTGAGAATGGGATAATTTGATTTGGGATGGGATTAAGTCTAAACCTTCCGCTGGTACCACCAACGGTTTCCGTAACTGAGGCTGATTGTGCTGCACGTGTCTGAATTGAAGCAGTTG
>Ga0213835_101341_pt1 | contig 15627 bp, 16 predicted proteins | sample SWPATP01_FD_160576 | JGI IMG/M metagenome (GOLD analysis project Ga0213835, IMG submission 160576) | Coastal seawater microbial communities from Marineland, Florida, United States - SWPA TP0 #1 | ecosystem: Environmental > Aquatic > Marine > Coastal | place: USA: Florida | collected 2016-08-05
CGCCATGGCGTGGGCGAACAGGGCAGTGTTCGCAGAACCGGAACCGAACTGCCCGATGGCCGCTTCCTTGCCGGCAGGGTCGATGAAGAACAGCTCGGAACCATGGACCACCTCGCCGGTCTTAGGGTCGACGCTGACCGGCACGTGATAGCTGGCTGCCACGTCGGACAGCTGTCCTGGCGTTCCAGTGCCGTAGACCCAGTTGGGGGCGGAGGCGAGGCCGTGGCCATCGGTCCAGGCTTTCACGTCCTGGACGGCGGTGTGCAGGGGGTTCGCGTTCACGGAGAGGAAGACGACGTCGGTGGCCGCCGAACCCAGGTCGGTGTTGGCGGCGGCGACGTCCTGGGCCAGGAGCGTGCACAGGTCCTCGCATTCGTCGTCGTTGAAGGACAGCACGACGGACTTCCCCCGGTATTGGGACAGGCTGACGTTTTTTCCGTGTTGGTCGGTGAGGGTGAAGTCCGGGGCGAGGTCCAGGGGAGTGGACTGGACGTCGAGCTGCAGCAGCTCGGCCGCGGCGGAGCCCATGGCCGGCTGGGCGGCCGTAGAACTTCCGGATCCGGTTGCCGAGTCCGGCCGGAGAGCCGCGAGGAAAATTCCGGCGAGGCATACGGTGATAGCCAGCCCGGCGGCGGCCCAGGCCATGGCATTGGCCCTCCGGTGTCTCCGGTGAGCGGGCTCGGAGGTTGGCGGGGTGGGGCTCATGGGGTGGGGCTGCCTTTCGAGGGCTCGGGTCTGGTCTCGGGGGATGGCGTTTCGGTCAGGGTCCGGTGGATGACGACGGCGATCGCGGTCAGCACCACACCGCCGAGCAGTGTCGCCCACAGGAGCGGTTGCGCAGCGATACCGGCGGCGAACCAGCCCTGGACTCCGGTGACCGCCGATGTCACGGGTGACACCGCCGTCGGGTCCAGCAGTTCCGTCACCCAGTAATAGGCCAGGTAGGCCCCTGAGAGGCTCAAGGTGATTCCCGAGACGGCAGCCAGCCGGCGCCCTGCGCTCCGGGCACGGCGCACGGCGGCCGAGCCGAGCGTCGTGGTGACGACGGCGGCGGCCGTCACGAACAGCCCCATTCCCAGGGCGTAGGCAAGATAGGTGGCGAGGCCGGCCTGGAATCCCTGGCCGGTGACGGAGCCGGCTACGGCGGCCAGGAACAGCGGCAGGGAACAGCTCAGAGAGCCTGTTGCGTAGGCCGCCCCGTAGACCGCCATGGTCAGCACTGACCGCCGCGTGCGGAAGCGGGGGGCGGACAGGTGCAGCGCAGGTGCGCGGCCGAGCAGGGTGGAGATTCCGGCGCCGGCCATCGCAACGCCGACGGCGGCCATCACCCAGGGCAGCCAGCCGGTGGCCAGCCGTGCGCCCTCTTCGAGCAGCAGCCCGAGCACGCCGAAGACGGTGACGAAGCCGGTGCTGACGCAGGCGCCGGCCAGCAGCCCCCGGGTAATCCGGGCGGTCCCGGCGGTGGCCGTGGGGCCCGTGGCGTCAGGTGTGCCGGTGAAGATGGCCAGGTAGGCGGGGAGCATCGGGAAGCCGCAGGGGTTCAGGGCCGCGGCAAGGCCGAGCGTGAAGGCGTAGAGGACCGGTCCGGCCTGGTTCGCGGGGACCATGTCAGTGCCCGGATCCGGTGCGCCGGTGCAGCGACTCCAGGTAAGCGTTGTAGTCCGCCAGGTCGGTGTTGCCGTCGCGGGCGGCGCGTCGCTCGGCGGCGCGGGTCGCGCGCTGGTCCGATTTTTGCCATTTGGCCACGAGCGCGCCCAGAACGAGGAGGGTCGGAAGTTCGGTGAACGCCCAGGCGATTCCGCCGCCGGCGGCCTGGTCCGCCAGCGGGGAGACGTGCCATCCGGGTATCGGCCGGGCGTAGAACGCGACCATCAGGGAGGTGGACATCATGACCACGACGCCGAAGAACGCGTGGAACGGCGCCGTCGCGGCCAGTTCCAGGACGGGCAGGACGGGGCCCGCAACGCGGCGGAATCCGCGGGTGGGGTTCCGGGGCGAGGGGTCGGCGCCGATGATCCTCCAGAAGTAGAGGAATCCGATGAGCAGGAAGTGCACGAGCATCAGGTTGTGCCCCCACCATGTGCCCATGAGGTCATCAAAGACCGGGGTGAAATACAGGCCGTACAGGCTCATGATGAACAGGCCAAAGGTCACCGCCGGATGCGTCAGGAACGCAGCCAGACGCGACTGGATTACCCGCAGCACTCCTCGGCGCAGACGGCCACGGCCCCCGGTGCCGGTCGGCAGTCCACGCAGCAGCAATGTCATCGGCGCCCCGAGGACCAGGAACACGGGGGCGAGCATGTTCAGGACCATGTGCTGGATCATGTGGATGCTGAAGAGCTCCATGCCGTAGCCCTCGATCCCTGTCGCGGTGACGAGCAGGACGGTGCCCAGCCCCAGAAGCCACCAGATGATCCGCGCAAGCGGCCACCTGACGCCGCGTCGGTGGAGAACGACGACGCCCCACCCGTACAACCCCAGCAGGACGAGGACAAGCAACGGCAGGAGCGGAACGGGCTGGGGGTGCCAGGCCAGGACGCGTGCCAGCGTCGGCGGCTGGACCGGCATCCACATCGGCCCGCTCATCATCACGCCCGGATCCCCGGCACCCGGGACCGGCAGGGTTGTTCCCGAGAACACCACCCCTAGATCCCCAGGATGAGGGTCTCATCCGCGGACGGTTCGCCTGCGGCCCTGGCAAAGATTTCAAAACCGGCCCGTACGGCGTCCAGGTCCGTGGCTGAGAGTTTCTCGAGCACCTGCTCAATTTCGCGCCTGCGCGCGTCCGTGACCTCTTTGTAGACGCGGGCGCCGTCTTCGGTCAGGGAGACGATGACTTCGCGTCGGCTTCCGGGACTGGCCGAGCGCGCGATCAGGCCGCCGGCGACCATTCTGTCCGCGAAGCGGCTGAAGCTGGACTGGTTTGCGCCCAGGCGGTGGGCCACTTCACCCATGCGCAGCGGCCCGAAGTTGGAGAGCACCACGAGGACCCGGAACTGGGGCAGCGTGACGGTGTCCATCACTGGCGCCAGCGACCTGGCGATCACGCCCAATAGGGCGCGCGAGGCGGTGAGGGTGCCCTCGATGGCGGCGTCGCGGCGGTGGACGGTTCTAGCCACGCCGCGACCGCCCGGGAATGAAGGAACTTCCAGAATTCATACTTGCTATAGTACATATATTGCGTGAGGTCATACATTGTGGTCCGCTGCGCCGCCGTCCTCAGCCACGGTTCCCCTGGGCTCCCGGCCCCGGCAGCACGGAAGACAATGCTCCCGACAGCGAAGGATCTTCTCAATGGCTCATCCCGGTACTGCCGTGGGACGGTTTCTGCTCTTTCTCTTTGTCGGCGTCGTGTGTGGGGTCATGGTCGCCGGGCTGATGATTCCTGCCGCCGCGGTGGCAGGTTCGGCGGCAGGGTTCTCCGCCGGCCTGGTCGCAACCCTGCCCGATGAGCTGAAAATCGATACTCCGGCCCAGGCCACCAATGTCCTCGCCAATGACGGATCCGTCATCGCCGCCTTCTTCAGCCAGAACCGGGACAGCGTGCCCCTGGACCAGATGTCCCCCTCCATCCGGGAGGGCATCGTCGCGATCGAGGACGCCCGGTTTTACGAGCACGGCGGCATCGACCCGACCGGCATCCTCAGGGCGCTGGCGGCCACTGCGGGAGGCGGACGCCAGGGTGCCTCGACCATCACCCAGCAGTACGTGAACAACGTCATTATCCAGTCCCACATCGCCGCCGGGCACCCGGACCAGGTCAAACTCGGAGCCGCCAAAACCGTCGGCGACAAGATCCGGGAAATGAAACTCGCCATCGCCCTGGAGAAGACGTATTCCAAAGACCAGATCCTCCAGGGCTACCTGAACATCATCTACTTCAACCACAACGTCTACGGCATCGAGGCGGCCGCGGAGTATTACTTTGGCGTCCACGCCAAGGACCTGAGCTTGCCCCAGGCCGCCATCCTCGCCGGCGTCATCAACAACCCGGCCTACTACGACCCCGTGACCGAGCCGGAGCACGCCATCGGGCGGCGGAACATCGTGCTGGACAAAATGCTGGAGCAGGGAAAGATCACGGCCGCAGCAAATGACAGCGCGGTCAAGAGTCCGATCGGGCTGAACGTTCATCCGGCCCCGCAAGGGTGCATGGCCGCCATCACGGCACCGTATTTCTGCGACTATGTGCAACGGCTGATCCTCAACGACCCGGCCTACGGCGCCGATGAGGACGCACGGCGCAGCGCCCTCTACCGCGGCGGGCTGACCATCAAGACCACCCTGGACCCCGGACTGCAAAAGATCGCCCAGGACCAGGTCAACGCCACCATCGCGGGCGCGGACCCGCTGCAGCGCGGGGCAGCACTGGTCAGCATCGAACCCGGCACCGGCAAGGTCCTGACCATGGCCCAAAACACTGCCTACAACCCGGCACCCGCTCCCGGAAACTACATGGGCAACTTCGCGCTCCCCGCCACCGACGCCAACGGCCAACCGCTGGACGGCGCCGGCGGGTTCCAGATCGGTTCCACCATCAAACCGTTCATTTTCGCCCAATGGCTTAACGCCGGAAAATCCATGAACACCGTCCTGAACGGGGCCGTCCGGGACTACCCGCCGGGCTTCCCATGGAAGAACTCCTGCGGCATCACCACGGGGTCCTATGATCCGGCGACCGGGACCCACCTCCTGCCCAACGACGACCCCAACCACTACTACCCGATGACCGTCCTGCAGGGCCTCTACCAATCGATCAACACCATCACGTTCCAATCAGCCAGCCGCCTGGACCTCTGCGATGTCCAGAAAATGACCACGGCCGCCGGCATCACGGACGGACACACGAACAAGCCCTACGACTTCTCCAACATCTCCAACCTCATCGGCTCCGTCGACGTCGCCCCGCTGACTATGGCCAACGCGTTCGCGACCTTTGCCAGCGGAGGAATCTACTGTGCCCCGAGGGCGCTCATATCCGTCACCGACAGCCACGGAAACCCGCTCCCGGTCCCCGGACCGGACTGCCGCCAGAGCATCGACTCCGGAGTGGCCGCCGGAGTGACGTACGCCCTCAAGAACGTCCTGACACGGGGTTCCGGCTACAACATCCCGGTCAACAAGAACTACGACATCTTCGCCAAAACCGGCACCACCGACGGTAACACCATGACCTGGACCGTGGGCACCACAGCCGGCATCGCCACAGCATCCTGGTTCGGCAGCTACAAAGGCACCGGGCCGCAATGGGCCAACCAAAACATCACCATCAACGGCCGCTACTACGCCGGCGTCGACGGCGCCGACCTCGCAGGCGGCCAATGGGGACGGTTCATGGATGCGGCAGCCCCCCGATTCAACACCAGCGCCTTCGCCCGCCCCGGGGCAGCCATGCTCGGCCGGACTCGGTGACCGTGGGCCTCGATGACAGACAGGTGCTGGAAGCGGACCTGTTCATCGGAGCCGACGGTTCCACTCGGCGTCCGGGAACTCGCTTTCGGCCCCAAGGAAGAGTTCTTCCACTACTTTGGCTTCAGAATCGGCGCCTACAGCTTCCGGGACCCGGAACTCGCCGCGGCGATCGGGGGACAGGTTCGCCGTCACCGACACCCGCAAGGAGGCCTGTTCTTCTACCGGCTGCTCGACGGCAGCACCACCGCATTGGCCGTTCACCGCTCCGAAAACGCTGCCCGCCGGACGATCCTGAGGCCGTACTGCGCACCAGGCACCGCAACCTGGCGTGGATTTAGCCTGCTGGGCTTGAACACTGCCCCGGAGAGATCTACTACGACCTAGCCAGTGTGCACGGCCGCAGCGGATCCGTAGACAGTGTCTGCCCACAGAGGTAATTTGACTGGATGGACACCAAGAATGGTTCATCCGGGCGCCGCATCGTCGATCTGATGGCCGTGGCGATGATCGGTGACGGGGCACTAGGACTGCTGGTGCCGACCGAACACATGAAGACCTGGATCTGCGGGCCGCAGCGGTGGCGCGATCTGGTCAATTTTTTCGCTGGGCGGCCTGGACTGACGCGCTTGGTCGGGGCTGTGGAGATTTGCGCCGCGTTCTGGTGGGTACACCGGTCCCTGAATGGGAGATCACACGCCCGTAACCCTTAACGGGGGCTCAAGCTGGTTAGGCACGGTGGTTCCGACGACTCCCGGACTCTGAGATGGCCGCGTTGGCGCCTTCAGACCGGATGTGCCGTCACTGCCTGTCTGCTCCGCCTTCGCGTTGAGGGCCCACGGTTCCGTCCGGACTATGGCCGCCCTCGGCGTATTGGCCGATTTCCGTCCCTGCGGTTCGGCCTCGAACCGTTCCGGCGGCGCCGTAGTCGGCCTCCACAAATCGCCCTGCTTCCTCGGGCGAGTAGTCTCCGACAAGCGTCATGATCCATCGGCCCCGTCACGCCAGGACTGCTGGCCTAGACTGGGCTCGGAGGACGTTTCCAGGGGAGGTGCGATGGCGCGATTGAGTATTCTGGACCGTTTCAGGCCTGTGGGTACCCCGGGAGCTGCCGGGCCGGCCGGGGTGCCGGCTGCAGACGACCAAGGGAGAGCTGCAGAACTGGCACCCGTGTTCGCCGCCCTCGCCGGCGACGTCGCAGCGTGCGAGGCGCTCATTGCGGAGGCACGCCTCACCGCGGAAGCAGACGTGGCCCGGGCCCGCGCCGAAGCGGCAGCAATCGTGGCACGGGCCCGGCTCGACGCCGGGGCGGCACGCGTGAGGGCCGCCGCCCGGATCGAACAGGAAGCGTCGGAGCGGGACGCGCAACTGCTGGAGCAGGCACGTCAAGAGGCTGCAGCACTGGAAAAGACCGGTCTGGCGAGCATTCCCGCCGTCGTCAGCATGGTCATCGACAACCTGCTGGCTCCGCAGAGCGCCGAACAGCAATGAAAGCCGACTGGGTAGCAGCCTCTGTGCGTGCTCGGTCCATGGCGCAGCGGCGCGCCGGTGCCGGGACCTGCCGGGCGATGGCCACCCAACCAACGCTGGACAGTGCCATGTCCTTGCTGCGGGAGTCCAGCTACGCGCCACGCCTGGGCGGGGCCCGCGGGCTCGTGGCCGCTGAACGGGCCGTCCAGGAGACTTTCCTGTGGCAACTGAGGGTGCTGGCGGGTTGGCTCCCGGCGTCAGGCACGGCACTCGCGCGGGCCGCTGCCGGGATATTTGAAATCGAAAACATCGCGGCCCTGGCTCATCGGCTTGCCGGCGGAGGACCCACCCCGGAGTTCTATGCCCTTGGGGCGCTCGCCACCGCGTGGCCCCGGCTGCGGACGGCTCGCTCGCCCGAAGAGCTCGCCGCCACCCTGCGCGCCAGCGCCTGGGGTGACGTCGGCCCCGCCGGGCCGGGCCCGATGCGGGATGCGCTGACCGTTGCATGGGCGCGAAGGCTGGCCGCCTCGGCATCCGCGGCACGGACGTGGAGCGGTGCGGTGTGTGTACTGACGGCAGCCCGGATTGTTCTGGTCGACGGCGTAGCCCCGGCGCCGCCGGTCCTTCACCAGTTGGGTCCCGTAATCGGCCGCTCGTGGGAAGCCGTCAACAGTATCGCCGAGTTCTCTTCCGCGCTTCCGCCGTCCCTGCGGAGCGTTGTCCTCGGTATTGCGTCACCGGAGGAGCTGTGGCGTGCAGAGGCCCGGGCATACGCCGCGGTGGAGAACGATGGATTCCGGCTGCTTCGCGGTTCGATGCCCGGACCGGACGTCGTGCTCGGCGCCATCGCGGTCCTGTCCACCGATGCGTGGCGTGTCCGGGCGGCGCTGGCTGCCGCTGCTGCGGGCGCCGGGTCAAGCGAGGTGCTCGATGCGGCGGCGTGAATCTCTGGCTCCCGTCCGGATGGAACGGGTGGCCTTCGTGGTACCCGAGCAGGACCGTCAGCGCATGCTCGCAGAAGTGGCATGCAGTGGCATCGTCGAACTGGACCTTCCGTACGAACCCGGCAACGGCTCCGAGGAACTGGACAAGGCGGCTGCGGCCGCCGTCGTCTCAGGGCCCGCCGCGGCGCTGGTGGGCTGGGCGCCACGGCGCGAAATTAGCGCCCTGACAGCCAGGCTCGCCCCGCTCGGGGCCACCGTTGTCCCCCTGCCCCGGCCGAAGTGGATCCAACCGCCCACGCTGCTGAGCGGTCAGGCCCGTAGCGGCCTGTCCCGGACCCTCGTCGATACCTATGGAACGGTTCCCTATGCGGATCTGGATCCCACTTGGGCCGCAGGTATGGCATACGTGCTGATGTTCGGGATGATGTTCGGCGATGTGGGACACGGCGCGATCCTGCTGGGGATGGGACTCTTCCTCGGCATGGGCCGGAGCAAGAGACTGGCCAAAGTGCACAAGACGTGGCCGTTCGTGAGCGCGGCAGGGTTGGCCGCGATGTTCTTCGGGGCGTTGTACGGGGAGGCCTTCGGCCCCACTGGCCTGGTGCCCGTGCTGTGGCTGCAACCCCTTGAGGACCCGGTGCAGTTCCTGATTGCCGGCCTGTGGGTGGGAGCGTTCCTGCTTGCCGGCTCCTATGCCGTCGGCACCATCAACCGTGTCAGGGAGGGCGGCTGGGCCTACGCCCTGTACGCCCGCTCGGGCGTCGCCGGTTCGCTTCTGTTCCTCGCCCTGGGCCTGCTCGTCTGGGGACTCGCGACAGGCGCCGGGCCACTGACGGTTGCCGCGGCGGTCATCGGTCTCGGCGCACTCATCTTCATCTACATTGGCCTCTTCGCTGAAGCCGGTGGCGGAGCCACCGCCGTCTTCCAAGCCCTCGTAGAGCTCGTGGACACCGTGATCCGGCTGGGCTCGAACCTTGTCTCCTTCGCCCGCCTCGCAGCCTTCGGGTTGACGCACGCAGCGTTGTTGACGGTGGTCTGGAACGGGACGACGGCGTTGTGGGGACCCGATTGGCGCGCCGCCGCGGCCGTCCTGGTGTTCGTCGTCGGCAATGCCGTGACCTTCGCACTTGAAGCGCTGGTGGCAGGAATCCAGGCCCTGCGCCTGGAGTACTACGAACTCTTTTCCCGCGTCTTCCAGGCCGAGGGCCGCCCGTTCAGGCCATGGTCACCGGAGCTTGGTGCCGCCGAAACCCCCGGCACTAAGACTTCAATTATCCCGTCCGGTATAGCGGCTGAAAGGTAGCTCCAGTGAACCTCTGGCTTGGCACCGTTCCTGTTTTCCTTGTCGCGGCCTCGGGGGCCATCCTCCTGGTGAGACGCTGGCGAAAGTCTGCGTTCAAGATACTTGCAGCCCTCAATGTTGCCGTGTTGGTCGGATCGCTGGCGTTACTGGCTGGCGCGCTGAGCGCAGGTCCGGCGGCCGCATCGGGCGGAGCGGCTCCGGCCCTTGCGGCGGCTGCTGCCGACACACCGGCCGGCGCCGGTGGCTCAGCCCTGATCGCGGCGGCCATCGCCGTGGCCGGCTCATCGCTCGGTGCAGCATTTGCCGTTGCCTACACCGGATCGGCGGCATTGGCTGCAATGAGCGAACGCCCGGAAATCTTCGGCCGGGCCATGGTTGTGGTCGGGCTTGCGGAAGGAATCGCCATCTATGGCCTCATCATCGCCATTATCCTTATCGGCAAGGCATGAGCACGGGGAGTTGAAACGATGCCCGGAATAATTGCCGCGATTGGTGAACCGGCGTTGCTGGACGGGTTCCGGCTCGCCGGCGTCGTCGTCTTCGCCGGTTCCACTGATGAGGAAATTCGCCGCGCGTGGACGGCGCTGCCCAAAGACACGGCAATCGTCATCCTCACGCCCCGTTCTGCACACGCTCTGGAGCCGGACCTGTCCGATCCGCGCTCGCCCATGGCCGTGGTGCTTCCCTCATGAGCGGGCTGTCACCGGAAGCAGACGCCACATTGGAGCCGGTGCGGCGGGCACTGCGCTCGGCGGCCGAGCAGCAGGCGGCTGAGCTCAGATGCGATGCCGGCCGGCAAGCGGCGGCCCTGTTGGATGCTGCACGGGCCGAAGCCGCAGCGATCCTCGCCGCAGCAGTGAAGGAGGGCGAAGACGCGGCCCGCTCCGAGGCCGCACTGCGCTCAGCGCGGGCACGCCGCGAGGCACACGAGCTGGTCCTGGCACGGCGCGGTTCCCTCCGGCTGGAACTGCATCGCCGGGTGCGGGAGGTTGCGGCCGGACTCACGTCAGACCGGCGCTACCCGGAACTGGTGGCACGGCTGACGGAACAGTGCCGCCAGTTGCTGGGCCCTGATGCCCTCGTGTCAGAGAGCCCCGCGGGCGGCGTCGTCGCTGAGGCCGGTCCGCGCCGTCTGGATCTTTCCCTTCCGGTTCTGGCCGAGATGACGCTGGACGCCATGCCCGCGGCGCGTGAGCTGTGGACCCCGTAGCGGCCCGGCGGGTCGGCACTGTGGTGCGTGTCAGCGGACCTCTGGTGGAGATCGAGGGGGTGGAAGGACTGACCATGCTGGAGTTGATCGCCGTCGGTCCCCGGCGCATCAGCGCCGAAACGGTGGCCATTGCGGGGAACCGGGCAACCCTGCAGGCCTATGAATATACCGGCGGTCTCAAAACCGGTGATGCTGCTGTCCCTACCGGCGGTGAGCTTTCGGGGCTGATGGGCCCGGGACTTTTGGGCCAGGTTTTCGACGGGTTGATGCGCCCGTTGTCGTCGGCGCCGATGTGGCTGACCCCGGAGCGGTCAGGCTCCGCGGAGGACCCCACGGTCCTGTCCCGCGAATGGACCTTTCAACCGGCGGCCGTGGCGGGGGCCAGTGTGGCGCCAGGCGATGTGCTGGGCACGGTGCCGGATTCGGGCTCGGTGGTGCACCGGGTCCTCGTGCCGGCGGGTGTGTCCGGCGAGCTCAGCTGGATCGCGCCGGAGAGTCGGGTCCACGTGCTCGATACAGTGGCCGTAGTCGCGGGCCATGAGGTGGCACTTTCGGAACGCTGTCCGGTGCGCCAGCCTCGTCCTTTCCGGTCCCGACAGAGCGGTGCGGTGCCGCTGCATACCGGCCAACGGGTGCTTGATCTACTGTTTCCGGTGGCGCGCGGCGCTGCCGCGGCTGTTCCGGGGGGGTTCGGAACGGGCAAGACGATGATGCTGCAGCAGATCGCTAAGTGGAGTGATGCCGACGTCATTGTCTATGTGGGCTGTGGGGAACGGGGGAACGAAATGGCCGACGTCCTCGACGGGCTCTCGCAGCTCGAGGACGGGCGCACCGGCGGCAAACTCATCAACCGGACCGTCATCATCGCCAATACCTCCAATATGCCCATGATGGCGCGTGAGGCGAGCATCTTCACGGGGATCACGGTCGCGGAATACTACCGCGACATGGGTTACGACGTCGTCGTGATCGCGGACTCGACCTCCCGGTGGGCCGAGGCTCTGCGTGAATTCGCCAACCGCAATGGCGATCTTCCTGCGGAGGAGGGCTACCCGGCCAACCTCGCGTCCGAACTTGCCTCCTTCTACGAGCGGGCCGGCCGCGTGATAACGCTCGGCGGGAAGACCGCCTCTGTCACGGTGATCGGCGCTGTTTCCCCGCCCGGCGGTGACATGACCGAACCGGTCACCACGGACTCCCAGCGTTTCGTCCGGTCCCTGTGGATGCTGGACCGGGATCTGGCCTATTCCCGGCATTATCCGGCCGTGAGCTGGACGGGCTCTTTCTCCCGCGACGCGGAAGTCCTCGGCAGCTGGCATGCGGCCAACGGAGATCCGGGCTGGGCCGAGCGCCGGGCCAGGGCTGCCGCCCTGCTGGCGGAGTCGGACCGGCTGTCCGAACTGGCGGAGATCATCGGGATGTCGTCGCTGCCGGGCCACGAACGCATGGTGCTGCTGGGCGGGCGCCTGCTGCGCGACGGCGTACTGATGCAGAACGCGCTCAGCGTCAACGATGGTTTCTGTTCCCCGGACAAAGGCGCCGCCCTGCTGGACCTCGTGCTCGACGTCGTTGACGCATGCCAGAAACTTGTGGGACGGGGTGTGGCCGCCACCACCATCGAGCAGGCCGATCTCGGTCCGGTCCTTCGAGCCCGTGAAGAAACAGGTCCCTCGGACGCGGCAGCTGTCAAAGCCCGCAGCGGCGAGGTGCTCAGGGCATTGGAGGCCCTGCAATGAACGACGCAACAGTTACGGCTTCCGGAGGTCCTGGGTCCGTCCCGTTGTCCTTAGGCTTCGCCGCGCAGATCTCCCACGGAGATGTGCGGGAGCTCCGCGGGCCGCTGCTCATTGCCGGCGGGATTGAGGGCGTCGGCTGGGATGAATTTGCCACCATCGACATGGTCGGGGGCGAGCGGCGCCATGGCCTCGTCCTCGAAGTAGACCAGGACCTCGCCACGTTGCAGGTCCTCGAAAGCACCGACGGCATGTCGCTGGGCGGAATCCGGATCCGCTTCGAGGGCCGTCCCCTTCACATCCAGGTGGGAACGGAATGGCTCGGTAGAGTCTGCAACGGGCGTGGGGAACCGCTCGACGGCGGACCACCGGTGACGGGGTCCGCAACCCTCCCGGTCAGCGGTTGGCCGCTGAACCCGGTCTACCGGCAACCCCCGCAGGACCCGGTCCTGACCGGCATCTCGGTCATCGACGCCTTGACCACGCTGGTCAGGGGACAGAAACTTCCCATCTTCTCCGTGCCCGGTCTTCCGCACCTGACGCTGGCGACCCAGATCGCGGCACAGGCGACGTCAGGCGGCCACTCATTCCGCGTGGTGTTCGCAGCCATGGGGCTGACCCATGCGGATATCGCGTATGTCAGGGACCGACTTGAAGAACGCTCCGCCGGGGGAGAGCTGGTTCTCCTGCTCAACGCTGCCGACGATCCGGTCATTGAACGCATCCTCACGCCGCGGATCGCGCTGACGATTGCCGAACACCTCGCCTACACCGAGGGTCACGACGTTCTCGTCATCATGTCGGACATGACCAGCTATGCCGAAGCCGTCCGTGAAGTCTCCGCGGCCCGGCGGGAGATCCCGGCGCGGCGGGGCTACCCCGGTTACCTCTACAGCGATCTCGCCACCCTTTATGAGCGTTGCGGGCGGGTCAAGGGCCACGATGGCTCCGTCACCGTCGTTCCGGTGCTGACGATGCCGGCCGGCGACATCACGCACCCGGTGCCGGACCTGACCGGCTACATCACGGAGGGGCAAATTGTCCTGGCGCCCGACATAGCGGCGCGTGGCATATACCCGCCGGTGGACGTCCTGTCCTCGCTGTCCCGTCTCATGCGCAGCGGCGCGGGCAAAGACCGGACGCGCGAGGACCACCTTGACGTGGCCGCCCAGGTCCTGGCCGCCATGGCGCGCGCCCGGCAGGCGGCGGAACTGGCGGAACTGGTGGGTGCGGCGGCGCTGAGCGAAACCGACCGAAGCTACATCCAATACCGGGACCTCGTGGAAACGAGGCTCTTGAACCAGGGACGCGACGAAGTCAGGTCCCTGGACGATACGCTGGGCCGCGCTTGGGCGGCGCTGGGTGCGTTGCCGGAACAGGAACTGACCATGGTGTCGACCGCATTGCTGGAACGGTATCTTCCCCATCGGGATGGCCGGCCATGAGCAGCACGGGCCGGGCAGGCAAGGTCCGGGTCGAGCGCCGGCTGATGACAGCCCGCCACGGCGCCCGTCTGCTGGACCGGAAGCAGCACATCCTCGCAGACGAACTGGAACGGTTCGAACTTCGCATGGAATTGAGCCGCACGGAGTGGGAGGAGTTGGCAAAGGAAGCAGCTCTCTGGCTGCGTCGAGCTGCCGCCCTGGACGGAAGCGGGCGAATTGAGGCAGCGGCCCCGCTGGAGCCCGCCTGGGTCCGCGCACCGTGGGGCAGCGCAATGGGTGTGCTGTATCCAGAGGACCCCGAGTGCCGGCTCCCGTCGGCGCCACCCGCAGGAGGAAGCTCCGCCTTGTCCTACGCGGCTGCCGTTCATCGCAGAGCACTCCAAGCCGGGGTGCGCTACGCCGCGGTCCAGCGTGCGGAACTGCTGCTGGCTGCCGAACTCGCCGCGACCCGGACCCGGCAGCGGGCGGTGGAAAACCGCTGGATTCCCAGGCTGGAAAATGAACTGCAGAGCATTCGGCGGCAGCTTGACGCGCAGGAACTTGAAGAGAGCCTGCGGCTACGCTGGGCCGCTGACCGGAACGCAGGAAAATCAGGGAACGCAGGGAAAACAGCCAGACTGGCGCGGGCTTCCGACACGAGGGGGACCCGATGAGCGATGTGATCCTGGTGGCAGTCAATGACTCCCGGGCAGCTTTCCGGGCAGCGGAAGTGGCCGTCGACTATGCGCGCCGGCTGGGCGCGAGCCTGCGGGTCGTGACGGTCAGGGACCCCGGGGCGCTCGATAGACACCCCGGCGCTATCGACCCGGCCGCCTTGGCGAGACATGCGGATCTGGCAGCCGAAGCGGCCCTTCGCCATGTGGCCGGGCTCGGAGCGGCGGCAGGAGTGCAGGTGTCGCTTAGCCATCGCTCCGGCCGGGTTGCCGCCGAAATCCTGGCCGAGGCCCGTGAGGTCAAGGCGGCCCTGATCGTCGTCGCCCTGGTGGACCGTCCCGGCAGTGCAAGCCCCTACATCGGCAGCCACACCCTGCGCGTTCTGGAGTTCTCCGGCGTTCCCGTGATGGTGGTACCCCTGCGGGGGGCGTCCTGAGCGTGCAAGGGCTGGTCCCGCGCGATAAGGCCCTGTTCGTGCCCGAACCGGGCCAGGGCCATAAGCGCTGATCTGTTTCACGCTGCTCGGTCTGCCGGGCCGTGTTTCTGGCGCCAGACAAAGGCGAGTCTTAGGGTGGAGACGGACGCCAGTGATACGCCGATGAGCAGCAGGGTGGTCCGGTCGTGGAGGCTGAGTTGGATCACCAGGACGATCAGGGCGCCGAGGCAGGCCAGAAACCCGGTGCCGCTGACCAGCCGGGGCCAGAAGCCCGGCAGGACCCGGGCGGCGAGAAGGTTTGTGGCTCCGAAGACGGCCAGGAAGACCGCCGATCCGAAGGTGAGGAGGGCAGTGATGTCGGGCAGCATCGCGAAGGCGGCGCCGAACACTGTCAGGAATATCAGGGCGGTGACAGGCAGGCCGGCCCGGGTTCTTGCAAACACCGTCGGCAGCTCCTTGGCCAATGCGATCTCGTGCATCTGGCGTGCCGTCGAGAACAGGGTCGCGTTGATAGCGGAACTTGCCGCCAGAAGCGCCCCGAGGCTCGCGATCCAGTACCCCGCTGTTCCCAGGGCTGCCTGTCCCGCCGCCGCGAACGCCACTTCTTTCTGGGCAACGATAACGTCGTCACTGACCAGCATTTGAGAGCCGATCGTCACGGTGACGTAGACCAGCGTTACCAGCGCGACGGAGAGGTAGAGTGCCCGCGGCAGCGTCCAGCGGGGCCGCACGAGGTCGTCGTAGTCGTAGGAGAGCAGCTCGAACCCCTCGTAGGCGACGAAGATCGATGCCGATGCCACGATGACACCGGCCAGGCCCTTGTCATCCAGCGGTGCAAGCCGCGCCGGGGAGAAGTGCGCGAACCCGACGGCGGAGATCAGGGCAAGAACCGCGACCTTGATCAGGACCACGAGGTCTTCCGAGAGTGCCGATGCGCCCACCCCGCGCAGGTTGATCCCCAGAAACACCAGCAGGATCAGGATGGCGAATCCGTCCGCGAACACTCCCGGCAGACCAAAA
>Ga0213835_101342_pt1 | contig 15627 bp, 16 predicted proteins | sample SWPATP01_FD_160576 | JGI IMG/M metagenome (GOLD analysis project Ga0213835, IMG submission 160576) | Coastal seawater microbial communities from Marineland, Florida, United States - SWPA TP0 #1 | ecosystem: Environmental > Aquatic > Marine > Coastal | place: USA: Florida | collected 2016-08-05
AGCAGCGCAATCAGGAATGCGTCACGCATGAAGGGAAAGGCGAAGGGCAGGAGCAGCGTGTCGATCATTGCCCGCTCTCCAAGACCGTACGGGCCTGCCTGCGGGCTGCGAGATAGCCGTGGCGCGGCGCGAAGACGAATGCCGCGAGGAAGACCACCGTCTGCAACACGACGATCACCCCACCGGTTGCGCCATCGATGAAATAGCTGAGATAGGCGCCGACGAAGCTGGTCGTCGCTCCAACGGCAACCGAAATGGCGATTAGGCGTGGAAACCGGTCGGTCAGCAGATAGGCCGTCGCGCCCGGCGTCACCACCATGGCGATCACCAGGAAGGCGCCGACCGTCTGCAACGCCGCGACCGTCGAGGCCGACAGCAGGGTGAAGAACAGCACCCGCAGGAAGGTCGGCCGCAGCCCGATGGAGCGGGCGTGGTTCTCGTCGAAGAAGGTCACCATCAGATCCTTCCACTTGAGAAGCAGGATCGTCAGCGACACGCCCGCGATGATCACCAGTTGCAGCGTGTCCTCCGGCGTGATCGCCAGAATATTGCCGAGCACGATTGTCTGCACGTTCACCGAGACCGGCGAGACCGAGATCATGAACAGGCCAAGGCCGAAGAACGAGGTGAAGATCAGCCCGATGACCGCGTCTTCCCGCAGCCGCGTGACACGGCTGAGAAACAGCATGGCGGCTGCCGCCAGTCCGCCTGAGAAGAAGGCACCGATGGCGAAGGGCAGGCCCAGCATATAGGCGCCGGCAACGCCCGGCACGATGGAATGGGAAAGTGCGTCGCCGATCAGCGACCACCCCTTGAGCATCAGATAGGCCGAGAGAAACGCACAGAGCGCGCCGACCAGCGCCGACACCCACATGGCGTTGACCATGTAGCCATAGGAGAAAGGCTCGGCCAGAAGGCTCATTTCTCGTCGCCCCGCTCCGGTTCCGGCGGCAGCAGGGCGGGTCCGGTGGTCGAATGCGCCTGGTCGCCATAAAGCACGAAGGGCCGTTCGTCGTCGGTCAGCACCGTCACCTTGCGCGTGTCGGTGTCGGCATCGTCATGGAGATGCTCGCCGCCAAGTTCGAAATGGCGCAACAGGCCGCCAAAGGCGAGATTGAGATTGTCGCGGGTGAAGACCTCATGGGTCAGGCCGGCAGCAAGGATCCGGCGGTTGATGAGGATCGCGCGATCGCAGAATTCCGGCACGCTGCCAAGATTGTGGGTGGAAACCAGCATGATGCGGCCCTCGTCGCGCAACTCGCCGAGCAGCCTGATGATCGCATCCTCGGTCTTCACGTCGACGCCGGTAAAGGGCTCGTCGAGCAGGATCACCTGCCCCTCCTGGGCAAGCGCGCGCGCCAGGAAGACGCGCTTCTTCTGGCCGCCGGAGAGTTCCCCGATCTGGCGCTGGCGCAGCGCCGACATGCCGACGCGCTCCAGCGCGGCATCGACCATTTCCCGGTCGTGCGCCGTGGCGATCCGCAGCCAGTTCATGTGGCCATAGCGGCCCATCATCACCACGTCCTCGACAAGGACCGGGAAATTCCAGTCGACCTCCTCGGCCTGCGGTACATAGGCGACGACGTTGCGCCTCAGCGCCCTTCCGGCGGGTTGGCCGAGAATGGAGACCGACCCGGTCGCCAGCGGCACGAAGCCCATGATCGCCTTGAACAGGGTCGACTTGCCGCTGCCGTTGATGCCCACCAGCGCGGCGATGGTCCCGCGTGGAAGGTGGAAGCCTGCGTGCTCCAGCGCGGTGTGACCATTGCGATAGGTTACCGTCACGTCGTCAACGACGAGACCGGCACCGAGGGCGCCGGTCGGATCGAGTTGGTCGGTATCTGGCTGCAGGTTCATTCCGATAGCGCATCCGCGATTGTCTGCGTCGTCACGCGCAGAAGGTCGATAAAGGTTGGCACAGGCCCGTCCGGGCCGCTCAAGGAATCCACATAGAGCACGCCGCCATATCTGGCGCCCGTCTCGCGCGCCACCTGGCGCGCGGGGCCGTCGGACACCGTGCTTTCGGAGAAGATCGCCGGAATGTCATGTTCGCGCATCGTGTCGATCACCCGGCGGATTTGCTGCGGCGTGCCTTCGCTGTCGGCGTTGATGGGCCAGAGATAGAGTTCCTGCAGGCCGAAGTCCCGCGCAAGATAGGAAAACGCTCCCTCGCTGGTCACCAGCCATCGGCGCTCCTCGGGTATCTCGGCCAGTCGGTCGCGGATCGGCTGGATCGTGGCCTCGATCTCCCGGATGTAGGCTGCGGCATTGGTCTCGTAGATTTCCGCATTGTCGGGATCGTGCTCAATCAGCGCGTCGCGAATATTGGCGACATAGATCGTGGCGTCGCTTGGCGACATCCAGGCATGCGGGTTTGGCCTTCCCTCATAGGGGCCTTCGCCAATGCCCATCGGTTCGATGCCTTCGGTCACGATAGCCTCCGGCACGTCGCGCAGATTGCGCAGGAAGCGTTCGAACCATTGTTCAAGACCAAGTCCGTTCCACAGGATCAGGTCGGCATCCTGTGCTCGCAGAATGTCGCCCGGCGTCGGCTGGTAGTTGTGAATCTCGGCATCGGGCCTTGTGATGGATTCGACCGTTGCGGCCTCTCCCGCCACGTTGCGCGCCATGTCTGCAATGATCGTGAAGGTCGTCACCACCTTCAAACGTTCCTCGGCCTGGGCCGCCGTCGCGGTGAGGGACAGGGCAGCAGCCAAGAGGAGGGGGGCGAAAAGACGCATGAGATGCTCCGACATTTTCGAATTCTTCGAAACAGATAGCGCGATGGCGTGGCGCCGTCAATGCAATTGCAAATCGTTTGCAAGAAGAGGTTCGAACTGACGGGGAATATCGCCGCCTGCCTTTGCATCGCATATTCATCTGGCGCATATTCCGCCGATGAACGAGGCGGTGCTGCAGAAGCCTGATTATGAAACGGCGTTGCGGGAGGCGGGTGTGCGCATCACCCGGCCGCGGCGGGTGATTCTGGGCATATTGTCGGAGGCCGGCGACCATCCCGACGCGATGGAGATCTTCCGCCGTGCCGTGATGGTCGATTCGGGTATCTCGCTATCGACCGTCTATCGCACCATGAAGCTGCTCGAAGGGATCGGCGCCATCCATCGCCACGCCTTCGAGGGCGGCCCGTCGCGTTTCGAGCCGGCCGGCGAGGAGCACCACGACCACCTCATCGATATCGACACCGGTGACGTGATCGAGTTTCACTCGACAAAGATCGAGGAGCTGCAGGACGAGATTGCCCGCGCCCTTGGCTATGAGATCGTTCATCACCGGCTTGAGCTCTACGGCCGCAAGCGCAAGAAACGGTAGGGCGGGAGTGCCTCTGCTCTCCGTTCAGCCGGTCAGCAGGGTCACCTGGCCGCCTTGCAGCTCCAACTGTTCCAGCGGCTGCGGACGTCCGAGCAGGTAGCCCTGGCCGCTGCCGACGCCAAGCGCGCGCAGCGTGTCGAACTCGCTCTCGGTCTCGATGCCTTCGGCCACGATCTCCGTGCCGGTCTCACGGGCAAAATGGATCAACGCGGAGGCCAGCGCGCGCCGTGCCGGGTCGAGATCGATGCCGCGGGTCAAGCCCATGTCCAGCTTGATGATGTCGGGATTGAGCTGGAGAATGTGCTGCAGGCTGGCAAAACCCGCGCCTGCATCGTCGACGGCAAGCCGAATGCCCTCCGCGCGCAGAGCCGACAGCGCTTCCGTCAGGCGGCCATAGTCCGAGACCTGCGCATGTTCGGTGACTTCCAGCACGATGCGCCCGGGCGCATTGCGAAACAAACCGGCGAGACGACCGCTCATGATCGTCTCGGGTGACGCGTTGAAGGACACATAGGTCGTGTCGTCGAACGCCGCGAGGTTCTGAAGTGCGGCCTCCAGGACGGCGACTTCCAGGTCGATGCCGAGGCCGGCGGAAGCAGCCTCGCCGAACCACTTGTCGGGAGACCGATGCGGCTCGCTGGCAAAGCGGCACAGCGTCTCGAAACCTTTCGGGGTGCGCGAATTCAGATCGCAGATCGGCTGATAGACGACCGAGAAGGCGCGTTCATGCATCGCCGTTTGAATTCGCTCGCGTGCCGTGCGCAGCGCGGTCTCTTCCGCGATGTCCCGGCGTAGCTGATGCGCTGCCAGATCGGCAAAGATGCGCATCACGTCGAGGTCGCGCTGGTTGAGCGACGCGTTGGGGCGCGGGCTGAGGCAGCAGAACATGCCGTAGGGCGTGCCATCGGCAAGCCGGATCGGAATGCTGGCATGCGAACCGATGGGCACTGCCTGGGTGATGGGCATCGCCACGGCCAACGGTTCGGTGGATGTGTCGGGGATAAGCTCGGGCAGCCGGCCGGCAAGGATGTGCCGGCAATAGACCTCGTCGAGCGAGCGTTTGTCGCCAGGCTTGATCAGTGTTTCGAGACCGGGCGCATCGACATAGTGGAACACGGAATCGTCGCCGACGAACTCGGAGAGATAGGCGACCTCCATGCCCAGATGGCGACGCACGGCTTCAAGAGCCCGCTGGATCGTGAAATCCTTTTCCGGCGCGACGCCCGCATCGTCGAGAAGGGCCTGCTGAAAGACTTGCATGAATGAACTCCCCTGGATCGGGAGAGACTTATCCATGGCCAATGTCGACTTTGGATTAATTGCCGCCGCGAGAACCGATCACAAATATTCTTAGTTTCCAGAACCTTTCAGTACGGCCTCAGGCCGCCGCCTTCACCAGATAGTCCTTCACTGCATCGAAGCGGATCGCTTTCCAGCGTTCGGCTTCGTAATTGAGGCCGAATTCGTGTGGGGCGAGGAACACCGGATCGCCGTCGAGGTCGCGGGCGATGTCGCCGCGATGGGATTCAACAAACCGTTCCAGATCCACCTTCTCGCCGGAAATCCAGCGGCAGATGTTGAAGCGTGCGCTCTCGAAATCGACTGGCAGGCCGTATTCGGCCTCAAGCCGCATCTTCAGGACGTCGAGCTGCAGCGCGCCGACCACGCCGACAATCGCCGGCGACCCGTCCTCGGGCACGAAGAGCTGGACGACGCCTTCCTCGGCCATCTGCTGCAGCGCTTCCTTGAGCTTCTTGGCCTTCATCGGATCGCCGAGCCGCACGCGGCGCAGGATCTCCGGCGCGAAGTTCGGCACCCCGCGGAAATTGATGTCCTCGCCCTCGGTCAGCGTGTCGCCGATGCGAAGCGTGCCGTGGTTCGGGATGCCGACCACGTCGCCGGCAAATGCCTCGTCGGCGGTAATCCGGCTCTTGGCGAAGAAGAATTGCGGCGCCGAAAGGCTCATCGACTTGCCGGTACGCACCAGCTTGGCCTTCATGCCGCGCTCCAGCCTTCCCGAGCACACGCGCACGAAGGCGATCCGGTCGCGGTGGTTGGGGTCCATGTTCGCCTGGATCTTGAATACGAAGGAGGTCATCTTCGGTTCCGTCGCCTCGACCCGGCGACCGTCCGCATCCTGCGCGCGGGGTTCCGGGGCAAAGGCGCCCAGCGCCTCGATAAGGTCACGCACGCCGAAATTGCGCAGCGCCGATCCGAAGAACACCGGCGTCAGGTGCCCCTCGCGGAAAGCCTTGAGGTCGAAGGGGCGGCAGGCCTCGCGGGCAAGCTCCATCTCCTCGACAAACGCATCGCGCTCGTTGGCGGGCAGCTTGCCGGCCACCTCGTCCGATTGCGGGCCGTTGACCTTGCGCCACTTCTCGTCGGCATCGCCATGGCGCACCGCGTTGTCGGCCAGGTGATAGGTGCCGGCAAAACTTTTGCCCTTGCCGATCGGCCAGGTGACGGGCGCGGTGTCGAGCGCCAACTTCTCCTCGATCTCGTCCAGGATCTCGAACGTGTCGCGCGTCTCGCGGTCCATCTTGTTGACGAAGGTGACGATCGGAATGTCGCGCATGCGGCACACCTCGAACAGCTTCAGCGTGCGCGGCTCGATGCCCTTGGCGGCGTCGATGACCATCACGGCCGAGTCGACCGCCGTCAGCGTGCGATAGGTGTCGTCGGCGAAGTCCTCGTGGCCTGGCGTGTCCAGCAGGTTGAAGACGTGGTCGCCATATTCGAAGGTCATCACCGAGGTGACGACCGAGATGCCGCGCTCGCGCTCGATCTTCATCCAGTCCGAACGGGTCTGGATCTTGTCCTTCTTGGCCTTGACCTCGCCGGCGAGCTGGATCGCGCCACCGAACAAAAGCAGCTTCTCGGTCAGCGTCGTCTTGCCGGCGTCGGGGTGCGAGATGATCGCGAAGGTGCGTCGGCGCGCCACCGCGCGCGCGAGTGTGTCGGACATGTTCGACAATCCTTTAGGAACGCGCGGGCTTTTAGCAGGCGCGGGAGCGGATGTCGAACGGGGAATGTGACCCTACTTCCCCCGGCTTTCGATGCGCTGGTGCAGCTCCCGGATGATCCGGCTGGCGGTCGTCTCGCACAGGAAGGGCAGGAAGGCGTGGGTAAGTGCGGCGCCACCGGCCAGAAGCAGGCGCGAGGCAAACCACAGCGCAAAACCCATATGCTCGAAATAGGATTCGCCCACCGTCTGCGGATGGGCGGTGAATAGCCTGGCGAGGCGTGCGGCCATGTGCGATCTCCCGCTGATGGGTTGAAGCGCGCAGGATGGCCCAGCCGACAGGGCTTCTGGTCCCAATATGTCCTTGAAGAAGAAGAATTTATAGGACATCATCCCAGGAATGAGCGAGGAAATGGACGAAATTGACCGCCGGCTGCTGGCCGAGCTGCAACGCGACGCCACGCTTTCGGTCGATGAATTGTCGGAACGGGTGAGCCTGTCGCGCAATGCGTGCTGGCGGCGCGTGAAGCTGATGGAGGAGCGCGGCGTCATTACAGGCCGCGTGGCGCTGGTCGACGCCGAGAAGATCGGGCTGGGCCTGTCGGTCTTCGTGATGATCCGCACCTCCAGCCACGACCCGGATTGGCTGAGGAAATTCCGCGAGGCCGTCACCTCCTTCCCCGAGATCACCGGCGTATACCGCATGTCGGGCGATCTGGATTACGTGCTGCGCGCCCGCGTGGCCGACGTGAAGGCCTATGACCGTCTCTACCAGCGCCTGATCGCCAGGGTGCCGCTCTCGGATGTTTCGGCCTCCTTCGTCATGGAGGAAATTCGCGAGACGACGGTGCTGCCGGTGGAGGTGAGGTAGGCCTCAGGTCTCCAGCTCGAACCCGCCCTCGGCTATAACCTTGCCATTGACCATCAGCTTGACGCGGTGATGCCCCGCATTGTGCGTGCGGGTGGAGAAATCGCGGATCGCGCGGCGGATCGAAAGCGCCTGCCGCCCGCCGGCGGGGAGGTCGAATTTCTTCAGCTTGAAGACCTTCTTCGATGGCCCGCCATTCTTCTTCACGTAATGGACCGCGTAGTCGGCGACGAGATGCTGCGGCTCCTGTGCGGTCGAGACGATCTCGGCGGCGATCGTGACGTGCTCCCCGAGCCGCACCACCTCCGGCGTCACCGAAAACCCTTCCACCTGCACGAGCGCCTCGCCCGTCGCGCCGACCAGCGCCAGCGCGCGCGGCTCGCCCTTCTTGATCAGCGTGCGCAGCGCATGTTTCACGATCCAGCGCGTGTTCGGGTCTTCCTGTGGCCAGGCCTCCAGCCGGTCGAGCAGCCAGTCGGGATGGTCCTTGGAAATGTCGTTGAGATAGTTGGCGACGGACTTGCGCACATAGAGGCTCGGATCGGCCTTCAGCCGCTCGAGGATAGGAAAGGCAAGCGACGGGTCCGCGGCAAAGGCGGATAGCCGGAACGACCACGGAAGGCGCGGGCGCGAGCCTTCGCTGGCCAGCCGCCGCACATGTTCGTTCTCGTCCTCGGCAAAGCCGCGCAGGAACTTGAGCGTGCGGTCGGGTTCGTCGCGCAAGAAGGGCCGGATGGCGAATTCGGCCGAGCCGAAGCGGGTCAGGTGGTGCAGAACCTCCATCGAGCGGTCGAAATCGTCGCGGCCGCAAAGCGCCACATAGTCCGCCAGCGCGATGGCCGCGAAGGCATGGTTCACGCGCGGACCGACCCGGCAGAGAATGTCGGTGGCCGCCGAAAAATCCGGCGGCAGGGTGGCGCGATAGCATTCGGCCGTGCGGCGCACGCGCTGCATGATGCCCAGCTCGTCCAGCTTGTCGAGAGCAAGCTGCAGAAAGCGCTCGGCATCGAATCCGGGGAAGACAGCGGATGTTTCCTGCGCCATGTGCCGGAAACGGGCCTCGTCGAAAATCTCCTTGAGGGCAAATTGCCCCGCCGCCTGCTCGCTCATGTCTTCTCCCATGCCATGCCGAAGACCCGATAGCATGGGCCTGCTGACGCAGCCTGTCAGGAGGCGATGCGGAGAGGGCGAAAACCGTTGAAAGCGCCTTCCCGGCAATTGACCCCATCGCCCGCCGGCGCGATAGCATCCGCTCATGAGCCCTCCCGATCTCCCCACAATCGGCATCGTGCGCCTGCCCCATGGCGAGGGGCTCGACCTGCCATCCTATGAAACCGCAGGTGCGGCCGGCATGGATCTGCGCGCCGCAGTGCCTGATGACCGGCCGATCATCCTCCTGCCGGGCCGGCGCGTGCTGGTGCCGACCGGCATGGTGGTCGAAATACCGCATGGCTTCGAAGGCCAGGTCCGCCCGCGCTCCGGGCTCGCCCTGAAACACGGCATCACCTGCCTCAACACGCCCGGCACGATCGACAGCGACTATCGCGGCGAGCTGAAGGTGATCCTGGTCAACCATGGCGACGAGGAATTTTCCGTCACCCGCGGCATGCGCATCGCGCAGATGGTGATCGCACCGGTCGTCCAGGCGCGGATCGAGGAGCGCACCCACGCCGCCGAGACGGCACGCGGGGCAGGTGGCTTCGGCTCGACCGGGACGGGCTGATGGCCAGACCCGGGCTCGTCATCTTCGATTGCGACGGCGTTCTGGTCGACACCGAGACGCTGGCCAACCGGCGTCTGTCTTCCTGGCTCACCGAAGCCGGCTTTGCCATCAGCTACGAGGATTGCCGCCGGACCTTCTGCGGGCGCAGCATGAAGTCGGTGCAGGAAGAGGTCGAGGCAACCGGCGTCATGCTCGGCGATTTCGTGAACCGCTGGGACTCCGGCCTGCCGGAACTGTTTGCCGATGGCCTTGAGGCGATACCACATGTCGAGACGGCGGTGCTCGTGCTGAAGGAAGCCGGTATCCCCTGGTGCGTCGCCTCGTCGGCGCATGTGGAAAAAATGCATCTGACCCTCGGCACGACCGGCCTGCTGCCCCATTTCGAGCAGGTCCTGTTCAGCGCCACCATGGTGGAACGCGGAAAACCGTTTCCGGACCTGTTTTTGCATGCGGCCGGGACGATGGGCTTTGCGCCACAGGAATGCGTCGTGGTGGAAGATGCGGTGCCGGGCGTGAAGGCGGCACGGGCGGCAGGCATGCACGTCTTCGGTTATCACGGCGATCCGCATACCGACCGTGACGGGCTGGCGGCAGCCGGCGCCACGCTGTTCGACGACATGCGCGCGCTTCCCGGCTTGCTGGGACTGGCTGAAAGCCGAAACGCCTGATCTCGTCTCTCTGTCAGCATATCCGACTGGACCAGCGACGGGTTGTTGCTGGCGCGCTTGCCTCCACATAGCCTGCTCGAAACCACAGCGGAGAGCAGCCCATGACACAGGAGAGTTTTCGCGCGCTGCATGAAGGACCCGGGGCTTTCGTGATCCCCAATCCTTGGGATATCGGCTCGGCCAGGCTGTTGGCCCATCTGGGCTTCAAGGCGCTGGCCACGACCAGTGCCGGCTATGCCTTCTCGCGCGGCATGGCAGATGGTGCCGTGTCTTTCCACGAAATGATTGCCCATTGCCGCGAACTGGTCACGGCAAGCGATCTGCCCGTGTCGGCCGATCTCGAAAACGGCAAGGGCGACAGTCCCGAAAGCGCAGCGGAGACGGTCTTTGCCGCGGCAAAGGTCGGGCTTTCAGGCTGCTCGATCGAAGACTTTTCCGGCGATCCGGCAAACCCGATCTACGATTTCCAGCTGGCGGTGGAGCGCGTCTCGGCAGCCGCCGAAGCGGCGCGCGCGCTCGACCGGGATTTCGTGTTCACCGCCCGCGCCGAAAACCTGCTGCGGGGCGTCAACGATCTCGACGATACGATCCGCCGGCTGCAGGCCTTCGAAAGGGCGGGTGCAGACGTTCTCTACGCGCCGGGCATCGGCGACATGGAAACGGTCCGCACGATCTGTTCATCGGTTTCCAGGCCGGTCAACGTGCTGGCGCAGAAGCATTTCACGCTGGCCGAACTGTCGGAGGCGGGTGTCCGGCGTGTCTCTCTCGGATCGAAGCTGACCACGGCTGTCTACGGCGCGCTCAGGTCGGCCGCGAGCGAGATCATCGACAAGGGGACTTTCGGGTTCGTTGCCGGCGAGATGCCGTTCGGCGAGTTGCAGCAACTCTTTTCCGCGGCACGCTGAGCGCCCGGTCGACCGTTACTGAAAGGTCGGTTGGTTGCCCATTCCCTTCGTTGAGCGCCTGCGTGCGCAGGCAGGACCGGGACCGCGCATGTAGTGGCGTTCCGGACGATAGCTGGGCACAAGAAACTCCCGGACCGCCGCCGCGTACCGGACGATGCTCGAAATGAACGACATGACACTTTTTCCTGGATGCCGGATGTCCCTTACCGACTGATTTCGCACTAGCAGCATTTTGTGAATCCATTGTGAATCACATCTGCCTCCCCAGTGACGACAGGGCGCAAATCGCACCGGATAAGGGACGGAATCTGGGCGGGCAGGACATTCGCATTGCGATTTGTGTCGGCTGTTGCCGCGTTGCAACATTTCTGCGGCGATGGCCGACGCCCGAAGCGGTTGGCCCGGTCTCCGAAAATCAGCTCGGCCGAAAAGGAACCGGTTCGCCCGGAGATGCGTTGGTCCGACAGCCTTGGCCCTCGTGGCCAGATGCGGCAAGCCCCGAAAAACAACAACAGAAAGGCAAGACCATGGGCATTTTCTTCAAGGATATCAAATCGATGGACGATCTTTTCGTCCACACGCTGCGTGACATTTATTATGCTGAAAAGCAGATCGCCAAGAACCTTCCCACGATGGCCGACAAGGCTTCCAGCCCCGAATTGAAGGCGGGTTTCGAGACCCATCTCGACGAAACCAAGGGCCAGATCGAACGGCTTGAGGAAGTTTTCCGGATGCATGGTGTCGAAGCCAAGGCCGTGAACTGTCCAGCCATCGACGGCATTCTGAAGGAGGCCGACGAGATCGCCGGTGAAGTCGAGGACAAACGCGTGCTCGACGCGGCTCTGGTGGCTGCCGCGCAGGCGGTGGAGCACTATGAAATCACGCGCTACGGCTCGCTTGTTGCCTGGGCGAAGGAACTTGGAAGGCCCGATTGCGCTTCGGTACTGCAGAAGAACCTCGACGAGGAAAAGGCCACCGACAAGAAGCTCAACGCGTTGGCGGAGAGCAAGGTCAACGTGGCCGCCGCAGAGTAGTCCCGCCGGCATTGCCGGTCGACTTTGCCTGATACCGTTATTCCGCCGTAGCATTCGAAGCGGTTCGGGCAAGCCGCCCCCACGCGGCAGTCTCCTTCTCCCCCGCTTCGGATGGCAAGCGGGATAGCGGGGAGAGGGCGCGCTGGCCATCTGCGCCAGCCGGTAATGACACCCGCTGTTGCCCGGACCGGTCCGTCACATTATGTGTCGGCTGACAGACATTGAGGGCACGAGCGGTTCATGACCATCACCAAGGAAGCGGTAATCGACCGTCTCCGGACCATCCAGGGGCCGGATTTCGAGAGCGACATCGTCTCGCTCGGCCTCGTGTCGGACATTTTCATTGCCGACGCCAAAGTGTTCTTCTCCATCACCGTGCCGGCCGAGCGCGCGCGCGAACTGGAGCCGCTGCGAGCCGCAGCGGAAAAATCCGTGCGTGACATGGAGGGCGTCGCCGGCGCCACCGTCGCGCTGACGGCAGAACGCAAGGGCGGTGGCATGGAGAATGCAGCCCCGCGTCCCGCGCCGCCTCGCCCCGCCCCACCGCCACAACAAGCCGCCGCACCGGCCGGCCGCGTCGCTGGCAAACGCGACGTGCCCGGCATCGGCGCCATCATTGCGGTCGCCAGCGGCAAGGGCGGCGTCGGCAAGTCCACGACCGCGGTCAACCTGGCGCTGGGTCTGGCAGCACTCGGCAAGCGTGTCGGCATTCTGGACGCCGATATTTACGGCCCCTCCCTGCCGCGTCTCCTGGGTCTCAAGGGCAAGCCCGAGACGGTCGACGGCAAGGTGCTCAAGCCGATGGAAGGCTATGGGCTTAAAGCCATGTCGATGGGCTTCCTGGTCGAGGAAGAGACACCGATGATCTGGCGCGGACCGATGGTGATGTCGGCGCTGACCCAGATGCTGCGCGAGGTCGCCTGGGGCGAGCTCGACATTCTGGTCGTCGACATGCCGCCTGGCACCGGAGACGCGCAACTGACCATGGCCCAGCAGGTGCCGCTGGCCGGCGCCGTCATCGTCTCCACCCCGCAGGATCTGGCCCTGATCGACGCTCGCAAGGGCCTCAACATGTTCAGGAAGGTGGAGGTGCCGCTACTGGGCATCGTCGAGAACATGAGCTATTTCCTCGCCCCCGATACCGGCGCGCGCTACGACATTTTCGGCCATGGCGGCGCCAGGTCGGAGGCCGAGAGGCTGGGCGTGCCCTTCCTGGGTGAGGTGCCATTGACGATCGACGTGCGCGAGACCTCTGACGCGGGCAAGCCCGTTGTCGCTTCCGATCCGGAAGGAGCGCAGTCGAAAATCTATCGCGAGATTGCCAGGCGCGTCCTGGCGGAGCTGGACAATCATGGCTCGAGCGGACCGGAGATCGTGTTCGACTAGGCCAGGCCCGCCTGTAGCGCGGGCACAAGGGAGGGGATTTTGAGCGAGACACCCATCATCGTCGACAGGCGCGACGGCTACCATGTCATCACGCTGAACCGGCCTGAAAGATTGAACTCCTTCAATGAGGCTCAGCATCTGGCGCTGCGTGCCGCGCTTGAGGACTGCGCCGCCGACGCCGAGTGCCGCGCGGTGTTGTTGACGGGGGCCGGGCGTGGCTTTTGCGCCGGACAGGATCTGTCGGACCGCGATCCGACCATGCTCGGCGAAAGCCCCGATCTCGGCCTGACGCTGGAAACATTCTACAATCCGCTGGTGCGCCAGATCCGGGCGCTGCAAAAGCCGGTCATCTGCGCCGTCAATGGCGTGGCGGCCGGCGCTGGCGCCAACATCGCCTTTGCCTGCGACATCGTGCTTGCGGCGAAATCGGCAAAATTCATCCAGGCCTTCTCCAAGATCGGGCTGATCCCCGATGCGGGCGGCACCTACTGGCTGACGAAACATCTCGGCGAGGCGCGCGCCAAGGCGCTGGCGCTGACCGCGCATCCCCTGCCGGCAGAAGATGCCGCGGCCTGGGGCCTTATCTGGAAAGCGGTCGATGACGAAAGCCTGATGGCGGAGGCCGAGGCATTGGCCACACAATTCGCCGCAGGCCCGACGCGCGCCTATGCGCTGACCAAGCAGGCGATCCACGCCGCTTCCACCAACACCCTCGACGAACAGCTCGATGCCGAGCGCGGTTTTCAGCGCCAGGCCGGCCAGTCGGACGACTACAAGGAAGGCGTCAAGGCGTTCCTGGAAAAGCGTCCGCCCAATTACCGCAAGGGCTGAAACGAAACGCCCCGGCATGAACCGGGGCGTTCGGTCAACGTACGGGCGGTTGGCCGCTGTTGCCGCCTATCCCGCGTAATGGATGGTCTTGGTCTCGACATAGTTGTCGAGGCCTTCCGGCCCGCCTTCGCGACCCATGCCCGACTGCTTGAAGCCGCCGAAGGGATGTTTCGGGTCGACGATCATGCCGTTGATGGTCAGGCTGCCGGTGCGCACCCTTCGGGCCATCTGGTAGCCGCGCTCATGATCGCGCGTGTAGATGGCGCCCGACAGGCCGAACGGCGAGTTGTTCGCCTTGCGGATGGCGTCCTCCTCGTCGCGATAGGTCAGCACCGAGACCACCGGTCCGAAGATCTCGTCCTGGACGATCTTCATTTCCGGCGTCACGTCGGTGAAGACCGTCGGCTCGACGAAATAGCCGCGGTCCAGCCCCTGCGGGCGCCCGCCGCCGGTAGCGATCTTGGCGCCTTCGGCCCGGCCGGTGGCGATATAGCCCTGCACGCGGGCAAGCTGGCGCGCCATGGTCAGCGGGCCCATCTGGGTCGCCGGATCGAACGGATCGCCGACCTTGATGTTCTTCACCGCGCCGAGATAGGCGTCGAGGAATTCCTTCTCGCGCGATTCCGGCACCAGGATGCGGGTCAGCGAAAAGCAGACCTGCCCGGTGATCGGCATGGAATAGACCATCAGGCTCGGCAGCGCGGCCGAAATGTCGGCATCGTCGAGCAGGATGGCGGGCGACTTGCCGCCCAGTTCCAGCGACACGCGGGCCAGCCGCTCGGCGCAGGCGGCCGCGATATGCTTGCCCGCAGCCGTCGACCCGGTGAAGGCGACCTTGTCGATCTCCTTGTGGCGGATGAGATAGTCGCCACCCTCGCGGCCTGCGGGCACGAGGTTGAACACGCCTTCGGGCAGCCCCGCCTCTTCGATGCATTCGGCCAGTATATAGGCTTCCAGCGGCGTTTCCGGCGACGGCTTCGACACCATGGTGCAGCCGGCGGCAAGGCCTGCCGCGATCTTGTAGCTCAACAGCACCAGCGGCGCGTTCCACGGCGTGATCGCCGCGCACACACCGACCGGTTCCTTGACCACGCGCACCCGCCCGCCATCGTCGCGCTTGCGTTCGTCGACGAAAGGGTAGGTCTCGATCAAATCGGCATAATAGTTGAACAGGGTCGGGTTCTGAGCCACCAGCTTCTTGGTCAGCGAGATCGGTGCGCCGACCTGCAGGGTCCAGGCCTGGGCGATGTCGTCCAGCCGCGCCGTCAGGAGATCGGCCACCTTGCGCAGATATTTGGCGCGTTCGGCCGGCTCCATGCGCGGCCACGGGCCCCGGTCGAACGCGTCGCGCGCCGCCGCCACGGCGCGGTCGATATCCGCCCGGCCGGCTTCCGGATAGGAGAGGATTTCTTCTTCGGTAACCGGCGAGACCACCTTCAGCCGGTCATTGGAGATCGGCTCCAGCCACTTGCCGCCAATGAAGAATTTTTCCGGCGCCTTGGGGCCGGCCACGTTGCGTGCCACCATGTTCATCTGCTCGCTCCCTTGCATGTCCGGTCGCGTCGGAGACGCCTGCCGAAACATCTAGCGCCGGTGCAGGCACTGCACCTGGCGCTGATCAGATGGAGCGCAATATAGGAAGCGCGGACGGCCAAGTCACTTTCGTTTCGGGACCGGCGGCATAATCGCAGCCAGGCAGGGTGCCGCCAAAAGAAGAGAGGCGCGGTTTCCCGCGCCTCTTCGTTGTTTGCTGCCCTCTTGCGTGTTGTTACAGGGCTGATTGTGCTTGTGCTGGCGTTTCCGGGACGAAGCTGAGCGATGATCCGCCGGCCATGCCCGTATAGGTATAGTCGTTGTAGCGCCATGCGCTGCCCTGCCGCGACCACAGGCGCACGAACACCGTGCCGGTCGTCGGCAGGC
>Ga0213835_101344_pt1 | contig 15599 bp, 14 predicted proteins | sample SWPATP01_FD_160576 | JGI IMG/M metagenome (GOLD analysis project Ga0213835, IMG submission 160576) | Coastal seawater microbial communities from Marineland, Florida, United States - SWPA TP0 #1 | ecosystem: Environmental > Aquatic > Marine > Coastal | place: USA: Florida | collected 2016-08-05
CATGGTCGCAGACCTGCTGCGGGGAAGGCGCACGCACGATGGTGGCCGATAGTGGGTCGATCACGGAACGCAGGTGCTCGGCCGTGATCGGAATGTAGGTCGACCTGCGCGGCGGTTCCGGCCGGCGGTGATTGACCGCTACCGCCGAACCGTTTTCGAAGCGAACCGACACGCCGTCGGGACGCCCCCGAGTCTGGTATTCGATTGAAAAGCGGCTCGGTTCCACACCGCCGGTGCCGTTGAGCCTGCCGGTGAGCTGCGTGGTGCCGGCGGAGGTGCCGACCAGGCTGGCCAGTCCCACGCCGCGCAAGGTGCCGTTGACCTCCAGCGATCCGTCCGCCGACAGCGCCGAGGTGAAGCTCGCACGTGCCACGGGTAATCCGAGAAAGGTGACGAAGTAATCGGTGGTGAATCTCTGCTGGCCGGCCGACGCATCGGGAGCCACAAGGATAACGGCCGACGCGAGCGCCGGTACCAGAAAGCGAAGGTGGGGCATGACAGACTCCAGAGAAACGAGGCGGCGCGTCCCTTCTTCGCCGTTTGGTCGAATCGCCTGAAAATCCGGCAAATCTATGTTATGGAGCCGGCACCGGAACCGAATCGCGCGTCCGGCGGCCTTGACCGCCCTGGTGTTTGCCAGTATGGGAACGGCGAATTTTCCATGAGGCTGGCCTCCATAGCCGCGCCGCGACCTTGATGTGGTGCGGAATGCGGCCGTTGCCGGCGATGAACCGAAGGTAAATGCAATGTCCCGCGCTTGCGAACTGACCGCCAAGGCCGTGATGAGCGGCAACAATGTAAGCCACGCCAACAACAAGACCCGGCGTGTCTTCCGTCCGAACCTCGTCAACGTGACGCTGCAGTCGGAAGCGCTGAACCAGAAGGTCAGCCTGCGTATCTCGGCGGCTGCCCTGCGTTCGGTCGAGCATCGCGGCGGTCTCGACGCCTTCCTGCTCAAGGCCAACCCGGCCGAATTGTCGCAGCGCGCACGTCTGATCAAGAAGCAGGTCGAGAAGAAACTTGCCGAGGTGGAAGCCGCGTAAGGCTTCCCTAAAAGACATCTTCCGAGCGGCGGGCTTTCGCCCGCCAAACTGGTTCCATCACCCAGGCTAAAAAAATGAACACCAGCACGATTTCGATCTGGCCATTCGTGGCCGCGATGGCGACTGTCGTCGTCGCCTCCAATATCCTCGTTCAATATCCGTTCGGCCATTTCGGGCTTCAGGATCTTCTGACCTGGGGCGCGTTCACCTATCCGATCGCGTTTCTGGTCAATGACCTGACCAACAGGCGCTTCGGCAAGGAAGCCGCACGCAAGGTGGTGCTGGCGGGCTTCGCGCTGGCCGTGGTGCTGTCGATCTGGCTGGCCACGCCGCGCATCGCAATCGCCTCCGGCTCGGCCTTCCTGGTCGCCCAGCTGCTCGACACGCAGATCTTCGACCGGCTGCGCCATGACGCCTGGTGGAAGCCGCCGCTGGTCTCCACCGTCATCGGCTCGGTGGTCGATACGGTGCTGTTCTTCTCGCTGGCCTTTGCCGCGAGTTTCGCCTTCCTCGATACCGGGCTCGGCATGGAAGACGGCTCGCTCGGCTTCGCGGTACCGTTCTTCGGCACGGAAGTGCCGCTCTGGGTGTCGCTCGCCTTCGGCGATTTCTGCGTAAAGATGCTGGTCGGGCTGGCCATGCTGGCTCCCTATGGCGTGCTGCTTTCAGTGCTGAAGCCGGCGGCGGCTAGAGGTTAGTTTTCGCTCGGGTTACCCTTCGCTCGCGGGCCGTACCGCGCCTGACGGCGCTGGGAGCCAGTCGCCATTGTGGTGCCCTTCGGCGCCCCCCTCTGTCCTGCCGGATGCCTGCCCTCCGCTATGGCTCCGGGCGTTCGTCGCTCGAAAAGCCAAGCGTTGCAGATCTTGCACCCCCCTCTGGCTTGCCAGCCATCTCCCCCTCAAGGGGGGAGATTGGAGGCTTCGCTGACGCCGCCCCCTTCTGCAACGTCTGCGATTGGCGAAACCCGCCGTGACGGCCAATCTCCCCCCTTGAGGGGGAGATGTCCGGCAGGACAGAGGGGGGTGAGAAGGACGCGGCATTTCGTGCCTTCGCTCACGCGCCGTACGCCGCTTGCGCGGCTGGCGCTCCGCGGGGGCCTCGCGAAGGCTCGGACGCCCGGTCGGGCTTGCGGCCTGCGGCCGTATTTCTCTCCCTGACATATGCCCAAGCTCCATCCCTGCCACGCCCCGTTTCCGGTCTGGCCATTGATCCCTCCCGTGGGAAGCGGGGCGCGGCAGGCGCACCTCTCTAAGTAAAATTTGGCGCGTCCACCGCGCCCCGCCGGTGCTTTCGCCCCGGATGGGTGGGCCGGGCTCGTCCCGCCGGTCCCGCCTCGCTCCCGGAGGAGCATGGTCGAGGGTCCGACGGACCTTACCGGCCAGACCTTCACCGAGGCCCGGACCTGTGGTGGGTCGGTTCCCACCAAGCCACGCTACCGTTGCGCGACCGACCCGGACACCGTCACCCTCCCCGACACCCCGGTCCGGAGCCGGGTTCCCGCGAGGGCGATGCAGGCATTATGCAGGAGCGGCCAGGGGGCGTGGACAAATGCCGCTTGGCCGAAAATCAGGAAAAATCCCCGATTTCGAAAATTATTTCATGAATTCAATATGATAAATAATCATCACGTCTTCGTGATCGCTACTTCGCCCGCCAAAAAACCCAATGATTTCCGCAACGTCACTTTCGTGAACGACAACTGAACGCCGGGTTCAGCTTCGGTTCCGGCCCGCCCCACTAAACCTGTCTCCGTACTCGACGCGGAACAACCCGCAACAACCCCAGAGGAGATGGGAACATGACACGCAAGTTCTTTCTGACCACGACCATTCTTTCGGCTCTCGCATTCGGCTCGGCCCCGGCCATGGCCAATTCGGTCAATATCGACCAGTTCGGTTTCGGCAATGCCGCCGGCGGCGCCCAGGCAGGCATCGGCAACGCGATCGGCGTATTCCAGGATGGCGTCTTCAACAACTCCATCACCCAGCAGAACGGCATCGGCAATGTCGGCGTGACCGGCCAGCAAGGTTTCAACAACAATGCCGATCTCATGCAGAACGGCAATTTCAACCAGGGCGGCGTCGGCCAGTTCGGTGCCAACCATAACGCCATCCTCACCCAGGACGGACACGGCAACGTGGCGGCGGGCGTGCAGGTCGGCAATGGCTGCGACGCCAACGTGTCCCAGGCTGGTGCCGGCAACGTGGCGGCTTTCGTCCAGACCTGCCCCTGACCGTCGACATGTCTGAATTCCATCGGCCGGGAGGGGTCTTGGACGCCTCCCGGCCATTGTCGTCCCAACACACAAGGAGACGTGACATGCTATCGATCCTCAACCAGGCGCTTGCCGGCTTCTTCGCCCTGTTCCTCGGGACGGGCGCGGCAACCGCCTCAACCGCCACTGTTGACGAGCAACCGCGCTGCGAGATCCGCGCCACCAGCCAGGGTGGCATGGTTGCGCTACAGGGCGTGTTCCGCGCCGACCGCGATATCGTGGGATCCTATGGCTTCCAGGTGGCGGGGTCCGGCGGTGGCGGCAATTCGCGCACCAGCCAGGGCGGCGGCTTTTCCGCCAAGGCCGGCGAGGAAACCATGCTGGGCACCGTCATGCTCGGCGCCAACGCGCGCTACGATGCCACCCTGACGGTGAAGGCCGGCGGCGAGACGCTGGAATGTGCGGAACGGATATGAGGCCGCGTAAATGGATGAAAGAGTGAAGAGACCCTGTGCCAAGCCGGGGCTTTTTGGTCGATGAGGCCGAAGCGGCGAGTCTTCGCCGATCATGCGTGCCGCCCTGCTGACGAATACCCTACCTTGACGCAAGCAGTGGGTTAGCAAGGTCGGGGCGCGCCTTTGGCGCAGTGTAATCTAAATAATTCGGCAGAAAAAGTGCATGCCCATCATTCAAATGCAGCATGCTGCCGTGGCAATTCGCGGCCATGATGGAGTTATCGACAACGAAGTTCTGTCTTGAGGAGGGATGCTGTGAAATCTGTTTTGAAGAGCGCTTGTGTCGTTGCTTTGTTTTTTGCGATGGCGACTCCAGCCATGTCGCTGAGCATGCCAGGGTTGTCGGCCGTGCCCGTCAGCAGCGGATCGGCAACGGGGGTTCAGCATGCCGGCTACCATGGTGGTGGGTACCAGGTTTACCGTCCGCATCGTCCGCGCCACCGCCAGTACCGTCATCCGGCGCCGCGCGCGCATTACCACTACAGCTCCGCCCATGTGCGCTGGTGCTACGGCCGTTATCGCTCGTACCGCGCGTCCGACAACACCTTTCAGCCCTATAACGGGCCGCGCCGGCAGTGCCGCTCGCCCTACAGGTGACGGTGTAGCGGTGCGACCATCGAGGCCCGCGACCTGGCCGCGGGCCTTGCCAACCGGCTGTCGGTGGAAACCCATTCGGGCCGGGTGTATTTGGCCCAACTCCTTCGGGTTGCGTCTCGACCGTGGCACCACCACGCACTTCGCCGCAACCCTCGATCTTGCGCCAAATGCCCTCCGGCAGAGTGACCCGGCATTCGCAGGACTTCCTCTAGGCGGCCAGCGCGGCGCGGGTCTTGCCGATCATGAGGGCGGCGCGGGCGGCCTCGCGGCCTTTTTCCACGAAATGCTCCCGATAGATGCGGTTGTGGTGCTCGGTCTCCTGGTAGTGATGCGGGGTGAGTGAGACCGAAAGCACCGGCACGCCGGTATCCATGCCCGCCCGCATCAGCCCGTCTACCACGGCCTGAGCGACGAAATCGTGCCGGTAGATCCCGCCATCGACGACGAAGGCGGCGGCCGCCACCGCCGCGTAGCGACCGGACGCGGCAAGGTCGCGCGCCAGCAGCGGCATCTCGAAGGCGCCGGGCACGTCGAACACGTCGATCTGGTCGGCAGGGATCAGTTCCCCAAAACCATCCAGCGCGCGGTCGACGATATCGGCATGCCAATTGGCCTTGATGAAGGCGTAACGGGTGTGTGTCATCGCGATCTCCTTTCCAGCAACGGACACGTCACCCAAGGCGATCACGAGCGATCATCCCGCCCGAAAAGGCGGCACGGTCGCACGTTCTCTTCCATCCGGACTGTCACCGTCGGCCCAGGCCTCTCACCTGGTCTGCTGACCCTTGCCCGGCAGGCAAGGCGCTCGCGGGCTCGCGGGTCATCCCGCATACCGCCGGTGGGGAATTGCACCCCGCCCTGAGAACGGCGCGACCATAGAGGTCCTCACAAGGGGCGGCAAGCTTCCTTGCCCCATGAACGCCGTCTGAACGCCTGGTTCCGGCCACATTCACGCTGGGGAAGGCATTGTCTCTCCATCGGCTCGCACCGGCCGGACACCAGAGAGGAGAGAGACAATGACCACCACCATCAAGACCCTTTGGGCGGCCCTGCTTGCCCTGTCGATCGGCGGCTTCGCGCTGCCCGGCGAGGCAGAGGCCAACGGCCAGATTTCCGTGACCATCCAGCCGACAAATGCCGAGGAAGAGCAGATGATGCGCGCCGGGCTCGGCATCTATGCGCTTGTCAACGGCATCCAGAATGGCGGCATCAAGCAGAACGGCATGGGCAATGCTGCCGGCCTCCTGCAGAACGGCGGCGGCAATCTCGGCGTCGTCCACCAGGAAGGCAACGGCCATGTCGGCACCGTCCAGCAGAACGGCAACAACAACGCCCACGGCCTGTTCCAGTTCGGCAAGAACACCGAAGGCCATGTCGTCCAGAACGGCGACGGCGGTACCGGTGCAACGTTCCAGTTCGGCTGGTAAGCGCCTCGGTCATCAATCGTTGCGGCCCGTCCCCGACTTCAACAGCCGGGGGCGGGCGCCGCCTTTTTTCGGCTCAGCTTTCCGCCGGGCGCATGGCGGCGCGGATCAGCGCCTTGGCATCGGGGCTTGCCCATTCGGCGGGGCCGTTCATGTGGGCGAGCAGGCAGCCATCCTCGTCGATCAGCAGCGTCACCGGCAGGCCGAGCGCCAGATTGCGGCGGCGAAGCTCGTTGAACAGGCCGATCGTGTTGTCGCGGTAGAAGGCGAGCGAATCGACGCCGATCTCGTCCAGGAACGCCTTCGGCTTCACATCGTCGCCGGTCTCGACATTGACCGCGACCACCTCGAAATTCTCGCCGCCCAACTCGCGCTGGAGTTCGTCCAGCGCCGGCATCTCGTGGCGGCAGGGCGCGCACCAGGTCGCCCAGAGATTGACCAGCAGCACCTTGCCGGCAAGGTCGCCGAGCTGCATGGGCTGGCCCTCAGGGTCGTTGAAGGCGAGGTCGGCCAGCGAGCGCGACGGATCGGCCGGCAGCATGGCTGCCACCTCGCCACGGATCGCCTCGTCGACGCGCGCGATCGCGGCTTCCCGGCCCTCGCAGGCGGGGCCGGCGGCAGCGGTGGCGGCCGGCGCGTTGTTGCCAGAAGGCGCGCCGATCACGTATAGCCCGATCGCGCCGACGGCGATGCCGGCAATGGCGGCGATGGCAAAGAGACGCAAGGGTGACATATGGACCTTTCCGTCCGACATTCGACTTTTTCCGGGGGCCCGATATCACGATGAGCGAAACCAAGGCCAGCAACCAGATGTGGGGCGGACGTTTTGCCTCGGGTCCCGACGCGATCATGGAAGCGATCAACGCTTCCATCGGCTTCGACAAGAAGCTTTACGCGCAGGACATTCGTGGCTCGATCGCCCATGCCCGGATGCTGGCTGAAACCGGCATAATTTCGACGGCGGATCAAGAAAAGATCGTTCACGGCCTGAACACGATCCTGTCGGAGATCGAAGCCGGCACCTTCGAGTTCTCGACCCGGCTGGAAGACATCCACATGAATGTGGAGGCCAGGCTCGCCGAACTGATCGGTCCGGCGGCGGGGCGGCTGCACACGGCGCGCTCGCGCAACGACCAGGTGGCGACCGATTTCCGGCTCTGGGTCAAGGAGGAGCTGCAGCGCACCGAAGCGGCGCTGGTGGCGCTGATCGAGGCGTTCCTGGACCGCGCGGAAGAGCATGCGGCGACCGTGATGCCGGGCTTCACCCATCTGCAGACGGCGCAGCCGGTGACCTTCGGCCATCACTGCATGGCCTATGTGGAGATGTTTGCGCGTGACCTGTCGCGGGTGCGCGACGCGATCGAGCGCATGGACGAAAGCCCGCTGGGTGCGGCCGCGCTCGCCGGCACCGGCTTTCCGATCGACCGGCAGATGACGGCAGCCGCGCTCGGGTTCCGCGAGCCGACGCGCAATTCGATCGACACGGTTTCGGACCGCGATTTCGCGCTGGAGTTCCTGTCGCTGGCGGCGATCTGCGCCACCCATCTGTCGCGGCTGGCCGAAGAGATCGTCATCTGGTCGACCCCGCAATTCGGCTTCGCGAAGCTGTCGGATGCGTTCGCGACCGGCTCCTCGATCATGCCGCAGAAGAAGAACCCGGATGCCGCGGAGCTGGTGCGCGCCAAGACGGGCCGGGTCAACGGGCATCTGATCGGGCTGTTGACGGTCATGAAGGGCCTGCCGCTCGCCTATTCCAAGGACATGCAGGAAGACAAAGAGGCGGTCTTCGACGCCGCCGAGACGCTCGACCTGATGATCGCGGCGATGACCGGCATGGTGCGCGACATGGCAATCGACAAGGCGGCGATGAAAAAGGCGGCCGGCTCTGGCCATTCCACCGCCACCGACCTCGCCGACTGGCTGGTGCGCGAGGCGGGGCTGCCCTTCCGCGAGGCGCATCACGTGACCGGGCGCGCCGTCGCGCTGGCGGAGGAAAAGCGCACCAGCCTCGACCGGCTGTCGCTCGATGAACTGAAGGCGATCCACGAGGCGATCACGCAGGACGTGTTCGACGTCTTGTCGGTCGCGGCTTCGGTGAAGAGCCGCACCTCCTTTGGCGGCACGGCACCAGCCGAGGTGCGCCGCCAGACAAGGTATTGGCGCAAGCGGCTGAAACGGGATGCATCGGCGGCCAAAAGCCGCTAGAGAGAAAACCTGCAAGAACAGGGACGGACCAGATGCGCGCAGGCAGTTTCGCGAAGTCGGTACTCATCGTGGCGGCGATCGCCGTGGTGGTGAGCGCATGCGGGCGCCGGCCCGGCACGCTCGACACGCCCTATCAGGCGGAGGTCGAGCGGCGCGAACAGATGCAGCGCGAGGGCATCGAGCCGCTGCCGCCGGAACCTGCGCCTCCGGTTCGCGAACGTCCCTTCATTCTTGACGGGCTCATCTGACCTCTTCTTGCTCCAGGCACCACCGACGTGAACCATTTCGACTATCGCGACGGCGTTCTTTTCGCCGAGGATGTGCCGATCCCGACGATTGCGGAAGCGGTCGGGACGCCTTTCTACTGCTATTCCACGGCCACGCTGACGCGGCACTATCATGTTTTTTCGGAGGCGTTCTCCGATCTCGACGCGATGGTCTGCTACGCGGTGAAGGCCAATTCCAACCAGGCGGTGATCGCCACGCTGGCACGGCTCGGTGCGGGTGCCGACGTGGTGTCGGAGGGCGAGATGCGGCGCGCGCTCGCGGCCGGCGTGCCGGCGGAACGCATCGTTTTTTCCGGTGTCGGCAAGACAATGCGCGAGATGGATTTTGCGCTCGCGGCCGGCATCTACTGCTTCAACGTCGAATCCGAACCCGATCTGGAGCTTCTGTCGCAGCGCGCGGTGGCGCTGGGCAAGACGGCGCCTGTCTCATTGCGCATCAATCCCGATGTGGATGCGCGCACGCACCACAAGATCTCCACCGGCAAGGCGGAGAACAAATTCGGCATTCCGTGGCACCGCGCGCGCGGCGTCTATGCCCGCGCCGCTGCATTGCCCGGCATTCGCGTGACCGGCATCGACATGCATATCGGCAGCCAGATCGTCGAGCTCGAGCCTTTCGATCATGCCCTTGCGCGGCTTGTCGATCTGCTCGCTCTGCTGCGCCAGGACGGGCACGCCATCAGCCATGTCGATGTCGGCGGCGGGCTCGGCATTCCCTATCGCTTCGACAACAACCCTCCCCCGCTTCCCGATGCCTATGCGTCGGTGGTCAACCGGCACCTGAAGCCGCTCGGGCTCAAGGTCATCTTCGAGCCAGGCCGCCTGATCGTCGGCAATGCCGGCATACTGGTTGCGTCGGTGCTGTTCGTGAAAGAGGGCGAGGCGAAGAATTTCCTGGTCGTCGATGCGGCCATGAACGACCTGATCCGGCCCACGCTCTACGATGCCTGGCACGAGATCAGGCCGGTGCGCGAGGCCACGACAGACGGGCCGCGCATGCGGGCGGACGTGGTCGGACCGATTTGCGAGACAGGCGATTATCTGGGGCTCGATCGCGACCTGCCGGCAATGAATTCCGGCGATCTGATCGCCTTCCTGACAGCCGGCGCCTATGGCGCGGTTCAGGCCGGGACCTACAATACCCGGCTCCTGGTGCCGGAGGTTCTGGTCGATGGCGACCGTTTCGCTGTGGTGCGTCCGCGCCAGACCTATGACGAGCTGATCGGCCTTGACCGCATGCCGGAGTGGCTGAGCGACAGTTGAGCAGCCAGCTTTCGTACGGCGGATCACGATTTCTTGCCCGGCCTCGCCTTTGCCGTGTTTTCCGCTATCCTCAAAGATGAACATGCCCGGCCGTGCGCCGGTCAAACCTCGAATCTTTCGGAAAGGCCGCATGGCTTCCAACCGAAATGCCGACGACCGCCCCCCCGTCCTGACCCGTCTCGCACGCGCCAGATGGGTGACGACCGGCGTCATGACAATCGAACGGCTTTGGCCGCTGGTCGTGCCCATCCTGTTCGTCGTCAGTCTCTTTGTCAGCCTGTCATGGCTCGGCGTTTTCCGCCTGCTTCCCGATTGGGGCCGTGTGGGTCTCGGCGGCCTGCTGGTGCTGGCCGCGATTGCAGCGCTGCTGCCGCTGAGAGGCTTCCGGGCTCCTTCGGCTTCGGAGATCGACCGGCGCATCGAACGTGCCAACCGGCTCGACCATGCTCCGGTCCTGACCCAGACCGACCGTCTTTCCGGCCAGCCAGACGATCCCTTTGCGGCTGCCTTGTGGGCCGAGCATCGCCGCCGGATGGCGCAAAAGCTCGAACGCCTGTCGAGCGACATGCCGCATCCACGCGTGCCGGAACGCGATCCCTGGGCAGTCCGCGCCGTGGCGCCCCTGCTGCTGGTCGTCGCCTTTGCCTTCTCCTTCGGGCCGCTTGGCGGCAGCCTCGGCGACGTTTTCCGCGCCCAGATCGGCGCCGAGGCGGTGCCGGCGCGGATCGACGCCTGGGTCACGCCTCCTTCCTATACCGGCCGTGCCCCGGTCTACCTCACCTCGGAGGCCAATCGCGGCGAAGACATCTTCACCGTGCCATCGGGCAGCACGTTGGCGTTGCGCATCACCGGAGGCAGCGGCAGCGAGGGGCTGGACTACATGGATGCCCATACGGGCGACGTGGAAACGATCGAAGCCGGTGCAAGCCAGGCGGGCGCCTCGCAGTTCGAGGCGGTCCTGACCGACGACGGGCTGTTGAGACTGAAGGAAGACGAGAGCGAATTGCGGAGCTGGCGTTTTCTGGTGACGCCCGACGATCCCCCCGTCATCCGGCTGACGGAAGAGCCGCGTCGCGCGCGCAACGGCTCGCTGGAGCTGACCTACGAAATCGAGGACGATTACGGTGCGGTCGCGGCCGAGACCGTGTTCGAGCAGGCCGAAAGACGCGAGGGCGCGCGACCGCTCTATGATGCGCCGGAAATGGCGCTTTCCCTGCCGCGGCGCGGCGGGCGGGACGAGACGGCGCGCACGGTGCGCGACCTGACCGATCATCCGTGGGCTGGCGCGGCGGTCGAACTGACGCTGGTCGCGCGCGACGCCGCGGGACAGGAAGGGCGCAGCGACGCTGAACGCTTCATCCTGCCGGAGCGGCCATTCACCAACCCGCTGGCCATGGCACTGATCGAACAGCGTCGGCTGCTGGCGCTGGACGCCAATCAGCGCAGGCATGTGCTCGACCTGATGGATGCCATCACGCTGCGACCGGAGCTGACGATCGACAATCTGAGCCACTATCTCGGCGTCGTGTCGGCGCGATCGCGGCTTTCCCAGGCGCGCGAGGACGATCAACTGCGCGAGGTTGTCGATTATCTGTGGGAGATCGCGGTGCGCATCGAGGACGGTTCCCTGTCGGATGCCGAACGGCGCCTGCAGGAAGCCGCCGAAGCACTGCGCGATGCGCTGGAACGCGGCGCCAGCGACGAGGAACTGCAGGAGCTGATGGCGGAGCTGCGCGAGGCGATGCAGGAGTTCCTGCGTGAATTTGCCCAGCGCAGCCAGCAGAACCCCGACGAGGCGATGCAGATGCCCAATGACGGGCAGATGCTGTCGCAGCGCGACCTGGAAAACATGCTCGACCAGCTCGAGGATCTGGCCCGCTCCGGCGCGCGCGACCAGGCGCAGGATCTCCTGTCGCAGCTGCAGGACATGATGAACAACCTCCAGGCCGGCCGCCAGCAGAACCAGCAGGGCGGGCAGCAGAGCGAGATGCAGCAGCAGATGAACGAAATGGGCCAGATGCTGCGCCGCCAGCAGGAGCTGATGAACGAGACGCACCGTCTTGACCAGATGCGCCCCGGACAGCGCGGCGAGCAGATGTCGCCGGAGGAATTTGCCGATGCCATGCGCCAGTTGCAGGAGCAGCAGCAGCAGCTGGGGCAGGATCTGCAATCGATGATGGAGGCCCTTGAGGGCATGGGCTTCGAGCCGGGCGAGCAATTCGGCGACGCGGGCGATGCCATGGGCCGCGCCGGCGATGCGCTGGGCGAGCAGCAGGGCGAGCGCGCCGTGGGCGAGCAGGGCCAGGCGCTGGAGGCGCTGCGGCGCGGCGCGCAGGACATGATGCAGCAGATGCAGCAGGCCATGCAGGGCGACGAAGGCGGCTCCGAGATGGGCGGCCAGCGCCAGCAGGGCGCCGACCGCGACCCGCTTGGCCGGCCGCGTGCCACCACCGGCCCGGATTTCGGCGACACGGTGCGGGTGCCCGACGAGATCGATGCCCAGCGGGCGCGGCGCATCCTGGAAGCGATCCGCGAACGGCTCGGCAACACGCTGAGCCCGGAGCTGGAGCGCAATTATCTGGAGCGCCTGCTGGAGATGCGCTGAGCGGCGGCATCCCGTGCCCGCGGACGGCAGAAGCTGACTGGTTGCTTGTGGACGGGCAGTCCGGACACCCCCGGCGGTCATGCCGCCGGGGGTGTCTGCTTTTCGATCAGGCGGCCTCTTCGGTCGTCTCGGCCGCGCCACTGGCGCGGATGTTCAGCCGGTCGGACCCGGCCGTGACCTTGACCGCCGAACCGTCGAGGATGTCGCCCTGCAGGATCTGCTCGGCGAGCGGGTCCTGAAGGTATTTCTGGATCACGCGCTTGAGCGGGCGGGCGCCGTAGGCCGGGTCGTAGCCGCGCTCTGCCAGCCATTCCACCGCCTCCGCGTCGAGCGCCAGCTCGATCTTCCGGTCGGCCAGGAGCGTCTCCAGCCGCTTGAGCTGGATTTCGACGATGCGGCCCATATCCTGCCGGCGCAGCCGGTGGAACAGCATGATCTCGTCGAGCCGGTTGAGGAATTCCGGCCGGAACGAGGCCTTGACCACCGACATGACCTCGTCGCGCACGGCGTCGACATCCTGGTCCTCGCCGAGATTGACCAGATATTCGGCGCCGAGATTCGACGTCATGATGATCAGCGTGTTGCGGAAATCGACGGTGCGGCCCTGGCCGTCGGTAAGGCGGCCGTCGTCGAGCACCTGCAACAGCACGTTGAAGACGTCGGGATGGGCCTTCTCGATCTCGTCGAAGAGGATCACCTGATAGGGCCGGCGGCGCACGGCCTCGGTCAGCGAGCCACCCTCCTCGTAGCCGACATAGCCGGGAGGCGCGCCGATGAGACGGGCAACCGCGTGCTTTTCCATGAACTCCGACATGTCGATACGCACCATCGCGCTCTCGTCGTCGAACAGGAAGGCGGCCAGTGCCTTGGTCAGCTCCGTCTTGCCGACGCCGGTGGGGCCGAGGAACATGAAGGAGCCGATCGGGCGGTTGGGATCCTGCAGGCCGGCGCGGGCACGGCGCACGGCCTTGGAGACGGCCTGCACCGCCTCGCCCTGGCCGACGACGCGCTTGCCGATCTCGTCTTCCATGCGAAGGAGCTTGTCGCGCTCGCCTTCCAGCATCTTGTCGACCGGGATACCGGTCCAGCGCGAGACGATCTGGGCAACCTCGCTGGCGGTGACTTCCTCGCCGCCGGAGGACAGTTCCGCCTCCTGGGCCTCGGCCTCAGCCAGGCGCTTCTCCAGCTCGGGAATGCGGCCATAGGCCAGTTCGCCGGCCTTGGAGAACTCGCCGCGCCGCTGGGCGATCGCCAGCTCGTTGCGTGCCTCGTCGATCTGGCGCTTCAGATCGGCGGCCTGTCCGCGGGCCTGCTTGTCGGCCTGCCAATTGGCGGTCAGCGCGGCGGATTCCTCCTCGAGCCCGGCAAGCTGGGTCTCGATGCGGGCGAGGCGATCCTTGGAGGCCGCGTCGCTTTCCTTCTTCAGCGCCTCGCGCTCGATCTTCAGCTGCATGATGCGGCGGTCGACCTCGTCCAGCGCCTCGGGCTTGGAATCGGCCTGCATGCGCACGCGCGAGGAGGCCTCGTCGATCAAATCGATGGCCTTGTCGGGCATGAAGCGATCGCTGATGTAGCGGTCGGAGAGCATCGCGGCGGCGACCAGAGCGGCGTCGGCGATGCGCACCTCGTGGTGCTGCTCGTATTTTTCCTTCAGGCCGCGCAGGATGGAGATGGTGTCCTCGACGGACGGCTCCTTGACGAAGACCGGCTGGAAGCGGCGGGCAAGGGCCGCGTCCTTTTCGACATGTTTGCGGTATTCGTCGAGCGTGGTCGCGCCGACGCAGTGCAACTCGCCGCGCGCCAATGCGGGCTTGAGCAGGTTGGACGCGTCCATCGCCCCATCGGCCTTGCCGGCGCCGACCAGCGTGTGCATCTCGTCGATGAACAGGATGATGCCGCCTTCGGCCGCCGTCACTTCCGACAGCACGGATTTCAGCCGCTCCTCGAATTCGCCGCGATATTTCGCGCCGGCGATCAGCGCGCCCATGTCGAGTGCGAGCAGGTCCTTGTCCTTCAGCGATTCGGGCACGTCGCCATTGACGATCCTGAGCGCCAGGCCTTCGGCGATGGCGGTCTTGCCGACGCCGGGCTCGCCGATGAGGACAGGGTTGTTCTTGGTGCGGCGCGACAGGACCTGAATGGCGCGGCGAATCTCCTCGTCGCGGCCGATCACCGGGTCGAGCCGGCCGGCGCGGGCGTCGTCGGTCAGGTTGCGGGCATATTTCTTGAGGGCGTCATAGCCCTGCTCGGCGCTTGCCGTGTCGGCGGTGCGGCCCTTGCGCAGATCCTCGATGACGCGGTTGAGCGCCTGCGGGGTGATGCCTGCCTTGGACAGGATCTCGGCGGTCTTGGCCGATTTCTCGATCGCCATGGCGGTCAGAAGCCGTTCCACGGTGACGAAGCTGTCGCCGGCCTTCTTGGCCAGCTCCTCCGCGGCGGCGAAGATTTTGGCCAGAGGCTGGGCGAGGTAGAGCTGGCCGCCCGCACCCTCGACCTTCGGCAGCGCGTCGAGCGCGGCCTCGACGGCGAGACGGACATCCTTGGCCCGGCCACCGGCGCGTTCGATCAGCGAGGCGGCCATGCCTTCCTCGTCGTCGATCAGCACCTTGAGGATGTGTTCAGGCGTGAATTGCTGGTGGTTGCGCGACAGCGCCATGGTCTGCGCGGACTGGATGAAACCCCGGACGCGCTCGGAATATTTCTCGACGTTCATACCCAATGTCTCCTGATCGTCGCCGGCCCGCTTTGCGGCACCGGGTCGGTTGTCGGTGACGGACCCCCTCTGCGCCATGACATCGGTCAAACCGGGCCAGGACAGGATTGTGGCAGGTCCACTGCTCGAAAATCATATGGGTATCGGGCCGCAACCACTCAAGTGGCGCCAACGGGCACAAAAAAGCGGCGGGCCGGTGCCCGCCGCTCTGCGATAAGCAATGTCACCACGCCTTGCGGCGCGGGGATCAGTCGTTGACGGCCTGGGCCATCTCGCCCTGCGGCTGTGCCTCGGCGCTACCGCCTTCGGCCTCGCCTTCGCCTGCCTTGGCACGGGGACGGCGCGGACGGCGGGCGCGACGCGGCGCGGCCTCTTCCTCGCCGGCTTCGGCAGAAGGCTTGTGCTCGCCCGAACCGTTCGCCTTGGCGGCACCGTCGGCCTTTGCGCGGGCGGGCTTTGCCGTGGGCATCTGGGCCTGCTCATGGGCGACTTCCGCCGGCGTGCCGTCGATGACCGGCTGCGGTCCGCCGCCTTTGTTGCCCTGATTGCTCTGGGACTGGTCGCCTTGCTGCTGGTCGTCGCGGGCCTGAACATCGTCCTGGTCGTCGCGATCGTCGTCCCCGTCCTCGCGAGGGCGGGCCTGCTGGTTCTGGAGCAGCATGGCTGCTGCGATCAGGCGGTTGTAGTGCTCAGCGTGCTGAAGATAGTTCTCGGCCATCACACGATCACCGC